>ENA-OQCV01000437-OQCV01000437.1-human-gut-metagenome-genome-assembly--contig:-NODE-437-length-11394-cov-3.248957_pt1 | contig 11394 bp, 11 predicted proteins | sample MGYA00242766_ERZ504592 | MGnify/ENA primary metagenome ERZ504592 (study PRJEB26092, sample SAMD00036315) | human gut metagenome | host: Homo sapiens | study: EMG produced TPA metagenomics assembly of...
AGAGGTGGCACCGAAGGTGACGGAGAGGGCGAGCATGCTGATCATGAAAGAAAACACTTATGAACTTTTTACTTACCCTTGCCTACGACGGCACGAACTACTGCGGCTTTCAGGTGCAGCCCAATGGCCGCAGTGTGGCCCAAACCTTTCAGGACGCGCTGCAGGCCGTGCTGGGCAGCCGCCCCGATATCAAGGGCTGCAGCCGCACCGATGCAGGGGTGCACGCGCTGGGCTTCAAGCTCAACTTCCACGCCGATACCCGCATCCCGGCGGCAAAGCTCCCACTGGCGCTCAACCAGCATCTGCCGCCGGACATCCGGGTGCTGGACGCGCAGGTGGTGCCGGAGGACTTCCACGCCCGGTACGCGGCCCATACCAAAACCTACCTCTACCGCATCCACAACCACCCCATCGACTCGCCTTTTGACGCGGCTTATTACACCCGGGTGCCCCGGCATCTGGACGAAGCCAGAATGCAGGCGGCGGCGCAGCAGTTCGTGGGCAGGCACGATTTTCTGGCCCTGTGCGCGGCGGGCTCTTCCGCTGCAGCCCATGGCGATACCGTGCGCACCATCACGGACTGTCATGTTACCCGCAAGGGGGACGAGATCGACATTGAAGTGACCGCCGACGGCTACCTGTACAACATGGTGCGCATTCTGGCGGGCACTTTGTGCGAAGCGGGCGCAGGCCGGCTGGACCCGGCGGAAATTCCCGCCATTCTGGAAAGCCGTGACCGCAGCCGCGCCGGGCCGACCCTGCCCGCCAAGGGCCTGTTTTTTGAAGTGTGTGGAGTATGATCTGTAAGGAGAACCATTCATGAGCAAAATTCGCCGCGGCGGACATTCCGCCGAAGGGGAGACGCTTTCTGCCGGGCGCGTCGAATATCTGGAAGCCGCCCGGGCCCGGGTGCGCACACGGCGCATCCGCCGCACCGTCATCATCGTAGCGGTGCTGACCATCCTTGTCCTGTTTGCCACCGGCGCAGTGGGGTCTTCCATTGCGCGCGCAAAAGACCTTGTGGATACTGCCGTCATCGCGCTGGCACCAGCCGCAGGCTGGCCGCAGCAGACCGGCATCACCGACCCGGATGCGGTGGCGCAGATGTCTGGCAGCTTTGTGGAGATGGGCGGCGACAGCTGCGTGGTATACAGTCTTGGCGGCACCCGCCTGAACAGCATCCAGAGTGGCTATGCCCGCCCGGCCATTGCTGCAGGCAAGACCCGCTTTGTGCTGTACAACCGCTCCGGCAATGAGCTTCGGGTGGAAAGCCGCACCCAGAACCTTTATACCAAAACCATGGACAGCACCATCTCGCTGTGCGCCGTGGCAGATGCCGGACAGGTGGCTGTTGTGACCGACAGCACCGACAGCGTGGCAAAGCTGACCGTTTACAATTCCAGTATGCAGCAGCAGCTGGTGTGGAACCTGACCAGTGAGCAGGGCACCCCGCTGCGCATGGCCTTTGCGCCGGACAGCCGCCGCCTTGCCGTGGCTGCTGTATCGGCGGTGGGCGGCCAGCTGACCACGAACCTTTATGTACTGCCCCTCTCGCAGGGCGACCCGGTATGCATTGGCTCCGAGAACAGTGTGCCCCAGTGGATGGGCTGGATGTCCAACGGCTTTTTGCTGGTGCTTTATGAGAACCGCGCCGTGTTGTACAACACGAGCGGCGGCAGCGCAGGCGAACGCGCCAGCTACGATTTTGGCGGCGGCACCCTCGTCAGTGTGTCCAACACCAGTAACGGTGCGGCCCTGCTGCTGAGCAATGGCCAGACCAGCACGGCGGTGCTGCTGGACGGGGAGCTGACCGTGGGTTACAGCGGCAGCGTGCTCTCGGCCAGCCAGATCATCCGGGCAAAGAACGACGGCTTCTACCTGCTCACCGACAGCACGGTGGAGCGCTTCAACGGTGTGGGCCGAGTTCCAGTGGAGCCAGCCGCTTTCGGCCCGGCCGCAGGCACTGATCGAGGGCAAGCAGATCATGGTGCTCAGCGGCAACACGGTGCAGGTGGTCACACCGCCGGAGCAGACAGCTTCCAGCGGACAGTGATTTTTGGGTGAGAAGATCATGCGTAAATAGCACTCTTGCGGGGAAAGTGATAAAAATAACAGGGAAAACAAGGTATGTTCAAGAATCCGTCATTTCTTTTTGATATCATATGCACGGCAGCATGGATCATTCTGGTGGTGCGCTATGCGCGCAAGGGCTTTCTTTCGTCCATTGTGCAGCTGGTGGGCAACCTGTTCAGTCTGCTGGGGGGCCAAGGAGCTTTCCGCTGCCTGCGCCGGCTGGGTGTTCGAACACATGCTGGCAGGCGGCTTCCGCACCCAGATCGCAGCAAACATTGCTGCGGGCGGTGCGGTAGACCTTTCTGGCATTGCGGAAAAGTATGCGGGCTTCCTGCCTGCTTCTTTCCGCGCTTCCATCGTGGCAGCCTGCGAGCGCTCCATTGGCGCTGTGCTGGCCGATAACGCGGTGGTGCTGGCCGATTCCATTGTGGAAAACGTGCTGCAGCCGCTGCTCACACCGGTGATCACGCTGGTGCTGTTCTTCTTGTTCTACGCGCTTTTGCGCCTGCTGGTCAGTATGCTGGTCACGGTGCTGGGCCTTGTGAACAAGCTGCCGGTCATTGGCACGGTAAACCGCGGCCTTGGCTGGCTTGTGGGCGGTGCCACGGCGCTGCTGGATATCTATTTGGTGCTGTGCATCCTGTGGGGCATCATCGTCATCACAGGCGGAAACCTGAATGTGCTCAACGATACGGTGATGAGCAGCAGTCTTTACTACAAAATCTTCAATCTCTTCAACCCTTTCCTGTAAAGGGTTTTGCATAAAGGAGGAACTATGGTCTGTATTCGATGCCAGAAACGTCCGGCGATCATCTTCATCCAGCGGATGGACAATGGTCAGATGAAGCAGGAGGGCTACTGCCTGCACTGCGCCCGTGAGCTGCACATCAAGCCGGTGGACGATCTGATGAAGCAGTTCGGCATGTCGGATCAGGATCTTGATAACATGGAGAACCGCATGGAAAGCATGATGGAGGAGATGGGCGATGCAAACCCGCTCTCCATGATGATGAACATGGCGAACGGCGGCGAGGATGCTGACCCGGACAGCATGGACGAAGATCTGATCCCCGGCAGCAATGCCACCTTCCCGCTGGGCTTTACCAGCAGCGAGAAGAAGGATGGCGACAAGAAGGCCGACCGCAAGAACGGCAAAAAGCCGCCTAAGCGCAAATTTTTGGATACCTATTGCGAGAATCTGACCCGCAAGGCCCGGGAAGGCAAACTGGACGATATCATTGGCCGCGACCGCGAAATTTACCGCACCATCCAGATTTTGAGCCGCCGCCAGAAGAACAACCCCTGCCTCATCGGCGAAGCCGGTGTGGGCAAGACCGCCATTGCCGAGGGCATTGCGGAGCGCAGTTGCCAAGGGGGATGTGCCCATCGGCCTGAAGGATAAGGAGATCTATCTGCTGGACCTCACCAGCCTTGTGGCAGGCACCCAGTTCCGCGGCCAGTTCGAGCAGCGGGTCAAGGGCCTGCTGAGCGAGGTGAAGGCCGCAGGCAACGTGATTCTGTTCATCGACGAGATCCACACCATCACCTCTGCCGGTGAGAGCGAGGGTGCCATGAACGCGGGCAATATCCTGAAGCCCGCCCTCTCCCGTGGTGAAATTCAGGTCATCGGTGCCACCACCTTCAACGAGTACCGCAAGTATATCGAGAAGGATCAGGCGCTGGAACGCCGTTTCCAGCCCGTGCGGGTGGAAGAGCCCAGCGTGGCCGATACCCTTGCTGTGATGAACGGCATCAAGCACTACTACGAGCAGCACCATCATGTGCAGGTGCCTGCCGATGTGCTTTCTGCCACTGTCACCCTGAGTGAGCGCTATATCACCGACCGCTTCCTGCCCGATAAGGCCATCGACCTGCTGGACGAAGCCTGCGCCTGCTGCAATCTGGCCCACCCGGTCATTTCCGAGTATCTTGGGATGCAGAAGGAGCTGGATGCCCTCAAGCAGGAAGAAGCCGAGATGGAGAATGCGGATGTGAACGAGCCCATCGACTACGAGCGCGTGGCCGAGCGCAAGACCCGCATTGCAAAGCTCGAAGCCGACCTGCCCGCAAAGCAGGCTGCTGCCAGCGAGATCCAGGTGACCATGGACGATGTGGCCAAGGTCATCGAGCTGTGGACCGGCATTCCGGCGGTGAAAATTCGGGAGACCGAGTTCGCAAAGCTGGCAAACCTTGAGGGCGAGCTGAAAAAGGAAGATCATCGGGCAGGACGAGGCCGTGCATCTGGTGGCGCAGGCCATCAAGCGCAGCCGCGCCGACCTTTCCGGCCGCCGCCGTCCCGCAAGCTTTATCTTTGTGGGCCCCACCGGCGTGGGCAAGACTGAGCTGGTCAAGCAGCTGGCAAATCAGCTGTTCGACGGCCCCGACCCGCTCATCCGTCTGGACATGAGCGAGTATATGGAAAAATACGCGGTGTCCCGCATGATCGGTTCGCCTCCGGGCTATGTGGGCTACGAAGAAGCCGGCCAGCTCACCGAAAAGGTGCGCCGCCGCCCCTACAGCGTGGTGCTGTTCGACGAGATCGAAAAGGCGCACCCGGATGTCATGAACATTCTGCTGCAGATTTTGGACGAGGGCAAGATCAACGATGCGCAGGGCCGCACGGTGGATTTTTCCAACACGGTCATCTGCATGACCTCCAACGCCGGCAGCAGTGATCAGAGCACCGGCGGGCTTGGTTTCAACAAGAGCGAGGAACAGCTTAGCGAGGAAAAGACCCGCAAGGCGCTGGCCCAGTTCCTGCGCCCGGAGTTCCTTGGCCGCGTGGATGAAGTGATCGCCTTCAAGCCGCTGAGCCAGCAGACGCTGGAGGGCATCGCGGCCCTGATGCTGGACGAGTACAAGCCCGGCATGGAGGCCAAGGGTATCGCCTACAGCTACACCCCGGCAGCACTCAAGGCGCTGGTGCAAAAGAGTCAGGGTGGCAAGTTTGGTGCGCGCGATTTGCGCCGCGTCATTCGCAAAGCCGTGGAAGACCCCGCCGCCGAGCGCCTGATCGACGGCACGCTGGCATCCGGCGGCACCCTTGTGGTGGATGCTGGTGAAAACGGCGAAGTCGTGCTGAAATAATCATAACCGCAAAGCACCCCGGCTGAAAACAGCTGGGGTGCTTTTTGTCTGCTCATAAAAACTTTTTGTAATATATACTTGACATTTAGAATGGTAAATGCTACTATATGTCCAGAGGATAAAACAAATGCCGACCCGGCAGGAAAGGAGCGTATCAATGCCGAAGAACCTGAAATTAAAGGCCGCCCGTGCGGAAAAGGATATGACGCAAGGCGCGCTTGCCGAGGCGGCAGGGGTTTCGCGCCAGACCATCAACGCCATTGAAAAAGGGGAGTACAACCCCACCATCAACCTTTGCCGCAGTATCTGTAAAATTCTGGATAAGACACTGGATGAACTGTTCTGGGAGGAATGAACTATGAAATTTTCACTATACAGCAAGAAAAAACCAGTTGGACGAGATGCAGGAGCAGACCATGCGCAAAATTGAAAGCCATGGCTTCTGGCTGCTGTGGGGCAGCCTTCTGGCGGCGTGGATCGTGCAGACGGTGTTCGGGGCTGCGGACAAGGCCGCCGGAGAGTGGGTCGTATTCATGATCGGCTGCATCTATACGGGTGTCGCGTGTCTGCGCAATGGTCTGTGGGATCGCCACTTTTCGGATACGCCCCCGGCCAATGCCGTGTGGTCTCTGGTGGCTGCGGTGGCGGTTACGCTGATCATCGGGTTTTCCCGTGGATACTGGGTCGGTGCCGCTTTTACCGGTGTTTTTACCGGCATCCTGTGCTTTGCATTGCTGCAGCTGTGCGCCGCATTGACACGCAAACGGCGCGAGCATCTGGATGACCCGAAGGACGGAGAATAATATTATAAAAAAGGGGCTGCTGCACAGCATTTGATGACAGCAGCCCCTTTTTTGCGGGGTGCATGATGTTATCCTGCATTGACAAAATTGCACAGAATCAGTACAATAAAACATAGCTATCCGCAAATTTTTTAGCATGAGAATAAAGGAGCGTTTTTCTATGCCGAGCAATAAAGTCCGCACCCGTTTTGCGCCGTCGCCTACGGGTTATATGCACGTTGGCAACCTGCGCACTGCCCTGTACACCTACTTGATGGCCAAGCACGAGGATGGCACCTTCATCCTGCGCATCGAGGATACCGATCAGGGCCGCTATGTGGAGGGCGCTGTGGATGTCATCTACAACACCCTGCGGGAGACCGGTCTGCTGTGGGACGAAGGCCCGGACATCGGCGGCCCCGTGGGCCCCTATGTGCAGAGTGAGCGCATGGGCATGTTCAAGCAGTATGCCGAGCAGCTGGTGGCTGAGGGCAAGGCATATTATTGCTTCTGCACCGAGGAGCGTCTGGAGGCCCTGCACGCCGAGCAGCGCGCCAACGGTGAGATGACCCACTATGACGGCTGCTGCCGCGACCTGCCCAAGGAGGAAGTGGAAAAGCGTCTTGCTGCCGGGGAACCCTATGTTATCCGCCAGAAGATCCCCCGCGAGGGCGTGACCGGCTTCGACGATGTGGTGTACGGCCACATCGAGGTGAACAACAGCGAGATGGACGACCAGATCCTCATCAAGACCGACGGCATGCCCACCTACAACTTTGCAAATGTGGTGGACGATCACCTCATGGGCATCACCCACGTGATCCGCGGCAGCGAGTATCTGTCCTCTACCCCTAAGTACAACCTGCTGTATCAGGCGTTCGGCTGGGAGATCCCCACCTACATCCACTGCCCGCCGGTGATGAAGGACGCCCAGAACAAGCTTTCCAAGCGCAACGGCGATGCCAGCTATCAGGATCTGGTGGCAAAGGGCTACCTGACCGAGGCCGTGCTGAACTACATCTGCCTGCTGGGCTGGAGCCCCAAGGGCGAGTATGCCGAGCAGGAGATCTTCTCCCTGCCGGAGCTGGTCAAGATCTGGTCTCCGGACGGCATCTCCAAGTCTCCGGCCATCTTCGATCCCCTCAAGCTGCGGGCCATCAACGCGGAATATATCCGCCGCCTGTCCCCGGAAGAGTTCCAGAAGAAGGCGGAGCCGTGGATCGACAAGGCCGTGCACACTTCCATCGACAAGAAGCTGCTGTGCGCAAACCTGCAGCCCCGCTGCGAAGTGCTGGGCGAGATCCCGGAGCAGCTGGATTTCTTTGATGCGATGCCCGAGTACGATGTGAGCATGTACGCCAACAAGAAGCAGAAGACCACCCCGGAAACCGCCAAGGAGGCACTGGAAGCCCTGCTGCCTGTGCTCAGCGACGAAGCACTGGATTTTGGCAATCGCGATGCCGTCTTCGATGCCTGCAAGGCCAAGGCTGAGGAGCTGGGCAAGAAGAACGGCTGGCTGCTGTACCCGCTGGGAATTGCCCTTTCTGGCAAGCAGCGCAGCCCCCCGGCGGCGGCACCGACCTTGCCTGCATGATGGGCCGCGAAACCACCCTTGCCCGCGTAAAAGCGGCAATTGAAAAGCTGAACGGCTGATTTTTGCCATAAAACCACAAAGCTCTGCAGCATTTTTGAACGCTGCAGGGCTTTTTTGCGTCTTTGGGCCGGTTTGCGGCAGAACACTGCACCGCGCCAAAAATCGCCGCGCGCCCGCGCTACAGTATATGCAGAAAGCGCGGGGAACAGAACCACAACGCCCCGCCGGAAAGCGGGGAGGTTTTTATGACAGAGCGGATGGGTCTGGCAGCGGCCGGGCGGCAGAACAGACAGCGGGCAGCACTGGCACGGCGGGCGGAGCTGCGCCCGGCAGCGCGCAGGCTGGCGGCTGTGGCAGTGGGATTTGCAGGCGGCTGGGCCGTTCTGTACGGTGCACTGATGCCTTTTGGTCTGGGCTTTGTGCTGGGCTTTGCAGAGGACTGCTTTGCCCCCTGTGCGGCGGGTGCGGCGCTGGGTGTGCTGCTGCACGGGTTTGGCGCGCTCTCGCTGCGCAGTGTCTGTATGCTGTGCGCACTGGGTGCTGCAGTGGCAGCGCGGTGGATGGGTGCCAGAACACTGACCCCGGCGGCACTGGCGGGCTGCGGCACGCTGGTGGGCGTGGCGCTGTGCTTTGCCTTTGGCGTCGGCGGGGCAGAGCTGGTGTTTTACAGTGCAGCAGATGCCCTGCTGGCCGCAGCCATGGGCTTTTGTCTGCGGCAGTTCGCGCCCGAAAAGCCGGGTGCCGGGATGCTTCTGGTGGGTGCGGCGGCAGCGGCGGCGCTGGGCAGTGTGCAGCTGTGGCAGCTGCTGCCGGGTGTGATCGTCTGCGCGGCGCTGGAACTGTATTTATGCAGCAAAGGGCAGGTCAAAGCCGCGCTTGCGGCCTGCGCGGTGCTGGGCACTGCGCTGTGCGCGGCAGACCCGGCCCTCAGCTTTGCGGCATCCGGCCTTGCCTGTGCCACGGTGGCAGCGGCAGTGCTGGCACCCGGACGGCGCATGGAAACGGTAGCCGCCTACGCGGGCGGCTGCGTGACCGGTGCACTCTGTGTGCAGCCGCCCGGGAGCGCGTTCCAATATCTGCTGAACGTCTGCATCGGCATCACGGCCGTAGCGGCCATGCCCGCAGCATGGCTTGTGCCGGAGCCGGAAGAAAAGCCGCAGGCAGGGCAGGCCCAGCCGCAGCAGTACAGTGCAGCGGCCACCCGGCTGGAACAGGTGTCCCAGAGCCTTGCATCGCTGGCAGAGACCGTGAACGATGTCTACGAAACGCTGCCGCACCGGCGTGAGGATTTCCATTGGGTAATTGATAACACACATGATACCCTTTGTTTTAACTGCGGACGGCGGGATACCTGCTGGAAGCAGGAGTATGCCGCCACGCTGGAGGGCATGGAAGCACTGCGCCCTCTGCTGGAAAGCAGCGGCGGGCTGGAAACGGCTCAATTGCCCGGACAATTATCCCGGTGCATCCACCCGGCAGCACTGTGCGCAGCGGCAAACCGCTCTTTTGCGCTGTACCGCAGCCGCAAGGAGGCCCGCCTTCATGCCGAAGCCATGCGCACTGCCCTGACCGAGCAGTACAGCGCCGTGGCCGAAGCGCTGGGCGTGTTGGGAGAACAGCTGGGCCGTCCGGGCGACCCGGAACCCTATAAATCCGGCCGGGTGGCGGACTTTTTTGCGCAGCTTGGCACTCCGCCGCAGGAGTGTGCCGTCACGCTGGATGATCTGGGCCGCACCCATGCGGCGGTCACGCTGCCGCGCACCCGCTTCTCGGCGCAGGAGCTGGCCGCGCTGGCCGGGGAGGTGGGCCGCATCTGCCGCCGCACGCTGGAAGTGCCGCAGGTGCTTTCCTGCAAGGGAATGACCACCCTGCTGTTCAGCGAAAAGCCTGTGCTGCGGGCCGTGTTCGGCATGGCGGGCGCGGCGGCGCGGGGCAGTATTTCCGGCGATGCGGTGCAGCAGTTCTGCAGCCCGGCGGCAGCGCAGATGATCCTGTGCGACGGCATGGGCACCGGCAGGCCTGCAGCCGTGGATGGCAACCTTGCCGCCGAGCTGACGGCCCGGCTGCTCAAGGCGGGCTTTACCGCAGAGCTGGCGGCAAGGCTGGTCAACGTGGCCCTTGCCCTGAAAAGTGAGGATGAGAGCGGTGCCACGCTGGACCTCATCAGCGTGGATCTTTACACCGGCACGGCAAGGCTGTTCAAGGCCGGTGCGGCACCGGGCTTCCTTGTGCACGGCGGGCGGGTGCGTGCTGTGGGCGACACCAGCCTGCCGGTGGGCATTCTGGGCGGAGTGAACGGCCAGAGCCGGGTGGTGCATTTGACGGTGGGCGATTATGCGGTGCTGGTCTCGGACGGGCTGCTGGTGGACGGTCCGGGCTGGGTGGCAAAGCAGCTGGAGCTTTCCGCTGCGGCAGGAGAAGCGCCGGAAAAAATTGCAAAAACGCTGGTGGAAACGGCCCGCGTGCGCGCCCAGAAGACCCGGCAGGCCGGACGACATTACGGCGGCGGTGCTGCGGCTGGAAAAATGCGTTTGATGTTCATACAAACTTCGTTGATTTTCGACGGAGGAGAAGGTATACTATGGAAGCATAGAAACAAAACGGGAGGACAGAAACATGCTTACCATAACCGTAGCGCAGGATGGCAGCGGCGATTTTGCTTCGGTGTCCGAAGCGGTGCTGGCCGTGCCTTATGCCTGCGCAGCAGAGATCCGCATTGGCCCGGGCATTTACCGCGAAAAGCTGGTGTGCGAAAAACAGGATATCACCCTGATCGGCGCAGGCATGGAAAGCACCCGCATCGTGTGGGGCGACGGCGGCAAGCTGCCGCACCCGGACGGCAGACCCACTCACACCTTCCGCAGCTATACCGCGTTTTTTCCGGGGGATAGAACTGCGGGTGCGGGACCTGACCATTGAAAACGATGCCGGCCCCGGGGCAAAGGTGGGGCAGGCCGTGGCGGCTTATGTGGACTGCGCTCACACCCTCTTTGAGAATGTGCGGCTGCTAGGCAATCAGGATACGCTGTTCTGCGCCCCTCTGCCGGAGAAGGAGCGGGAGAAGGATGGCTTCCTTGGCCCGGGCCGCTTTGCGCCCCGCCGACCGACGGCCCAGTATTACCGGCACTGCGAGATCGCGGGAGATATCGATTTTATTTTTGGCGGCGCGGACGCTCTGTTTGAGCAGTGCACCATCCGCACCGTGAACAACCACCTGCCTGCAAGCTACGTCACGGCTCCCTCGGGCCGTGCCGATGGCCTCGGGTTTGTGTTCTGGGACTGCGACTTTATTTCGGACGACTGCCCGGCGGGCACGGTGTTTCTGGGCAGGCCATGGCGGCCCACCGGTAAAACGGCTGTGCTGGACTGCCGTCTGGGAGCCCACATTGCACCGGAAGGCTTTTCGCCCTGGCAGAGCCGTACCGACTCGGACCTTGCCAGCTTTGCCGAAGCGGGCAGCACCGGCGAGGGCGCAGCAGCGCGCGGTGCATGGGTGAAGCAGCTGGACAGCCAGCAGGCCGAAGAGCTGCTCAGATGTGCACGGAAACTTTGCAGACCGGAATAAAAGCAGAAAATATAAAATAAAGTATTAAACGGATTTGAAGGATCTTCTATGAAAAACTGCCGAATTTTGTCAAATGGATCATCATTCTGGCGGCACTGGCTGCAATGGGCTGGATGATGTGGGCTGTGAATGATCGTGCCTCCCGGGTGGAAATGCCCGCACCGGATAATACATTCGGAATTTATCGCACAGCAGATTCCAGCCAGTAAATCATTTGGAATGGCCGCAGCATTGCGGGCAGAAACGATGCTCTATAGAAAAAGCAAAAGCCGGGACGACCACACGGTCATCCC
>ENA-OQCV01000439-OQCV01000439.1-human-gut-metagenome-genome-assembly--contig:-NODE-439-length-11315-cov-2.354040_pt1 | contig 11315 bp, 13 predicted proteins | sample MGYA00242766_ERZ504592 | MGnify/ENA primary metagenome ERZ504592 (study PRJEB26092, sample SAMD00036315) | human gut metagenome | host: Homo sapiens | study: EMG produced TPA metagenomics assembly of...
CACTGTTCAGTTATCAATGTTCTTTGTTTGCTCTCTTGCGACAGCTCGATTATTATATCAAATCGCTGTTCGTTTGTCAAGCACTTTTTATTTTTGAACTTCATTTAAGTTCTCTGTCTTGCGACAGCTTGATTATTCTATCAAAATGTTTTGCATTTGTCAAGAACTTTTTTAAATTATTTTATGTAGAAGATAAAGCGGAGAAGGTAGGGATTTGAACCCTCGCGCCAGTTTCCCGACCTATACCCTTAGCAGGGGCACCTCTTCGGCCACTTGAGTACTTCTCCAAAGTCTTTACATAAATTATTTAAATGTTTTACGCACTTACGTGACGCATTGTTTATTCTATAAATTTCTTGTTTTGTCAATAGTATTTTATATTTTTTAAATTCTTTTATTGAAGTCTCGTACAAATTGTTTCCTTCACTGTCTATTACCACAATTACCGGGAAATCTTCTACGTATATCTTTCTTATTGCCTCTGCACCGAGATCATCATAGCAGATTACTTCTGATGATTTTATGCATTTTGAAAGGAGAGCGCCTGCTCCACCGACTGCGGCAAAATATACTGCTTTATTGCGAATGACTGCATCTATTACTTCTTTTGATCTTTTTCCTTTGCCAATCATTGCTTTTTCACCTAAATCAAGCAGTCTTGGGGCATACTTGTCCATTCTTGTTGCTGTTGTCGGTCCGGCTGAGCCAATTGGACGACCATCTCTGGCCGGTGATGGTCCCATGTAGTAGATTGTCGAATTCTTTATATCTATTGGCAGTTCTTCCTTACGATCCAGCGCCTCTATCATTCTCTTGTGTGCAGCGTCTCTAGCCACATATATTTCACCTGTTATGTATACATAGTCTCCTGATTTCAGGTCTTTTGTTATTTCCTGTGTGATTGGAGTTGTTATATGTTTTTCCATCTTTTCTCCTGATTCTTTATTTTTACTGTATTTTGTATCTATACAGAACCACTGAGAATAAAAATGCTGATGCTCATTCTCGCATGTAAACAGTATTTTTCTCAAGATAGCTCATAATAGTTACTGTATTTTTATTTTTCCAGCATAATATAACCTGTAATAATTATAGCTTTTTTAATTACGGTTCACATTTAATTGTAGCTGTAACAATTAAGATTTCCACTTGCTGTCTTCTTCTATGCAGTAATTCTTTACAATTCCTTCACTACATGGCGGTTTACGTGACAGCAAATATTTACCGCAACCGGCAATCCTGCAATGTGGGTTGGATATGTGTTTATGTTTACTGCGAGGGCAGTAGTGCTTCCGCCGAGTCCTCCAGGCCCTATACCCGAGATTATTAATTTTTTCAAGCATCTCTTTTCAAGTTCTGCCACATACTCTATGTCTGAATGTGTGCCGGCTTCTCTTGTCAGCGCCTTTTTTTGCCATTATTGCGCATTTTTCAAAGGTTCCACCGACTCCGACTCCGACAACCATAGGAGGACATGCGTTTGGCCCTGCATCTGAAACTGCTGTCAGAATCGCATTTTTTACTCCCTCTATACCATCTGCCGGCTTTAACATAAATACACGACTCATGTTCTCGCTTCCAAAGCCCTTTGGTGCAAAAGTTATTTTGACCTTGTCGCCGGAAACTATTGAGTAATGGATGACTGCGGGTGTGTTGTCCTTTGTATTTTCCCTGATGAGCGGATCCTTTACCACTGATTTTCTCAGATAGCCGTCTGTGTAGCCCTGCCTGACTCCTTCATTTATGGCATCCTCCAATACGCCTCCCGTAAAATGGACATCCTGGCCTATTTCTATGGAAAAAAACTGCCATTCCGGTATCCTGACATATCGGTATCATATCCTCGCCTGCTATTTTTAAGTTTTCTTGTAGCTGGTTTAATACTTTTTTTACCTAAAGGTGATTCTTCATTTGCTGTTGCAGCTTTAAGTGCCTTGTCCATGTCCGGCGAAAGAAAATGATTTGCCTGTATGCACATTTCCTTTATTGCAGCTGTTATTTCTGAAACGTTTATTTCCCTGATCATTTCTTTTCCTCTCTTTTTATTCTCTATATTTTAAATATTTTTCATTGTATTCTTAACTAATCAGAATCATCCTTCTGAATAATTACCTGTTCTTTACCACTCTATACACCTGATTTTAAATTCCGGCACCTTTTATCCACAATTCAATATTATTTTTTGTGTTTTTGTGGATAAACATATTTATTTTTCCGTATTATGTTTATTTATTACTTTCAAAGTCTCTGAAAACGCAAATATGATGCATAGTTCTTGCACGTATACATTTTTTTTGCAATAAGGCTCGAATAGTATCACCACATTCGCAAAAAGCAGGATCTTATGACCCTGCTTTTATGAATTTAGTTATACTTCTGTGTTATTTTCGATAGCTTCGGCATGTGAATTATTATTCTCTGCTGAGTTTTCGTCACTATTTTCTGATTCGTCAGCCTCTTCCTTAGCTTCCTCAGGTGGCATGAGAGTCTTATCCTCTACTACCTTTGCGATGCTGGCTACGCTCACGCCTTCTTTCAGGTTGATGAGCTTGACACCTGTTGTGATTCGTCCAAGCACTGTTACATCACTTACCTGGATTCTGATGATAATGCCCTCTGTTGTGATGAGCATGAGCTCGTCATCGTTTTCCACTGATTTGACTCCTACGAGATTGCCTGATTTTTCTGTAATCTTGTAGCATTTTACTCCCTTACCGCCACGGTTTTGTGTGGTAAATTCGTCAATTCGTGTACGTTTTCCAAGTCCGTTTGATGATACCAAAAGCACTGCCTCACCCATTGATGCGGTCTGCATTGCGATTATCACATCATTTGGTGCAAGATTCATTCCGATAACACCCATGGTTGTACGGCCTGTTGAGCGCACATCTGTCTCCTTGAATCTAATACACTGTCCGAATTTGGTGAAGAGCAAAATATCCTCTGAATTGTCTGTGACTTTTACCTCTATGAGTTTGTCGTCCTCGCGCAGATTGATTGCCGCAAGTCCGTTCTTTCGGATATTCTCATAATCCTTTATCGGTGTTTTCTTGACTATTCCGTTTCTTGTAGCCATGAACAGATACTTGTCGTCCTCGTATTCTTTGATTGGAATCATGGCTGTTATTTTCTCGTCAGGCTGAAGCGGTATAAGATTGATGATGGCTGTGCCTCTTGATGTGCGGCTAGCCTCCGGTATCTCATATGCCTTGATTCTGTATACTCTTCCTGTATTTGTGAAGAACATCAGGTAGTGGTGTGATGTGGTCATTAGCATCTCGACGATATAATCATCCTCGATTGTCTCCATTCCCTTTATTCCCTTGCCACCGCGGTGCTGAGCCTTGAAATTGTCAGTGCTCATGCGCTTTATGTAGCCTACCTTTGTCATTGTTATGACTGTATTTGTCTCAGGAATGAGATCCTCCATCGACATATCATACTCGTCATAGCCTATTTCTGTCTTTCTGTCGTCGCCGTATTTATCAGCAATTGCGATGATTTCCTCCCTGATTACTCCAAGAAGCTTTTTCTCATCGGCAAGAATAGCCTTTAACTGCGCAATCTGAGCCATGAGCTCCTTATACTCAGCCTCGAGCTTTTCTCTTTCCAGACCTGTCAGAGCCCTAAGACGCATATCGACAATTGCCTGTGACTGCTCATCAGTCAGGCCAAATCTCTCCATCAATCTGGTCTTTGCCTGCTGAGTGGTCTGGCTTGAGCGGATAATACTTATTACCTCGTCTATGTTGTCCTGGGCAATAATGAGACCCTCTACAATATGTGCCCTGGCCTCTGCCTTGTCGAGATCAAACTTTGTACGTCTGGTCACTACATCCTTCTGGTGGATGAGATAGTAATTGAGCAGATCGTATAGATTTAATACCTTTGGCTCTCCGTTTACGAGTGCAAGGTTTATCACTCCAAACGTATCCTGGAGCTGTGTATGCTTAAAAAGCAGATTTAAAACTACACTCGGGTTCACATCACGGCGGAGCTCTACCACTATTCTCATTCCCTCACGGCTTGTCTCGTCGCGGAGGTCTGTTATTCCATCTATTTTTTTCGTCCTTATGAAGCTCAGCTATTTTGCTCAATAAGACGAGCTTTGTTTACGTTGTATGGCAGCTCTGTCACTACAATTCTGTTTTTTGGCCCGTTTTCCATCGGCTCTATATTGGTGACAGCACGGACTCTTATTTTGCCGCGGCCTGTTCTGTAAGCCTCTTTGATACCACTTGTTCCGAGAATTATGCCGCCTGTAGGGAAATCCGGTCCCTTTACCACATCGATAAGCTCATCAATTGTGGTTTCTTTATCCTCGATATCGTTGTCAATAAGGCGCACTACGGCATTGACCACTTCACGCAGATTGTGAGGTGGGATATTGGTTGCCATACCTACCGCGATTCCTGTGGTTCCGTTGACTAAAAGGTTTGGATATCTTGATGGGAGCACTGTAGGCTCATTTTTCTGTCTCATCAAAGTTTGGCTCAAAATCTACTGTAATTTTTGCCGATATCCTTGATTAATTCAAGAGAAATCTTTGAGAGTCTTGCCTCTGTGTATCGCATGGCGGCGGCTCCGTCTCCATCGACTGAACCAAAGTTTCCATGACCGTCCACGAGTGTGTATCTCATAGACCAGTCCTGTGCCATATTTACGAGTGCTCCATAGATTGAGCTGTCTCCGTGTGGATGGTATTTACCCATTGTATCACCGACAATACGCGCACATTTTCTGTGTGGCTTGTCAGGTGTATTTCCGAGCTCGACCATAGAGTAGAGTACTCGCCTCTGAACAGGCTTTAGTCCGTCCCTGACATCAGGGAGGGCACGGCTTGCAATAACGCTCATCGCATAATCTATGTAGGAGCTCTCCATTGCTTTTTTTCAAATCGACCTGCTGTATCTGGTCAAAAAATTTTGTCGTCCACTTAAATTACTCCTCCCTGCTAGATGTCAAGATTTGTTACATACTTGGCATTAGCTTCAATAAATTCTTTTCTTGGCTCTACCTTATCACCCATCAGTGTGGTAAATGTCACATCAAGCTCAGATGAATTTTCTCCGTCTATCATGACCTGTTTCAAAATTCTGTGGTCAGGATCCATTGTTGTCTCCCAAAGCTGATCAGCATCCATCTCTCCAAGTCCCTTGTATCGCTGGATCTTGTTATTATTGTCACGGCCTATGTCATTTAAAATCTGCTTGAGCTCGTCATCATCGTAGGCATACCATACACCCTTGTTTTTCTCCACCTTGTAAAGTGGCGGTGTAGCCAGATATACATGTCCCTCCTTGATCAGATCAGGCATGAATCTGTAGAGGAAGGTGAGCATGAGAGTAGCGATATGAGCACCGTCTACATCGGCATCTGTCATGATGATTATCTTGTCATAACGCAGCTTTGTTATATCAAAATCCTCATGGATTCCTGTTCCGAATGCTGTAATCATGGCTCTGATTTCTGCATTGTCATATATACGGTCAAGTCTTGCCTTTTCAACATTCAGTATCTTGCCTCGCAGAGGTAAAATTGCCTGTGTAGCACGGCTCCTTGCTGTCTTTGCAGAACCGCCGGCTGAATCTCCCTCGACTATGAAAATTTCACAGTTCTTTGGGTCCTTGTCTGAGCAGTCAGCAAGCTTGCCCGGCAGAGTACCTCCATCGAGAGAGGTCTTTCTTCTGGTCAGGTCTCTTGCTTTTCTTGCGGCCTCTCTGGCTCTTTGTGCTAAAAGTGATTTCTCACAGATATTTTTGGCTACGTCAGGATTCTGCTCGAGGAAATATGTGAGCTTTTCCGATACAACAGCATCTACGGCTCCTCGGGCCTCACTGTTTCCAAGCTTCTGCTTTGTCTGTCCCTCGAACTGAGGCTCCTCAATCTTGATACTGATGATTGCGGTAAGTCCCTCACGGATATCATCACCTGTCAGGGCCGGATCTGAATCCTTAAGTATCTTTTTCTCACGCGCATAGGCATTGAAGGTCTTTGTCAGGGCATTTCTAAAGCCTGCGAGATGAGTACCTCCCTCAGGTGTGATTACATTGTTTACAAAGCTGAAGGTTGAATCATTAAACGAATCATTGTGCTGCAATGCAACCTCAACATAAACACCGTTTTGTGTTCCCTCGCAGTAGATGACCTCATCATAGAGAGCCTCCTTGCCACGGTTAAGATACTCTACAAATTCCTTGATTCCGCCCTCATAGTGGAATACATGATTGTGATGGCTATTCTCACGCACATCCTTTAAAGTAATTTTAAGTCCTTTTGTGAGGAAAGCTGTCTCTCTGAGACGCTGCTTTAAGGTATCGTAGTCATACACTGTCTCCTCAAAAATCTCAGGATCCGGCAGGAAATGTACCTTTGTACCGTGAAGCGACTCGTCACACTGTCCAACAATCTTTACTGTATCGTCTGTTTTGCCACGCTTGTAGCTTTGTCTGTAAATATTTCCGTCCTTGTAGACCTCAACTGTCAGCCATGTGGAAAGAGCATTTACTACAGATGCACCAACTCCGTGCAGACCGCCTGATACCTTATAGCCTCCACCGCCAAATTTGCCACCTGCGTGAAGTACTGTAAAAACTACCTCGAGCGCTGATTTTTTTCGCTTTATGATTGGTTCCGACCGGAATTCCTCGTCCATCATCCTGTACTGTTATGGAATTGTCTTCCTCGATTGTGACCTCGATATTTTTACAATAACCGGCTAAGGCCTCATCAACTGCATTGTCCACTATCTCATAAACCAGATGATGAAGTCCTCTCGAAGACGTACTGCCGATATACATACCCGGTCTTTTTCTGACCGCCTCAAGACCCTCAAGTATCTGAATCTGGTCAGCTCCGTATTCCTGATTGTTCTGCTGTATTTCTTTACTCATCAATAACCTCCACCTGGCCCTTCACGACATGAAAGACCTTGTCCACCTGAAATCTATTTTTTACAAATTCATCAAGTCCCGTACAAGTGATAATGGTCTGTGTATCACTTAAGCTGTTGAGCAGATAGTTCTGCCTGTTGCCATCCAGCTCTGAAAGCACATCATCCAGTAAAAGCACGGGAGTGCTGTTTATATTTTTCTTTACAAGACTAATCTCAGAAAGCTTGAGTGAGAGAGCAGATGTCCTCTGCTGACCCTGCGAGCCGTATTTTCTGATATCCACACCGTCCACTGAAAAAAAGCATATCGTCCCTGTGCGGTCCGACGGTTGTCTGGCATATCTTCAAATCTCTGCTTCTTGCCTTAAGCAGCTCGTCCTCGAAAAAAACTATCATCAATGCTCGGCTCATATTTGAGTATAAGCTTCTCCCTGCCTCCTGAAATATTGCTGTGAATATCCTGTATTATTTCATTTAGCTCATTAACAAACTCGCGCCGCTTTTTTTATAACATGCCTGCCATACTCAAGAAGCTGCATATCCCATACCTGAAGTGTATCAATCAAATCAGGTCTGTAAGCTATATCCTTTAACAGTCTGTTCCTCTGAACTAATGTCTTATTATACTTACTCAGGTTAGACAGATAAAATTTTGTCAAGCTGGCAAAGCTCCAAATCTATAAATCTGCGTCTCTCGGCAGGACCGCTTTTTGATAATATTGAGATCCTCAGGAGAGAAAAACACAATATTCAAAATACCAAACAGCTCACTCGCATTTTTTGATCGGCATTTTATTGATGGCCACACCCTTTGCACCGATTTTTTCGCAGATGCATGTCAATCCGGTATTCCTTGTCAATTTTTTCGACAATTGTCCTGATATGTGCCTCATCCTCGCCAAACCGGATCATTTCCTTGTCCTTGCTGCCCTTATGGGACTTTGTGGTGCCGCTCAAATATGCAGCCTCAAGTATATTGGTCTTGCCCTGGGCATTATCGCCGTAGATTATGTTGGTTTCACTGTCAAAGCTGATATCCAGTTTTTCGTAATTTCTGAAATTACTCAGTTGGATTGACTTAATAATCATTATTTAACAACCTTAACTGTTTCGCCGTCATATGAGAAAACATCTCCGTCGTGAAGCTTTTTTGCCTCTCTGAAGCTCAGTCTCACCGTTTACAGTCACCTGACCATCCTGAATAACAATTTTTGCCTCAACTCCCGAGCTCACAAGGTCGGCCTTTTTAAGAGCCTGTCCCAGCTTAATGAACTCATCCTGTTCTCTTATAGAAATCTGTTTCATAAAATCTCCTAGTTTGACTGCTGTATTAAAATTTACCGGAATGAATGAGGTAAAGTTAAAATACTTTGCCCCTCATCATCCTTAAATGAAGCATGGTGCCTTTAGGATTGACCATGTATAAATTAACCTCCTCCTCATCGATAACACGAAGTGCATCTATGAAGAACTTAGGATTAAAGCCTATCATAATATCTTTTCCATCTTTGTCGATATCGATGTCCTCATTCATGGAACCGATAAATGAATTGATGCGAAGCTCCATATTGCCATCTGTGATATTCATGATAATAGGCTTCTTATCTCCCTCCTTGACAAGAAGAGTAGCACGGTCTATACAATCAAGAAGCTCACGCTTATTGATGCGAACCTTAGTGTCGTAGTCAGATGAAAGCATCTGGTCAATCTTGAAATACTCACCCTCAATAAGACGTGAAACAACAGTAGTATTTTCAAATTCAAAAACAATATGATTATTAGTGATATAGATAACCACATCCTCATCCGCTGAACCCGGAATAATCTTGCTTATTTCCTGCAGAGTCTTGCCGGGAACAACAACCTTCTTGCTGTCATAGTGATTTTTCATCTCGATATATCTGATAGATATTCTGTGTCCGTCAAGAGAAACAACTCGAAGCTTATTCTCCTCAATCTCAAAAAGCTCACCTGTCATCAGTTTATTGTTGTCATTGTCGGCAATTGTAAAAAATTGTCTGTCTGATAACCTCTTTAAGGGTAAATTGTGAGAGGACAATAGACTCATTTCTCTCAACATATGGTATGTAAGAAAAATCATCACCTGATTTTCCGATGATATTGAACTTGGCCTTTTCACATGATATGACGGTCTTGAAGGAAGCATCTGTCTCAATTGTTACATCATTGTCAGGAAGCTTTCTCACTATTTCTGCAAAAAATCTTGGCATCAAGAGCGATAATTCCTCTCTCTTCGATGGTTCCGTCTATGATGGTTTCTATTCCAAGTTCCATATCGTTGGCCATAAGCTTAATCTCGTTTGCGGATGCATCAATAAGTATGCACTCGAGAATTGCCATTGTAGTACGTGTAGGTACTGCCTTCGATACGATATTAACACCTTTCAGTAAATTTGCTTTTGAACAAATAAGTTTCATTTAGAAAAACTCCTTCCTGCGCGTATATATAAATATTTAAAAGATATTCGTAATCTTCTTCTTAGGGGCTGTTAAAAAGTTCAAAACCCCTTCAAAGCCTTTAAAGACAAGCTTTAAGCGGCTTGATAACTTGATTAAAAGCCTGTTGAAGTAAAAATGATAAAAATTGATAACTTTTTATTCACTTTCCTTCAACCTGTCATTAACATGCTCATGTGGAAATAAAAGCAAGGTTATAACCAAATTATTAACATGCAAATGAGCACATATATAAATAGGTAGAAACTAATTTGGATTAATCCTTTTTCTTGATAGTTTCTATGAGAGTACGTGTACTGTCATTCTCCTCGTAATCCTTGGTGACCTTCTTGATGCCGTGGATGATAGTAGAGTGGTCTCTGCCGCCCAAAAGCTGGCCGATTACATCAAGTGAATCAGAGGTCATGGTCTTGCAGAGGTACATGGCAATCTGTCTTGGACGTGCAATCTCGCTGCTTCTGGTCTTTGAAATCATCTGGTCTACAGAGATGTGGAAATGTTCTGAAACGACCTCAATGATGAGCTGTGCAGTGATTTCCCTTGGCTTGTCCGGCGTGATGATATTGGAAAGCTCCCTCTCAGCGATATCCATAGTGATGTGAGTATGCTCGAGATTGTGGAAGGCTAAAAGCTTGTTTAAGGCTCCCTCAAGCTCACGGATGTTGGAGCTGATGTTTGAAGCAATGTAGTTTAAGATATCATCATCTATATCAAAATTGTCAGTTTCAGCTTTCTTACGGAGGATAGCCATCCTCGTCTCATAGTCAGGAGTACCGATATCAGCCATCAGTCCCCACTCGAAACGTGAGCGGATACGCTCCTCGAGAGTCTCCATCTCCTTAGGCGGTTTATCAGAGGTAAGGATAATCTGCTTGCCCTGTGTCTGCAGTGTGTTGAAGGTGTGGAAAAACTCCTCCTGAGTACTTTCCTTTCCTATGATGAACTGGATATCATCAATCATGAGCACATCTACAGTCCTGTATTTGTCACGGAACTTTGTCATGGCAGAAGAATTACCGTTACGGATAGATTCGATAACCTCGTTGGTAAACTCTTCAGAAGTAACATAAAGCACCTTGGTATCAGGATTCTGGTCAATGATGAAATGACCTATTGAATGCATAAGATGAGTTTTGCCAAGTCCCGGACCACCATATATATATAGCGGATTGTATGCTTCACCCGGGCTTTCTGCCACTGCAAGAGAAGCAGAATGGGCAAACCTGTTATTATTACCTACGACAAAGGTGTCAAATGTATAGTTAGGGTTTAAGTTTGAGTGATCCCCCTTTACAGGAGTCTGTGGCTCAAGCTGAGGGGTATCGTTGTTTTTAAACTTAAGGCTCTGAGCCTGATCCGGTAAATAAACTGGATATCATACTCGATACCTGTCACCTCACCTATAGCTACCTTAAGAGGAAGATAATATTTTTTGTTGATATAGCTGAGCCCCATCTGCTCAGACGGAACGAGAATATACAGTGTATTGCCGTCTATGGCGAACACCTCAAGCGGTTTTATCCACGTATTAAAGGAAACGTCTGTCAGACCATGCTCTTCCTTGACCATCTGTAGTATTTCATTCCACTTTTCCATTACTTTATCCATCAAAGTTCTCCATTATTTAACATATAAAGAGTATATTATGGGAATGTTCTCCACAATCCCATACATACTATATAGTACACTATTTTTGGCATTTAGGCAATGTAAAAAGATTTACAAAAATGATTTATTCACATTTTTAACCACAATTATACAAAGTTACCAACATGTTATTCACATATTGTGGATAACTTTTTGATATCTTGATAACTTTCCACAATATGTTGGTCACAATAGGTGGTTTATATCAAAATATAGACGGTTATCAAGAATTATTATATATATAGAAGAAACTCGTTTTCCACATTTTTATTGTGGAATATAAACCGATAAAAAACAT
>ENA-OQCV01000440-OQCV01000440.1-human-gut-metagenome-genome-assembly--contig:-NODE-440-length-11302-cov-4.634810_pt1 | contig 11302 bp, 13 predicted proteins | sample MGYA00242766_ERZ504592 | MGnify/ENA primary metagenome ERZ504592 (study PRJEB26092, sample SAMD00036315) | human gut metagenome | host: Homo sapiens | study: EMG produced TPA metagenomics assembly of...
ATGATACTAAAAAACAAGGTTATGAAAGGAGTAAAAGGCTCAGAAACGAAAAAGATTAATCAGGGAAGCTGCATACAAACAGTTTCTGACAAAAGATTACAACACGGTTCCCCTGAAGGAGATAGAAAAAAGTCTGAATTTATCAAGAGGATGTATGTCATATCATTATCCAAGCAAGCAAGAACTGTTTATTGATGTGATTGAATTTTTACATTTTTCACAAACAAGATGCCAAAAATAAGTTCAAGGACATTTCTCACACCTCTCTGCTTGAATTTATTGATTATTACATAAAGAAGGTGGAGGAAACGATGAATGCAATGAGGATCTATCTCATAGAAAAAGAGAAGACCAATATTACACGTGCATATCTTAACTTGATTTTGCAGGCAGAATATTTCTATCCGGGATTTAACGAGGCTTTCAACGAAATAACAAATAAGGAGATTAAATTATGGGAAAGAATATTTGTGAAGGCTGTTGAAACAAAAGAAATAAGATCCGATGTTAATCCTTCTACATTGGCTTTGACATTTCGAATCCTGCTGTTTGGAAAATGTTTTCAGGATGCATTGGTGAATGGATTGCGAATAGAAGAACTGAAAGTAGTTCTTTATAATCAATATGAACTAATTAAAAATTGAACTAATGAAGAAAGATGTTTTTATTACTGGGCTTGCAAGCTTCTTTCCGAACTCTCCTGTTTCCAATGATGAAATGGAAGAGTTCTTGGGACTCATTTCTGGAAAACATTCCAAAGTGCAACGGATAGTTTTAAAGCAAAATGGAATTAAACGGCGATACTATGCCTTAAACAAAAATCAGGAAATCACACATACAAATGCAGAAATGGCGATGCTGGCTATACGTAAGTTACTGGCATTGACCAATAAGAGCCAAAAGGACATTGAGTTGCTTGCTTGTGCTACTGCGACCCCCTGATCAGATCCTGCCTTCTCATGCGTCTATGGTACATGGGCTTTGGGAAGAACCTGTTGAAATATTCTCTTCTGCTGGAGTTTGTTTGTCTTGTCTGCAAGCGCTGAAAATAGCTTATTTGAGCATAGCCGCATCAGAAAAACAGAATGCAATATGCAGCACATCTGAATTGGTGTCAGCAATGCTTTTATCCAAAAACTTCGATATCGAATATGAAAGATGCTGCAATTTGGGTACCAATCCATATATGGCTTTGGAAAAGGACTTCCTGCGCTTTATGTTAAGCGATGGCGCGAGTTGTGCATTATTGGAAAATCATCCGGGAGAAAAGGGCGTATCTTTAAAGATTGAATGGATAGAAATGGATTCATATGCCAATGAAACCCCTACCTGTATGTTTGCCGGAGCTGTCCGGAGGGAGGACGGTGAACTGAAAAGCTGGAAATCTTTTGAAAGTCAGGAATTGGTCGATGAGTCCCTTATGGTTATTAAACAGGACATTAAACTTTTAGGGGCGAAGTTGATGCCGTTATGGATTAGACATATTAAATCATGTCTGAATAAACATGGCATGACTCCTGACGATGTGGATTATGTAATACCTCACTCTTCGTCAATGGTTATTTATGGTAATCTCATTGAAGCGATGAAAGACGAGAGTTTTGAATTGTACAAACGAGAGTGGTTTACCAATCTTACTTGGGTGGGAAATATCGGATCGTCAGCGATACTGGCTGCCTTGGATGAGTTCTGTTCTACCCGTAAACTCAAATCCGGTGAAAAAAATACTGCTGCTTGTCCCTGAAAGTGGACGCTTTTCTTATGGAACAGTGCTATTAAGTGTCGTATAAATTTGGAAATAAACGATAAATAACGTATTTTTGCGCTGTTAAAACGACATAGTATAGTATCATATATCATCTTCCAAACGAAAAGTGGAAAATTTCAAAGAGATAAGATGGAATATGACGGCTTGCGCTATATTAAAATATATAGCACAGGTGCGTCAGCATCATCTCTAGGTATTCCACTACCGCGTTGGGGTGTTGATTGCATCTGTGCTATTTTTTTATAATATAGGCAGTAGGATGGACCCGAATTTGAAACAGCGGATTATAGAGGAGGCATACAGGTTATTCATCACAAAAGGGATGAAGCAGACCTCATTCTGCGATGTGGCTGTCGCCGTGCATAAATCCAAAGGGGCTGTCATACACTACTTTCCTTCCAAAAAGAAACTGATTGATGCGGTTGTCAGAATGCGTTTTTTTCCCCGACTCGCAGATTTCTTGTGAAATGTATTCTTTGGCTGACAAGGATTGGAATGAGTTTTTAAGGCAATACAGAAATCCGATAGAACGGGTGATAAACAGTTTTCCCGAACATCTGAATGGCAATCTCCTGATATGTTATATGCAGTTTGTTTCCTCCGCCCATGAATACATGGACGAATTTCCACAAATGTATCAGCAACTCCTTGTCCGGGAACAGGACTTTCTTTCCAATGTGGCTTATGGTCATAAAATAAGTTTGAAGGATGCCAAGGCGTTCAGCAGACAGGCATTGAACACTTCTATTGGTAAGACTTTCTTGGGGATGTTCTCAGAAATTTAGGTCTGCATTCCTTTCCTTTTCTTCCCTTTCAGTTCATTCCGTTGTCTTTTAGACTGATAAATGATAAAACTTTACTTGCTGGAACCTGATTTTTTTTCATTATTCTTGGAAAAGGCTTATCTTTGCAAAATAAACCGACTGGTCGGTTTATTTTGCAAAGAATTTTAATAGAATATAATGAATTAAAAAGTGAATAATTGGAAAGTAGGAATAAATTGTTGAAATCTTTGCGCCTGCAACCGCTTCTTGCCAAAATAGCGGTAGGATATATGGCCAAGATTGTAGTCATAAGTGGTATTGCTTACGTTGGCATCTGCGAATGGAAAGAGACTAAGGCCAGGGAAATGGAAGTACGGATGATTAACCGGAAAAAGCATGAGATAAATGATATATACGTGAAAATGCTCAGGCTTTCTTTCTTCTGTGAAACCTTTATGGAGTGGAGTGAGCAGGATTTTTATCATTTCAGAAACGGAGACGGCACATTGACAGCCTGTTGTGTAGCTTGAGGTACTCCTCTTCCGGCTCACATACAGACAGCATCCGTAATTTGTGGAGAGCCAAGGAGCGGTATATGCGGGAAATCATATATTGGGTACACAGGCAGGAGGAAGCCGACCGGGAAATTGCAGCGCAGATTCCGGCCATTGCCAGACAGAGTGAACGGGAAAATGCCCCCAAAGGGGGATTCCTGAAGAGGTTGTTCGCAAAACGCCACAAGGCGGATTCTCCTTCTGCCGCCTCCATGCTTCATGAACTTAACCGAAGCGTGGTGGGCAGACAGCAGGCGTATGCCCGGAAGCTGGCAGAACGGACGGACAGCTTGGATGGGATGAACAGAAGGCTGAACGTGCAGTTGCGGCAGATGATTGAGAATATGGACGGAACGGTACAAGCGGAATTGAAGAGACAGGAAGAAGAAGTTGCGGAAGCCGGGAAACGGTCATTTGCCACGGTCATCGGTCTGACGGCATTCATGGTTTTGCTGCTGATATGGTCCTATATGGTGATACACCGGGATATGATGCGTATAAACCGTTATAAAAAAATGGCTGGAAGGCACAGTCCGTCAGTTGGAGCAGACCGTTCTTGAAAACGAGGAACTGATTGAGGCAAGAAAGAAAATCATGCTGGCCGTAACCCATGACTTGCGTGCGCCGCTTGCTTCTATCAGCAGCTATGCGGAATTGCTTTCCACGGAAAGAGAAGTGTCGAAGTGCAGGGAATACAGCCGGAACATACGGCAGGTGGCGGGACACATGTCTTCCATGCTGAATTCCCTGTTGGGATTTTTCCGGTTGGAGAGTGGCGGGGAAAAGGCCGTTCCTGTCCCGTTCAGGTTATGTTCCGTCACCGAGATTTTGGAAACGGATTTTATGCCGCTGGCGGCAGGAAAAAACCCTTTTGCTGAACGTGCTGAGTGCCGGAGATGCGGTTGTTATAGGAGATAGGGACAGGATAATACAGATAGGAAGCAACTTGTTGTCCAATGCAATCAAGTTTACGGAGCGGGGAAGTGTAACGGTTCGCACACAATTTGACCAGGGCGTATTGACGCTTATCGTGGAAGATACCGGCACCGGAATGGACGATGAGGAGCAGACACGCATTTTCACTGCATTCGAGAGGCTTCCCAATGCGATTGCGGAAGAAGGGGTCGGACTGGGACTTTCAATAGTAAAAGGTCTGGTCGGATTGTTGGACGGCAGGATTGAAGTGGCAAGCCGGAAAGGGGTGGGCAGCCGGTTCACTGTCTGTCTTCCTTTGGCTGTGGCAGAGGAAACGATGGCGGAGAGCGGCAGGAGCCGGATTTCCGTACGGTCCTATACGGTACTGGTATTGGACAATGACACCGTTTTGCTGGCGGCAATCAGGGAAATGTTTGCGTATCACGGGGTGGCTTGCACGGTATGTGAGAACACGCGTGATCTGATGGAGCATGTCCGCAGCCGTAGTTATGACCTTTTGATTACGGATTTGAAAATGCCCCGGACAAACGGATTCGAGGTGTTGAAGCTCCTGCGCATGGCCAATGTGGGAAATTCACGGAGCATTCCGGTTATAGCGAGTACCGCATCGGGAAACTGCGATACGGGGGATTTGTATGCGGCAGGGTTTTCGGGCTGTTTGAAAAAGCCGTTTTCCGCCGAAGAACTTTTGCAGGTATGTACGGAATGTCTGGGAAGTGAAAGGCAGTCTGAACAGATAGACCTCGATGCCCTGCTGAAATATGGGAACAGGAGGAAGATGCTGGATACCCTGATTCGGGAAACCAGGAAGGATATGGAGGCTATGGCTGAATGTGCAGAAAAGAATGATCATGAGGCACTGAAAGAATGGATACATCATCTGACAGGCTCATGGGAGATCATTCATGCCGGCAAGCCGCTGCGTGAGTTGTTCGCACTGCTTCAGGATTCGGGAGAGTTTTCTGTGGACGAGTTCGGGCGGACTGTACAGCAGGTATTGGAAAAAGGAAAAGAAATAATATGTTTGGCACAACAGGCTAAGAAAGCTTATGAGAGTAATTGTTGTTGAGGACAATGTCTTGTTCTGTAATTATATCTGCAAATTTTTTGCAGAAGGCGGATTTGGATACTGTAAGGACTTACAGGCTGGCACAGGCTAAGAAGGTCATTGGGACATCCGTCCGTGAGGATGACATCGTATTGGCGGATTTAAGATTGCCTGACGGGGAAAGTACCACGCTGTTGCAGTGGATGAGGGAGAACGGCTATATGCACCCGTTCATCATGATGACTAATTATGAAGAGATACATTCCGCGGTTCATACCATGAAGCTGGGTGCGGAAGATTATATCCTCAAACCGCTGGTTGAAACCAGGCTGCTGCCCGTAATCAAAAAAATTAAGGACGGTGAACGAGGCTTTCACCAAGGTAATCTATGAACGCAAAAGCACCCCTTTTTTGCGAGTTGAACCGGTACATTCACATGGTAGCGCCGACGGATATGACGGTACTGATATTGGGAAGCACCGGAACGGGAAAGGAACACCTGGCAAAAAAGATTCACAGGCAGAGCCTCAGATCCGGCAAGCCGTATGTAACGGTCGATTGCGGCAGTTTGTCCAAAGAGCTGGCACCTTCCGCCTTTTTCGGCCATGTCAAGGGGGCGTTTACCGGAGCCACAGAGGAAAAGGCAGGATATTTTCAGGAAGCGCAGGGAGGCACCCTGTTCATGGATGAGGTGGAGAACCTTTCGATAGAAACGCAGCGGATGCTGTTGCGTGCCATGGAGGAACGGCGGTATCGTCCGGTAGGCGGACAACGGGACAGGCTGATGGATGTGCGCATCATTGCGGCCACCAATGAGGATTTGCAGGAGGCTGTTGCGGAAAAGCGTTTCCGGAAGGATCTGCTTTATCGCTTTCAGGATTTTACCATCACCGTACCTGCATTGCATAATTGCCTGGAGGATATACTGCCTTTGGCGGATTTTTTCCGGGAGCAATCTTGCGGATTGCTCCGGAAAGAGGTCTTGGATTTTGACGAACCGGCAAAGAAGATGCTGCTGGGATACAGTTGGCCGGGAAATGTACGGGAACTGAAGCAGGTCATTCATGCGGCGGTATTGATATGCAAAGGAAAACTGATTACCCCCAATTCCTTACGGCTCCAATATGCGGGAGAGTCCGTTTCTGACCCCATGGGGAAAGAGAAGATAGACAAGTGTTTGCAGAAAGATGAAAGAAGAAACATAGAACAGATTAAGACGGCTCTTTCCATCTCTAAAGGGAACCTGACACAGGCAGCGGCCTTGTTGGGAATCAGCCGCCCGACCCTTTACAAGAGAATGAGCCTGCACGGAATTTCCAGATAGGTTTGTTTGCGATACAGTTTTCCCCCGTCATCAAAGGAAAATCGAATTTGTCTTGCCGGCCGCATTTGCCGAATCTTTTCGTGGAAATTTTCCTTGCGGCTTCGCCGTGGAAAATTTTCACGAAAAAGAATGCGGCGGCAATCCAGATTCGATTTGAAAAACGATTACAGGGGCAAACTGCGACCGACGTGACGCATGGATAAAGGATATGGGCTGCTTGAAGAGGCCGTGTTTCATAATCCATGAAATTCCACATATCCAGCCGGAATACAGGTCTTATGAAAGTCTTGCTGTAAAAAAGCGGAAGGCATGAGAAGACAGGGGGCTTCAGCTCCCTCTGTTCTGCATGGTTTTCTTTCCTGTCCGCCTGCTCTTTTTCTGGTGTCGGATGCGCAGGCTTTTTCCCTTCTGCCTCACGTATCTTCTCTCTTTCCGTTCATTCACTTCCCCTCTTCTCCGTTCACGGTTTAGCCGTTGGAAACAGTCGTGTTTATGACATCTGACGACATTTGATGACATCTGATGACACCTTTTTGAAAATCAGCATATTATTTGGAAATACCCCATACCTTTGAAGCGTCAAAGCAATTCATTAACCCCTAAAAGAAAAGGTATGGCACAAGAAAAGACCCCGAACGAAAAGCCCAAACGGACTCGGAAGCCGAAGGCCGGAAGTGATGCTCTCCCGGTGGAACAGATTACGGAATTGATGCTGGTTCATAACAAGAACGATCCGAAATTCGGAGTACAGGCTGTCAGTGAAATTGACAAGGACGGAAAAGCGAAGACGGTTCCGGCGGACGAGAAGAATGAAAACTCATTCCTGAAATTCGACAAGAATTCGAGTATTCTCGAAAACTTCATCAAGAATTTTTGGAGCCAGTTCAAGGAACCTACCCATTTCCGCCTGCTCCGCATGACCTACCACGACTACAAGGTGAACAAGCAGGCCATCAGGGATTTGTCGGAGGGAAAGCAGACGGATGCGGTGAAAGAGTTCCTCAAACGCTACGAAATCCGTCCGAGAGAAAACAAGAAGGAACAAAGTGTAAACCAAAAAGAAACAACAGCTATGGCAGACAAAGAGACACAACCGCAGGAACCCCTGCAACAGAGCGAAGTACAGCAGGCGGCACAGCAACAGCAGCAGCCTCAGGCTCAACAGGCAGCGCAGGAGTCGCAAGGACCGCGTTACCGGTATAATGAGAACATGGTCAACTGGGAGGAGTTGGAAAAGGTCGGAATCTCAAAGGCTTCGCTGGAACAGCAGGGACTCCTTGATTCCATGCTGAAGGGCTACAAGACCAACAAACTGGTGCCCCTGACCATCCATCTTTCCGGTTTGCTGACAGCCAAACTGGATGCAAGGCTCTCACTCATCCCGCAACAGGACGGACAGGTGGGACTGGCCATTCACGGCATACGCAAGGAACCGCAGTTGGAACGTCCTTATTTCGGGTTTAACTTTAACGAGGAGGACAAGAAGAACCTGCGTGAGACCGGCAACATGGGGCGTGTGGCGGAACTCAACCTGCGCGGCAGTGAATATACCCCCTGTCTGATTTCCATCGACAAGAGCACCAACGAGCTGGTTGCCGTCCGTCAGGAGCACGTTTACATCCCGCAGGAAGTGAGCGGGGTCAAACTTACCGCAGAGGAAATCAGGCTGCTGAAGGAGGGACAGCCTGTCAAAGTGGAGGGCATGACTTCCAAAGCGGGCAAGGAATTCGATGCCACACTCCAGTACAGTGCCGAGCGCAGGGGACTGGAATTCATCTTTCCGAAAAACCAGATTTTCAACGAACGTTCTATCGGAGGCGTGCCTCTCTCGCCCACCCAGATAAAAAATGCTCAGCGAAGGACATACCATCCTGGTGGAAGACATGAAGTTCAGGAACAGGAATGACACCTTCTCGTCCTTTGTAACGATAGACAAGGTTACGGGGCGCCCGAACTACACGCGGCACAATCCGGAAACCGGAGAGATTTATATTCCAAAGGAAATCTGCAACGTGCAGCTGACTGCCGAAGACAGGGAAACCCTGCGCAAGGGACAGCCGGTCTATCTGGAAAACATGATCGGGCGCAACGGGGAGGAATTCTCCTCGTTCGTCAAGCTGGATATGAATACCGGCAGGACGATGTATTCACGCACGCCGAACGGATTCAACGAGCAGCAGGCACCGCGTATTCCGGCGGAGGTTTACGGGCACGTGTTCACGGCACAGGAAAAAGCGAACCTCCAGGATGGCAAGACTTTGCTTGTCGAAGGGCTGAAAAACAACGGGCAGACCTTCAGTTCCTACCTGAAAGTCAATCCCTATTCCGGGCAGTTGCAGTATTTTCAGGAAAATCCGGACATCCGCAGGGACACTTCCCGCCGTGCCGCACAGACGGAGACCGCACAGGGACAGCAGCAGGAGCAGAAGAAGGGTGCATCGCAGGCAGTATAGACCTGCCCGGAGAGAAACAGAATCAATCATACAAACCTAAAAAAAACGAATCGTATGAATACGGATCAGAATACCCGTCATATTTATAAGACGGAAGATATCGACTGGGACGGTCTGAAGGCCGCAGGTATCAGTAAGAAACAACTGGAAGCGGAAGGCAACATGGAACTGTTGCTGCAAGGAAAGGAAACGGGCATCGTTCCGCTGAAACTCCATATTTCGGTCCTCAGCCTGACAATGGATGCCACGCTGAAGCTGGTACCCGACGGCAACGGCAGGCCGGTCATGGAAATAAACGGTCTCCGTCAGAAGGAGGAGGCAGCAGTTTGACCGGGAAACAATAAGTATAACTCACGTTCCGTGCCGTTCCTGACGGTACGGAACATCAAAAGGAAAAAGAATATGATAGCGATAGTGACTGACAAGCCCAATGTGGGCAGAGAGATAGCAAGGGTTTTGGGAGCTGACAGAAAAGAGAACGGATATATGAGCGGAAACGGATACATGGTAACATGGACATACGGCAACATGCTTTCCCTGGCGATGCCGAAAGATACCGGTACGGCATGGGTGGAGCGGGAGAACTTCCCCCTGCTGCCGCCTCCTTTTCTGACGGTACGGCATGTAAAGACGGACACGGGATGGAATCCCGACATCAATGCGGTGCTCCAGTTGAAGGTGATAGCCGGGGTGTTCGATGCGTGTGACACCATTGTTGCGGCAACCGACGCTTCCCGCGAGGGGGAAATGCTGTTCCGGTATCTTTATCGTTTTTTGGGATGCAGGAAACCTTGCCTCCGCCTGTGGATCTCCTCCTTGATGGACGAAGCCATTGCCAAAGGCATGGAAAACCTTCGTCCCTGCAGCCTGTTCGACAACTTGTTTTTGGCGGCAGACAGCCGCAACAAGGCCGACTGGCTTCTTGGAGTCAATTCGAACTATGCCGTCTGCAAGGCGATCGGTTTCGGCAACAACTCGCTTGGAAGGGTACAGACCCCTGTATTGGCAGCGATAAGCGGACGGTACAGGGAAAGGGAAAATCACATTCCCGCAGACAGCTGGCCCGTATTCGTCAGCCTCTGCAAGAACGGGAAGATAATAAAGATGCGGCATGTGGAAGATTTCTGCAACCGCCGGGATGCCCTGGAACTTTACGAGGACTGCAAGGCGGCAGGATATGCCCGTATCACGGCGGTCAGCAGCCGGACTGAGGAAATCATCGCACCTGCCCTTTATAACCTGACCGGGCTTCAGAAGGATGCGAACCGTTACCATAACCTGACAGCCATACGGGTGCAGGAAATTACCCAAAGCCTGTATGAGAAAAAACTGATCTCCTGCCCGCGCACTTCCAGCCGTCTGCTGCCCGGAGACGTGTATGACATGTTGCCTCCGGTTATGGAAAAGCTGCTGTCCGGCAAGGAATTCCGTCAATATGCCGGTATGATCGACCTTGCTGCAAGGAAAGGCGTAACCGGAAATCAGGACACGGCGGAGCATCATGCCATTGTCATCACCGGCATACAGCCGGGGGAACTGGACAGGGAGGAAAGGCTGGTTTACACCCTTGTTGTCGGCAGGATGCTTGAAACGTTCATGCCGCCCTGCAAGGTGGAATATACGACGGTTGAAGCGGTCTGTGCCGCACGCAAGTTCCGAATCCGTACATACCGTATTCTGGAAGCGGGGTGGCTCGGTATCTTTCAGAGGGAACGGCTTGTCGCGGAAGACAACGACCTCTGTCCCGTACCCCCTGAACTTTTTCGGGAGGAGAAGCTGCCGGTAACGGGATGCAGCCTTATACACAGGAAATCGCTGCCCGCTGCCCCTTATACGGATGAGGAACTGGCGGACTATATGGACAAGACCGGTCTGGGAACCGCATCCACGCGCACGAATATCATCCGTACGCTTCTGGAGCGTAAATATATCCGGTATTCGGGCAAATACATTATCCCGACCCCAAAAGGTCTTCTTTTATATGAAACGGTACGCGGAATGAAAGTGGCTGACGCCTCCCTCACCTCCGGCTGGGAAGCGGAGCTGGCACGGATTGAACAGGGAGAACTCACACAGAAAGAATTCCTGGATGGTGTATTGGAAACGGTAAATGAGGTTACCGGTGAGATTTTCCGGAAACTTTCGGAAGATGGACAGCCGCATGGTTCCATATAGACGGCTGGGCGGAAGGTACGGAACAGAAGAGGTGCAGACTGGGGTCTGTGCCTCGTTTTTTTATATATGTACAAGATACGTTTTTCCGCTTTTAAGCGGCAAAGGTCTTGGATTGCCTCGTTTTTTGCCGCAAGGCGGCCCCTTTCAGGGCTGGTGCGGCTGCAAAAGAAAATCATCCTCGCTTCGCTGCGGTATTTTCTTTTGCCAAGCCTTGCGCAAAAAGGCAATCCAAGGGCCGGAGGCCTATAAAATCGGGAAAACATATCCCGATGGGATTATT
>ENA-OQCV01000441-OQCV01000441.1-human-gut-metagenome-genome-assembly--contig:-NODE-441-length-11299-cov-2.292517_pt1 | contig 11299 bp, 13 predicted proteins | sample MGYA00242766_ERZ504592 | MGnify/ENA primary metagenome ERZ504592 (study PRJEB26092, sample SAMD00036315) | human gut metagenome | host: Homo sapiens | study: EMG produced TPA metagenomics assembly of...
CTTGACTGCCCCCTGCGGTGATGGCAGACAGCCGAATCGGACTGTCCGCATTCTGGAACATGGTCAGTGTCAGACTCAGGCGGATTGCCGCCCATCATGCTGTACCGTTCAAATACACGGACACTGCACCGGGCATCGCCCTCTTTGAAATCACTGCCTGCCTCTAAATCTGCCGACCAACTGCTGTCCGGGATTTTCATTTTCCAGCTTCCGAAGCAGCTTTGTCAAAGTTTTTGTTTCTGGATAGGTCTTTTCAAAGATTGCCATAATGGTTCCTCCGTTCTGACAATTAAAAATCGGTCCCTTATTTTTGATACGAGCAGAGCCACAGGAAAATTGCGGAGAAATCGCTTGAAGAGAGAAATTTTGTCTAATTTGATTATAGCATATCTTTTGGAAGAACAAAATACTTTATGTACGCCGCCCGCAGGCGGCAAAGATCAGTCCAGGGGAAATTCCAGTTCGACAAACTCTGCATCGGTCAGCAGTTTCAGTTTTTCGATGACCTGTTCGGACAGCTCCCGCAGGGCGGTTTCGTCCGGCATCAGGTAGCATTGCATCAGCCTCAGTTCGTGGATAAGCCCCAGCCGGGTGCCGGTGTTGTAGAACATGGAGATAATGCTCAGGCATCTCGGTGTCGGCATGGCCTACATTGCCTCCATGGGCTGGATCTTGTTTATGCAGAAAAAGGGCCTTTGGCAGCAGCTGATCCACGCAGCCGCCGGATGTGAAAAGCTCTTCTTCACACTGGGTGGTTTAGTGTTGATGATGAGCCTGCACATTTTTTCCATTCATGCTAACCATCTACGATTATTTCCTCAATAGGTTGTTTGCATTTTATGCCATGCAAAAGGCAGAATCAGATATAAAAAGTACTTTCGTATGTAAAAGCCTTCAAAAACAACTTGAAACACATTTTGTTGCAATGGTACAATAATAATGTTATTTTATGGAAGCTCGGCGCAAAGCCCATGCGGACAGGCCGCGGGTGTGTGGATTCCTATGGGATGTGTAAGAATAGCTAGGGCAGCACTGCGTCTACTGCACTTTACCGATAATGCTGAGGAAGGTATATTTATATGATGAAAAAGATCTCCCGCCGCCTTTTTTGCAGGTCTGCGGCATTACGGCAGCCACGGCGGCGTTGACTGCCTGCGGCGGCGGTAAGACCGAAACGGCGAAAAAAGACGATGTGCACGAAGCCGTTACCTTTATGGCACCTTATAAGGAGATAGAAGCCTTTATTGAGCAGGTACACAGCGTTTACCCGGAAGTGAACATCGAGGTCGTGCCCTACAGCGGCGATAACACCACCACCTGTTTGCAGAATATGTTTGCGGCGGGCGACCTGCCGGACGTCTGCACCTTGACCTACTACGACCCCCGGATCGATCTGGTCTCCGACAAACTGCTGGACCTTTCCGGCTACGATTTTACGGATAACTATGTGGAGTCCCGTCTGCAGGACGTGTTCGACAACGGTGCCATCTACCTGCTGCCCTCGACCTACAACTGCTACGGCATTACCTACAACAAGACCTTGCTGAAAAAAATACGGCTGGGAGCTGCCCAATTCTTTCGCTGAGCTGGAAGAACTGGCTGCAAAGGCCAAGAAAGCAGAGGTCGATCTCTGTCTGCCGCAGATCCAGTATCCGGGCTATGGTTTCCAGTATCTGTGCAACATTGCGGACGCCGATTTCCTCGGCACACTGGACGGCAGGCTGTGGCAGCGGGATTATCTGTCCGGTAAAGGCGAATGTCAGCAATACCCCCGGCATGATGCAGGCGATGGCCTATGTCCAGAAGTGGAAGGACATCGGGATGCTGAACGACACCGGCGACGCTCTTGACGACAATGTGACCCGGCAGAGGATGACCGAGGGCAACACCCTGTTTCTGATGGGCGGCACCAATGGCATCGTGGAAGCAGACGGCAACTGCCGATAAAACGGGCTGATGCCGTTTCTCTCGGAGGACGGCACCCAGAACGTTTTGTGCTGATGTGAACCAGCTTCTACGGTCTGAATAAAAAAGCTGGAGCAGGATCCCCCAGAAGCTGGAAGATGCGCTCAAGGTGATGCGTGTGCTTTCCACCGTTGCAGGCACCAGCGCTCTGCAGCCCGCAACGGCGCTGAAAAGCAGCCTGCTGCCCTTCAAGGACGCAAAAGCGGACGGCACCTACTATGCCGACATCGCCGATGCCCTGAATGCAGGCAACACCGCGCCCTTTATCTATTCCGGCTGGGAAAACACCATCGTGACCACTGGCCTTAAAATGCTGGACTTCATGAAGGGCAATGCCACCATGGAGGATGTGATCCGTCAGCTGGACGAGGATCAGGATAGTGTGGTGAACAACACCCCGGATACCATCACCACCGTCACCGAGGAGCTTTCGCAGGAGGACTGCGCCATGCTGGTAGGCCGCTGCTTTGCGCAGGCTACCGGCAGCGACCTTGCACTGGTGTCGCTGAGCACATGGATCCCCGGCAACCCCACCGATCAGAACCATCACGGCGTAGCGGCCAAGCTGTACGCCAAGGGCATTACGGATTACGACCTTTCGGTGATCCTGCCCACCGGCTGGAACCGCACCATCCAGACCGTTACCCTGACCGGGCAGCAGATCAACGACCTGCTGGCCACGGGCTACGATGCCTACGGCAACGGCAAGGGCTACCCCTATGTGCTGGTAAGCCCGGTGCAGCCGGATGCGGGCAAGACCTATCAGGTTGCCATCTGCGGTGTGAGCGACCAGTTGGCTGCGGAGACCACGGTCACAGACAGCGGCGTGGTGGGCATGGATGCTGCAAAAGCCTTCTTTGGTGCATACACCACCATCAGCCGGGCAGATACCGCATGGAGCTAGGGTGCGTCTGAAACAGAACAGACAGGAGATACCAGATGTGAACAACAAACTATATAAAAAATGCTGCTTTGGGGGACACCGGCTTTGTCATTGTTGCGGTCATCCTGACCCTTTTTTATCATGAGCCAGACCTACATCCAGAACTTTGTCTACCATGAGCGGCTGAACCAGATGGAAGAGGTCACCCACCAGATGTTCCGCAGTCTGGAGGATGTGATCGACACTCACTGGGACGAGGTGAATGTACAATGCAATTATTTGTACTGCACTCCGTTAAAGACCGATACCGAGTTCTATCGCTATCTGAAAAAGCTGTCGGAGCTTTCCAATTACCATGAAAGACAGATCGAACTGGTTGCCGTGGACTCTGACGGACATTACTATACCGAGAATGGCGGCATGGGGCTGCTAAGGGAAATGAACTATCTGGCAGACTCTCCGCAGTGGGTCAGCTATGTTTCCAACTCGCTGACCGTGGACGACTCCCGGATGGTGTTTCTGGAACAGCTCTCCACCCCCATCACACTGCAAAGCGGAGAAAAATGAGATCACCCTGCGCTACTTTGGCATTTCGCAGAGCATGACCCAGCTGAACGATTATTTCCGCTGTGATGCCTACGAAAATAACAACAGCGTCTATGTGCTGGATGACGATGGTTTCAAGCTGTTCAACGCCAACGATACCGAGCTGCTGAAGGGGCATAACGTATACACCGTGCTCTCCCGGATGTCCTATCTGCACGGCTCTTCCTTTGCGGAGGCAAAGGAGCGGCTTGACCGCACAGGTTCCTGTTATTCAAACGCCGTGTTGGACGGCACCGAGTATTTCTACGCCCTGAAGCAGATGGAAAACGCCCAGTGGACACTGGCGTTCCTTGTTCCGGCAAAATATGTGGCCGTGAATACGCAGAAGCTGGTCAGCATCGTCATGATCATCATCATCGTCATTGCAATGGTGTTCTCGGTCATAACAGTTTTCGTCGGCTGGTTTCTCCTGCGGCAAAAGCAGCAGCAGGAGCTGCAGGCAGAAAAATGAAGCGAACCTCCGTCTGGAGCAATACAACATCCATCTGACGCAGGTAAACGATGAGCTGCGGCAGGCACAGGACATTGCCGCAGAGGCGTTACAGTCCGCCGAGCGCGCCAGCAAGGCTAAGACGGACTTCCTTGCCAACATGAGCCACGATATCCGCACCCCCATGAACGCCATCATCGGCATAACTACTCTGTGAAAAAAGCGAGCTGCACCAGCCGGAAAAGCTGGCCGAACATCTGGACAAGCTGGAAAATTCCGGCCAGTTGCTGCTGGGCATCATAAACGATATTCTGGACATGAGCCGCATCGAGAGCGGCAAGACCACCTGAATGTGGAAAAAATGAATCTGACCCCAGCAGATCAGCCAGCTGGACAGCATCATCCGCCAGCAGGCAGGCCAGCGCAGCCAGACCTTTACGGTAAACACCCATCTGCAGCACGAAAACGTGCTGGCAGACCCCAACCGTCTGAATCGGGTGCTGATGAACATCCTCTCCAACGCAGTCAAGTATACGCCCACCGGCGGGCATATCCGGTTTGAGGTGGACGAGCTGCCCCGAAACGAGCACTACGCCCGATACCGTTTTGTGGTGCAGGATGACGGCATTGGCATGAGCGAGGCCTACCAGAAGACCCTTTTTGACCCCTTTACCCGCGAGGAGCGCTCCGGCACCAACAAGGTGCAGGGCACCGGCCTTGGTATGGCCATCACCAAGAACATCGTGGACCTGATGGGCGGCTCTATCAATGTGGAGAGTACCACCAGCAAGGGCACTCGCTTTGAGGTGGTGCTGGAATTTCCCGTTGATGCCGAAGCAGATACGGTGCCAGAGGCACAGGTGCTCCCGGAGGAAGAGGAAGAAACTTCTCCTCTGTCCGGCATGAAGTTCCTCTGCGCCGAGGATAACGCCATCAACGCCGAAATTCTGGAAATGCTGCTGGAAGCCAATGGCGCAAGCTGCACCATCTGCTCCAACGGTCAGGAAATCGTGGATGCCTTTGCCAGCGTAAAGCCCGGCGAGTACGACATGATCCTGATGGATGTGCAGATGCCGGTGATGGACGGCTTGGAAGCCACCCGCCGCATCCGCAGCGGTGAAAATCCGCTGGGCAGGATCATTCCCATCCTTGCCATGACCGCCAATGCCTTCCTTGAGGATATGCAGAAGAGCAGGGAAGCCGGCATGGACGAGCACCTGTCCAAACCTGTGGATATTGCTGCGCTGGAGCAGACGGTAAAACGCTTCCGTGTTATACCCCCCGAAAATAAATAGCGGACAAGCGCGTTTCCGCAGAGGAAGCACACAAACGATGTGAATGATGCAGGAGAAAATTAGAACGTGAATACACTTTCCGAGATCGAGGAGTATTACAAAGCGCGTGAGCAGCAGCCTTTTTGGGAAAAAACTTCATCAACAGGAAGCCGCTCTTGCCGCAATGCCTGACGGATATCCAAGCTGCCCTGAAAGAAGAATTACAGCAGCACAATTGAGCTGCGGATGCAATCAAAACAGGAGTATAAAAAGCCCGAATGAAACACAGAATCTCACGCCGTGCATTCCTGAACGGATGCACGCTGCTGGCGGCAGCTGCTGCCGTAAGCAGTCTGACTTCCTGCGGAGAAAAGGAAGCGAAAGACAGCGGTCTTGCACAAATCGTTGTGGGAAGCGACAGCTATCCACCTTATATCTATCTGAACAATGACGGTGTTCCCACCGGAATCGATGTGGAGATCGCCACCGAGGCGTTCCGCCGCATGGGGTATGCTGCCCGGTTTAGAAACGATCAACTGGGAGCAGAAAGCAAAGTCTTGTGGAAAGCGGCGCCATCGACTGTATCTGGGGCTGCTTTCCATGGATGGACGCGAAGAGGTATACCGCTGGGCGGGGCCTTACATGGTGAGCCGTCAGGTGGTTGCGGTGGATGCCCGACAGCAGCATCCGATCCCTCAGCGACCTTGCCGGCAAGACCGTCGCCGTGCAGAGCACCGGCAAGCCGGAGGAGATCTTTCTCAGCGGCTCCGACCCGCGCATCCCGCAGACGGTGGAGGTGCTCAGCATCGAAAAACCGCAGTGTGCAGTACGCAATGCTGGCCTGCGGCTATGTGGACGGCATCGCCGCCCACGAGACAGGCATCCTGCAATATATGAAGGACAATGCCATAGACTTCCGCATTTTGGAGGAACCGCTGCTGGTCACCGGGCTGGGCATCGCCTTTGCCAAGAACGACACCCGCGGGCTGGACAGCCAGCTGACCGATACCCTTGCGCAGATGCGCACGGATGGCACGCTGGAGCAGATCGTTGGCCGATACCTTGAAAATGCTTCGCAGTATCTGGAGGTGGACACCATTGGCGCGTAAAAACAGAACCACCCCGGATAAAAGGATATGGACAGCCTATCTGATCATCGGCGTGCTCTTGATGGCCGGTGTTGCATTTTTTCTCCAGCTGGCGGGCAATGCGCACAGCAGAGGAACGCTTTTGCCAGACCCTTGAGTTTGTCAAATCCCAGTCCACCAGCTTTGAAAAGCACAACGATACCATCACGGCAAAGGCACTCCGCCGCACGGCGGTCGCAGTCCATCAGCTGGCAGAGAATCCTGCGCTTGACCTCTCCGACCCGCAGTGCCTGAACAGGCAGACAGAAAAGCTCTGGCTCACCGGCATTTCGGTTCTGGGACCGGATGGCACGCTCCGGTGCGAGTCCACGACCAACGGCATCGGCTATGACCGGTTTGGCGACCAGCTGAAAAATGACGCTGTTCTGGACGTTTTATCTTACCCGCGAAAGACCTATGTGAAGCGCGTCCTGCTGGAAGATGGCTCTGCTGTGGATGTTGCGGCGCACCGGGCAGAAAGCACAGAGCTGCTCCTGCTTGCCTACCGGTACACCCCGGCGGAATTTGTGGAGGAAACGGCGCTGTCCATCCAGAGCATACTGGATGGCTACCCGGCAGAAACCAGCGGCACGCTGTTCATCGTGCAGAACAATCAGGTCGTTGCCGCAAACCGCCCGGAGCTGATTGGGCAGGATGTTGCAGGCAGTCCGCTGGCGCAGGGGATCCGCAAAGCCGGGGCCGCAGAGAAGCTGACCCATACCCGGGACTGGAACGGCTCCGGCTGCTATTTCGGGATGTTCTGCCATGGCAGATCCTTCGATCTCTATGCGTACACGGATGAAAAAATAATCTTCCGGGAGGCGCTTTTGCTGATCCTGACGGTTCTGGTCGGCTACATCCTGCTTGTAATGATCCTTCAGCTGCTGCGCCGCCGCTCCGTGCAGGAGATGGAGCTGCAGAAAAAAGAGCAGGAGAGGAAGTATCAGACCCAGCTGGAGGAACAGAACCGCAAGCTGGAGATCGCGCTTCAGCACGAGGGGGCGGCAAACCGCGCCAAGCGGGAGTTCCTGTTCAATATGAGCCACGATATCCGCACCCCCATGAACGCCATCATCGGCTTCACTTCGCTGGCTGCGACCCATATCGACAATAGGGAACAGGTGCTGGACTACCTCAAAAAGATCTCCACCTCCAGCCAGCATCTGCTTTCCCTCATCAATGATGTGCTGGATATGAGCCGCATCGAGAGCGGAAAGGTAAAGATCGAGGAAAAAGCGGTGCATCTGCCGGACCTCGTCCACGATGTGCGCTCCATCATTCAGCCCAATGTTTCGGCAAAGCGGCTGTCGCTTTTTATTGATACCATAGATGTGGAGAACGAGGATATCATCACCGACCCGCTGCGGCTGAACCAGATCCTGCTGAACATTTTGTCCAATGCCATCAAGTTCACTCCCACAAGGCGGCATGATCAGCATTCGCATTGCTGAGGAAAAACGGTGCGCCTGCGGGCCGGGCCTGCTATGAGTTCCGCATCAAGGACAACGGCATCGGCATGAGTGAGGAATTCCAGAAGCACATCTTTGAGGAGTTCGCCCGTGAGGAAAACTCCACCGTCAGCGGCATTCAGGGTACCGGCCTCGGCATGTCCATCACCAAGAACATTGTGGACCTGATGGGCGGCACCATCGCCATTGAGAGCGAGCCGGGCAAGGGCAGCGAGTTTATCGTGAATCTCTGCTTTGCGCTCAGCGGACAAAAGGTGGAGCTCAGGCAGCTCCCGCAGCTGGAAGGGCTGCGGGCACTGGTGGCGGACGACGATACCGACACCTGCCTGAGCGTCAGCACCATGCTGTCCAAGATCGGGATGCGGCCGGAGTGGACGATCTCCGGCAGGGAAGCGGTGATCCGCACCCGGTATGCCATGGAGCACGGGGGATGAATTCAGCGTTTACATCATCGACTGGCTGATCCCCGATATGAACGGCATCGAGATTGTGCGGCAGATCCGCAAGGTGATCGGAAAAAGCTGCCCCATCATCATCCTGACCGCCTACGACTGGGCCGATATTGAAGAGGAAGCCCGCGCTGCCGGTGTTACCGCCTTCTGCGAAAAGGCCGCTGTTCCTCTCGGAGCTGCGCAGAGTGCTGGCAGAGCCGTTCGGTGCAGAGCCTGCCTGCAGGCCGGTGCAGCTGAACGCGGAGACCTTCAAAGGGAAAAAAATTCCTGCTGGTGGAGGACAACGAGCTGAACCGTGAGATCGCAGTGGAGATCCTGAAGGAAGCGGGCTTTGAGGTGGAATCTGCCGAGGATGGCAAGATCGCCGTCCGGAAGATGAAGCAGGCGGCAGACGGACAGTATGACCTGATCCTCATGGACATCCAGATGCCCAACATGGACGGCTACGAGGCAACGCGGCAGATTCGTGCGCTGCCGGATGCCGCAAAGGCTGGCATCCCCATCTTTGCAATGACGGCAAATGCCTTTGAGGAAGACCGTCAGAACGCACTGAAGGCCGGTATGAACGGCCATATTGCAAAGCCGCTGGATATTCCGCACCTGCTGCAGGTCCTTGCAGATGTACTGAAATAAACAGCGCCCAAAAGCAAAAGCACCCACAGCAAGCGCCACAGAGGTTTTGAATCTCCGGTTGAGCAAATTGCTGCGGGTGCATTTACTTTTTTTATGCCTGACAGGCGGCTTGTTACAAAAATTTTGCGCAGCTCCTGCACAAGGTCGCCGATCACGATGGGTTTGGACAAAAAGCCGGTCATGCCGCTTTCCAAGGCATTGCGGCGGTCTTCATCGAATGCGTTGGCAGTCATGGCAAGGATCGGGATCTTTGCCAGTGCAGGGTCGCCCAGTGCGCGGATCTGCCGGGTGGCGGTATAGCCGTCCATCACCGGCATCTGCACATCCATCAGCACCAGATCATAGCTGCCCGGTGCGGCAGTGCTTACCTTTTCCACCGCCACGGCACCGTTTTCCGCCGTATCGACCCGGAAGCCGTACTCGCACAGGATCTCCTGCGCGATCTCGCGGTTCAGCTCGTTGTCCTCTACCAGCAGGATGTGCCTGCCCTTGAAGTTGGTGTTCTTTTTCGGCAGAAGCTCCTGCGCCGCATCCGTCTGTGTCTGGCCGATGGCGCTCATCAGGGTCTCGCGCAGGTCGGACATGAACATGGGCTTGGAGCAGAAGGCGGTCACACCGGCAGCCTTTGCCTCCACCTCAATGTCGGACCAGTCGTAGGCAGTCAGGATGATGATGGGCGTATCATTGTTCAGGCTGCGGATCTGGCGGGTGACTTCGATGCCGTTCATATCCGGCAAGCGCCAGTCGATGATATAGGCATGGTAAGCATCGCTCATCTCGATGGACTGCCGTGCACGCAGCACCGCTTCCTTGCCGGAAAGGGTCCACTCGGCACGCATTCCCACCTTGACCAGCATCTTTGTCACGCTGTCGCAGGTGTTGAAATCGTCATCCACCACCAGTGCCTTCAGGCCTTCCAGTTCGGTGATCTTTTCCACCGGACGGTGCTCTGCCTGCGCACGCATGGGCACACGAATGATAAACTCGCTGCCCTTGCCCTGCGCCGTCTGCACCTCGATGGTGCCGCCCATCATATCCACGATGTTTTTGGGTAATAGCCATGCCAAGGCCGGTGCCCTGGATCCGGCTTACCGTGGAGGTGCGCTCCCGCTCAAACGGCTCAAAAATCTTTTTGGCGAACTCTTGGCTCATGCCGATGCCGTTGTCCTTGACGCGGAACTCGTACTGCCCGCAGCCGCGCACCGCTCCGGCAAGCTGCCGCACCCGCACCGAGACCGTGCCGCCCGCCGGGGGTGAACTTGATGGCGTTGGACAGCAGGTTCAGCAGTACCTGATTCAGCCGGGTCTTATCGCAGTAGACATCCTCATCGGTCACATCCATGGCATCCATATAAAGCTCCAGCTGCTTTGCGTAGATCTGCCCGCTGACGATGGTTTTCAGGTCGTGCAGCACATCCGAAAGGTTGACTTCCACTTCTTCCAGATGGATCTTTCCGCTTTCGATGCGGCTCATATCCAGCACATCGTTGATGAGGGAAAGTAGATGATTGCTGGAAGCGAGGGTCTTGGCAAGATAATCCTTCACCCGGTCTTTATCGTCAATGTTGCTGAGTGCCAGCGTGGTAAAGCCGATGATGGCGTTCATGGGGGTGCGGATGTCGTGGGACATATTGGAAAGGAAGGTGCTTTTTGGCGCGGTTGGCAGTCTCGGCCGCTGCAACGGCATCCGAAAGTGCCTGATTCACCTGCCTGTCGGCGGTGCGGTCGGACAAGACAAGGATATACTTGGTCCTGCCCTCTACCTCGCTGCCCATGGCGATGTTATGGAACCAGCGCCGCTCTTTGGTCTCCCGATGCTCAAACTCGAAATCCCATTCGCGTTGCTGCCCGCTGAGCAGTCCTTCCAGAAAGTTCTTGTCGCGATCCGGGTCATCCTTCGGGTGCAGCGCTGCCAGAGCACGGGCATCCTGCCGCACTTCTTTCCACGGGATGCCCAGCAGCCGTTCGACGTTGGGGCTGACATAATCCACCTTGGAGGTCTTTGCGTCCAGCATCAGGAAAACCGTCGTCCACGTTCAGCGAAAGCTTTTGGAACAGCTCGTCCCGGTACAGGATCTCAGTGTCCTTCCGGCGCAGGGTCGTATGGCTTCTGCGCAGGATCAGCAGGATGATCAGCACAGCAAGGCCAAAGGCGATGCCCGCCACGATCTGCACCGTGTGGAACCACAGCTTATCCAGACTGGCATTGACGATGCTGACCGGCACAAGCCCCACCATCGTCCAGCTCTGGACCGCTGTGCCCTCGTAGACCAGATAATAGCTGGTGTCGCCCAGTTTGACCCTCAGGTTTCCGCTGCTGCCCTGTGCAAAGGCATTGGACAGATCCAGGATCTGCGCCTCGGAAAGATCGGAATGGTCGCGCAGCATCGCAATGAAATTGTAAATGGTCTCCTTGCGGTTTACAGAACTGTCGATGACCACCCGCCCGTCCGGGTAGAT
>ENA-OQCV01000442-OQCV01000442.1-human-gut-metagenome-genome-assembly--contig:-NODE-442-length-11295-cov-2.040115_pt1 | contig 11295 bp, 16 predicted proteins | sample MGYA00242766_ERZ504592 | MGnify/ENA primary metagenome ERZ504592 (study PRJEB26092, sample SAMD00036315) | human gut metagenome | host: Homo sapiens | study: EMG produced TPA metagenomics assembly of...
TAATGATGCATACGCCATAGCTATAATGATTTGCGCTATTACTAAGCAAATCCGACTTAAAGGACTTATTTCATCTATGAGTAACTGCATTTTAGGCAAACTTCAAAAACAGTTACATACCATTTCAGCCACAGATATCATGTCCATAATGGGTTATGATGCAAATTGGACGAACTTAGCAAACTTAATATAATATACATTTTGCCAGAGACACTGACCTCTGGCTTTTTTATTAAAACACCAGCATGGAAAGGGTTAGGCACTGTTAACATCAAAAGCTATATTCTGTGTAGCTGAAATGACAAATGAAAAAAAATAAAGCAAAAAGTTTTAAAACTTGCAAGCAAAAGGGATCGAATCCGTACTTATAAATAAGAGAGGGTTGTAATGGACGATAGAGAAATAATTAAACTATATAATTGCCGATCCGAGGATGCATTGCTAGAAACAGAGAAGAAATATGGGAAACTTGTATCATTTATAATTGGCAGGCTGATAAAGAATCAGTTAGATGTTGAAGAATGTACAAATGATACATATTTAGGTGTCTGGTTTACGATTTCCCCCCAAAAACACCAGATAACTTGAAAGCTTATATTTTAAAAATTGCAAGGAATCAGGCGCTCAAAAAGTATGAACATATTCATGCGGCAAAAAGAGATATAGATATGTGTTTGCCATATGAGGAATTGAGTAATTATCTGGCGAAAGCGGGAGGAGAAATTGGGAAATAATGAATTGAAGATATTGTTGAGGATTTTTTGGAATCGTTGCAAAAACCTCATCGACAAGTTTTTGTATTAAGATATTGGTACTTTATGTCGGTAAAAGAGATTATGAAATGTTGTAATATGAGCAAAAGCAAAGTCGAAACAATCTTATTTAGAACAAGCAAAAAAGCTGAGAGAACAATTAGCGGAAAGAAGTATTATGAAAACTTTGAAATCAGATACTTTTTTATGCAATGAATGAAATTAACGATAAATATATCCTAGAGGCTGCACAATGTTTAGAGCGAAAAAAAGAAAAGCGATATTTCCTCACAAAAGAAGATCAAACTATTTAATGAAAGTAACGCACATAGCCGTAAATGGTTGGCTCGCGTTGTAACTGTAATGGCGGTAAGTATCATTCCTTTTTACAACAGGAGGGATTGCCAATGCGGCGACAGGAGGAAAACTTGTTCAGTGGATTAATGGGCTGCTTTTTTGGCATTGCGAAACCTTCAACTTCTGATGAAATTACGACATCATATCTGAGAGGTACTTTTTCGATTGATTATAGCGATCTGAATGCAGTTGTAGGCGATGCTGATTATGTATTCGTTGGTACGGTCGCAAGTGAAGAAGGTACTGTTTATAAAGATGCTGTTACGGTTGAAACAGACGATGGAAAGACTCGTGAAGTTTCCGGCCCATACACAAATTATACTGTGAACGTCACAAAAAATATCAAAGGCAATTTAGTTACTGACACGGCTATCCCGATTCAAAAATCTGGCGGACTTTCGGAAGATGGCTCACAATATTTTGTTTATGAGGGTGATGAGCTTCCGGTTGTAGGAAAATGAATATATCTTTTTTGGCTTATGCCCAGCCGGACGGGTCATTGTTAATTTCCGGGTCCTGTTTCTAACATGAGTGTATCTGTACAATACAAGCGATATTGCTCCTTTAGCGATTCAACGGAATATAGCGACATTGTAGATGCGTATAATAATCAAGTCGATTCTGGACGGACTAGGTTTACTTCTTCTTATGAGGCAAAATAAATTAAAATTGCAGGAAATGTAAGAATGCTTTCCGATAGCTATATGATACTTATAACTTCGGATCAATGCGATCCGAAGTTATTTTTAGGCGTTGAAGAAATGACTTGAACATGTTTATATTGCCCGATAGTATCTTAAAAGGCATATTTTGATATGCTTTTTGGATTCACTTTAGTAATCAGTGTAAAAAGATTGCAGTATGGGCGAATTTAACTCGGTCGCGGAAAAAATAGGGTTTATATTGAAATGAGCTTTGGAGAAAGATGCCAACTATTCCAGCACTTTAAGTTTCTCTGTCAAGTAAGAATATTTTCCAGTAACTATATAATACTTAATTTTTTGGAGCATACATGTTTGGTATATGGTAATTAGAGTGATAGGTAAAAAAAACAGGAGGGGTCAATATGATTAAGAAAGTCATTAGCGTGGTAATTGCAATATGTTTGATGTTTATTTCAACCATTGGAAGTTCTATTCAGCCGATATATGCAGCATCATCGGCTCGGATTAATCCGGATGATATGTTGACAGTGCTGAACGATATAACAGTAGCGGGACAGTCATGGGAGAATATTGGTTTTGATTCGGAGGATATTGCCAATATAATGCAGATGCAAAGGAAAGATGACTCCATATTATGCGTCGTTGAACACGGACATAGCTAGATTATCAGTAGAAACAGTAGAAACAAAGGCATTAGAAAACGCAATAGCAGGGCAAGGTATATTCAATCTTATGCACAGAACGGTAATCCGCCAGCAACCCCACAAGAACAGAATGAAAGGATGCAATATGTTACACAAGTAGCATTAGAGAGATATGGTAATACATATAACACAGCAGATTTTAACAAATATGTACTTTATCTTTATATGTCCCATTATATAGACAATCCTAATTATACTAAAGAAAGTCCAGGATTTGATAATATATATGCTTATGTTATTACTTCAGATGATATTACAGCATATGAGAATTTTATAGCACAAAGTAAGTTTTCTATGTTCTCTACAAATCTGGTTAATTTTATGGATGAGTTCAAGTCTGCGGTAAATAATTCGTCAGACATTCTAACCGCGGTGGATGAGGGAAAAGTTATATCCATAAATACCGCAAATGCGATATATGGTTTATCTACGTTTGATCCGGAAAAAACCGCATCAAGAGCAAAGTTAATTGTCACTTCATTTAAGGACCACTATGAGAGTACGGCTTCTGTAAATGAATTATTAAATGCAATGTATGTAGATTTGGAGCCGGAGGATGTCAGCCAACAGTATATTGATGCATGTGTTACGGGATTTTTAGGAGTATTGGCAGGAACAACATTATTTGGCTTTGGTATGTCAATATCGCTATGTTATTATAACGTGTATGCAAATTTGTACGATAAGGCAAAGCTAACAGCATTGCATTATTCATTGTCAGGAAGAGTGGCTATCAGGCTTGATGAACTGATTGGGGGCTAAGTTATGAACGACGACAATGAAAATGTGTTGATTATTGCATATAACTTGTTCTGCACCATACTAATACCAGCAGTAATAGTATTGACAGGAATTTGGTCTTTGGAGTCGGAGAGCGATTTCACACATGGACGAACAGGAGGATTGCCGATGGGGGCATTGACTGTATTCGTTCCAGAGGTTATATTGGGTTTGAAGTGGAAAATGAAAAGGGCGTTTACAATTCCATGCTGTATTGCGTGGTGTATCTTCCTTCTTAAGATGGCACATTATTTCTTTGCTGTGGTTACAAATGCACCAATTACATATTATGGAACGGTGTGCATTGTGCTGTCTGGATTAATGTGGAGTATAGTCATGGAATTGAAGCAGGAATTAAAAGAATACCTTTTGGGGTTTCCACAGGAATATTGGCTTGTTCCGTGTTCTAATAGTTCGAGATATAACAAGGTGTTTCGCTTTATATGGTTAGTAGGCGTCGTTTTAGGAACGATATTTTTATTAATGATTAAATGGGGATGAGTCTTTGATAAAAGTTATATTTTACTTTTTTGCTTGTAAGTATAGGAGCAGGTTTGGTGCAGATGAAAATACCGCTGTTTGGTCGTCATAGCAAGCGGTGGGAAGAACAAAATTATGCACAGCGGTTTGGCGGTATCTTTTTTCCGACATTCATTGCGCTTGTAGTTATCATTTTTATTTAATGAGTATAAGACGGCTCAATTACCCACTTTGAATGAAGAAATGCTGATGAATGGAGCGGAGTATTGTTTGGTAACTGATCTGAATGAGATAGGAGATGCGGATTATGCTTATGAGATAAAAAGCGGAAGCTCACAAGAGGAGATTTGCGGAATTATATCAAGTATATGTATAGACTTAAAAAGGGAAGATGATTTTGTAAATGTCAGATATGAAAACGGAGAATATATTATCATCAACAATGGCATAACAATAGGACGGGCTGTCATAAATGACAAAGCAACAACAGATTTGTTGAAAATATACTTTTGCAACTAAAAGTGGATGAGCGTTTCAGTGTAACCTTTAGGCGAGAATATCAAAAAACTACAAAAAAATTACAATTTATTCGGTTGACCAAATGATACTTTTGTCATATAATCTAATCAAAAAGTAGTAATAATTACTAATTTAACTGGAGATTATTAGCAGGAGGTACCTATCATGGACAAGAAGATTACAGACAGCATTATTTACATCGGTGTGGACGACAAGGACATTGATTTATTTGAGAGCCAGTATGTTGTTCCAAACGGTGTTTCATACAACTCATATGTGATTATGGATGACAAAATTGCAATCATGGATACAGCAGATGCAAGAGTTACGGATAAGTGGTTTGCCAATTTGAGAGAGGCGCTCGGCGACAGAAAGCCGGATTATCTCGTTGTTTCCCATTTGGAGCCGGATCATGCTTCCAATATCCAGAAGGTTGCAGAGACATATCCTGATATGCAGATTGTAGGTAATGCAAAGACCTTAACATGATGGGACAGTTTTTCGATATAGACTTAACGGACAGAAAGGTTGTAGTGGCAGAGGGAGATAAGCTTTCTCTTGGAAAGCATGAGCTTACATTCGTCATGGCTCCTATGGTTCACTGGCCGGAGGTTATGATGGAGTACGAGTCAACAGACAAGGTGCTTTTCTCGGCAGACGGCTTTGGTAAGTTTGGTGCGCTCGATACTGATGAGGACTGGACATGTGAGGCAAGACGTTATTACTTCAATATTGTTGGAAAGTATGGTGCTCAGGTGCAGGCAGTTCTCAAAAAGGCAGCAGGGCTTGACATTGAAAAGATTTGTCCTCTTCACGGACCGATTCTCACAGAGAACCTTGGCTTCTACATAGATAAATACAATACATGGAGCAGCTATCAGCCTGAGGATCAGGGAATCCTTGTGGCATGTGCTTCTATTCACGGCAATACAAAGAAGGCAGCAGAGCTTTTAGCAGAAAAGCTCAAGGCTACAGGTGTAAAGGTTGCATTTACAGACCTTTGCAGGGATGATATGGCAGAGGCTGTTGAGGATGCGTTCAGATACGACAGGCTTGTGCTCTGCGCATGCACATACGATGGAGGCATTTTCCCACCAATGGAGGATTTCTTACATCATCTCAAGGCAAAGGCTTATCAGAATCGTAAGATTGCCTTCGTGGAAAACGGTTCATGGGCTCCTACAGCAGCACGCCAGATGAAGGCTATTGTTGAGGGCTTCAAGAACATAGAGTGTGTTGAGCCTGTTGTTACAATTAAATCTACTCTCAATGAGGCATCTGAAAAGCAGATGGATGAGCTTGTTGCAGCACTTACCAGATAGAATTATGGATTAACGAAGACCCGGACGTTTGTCCGGGATTTTTGTATTAAAGTATATATAAATATGCTATCATACAAACAAAGCAAAAAAGCCATAATAGTACAATGTCAAATGAGGTAAACTATATGCAGCAGCGAATTACCATAAATCTTAACACAGATAGCAAAACAACCGACAAAACCACTATTCTTGAATACTGCCGCAGTCACGGCATTGCAGGGATAGAAACACCGTGCGGTGGAAAAGGAACCTGCGGCAAGTGCAAGGTGACGGTGGCAAAACCATACTATAAGGACGTGCTGGCCTGTCAGACGAAGATTTGTGACGGTATGGAAATTATTGTTGGAAGAAAAGAAAGCACCGGAACCAAAGAAGACAGCATGGTTGTTCTGACAAATGGAGAAAATGTATCGGAAAAATTTAATGAGCATGTGAATAGGAATGTTGAAGACACTCTGGCGGACCTGTGATATCGGAACCACAACAGTAGTCTGTTATCTGATTGATAAAGAGACCGGGCAGATTATCTCAACCAGAAGCGGTGCCAATCCACAGCGCAGCTTTGGAGCAGATGTACTTTCCAGAATTGATGCGGCAGCGAGGGCGGATGATAACGATAAAGCGAATGGCGGCCTGCAGATGATGCAGACACAGATAGTGTCCCTGCTTAACGGCTGGATATCAGAAATGCTCACGGAATGTGGCAGAACTAAAGTAAGCCGGATTTTCAGTTGCCGGAAACACAGTTATGTGTCATCTGCTTATGGGAATTTCACCGGAAAAGCTTGGCAAGGCACCGTTTATGCCGGATGAATACTTTTGGCAGGGAATTTAATCCTTTGGATATAGGACTTGAAAATTGTCAAACCATGATTATATTTCCGGCTGTATCAGGCTTTGTAGGCGGAGATATTACAGCGGGTATGATGGAGACAGTGAACTGCAACGAGCTGACACTATATCTGGATATCGGAACAAACGGTGAGATGGCGCTTGGAATAGGCGACAGATATGTGTGCTGTGCCACGGCGGCAGGACCGGCTTTTGAGGGTTCGCAGATTGAGCTGGGCATGCCGGCGTCTAAGGGAGCCGTGGATAAGGTATGGCTGGAAGGGCGCAGAATTAAGTATTCGGTTATCGGAAATGACAGACCAGTGGGACTGTGCGGTTCGGGGCTTATCGATGCGCTTGCCGTTCTTCTGAAAGCCGGAATCATAGATGAAAACGGCACGATTTTAAGCGGACAGGAGCTTCCTATACTGTTTAGGTCGTATGTGTTTGAGGTGGAAGCGGAGGAGACTGCACAGAGCACAGAGCTCTCTCTCGCCGTTCATATTGCACCTGGAGTCTACATTACGCAGGAGGATATCAGGAAGCTGCAGCTTGCGAAGGGCGCGATAGCCGCCGGAATAGAAGTATTGTTTAAGGAATATGGCTGTAAGCCATGCGATTTGGATATACTTACATTTGCAGGAGGCTTTGGAAACTACATTGACAAAGCAAGTGCGGCTGCAATAGGATTGTTTCCACAGGAGCTTTTGGACAAGGCAAAAGAAGTGGGAAATGCGGCAGGAAACGGAGCTGTTTCGGCAGCTTTATCGCAGGAAGCCTGGAAAAGAGCACTGGATATAAGTGGGAACATGCGTTACATCGAGCTGGCATCGTATCCGCATTTCAATGAAATGTATGTGGAGCATATGAATTTTTAAATAATTGAAAATATATATTTTTACTTTATTGTTGAAGAAAATTGTCATATAATGACTTCGGGTGAGATTATATTTTAAAAGAAAAGCTGATAGGGTGATCAGCATCAGGAGGAATATCAATGCGTAAAACAAAAATTATCTGTACTATTGGACCGGCCAGTGAACATGAGGATGTCCTCACCAGGATGATAAAGGCAGGTATGGATGTTGCCAGATTAAACTTTTCTCATGGTTCACATGAGGAGCATCAAGGCAAAATAGATTTAATCAAGAAGGTAAGACAGAAGCTTCATATGCCAATCGCAATCATGCTTGACACAAAGGGACCTGAGTATCGTATCAAGACCTTTGAGAATGGCAAAATAGAGCTCAAGGATGGAGATACTTTCACACTTACCACTGACGATATTGTAGGAAATCAGGAGAGAGTATCAGTAAACTATGAGAATCTGATCAGGGATTTAAAGGTTGGTGACCGTGTGCTTGTTGCGAACGGAATCATCATTCTGCAGGTCCGAGAGCTTAAAGGAAACGATGCAATCTGTGATGTTATCGCAGGAGGTACACTTTCAGACAGAAAGAGCATGAACTTCCCGAATAAGGTCATGAAGCATGCATATTTAAGCAAGCAGGACAAGGATGATCTGCTTTTTGGTATAAAAAACGAGGTGGATTATGTTGCCGCATCATTCGTTTCTACGAAGCAGGATGTAGCTGATCTGAGAAGCTTTTTGGATGAAAACGGTGGAGAGGACATTGAAATCATCGCAAAGATTGAGAACCGCTCAGGTGTAGACCATGTGGAGGAAATTTGTGAGATAGCAAACGGAATCATGATAGCCAGAGGAGATCTCGGTGTTGAGATTCCGGGCGTTGAGGTGCCTGCAATACAGAAGTATCTTATCAACAAGTGCCGTATGCTTGGTACACGCGTAATCACAGCAACAGAGATGCTTGAGTCCATGATTCACAATCCGCGTCCTACAAGAGCTGAGCTTTCGGATGTAGCCAATGCTGTATACGACGGCTCATCAGCTATCATGCTTTCGGGAGAGTCTGCAGCAGGTAAATATCCTGTAGAGGCTGTAAAAAATATGGCAGAGACAGCAGAGTATACGGAAAAGCAGATAAACTACGGCAAGAGATTTGCCAATGCGGATTTCCAGACAAAAAGCATAGTTGACGCTATTTCACATGCTACATGTGCCATGGCAATAGATGTGGATGCGAAATGTATCGTAGTCAGCTCACTGACAGGACGTACAGTGCGCATGGTCAGCCGTTTCCGCTGCCCTGTTGATATAATAGGCATGACAACCTCTGAAAAGGCATGGCGCAAGCTGAACCTGAGCTGGGGATGTAAAGCCGGTTCTGTGCGAGGAATACAACTCAATGGAGGTTATGTTCTACAATGCGATGAACGAGGCAAAGAGTGTCATGAAGCTCAAAAATGGGTGATCATATAGTGCTCACAGGAGGTCTTATCAATGGTAAGACAGGTAACACCAATGTGATTAAGGTTGAGACAGTTTAGTACATTTATGCTATTGATTAAATCGTATATATGTCATATAATTCTTAACGGTTAATAAAAACCAATAAATTTAAAATAAACAATTTCGAGATGAAGTTTGCAGGAAAACGGCAGCGATTTTACCTTATCAAAGCCTACCGAAGGAGTAAAACTCTCAGGTGCCGCAGCAGGCGGTGCAACTGTAAATGGATCGACTCTCTGGAGACACCCGCTTGGCGGGGGCCGAAGGTGCAACGTACGAATAGGAAGCAGTAGGAGTGCAGTGACTATGAATATATCATGGCACAGGCTGCTTCTCGTACGAATCTCTCAGGCAACAGGACGGAGAAGATATTGGACAGACATTCTTAAGATAATCTTCTTAATCCCATGTATCAGACTGTATATGCAGCGTATATGGGGTTTTTTATTTCAATTCGCGTAAGTGCTGCTAAGCCTGCTTTTTCAATTGTTTCCGGATGAAATTATTTATATTAATAGTATTTGCTCAAAACACAAAGACTTTGTGTTTAGATAAAAAAGAGAGGCAGGAGTATTTCAATGTGGAACACAATCAACATTTTTCTTAAAGCAGTGGACGATTTCGTCTGGGGAGTGCCGCTCATGGTGCTCATCATGGCAGGAGGTATAATGCTCACAGTTCGTCTGGGGCTTCTTCAGATGAGAAAGCTTCCTCTGGCACTAAAGTGGATGGTCAAAAATGAAGAGGGCGGCGATGGCGAGATTACGAGCTTTGGCGCACTCTGTACCGCGCTTAGCGCAACAATCGGAACCGGCAACATAGTCGGTGTAGCAACTGCAGTCGGTGCAGGAGGACCGGGAGCACTTTTCTGGATGGTGCTTGCAGCCTTCTTTGGCATGGCAACAAAGTATTCAGAGGGACTTTTGGCTGTAAAATATCGTGTCATCGGCAAGGACGGACATAGTCTCGGCGGACCATTCTACTACATAGAGCAGGGAATGGGTGCAAAATGGAAATGGCTTGCAAAGATATTTGCATTTTTCGGCGTATGCGTTGGACTTTTCGGAATAGGAACATTCAGCCAGGTAAACGGAATATCAAGTGCTGTAAACAACTTTTTTGACCCTAAAAATCCAGCATACAGTAAAGGTTTTACCGTTCCTTGGTGAGTATTCATGGTCAGTTGTCATTGCTTCGCTTGTACTGGCATTCTGCGTGGCAGCAGTGCTTATCGGCGGAGTAAAGCGTATTGCAAGTGTCAGCCAGATAATAGTTCCTTTCATGGCTGTTATATATATTGTATTTGTGCTCGTGCTTGTGGTATGCAATATCACAGCGGTTCCGGCAGCGTTTGCTACAATAGTAAAGGCAGCGTTTTCACCGAAGGCCATAACAGGCGGTGCCGTGGGAAGCTTTCTTGTTGCAATGCAAAAAGGGTGTTGCCAGAGGAATCTTTTCAAACGAGGCAGGACTTGGTAGTGCCCCGATTGCAGCGGCAGCAGCCCAGACAAAGGAGCCTGTACGTCAGGGTCTTGTCAGCATGACAGGAACCTTCATTGATACAATAGTTATATGTACACTTACAGGACTTTCCATCGTGCTCACAGGCGCATGGCAGGTTGACGGACTCGAGGGCGTACAGGTTACTACATACGCATTCCAGAATGGTCTTCCTTTACCGAAAGAGTTATCAGCATTTGTACTTATGCTGTGTCTTGTATTTTTTGCCTTTACAACTATACTCGGTTGGGATTATTATAGTGAGCGGTGCTTAGAGTATTTGAGTGGCGGAAGGATGAAATATGTAAAGGTTTATCGCTGGATATATATACTTGCAGTTTTCATCGGACCTTATATGACTGTAAGTGCGGTGTGGACTATCGCTGATATCTTCAACGGTCTCATGGCTCTGCCAAATATGATAGCGCTGTTTGCTCTTAGTGGTGTTGTTGTTAAGGAGACAAAGCATTTCTTCGAGAGACATAGAAATGGAGAAATCGAGGATTAATTATGTTTTATATTTTGCGACATGGAAGAACAGATTGGAATGAGGAGCACAGACTGCAGGGGGAGGTGGATATCCCACTCAACGAAACCGGCAGGCAGATGGCTTACGATGCCGCAGAAAAATATAAGGATATAGATTTTGACATATGCTACTGCTCCCCGCTTAAGAGAGCACAGGAGACGGCAAGGATTTTTTCTTGCAGACAGAAACCCTGCAGTAGAGATTATCACTGACAACAGGCTTCACGAGATGTGCTTCGGTGATTATGAGGGAGTGAAGAACATCAGGCAAAAGCCCGAATGCCCTGTCTACCTGCTCTTTGAGGAGCCGGAAAAATTATGTGGCAAAGGACGGCGCAGAGAGCTTTGAGGAGCTATATCACAGAACAGGCGAGTTTATAGAGCAGGTGCTGAGACCGCAGCTTGAGGCAGGCAAAATGTGCTTGTCGTGGGACACGGTGCAATGAACTGCAGCATAGTCAATCAGTTTCGCGGCACACCTAT
>ENA-OQCV01000443-OQCV01000443.1-human-gut-metagenome-genome-assembly--contig:-NODE-443-length-11291-cov-4.316912_pt1 | contig 11291 bp, 9 predicted proteins | sample MGYA00242766_ERZ504592 | MGnify/ENA primary metagenome ERZ504592 (study PRJEB26092, sample SAMD00036315) | human gut metagenome | host: Homo sapiens | study: EMG produced TPA metagenomics assembly of...
AGGAGCTCGTCGAAGGCGCCTCCACGACCCTGACGGCGACCGTCGCCCCGGCTGACGCGACCGACAAGACGGTCACGTGGAAGTCGAGCGACGAGTCCGTCGCCACGGTCGACAAGGACGGCGTCGTGACCGCCAAGAAGGCCGGCACGGTGACCATCACCGCCACGGCCGGTGGCGTGTCCGGCACGCTCCACATCACCGTGACGGCCAAGCCCGTCGAGACCGTCCCCGTCACCAGCGTGGAGGTCACCGTCGAGGCCGGCACCACCGTCTCCGTCGGCAAGACACTCCAGGCCACCGCGACCGTCAAGCCCGGCAACGCCACCAACAAGAAGGTGACGTGGAAGTCGAGCGACGAATCCATCGCGACGGTCGACGCCAACGGCGTCATCACCGCGAAGAAGGCCGGCAAGGTCGTCATCACGGCCACCTCGACCGACGGCACGGACAAGTCCGGCAGCGTCGAGATCACCGTCGCGGATGAGACCAAGCCGACGCCCGACCACAAGTCCGTCAAGGCCGATACCGGCGACGTGACCGCCGGCAAGACCGGTACGGTCACCGAGCCGAAGGACGTGGCGGGCTGGAAGAGCCGCTCCATCATCAAGCAAGGCAAGCTCGGCAAGGCCGAAATCGCCGACGGCACGCTCGTGTATGCGGCCGGCGACAAGACCGGTGACGACAGCTTCGTCGTGCAGTACACGATGGCCGACGACACGGTCATCGACGTGACCTACAGCGTCACGGTCAAGGCCGCCGAAACCGGCAAGAACGACGGCGACGGCAAGGGCGACGGTGTCGCGAAGACCGGCGCCGCCGTCGGCGCGCTCGCCGGCCTCGGCTTGATGCTGCTCGCCGTCGGAGTGAGCGTGGTGATGATTCGCCGCAAGCACTCCGCCTGATCCCCAGTCAGACCGGCCAGTCGTGACCGGTCGGCCTGACTGACTCTTTCTCCACCGTCCCCGTCGGATAAACCCCGGCGGGGGACGGTGGCTTGTTGCGGCCGGTCTGCCGTCGCGCGCGGTGTGGCCTGCAGCCGGGTGCCGCACGTCACGCTCATGCGCGATACTGGAGACATGAAGATTTCCGCTGACTTCACGGTGATGCCCGACGACTTCGCCAAAGCCGCCGCGCCCGAATACCGCACCGACGGCGTGCCCGTCATCTCCTTCCCGTTCTATATCGACGAGATCGATCCCGCCGCCCGGTACCTGCACTGGGCGTTCACCGACCCCGACTCCATCCCGGTCTGCGGATTCGAATGGATTCACTGGACGGTCGCGAATCTGCCCATCGACGCGCTGATGTACGACTTCAACGATTCCCATGCACTGCAGATTCCGCCGGACTTCTCCCGGCAGCTGCCCTCCATGATTCCCGAGACCGTGCAGGGCCGCACGTCGGCCGCGAGCAAGCTGGTCGGCAGCACGAATCCGCAGGTGACGATGCGCTACAACGGGCCCCAGCCGCCCGACAAGGACCACGACTATTCGCTGCACGTGTGGGGCACCGCGAAGCCGTTGCCGGGTCTGAACCAAGGATTCTGGCTCAACGAGCTGTTCCACGCGCTGCGTGACATCGACCACGTCACCGATCAGGGTGTGATGTTCATCACCGGAAAAAGCCTGAGGGCTGATGCCGTATACTCCCGTACGGAGTCATACACTCATGTGACAGGAGGCGCGCCGCGGATGCGCGCCGCAACGTGCACGCGACAGCGTGTGCACAGCAAGAAAGGACAGTACCGAATACTATGGCATGCACCACGATTCTGGTCGGCAAGGACGCCAGCTATGACGGTTCGACCATCATCGCCCGCAACGAGGATTCCGCCAACGGCGAATTCAACCCGAAGCGGTTCGTCGTCGTCAAGCCCGATGAACAGCCGCGCGAATACCGCAGCGTCATCAGCCACCTGACCATTGACCTGCCCGACGATCCGCTGCAGTACACCGCAGTGCCGAACGCCGACCTGAAGGAAGGCATCTGGGGCGAGGCCGGCGTCAACGAGGCGAACGTGGCCATGAGCGCCACCGAAACGCTGACCACCAACGAGCGCGTGCTCGGCGCCGACCCGTTTGTGGAATACCGGGCGGCACGCGGGCGGGAAGGTGACTCGGATTACGAGCCGGCCGTGCCCGGCGGCATCGGCGAGGAGGACTTCCTGACCATCGTGCTGCCGTACGTCACCACCGCGCGTGAGGGCGTGCAGCGGCTTGGCGACCTTCTTAAGGAATACGGCACCTATGAGATGAACGGTGTCGCGTTCTCGGACGCCGACGAGATTTGGTGGATGGAAACCGTCGGTGGCCATCACTGGATCGCCAAGCGCGTGCCCGACGAAGCGTATGTGACGATGCCGAACCAGCTCGGCATCGACGAATTCGACCTCGATGACGCCCTCGGTGAGCAGGAGAACCACATGTGCTCCGAGGATCTGGTCGAATTCATCGAGCGCAATCACCTTGATCTGGCCGTCGAATCGACGTCGCCGTTCAACCCGCGTGATGCCTTCGGCTCGCACTCCGACTCTGATCACGTGTACAACACGCCGCGCGCATGGGTCATGCAGCGGTTCCTCAACCCGTACGACGAGATGTGGGACGGCCCCGAGGCCGACCACCGCCCGGACAGCGATGACATCCCGTGGGCCCGTCAGCCCGAGCGCAAGGTGACGATCGAGGACGTAAAGTACGTGCTCAGCTCGCACTATCAGGGCACGCCGTTCGACCCGTACGGCCACCTCGGCGACGAGCACACACGCCACATGTACCGCCCGATCGGCATCAACCGCCAGAGCCAGCTGGCCGTCATGCAGATTCGCCCGTACCGTCCGCAGTCGGACCGCGCGATCCAGTGGATCGCCTACGGCTCCAACCCGTTCAACACGCTGGTGCCGTTCTACCCGAACGTCAACGAAACGCCGAAGTATCTGGAAGACACGACCACGCGCGTGACTTCCGAGAACTTCTACTGGGAGAACCGCATCATCGCCGCGCTGTGCGACGCGGCGTTCGCGGAGACCTCCAACGCCATCGAGCGCTATCAGGAGAAGACCGGCGCGATGGGCCACCGTTTGATCGCCGCCACCGACGAGCAGGTCGCGCGTCTGGGCGGTGCCGACGAGGCCGCGGCCGCCTTGGCCGACGCGGAGTTGGAGGCGGCGAACGCGGACGGCGACGTCGAGCCGATGGATCCCGAGGACATCATCGACGCGACCCGTAACGACGAGGTGCGCGACATCCTCGCCGCCGCCAACCAGACCATGGCCGACCAGCTCAAGACCGAGACCGACCAGCTGCTCGACACCGTGCTCTACACCGTGAGCATGAAGATGAAGAACGGTTTCAACCGCTCCGACAACTGATGCGCTGAGAGGCTCCCGGCCAAGCGTTTTCGGCCGCCAGCCGCTTCGACGGTAAGCAAGCGTCATACATCTACAGAAAGGTTCACCTACTGATGACTACTATCGAGGAGTTCACCAGCCAGTACGGGCTGGTCAAGAAGATCGACGCCTTCGGGTTTATGAAGTACCTGCACGACAATCCCGACGCGCCGCGCAAGCACGGCAAGGTCGTGCTCGTCACCGCCGATACGCCGCTCAAGGCGTCGCGCGGCGAGGGCAAGACCACGACGACGATCGCGCTGATCGATGCGCTGCGGGCTCGCGGCATCGACGCGACCGCCGTGCTGCGCCAGCCGAGCATGGGCATCACCGCCGCCGGTTCCAAAGGCGGTGCCTCGGGCGGCGGCAAGGCTTCGCTGACCCACCCCGAGCTCATCGACTGGGGCCTGTGCGGTGAGATGGCCGCCATCGCCGCCGCGCAGAACCTGCTCGTCTCCTTCGCCGAGAAGGCTGTGGACGAGGGACGTATCGACACGATCCTCGTGCCGCGCGTCTCCGAAGTGCCGTCCCGCTCGCTGCGTTCCATCACCGTGGACGCGGGCAAGAACAACGTCGCCGAGAAGGTCGTGCTCACCCCGACGTCCGAGCTGATGCAGATCGTCGTGCTGTCCCGTTCGATGGATGAGATCGGCGAGCGCGTGGCCGCGATGATCGCCGGCACGAAGGACGGCGAACCAGTCAAGTTCGGCGACTTCATCGACCTGTGGCGTATCACCGATATGCTCGCCGATGCGGTCAAGCCGGCGCTCACCGAGACGGTGAACGGCTCGCCGGTGTATGTGCATGGCGGCCCGTTCGCCAACGTGTCGATCGGCATCCCGACGCTGGTCTCCGTGGAGCTGGCGTGCGCCCTGCACGATGTGGTCATCGTCGAGGCCGGTTACGGCACCGACGCCGGAGCGCAGAAGTGGCTCGACATCGCCTGCCGCGAGTATGGCGCGCAGTGGCCGTCCGCGGCGGTCGTCGTGACCCGCGCCTCGACGTGGCGTGATGACCCGGAGCTGGCGTGGCGCTACCCGTTCCACGTGGATCGCTTGGAGAAGCTCGACATTCCGGCGTTCCCGCTGGTGAACCTGTGGGACGGCGAGGACGATCAGATTCCCGAACTGCGCGAGACCGCGGCCCGTCTGGAGCTGCGCGACCCCATCATCGGCAACCTGTATCGCGACGGCGGCGAGGGCCTGAGCGACCAGATCGACGCATTCGTCGATGTGCTGTCCAACGCGTCGATGCCGTCCAAGCACGACAGCCACAAGGGCATGGCCCTGCTGGAGAACGTGAAGTGGGTGGCCGAGAACGCCTACGGCGTGCCGGCCAGCCGTGTGCTGCTCAAGGACGGTTTCCTGGATTCCCTGGGTGCTGCGGATGATCTGTGCAAGGCCGCCGGCATGTCGCTGGACGATCTGGCGCTGGTCGCCGTCAAGTCCCCGGCCACGATGACCGACAACGACCGCGCTCCGGAAGACGAGCGTACGGTCACCCTGAAGAAGGTCGAAGTGCACGCAGGCGCCGGGCTGGTTCACGTGAACCTCACCACGTCCCTGACCACCCCGATGCCCAAGATCGTCTGATTGCGGCAGAGGCGTGCCGCCGGGGTGCCGGGGTACGCGTGCTGTGAGAGTGTGCGGCGGCGTGGCATGCGGAATCATGCCGCACTCGCGCTGACCGCACACCGTGACTGCATCATCACAACCCCTTTTCGGATTGTCGGCCGATCATACGGGCCGACTGGCCGCAAGGGGCTCTTTCATTTATATATCGGCAACCTGTGTGCCGCAGAACAGGTGTCACTGTGTGAGGGTTACGTCACTGTGTGCGTCCTCACACTCCGTGACGCACCCCGCAACCCTTGCAAAATAAGGGTTTTGCGATTTACGTCACTGTGTGAGGGCTCGCAGCGTGACGGTGGTCGCACACAGTGACGTCATGCGCGACAATATAGCGGCGGATACCATCACACCTGAGCTCAGAAGTTACCGCCGTTCCAGCCCCAGTCGGTGGTGGCGGTGTAGCGGATGTAGGTGCGGTCCTCGGGGATGCCGAGCTCGCTGTTGAGCGCGGCCATGATCGACTTGGTCAGCTTCTCCCACGCAGAACCGGGCACGGAACGGCCGAACACATTGACCTCGACGTATGCGGCCGGGGCATCGTCGCTGCCGCCGAAGTAGATCGGCATATCATCCTCGAATGGGCACATCAGCCAGCCCTCGGACTTGCCGGGGACGGCCGTGATCGCCTTGCCGTAGGCGGCCTTCAGCGCCTCGCGCTGCTCGGGAGTGGTCTTGACGGATACGTGAGTGTGGATAACGGGCATGATTCCTCCTTGATTGGGTTCGTTCCCTATCCTAATCGGTTCCGCGGCGGGCGCGGGCTGTGCGGCCATGTGTGAAATCAGTGGCGGTTCAGGAAAACCGCGGTGTGAAGTCAGCGATATGTATTAGACAATCAATGTGAGGAAATTGATTGAACAGCTGATGAAGTTCGGTATTGTCGGTGTGGTCGCGTTCATCATCGACTGGGGTCTGATGAACATTCTGCTGATGACGCATATGCATAACGTGCTGGCCACGTCAATCTCGTTCTTCGTCTCGCTGATATTCAATTATCTGGCGAGCATGAAATTCGTGTTCAAGCACCGGCCGGACATGGCGCGCTGGATGGAGATCGCGATTTTCTTCGTGGCGGCGCTTATCGGCTGGTTCATGAACGAGGCGATCGTGTGGACCAGCACGTCGTGGATGCCGCATGACTCCATGTATTCCATGCACACGAAGTACGTGCTGTGGACGAATGTCGGCAAGCTGGTAGCCACGGTAGTGGTGATGATCTGGAACTTCGTGATCCGCAAGTGGCTGCTTGACGATACGCATACCAATGCGATGAACCGTTTGAGGAAGTCCGAGAACCGTTTGAGTCAGGAAGAGCTCGAAGCGAAGTGGGAGAACAGCTTCTCGCATCGGCTTGGCCTGTGGTCGCTCGCGCATACGCCGGAGGGCTGGCCGAAGTAGCGCGGTATGCGCTCTCAAAACTCGCAGATAGAGTGTGTTTTCCTTCAAAAATGCCTTGTATCTGCGAGTTTTGGGAGCGGCATCCGGCGTATCACACGCTGACTTCGGTCAGAGTCGGGGTTTCGGTGCTGGATTTGATCTGCCGGAAGCCGACGAAGGCGATGGCAAGCGAGGTGATCGCCAGCACGGTCGCCATCAGGAAGCCTCCATGCGATCCCATGTGATCGATGAAGACACCCGCGATGGCTGAGCCGGCTGACGAGCCGATCGAGTTCATCGCGCCCATCCACGCCACGCCTTCGGTGAATCGCGTGGGAGGCACCAGATGCAGCATCAGCTGATTGCCGTTGATCCACGTGGGTGCCTGACAGACGCCGATCAGCAGGTAGATGATCATGATCACCCACAGATGCTTGGCGAACATGAACGTGCCCACGCCGAGATTCACCACGATGAGGCAGAAGTAGAAGCGCTTCCACAGCGGGATGGTCCAGTTCTTCGCGCCGTACACCAGTGCGCCGCATAGCGAGCTGAACGAGAAGCATGCGAACACGAAACCGGTGTATTGCTTCATGTTCGCTTCGGTGGCGAACGCGATGATCGAGATGTTCGACGCCGACTGGAACGCGCCAAGACTGAACCAGGTCACGCATACGGCGATCAGGCCCGGCCCCCAGATCGACTCCTTCTTGCCGGCGCGGGAATCGGCGATGGCTCGGTCGACGGCGGCCTGCACGGCCTGCTCATCGTCGCCGCGGGCCTCGGCCTCTCGGCGGGCGCGGTCGGCGGCGTCCCTCTCGCGCATCCTCTGCGCCTTGGCGGCCTCGCGCTTGCGGTACTCCTCGCGGGTCAGACCGGCCTCTCGGGCCAGCTGGGTCTGTGATTTCGGCTCGGTCGTCAGCTCGGTCAGGAACATCAGCGCGCCGATGACGACGCACACGCCGGTGAACGAGAACGCCAGCAGGCCAGAAATCACCGCCAGCGTAGAAGCCAGCGGATTGCCGATGATCCACATGCATTCATCGAACACACCGGACAGCGAGAGTGCGCGGTCGGTGCGCTCCCGGTCTCCCTTGAGCATGGTCGTCCAGCGGGCGCGGCTCATCGCGCCCCACGGCGGAATCGCGGCGAGGAACGGCGTCAGGCAGTACAGCACCCATACCGGGGCGCGGTTGGTGATGCTGGTGGTCAGGGCGATGGCGGCGACGATCCAGACCAGGATCGTCGGAATCGACACCTGCCGCTGGCCGAACTTGTCGACCAGCTTGCCGAGCAGCGGGCTGGAGACCGCCAGCGCGATCGCTTGGATGGCGGTGAGCACGCCGGCCAGCGAGTAGTTGCCGTAGTAATGCTGCACGGAGATGGTGATGGTCATGCCGACCATGGGGAACGGCATGCAGGCGATCACCGAGCCGATGGAGAACCTTGCGGTGTGCGGCATGCGCAGCAGTTCCGCGTATCCGCCGAATACCTTATGGGCGACTTCCTTGATTGCAGCCGCGACATTGGCGTTATTGGACATGACAGCATCTCCTTTCCGCTCCCGATTGGATGTCCCCCGTCGGCGTGGCGTTGCCGGCGGAGCCCTCATCGTATTGATGTGTTGTCCTGTTGGTCGCGCAAAGGATGCTTTGCATGTTTGCGTCACGGCAACTTTAATCGCACGTCGGGGTCGCGACACGCGGTGTTGATATCACGAACGCATCAATTTTCATGACGTTCATAAACGACGGTGATATATCGGTGTATCAGATGGGGTGACGAGCCGGAGTCGGGCGGGTGGAGTCAGGACGATATCGGGTGGGGCTGAGCTGTGCCGATACGGGGCGATGTTCGTCGGGCAAACGCCGCCGCGGACGCGGCATCGCCGGCCGGCCGGTGAATGTGGGACAATGAAAGACAGACATCACGAGTCCCGCAGGAAGGCCGCATATGCCGACAACCACCATACATTTCGTCCGCCATGGCAAGGTATACAATCCCGACCATCTGTTGTACGAGCGACTGCCCGGATTCCACCTGTCCGACCGCGGCATGCGCATGGCGCAGGCGACGGGCGCATACATCGCAGCCGACCCCAAGCTCAACACGGTCGCCGCGGTGTATTCGTCCCCGCTGGAACGCACCCGCGAAACCGCCGGCGCCATTCTCGACGCGCTCAACCCGGTACGCGCCGGGCGTGGGGAGGAGCCGCTGGAACTCATCACCGACCCGCGTGTGATCGAAGCGGGCAACGAGTTCCGCGGCAAGCGCATCGGACATGGCAAGGGCGCGCTGTGGCGCGACGGCAACTGGAAGCTCGTGCTCAACCTGTGGAAGCCGAGCTGGGGCGAGTCGTACCGGCACATCGCCGAACGCGTGGGCGCGTTCGCGAACGAGAAGATCCGCGAGTATGCCGGACGGCAGATCATCGTCGTCAGCCACGAGTCGCCGATCTGGAGCTACCGGCACCTGCTGGAGACCGGTCATCCCGAGCATTGGATGTTCCTACGCAAGACCGCGCTCGCGTCGATCACCTCGATCACCTACGACAGCGATACGGGCAAGGTGATGTCCATCACATATGCCGACCCTGCGGCGCAAGTCGAGTGAGTGCGGCGTGCGCCGGCCGTACAATACACAGAGAGGACGGCTGCGGGCTCGCCCGCGAAAAGGTGCGCATGCGGCGCGGGCCGGGACTGACGACGGCCGCGTAGCGGTCACTTGTGACGACGCCGCGTAACGGCAACGGCAGGCGGCGAGTGGCCGGCGGTGCTGTGACGCGGTGGCCCGCGGTGCCGGCACCCGGCACGGCGGAAGGTTCCGCGCGTCGGCGGACAATGAAAGCGAAGGAGCGATATGACATTCCAACTTGACACGACGGCGATCGCCCATGTGTCGATGAATCCGCGGTACGCGATGCGGCGGCCGTCGGCGCCGGACTGATCGAACTGTGGCCGCTGACCGACGCCAGGCAGATGGACAATGACACGAAATACGGTGAGAACCTGCAGGTGCGGATGACCCGCATGGCCGCACGGGTCATGACCGGCGACGACGTGACGGTCCCCGATGCGGAGTTCGTGTATGAGGGTGCGGACGAGATTCCCGGTCGTCCGCAGCGAGTCGTCGATGCGTTGCTCGCCGCGAATGACGCTTACGACGAGATGGGCGACTACTCCGAAACCGGCGACACGAGGCTGATCATGAGAGGCGCCGGCCAGTTGGGCGTCGATTGGGATGATGACACCGTGCACGCCATCGCCGAAGCGTTGGAGGCAATCGAACAGGCCATCGGCGTGGGCGATGGTGCCGCCGGTGGTGCCGACGCCGCCGGTGCCGCCGCGCCTGCGAATGCTGCGCCCAGCGCCGATGTCGAAGCCATCGCGCAGCGATTCGCCACGGTGACGGTGGCGGCCGACGGGTTGCTGCGCCTGATCGATCTGCGCAAGCCGTCGCGCGCGGTGCCGGTGATGTTCTATGTCAACGAACTGTGCGAGCGCCTGTCGGTGCCGCGGCTGTGCTTCAAGGCCGAACAGCTGTCGTCGCTGATGACCGCCCGATCGCTGACTAACGACGACGAGGCCGCCCTAGCCGAAACGGTGAAATTGTTTACTATGGTCGCGGCGAGTGAGTGGAAACGTCACCATGACGACGTGCTGTGGGATGCCGCCGAGGCGAAGCGGCTCGCGAAAGAGGAGGACGAGCGCCGCAACAAGGAGGCGCTCGCCGCCAAGTTCGCGCACGTGAGCGACGACCCGTCCAAGCCACCCGTGGAGCTGTGACGGCTGCCGTCTGACGTCTGATGGGACGGGGCGGAGACCTGAAATATATGCGATTCACCGCTGACTGCTCGGAATCGTGCCGACCTGCTTGCGGCGCGGCCGCTGAATGTGGCGTACTTCTTCCAGAACCTGAGGAACGCCTTGCCGAACGAGCACCCGTAGTAGGGTTTGTCCAGCGGCGGCTCGCCTGTGCCGAACTGAGAGGGGCCGGCGTAAGGACTGTTGCCGCCGCACGCCGGCGCGGCCGTATATGGCTGCTGTGGTGCGGCGCCGGCTCTATTCGCCGTCGTCGTTGAACGCGATGGTGTCGTCCGGGCCGAGGAGCAGGCGTTCCGCGAGACTGATGATGGTCAGCAGCAGTGCGGTCAGTGCGACCACCATGATCGTTGCGGAGAAGATCAGCGGGGTGCGGAACGAGTTGAAAGCGGCCTGCAGCCAGATGCCCAGGCCGTTCATCGCGCCCAGATATTCCGCCGTCACCGCAGTGCCGAACACATAGGCGGCGCTGATACGCAGGCCGCCGAACACCTGGCGGGCGGCGACGCGCAGCTTCACATGCCACAGCGCCCATGCGCGGGTGGCGCCGCAGGTGAGCGCCACGTCCTCGTAGAACTGCGGTACGGCGAGCATGCCGCGGCACGTCTGCACGGCGACGGGGAACACGCCGAATACGGCGACGATCACGATTTTGCCGAGCGGCTCGAACCCGAACCAGATCATGAACAGCGGGGCGATGGTGATGAGCGGGATGGTCTGCGCGGCGGCGAGCAGCGGATAGATACCGCGATACAGGGTTTTGGACACGTACAGGCCGATGCCGATGAGCACCCCGGCCACCGCTGCGATGAGAAAGCCGGTGATTGCCTCGTATGTGGTGATGGCGGTCGCCTCCCACAGGTCGGGCCAAGTCTTGACGATCGATGCGGCGATCTGGCTGGGGGAGGCGAGCGCGCGTTGGGAGATGTGGCCCGCGTCCACGGCGATCTCCCATACGATGAGCAGCCCGCCGACCGTGACCGCCGGCGGCGCGACGCGTGCGAACAGGGATTTCAGTGTGCGCATGGCGTGATCTTCGGACAATGTGAAACCTTAGGGATGGATTGATGGGGGGCT
>ENA-OQCV01000444-OQCV01000444.1-human-gut-metagenome-genome-assembly--contig:-NODE-444-length-11277-cov-4.701973_pt1 | contig 11277 bp, 12 predicted proteins | sample MGYA00242766_ERZ504592 | MGnify/ENA primary metagenome ERZ504592 (study PRJEB26092, sample SAMD00036315) | human gut metagenome | host: Homo sapiens | study: EMG produced TPA metagenomics assembly of...
TCTAGTACATCGTTTTCGAAATAACTATACCACTCACTTGTCTGCGAATCCGATTGCACAGGTCTAAAAGCCTCAGCGTAGCCCGCTACGCCTGCGTTTTTTATACCAGCACACTCGAATCCGCATCCTACGCGATTGGTATAGTTATTTACGAAACGATGTACTAGAATTCGAAGAATCGCCATATAAGTCAACAAATGCCGGGTAAACTGATGACTAGAATTCGAAGAATTGCCATATAAGTCAACGAATGCCGGGAAAGCAGATGACTGGAATTCGAAGAATCGCCATATAAGTCAACGAATATCGGGAAAGCATATGACTGGAATTTGAAGAATTGTCATATAAGTCAACGTATGTCAGGGAAACTGATGACTGGAATTTAAAGAATCATCATTTGAGTCAATACATGATTGATATTTGTTGACTAGGAGGTGCATATTTTTTGGCATCGTGAAGCGTGTTGCTGTGAACAGTAACGAGGTGGTGCTTATGAGCTCCAGACTGATAAAAAATCTACTTGATAAATATAGATCAATATGATAAAATAAGGCCATTTCTCCGCGAGGGAGTAATCGGCATATTCCGGAACATTTTTTCAGATATGTTTTTGAAGAGTGTGTAGTACTATCGACATAATGGTGCCATATGCACCCGGTATTACAGTAAACGATGAGACTCATGGACAGTTAAAACAGCTGTCTGTGTGTCTCTTTTTTATGCTGCAGGAATATTACAGCAGTTCAGATAACATAAAAAAGTCTTCCGGGAAGGGTTCTATGTCACTGAAAAATTATTTTATACAGGAAAAGGAGCAAAAAACACATGAATATTTTTGAACTTTTTATACTGGCGATAGGCCTGTCTATGGATGCATTTGCAGTATCTGTCTGTAAGGGCCTTTCCCTAGGCAGAATCAATGCAAAGCATATGTGTATCGCAGGCGCATGGTTCGGGGGATTTCAGGCATTAATGCCCCTTGTGGGATATTTTGGCGGACGATTCTTTGCAGATAAGGTTACCCGATACAGTCACTGGGTAGCTTTTGTCCTTCTGGTGTTCATTGGTGCCGGCATGATCAAAGAATCGAAAGAGGAAGAACATGTAAATGCGGATATGGATATAAAATCCATGTTCATCCTTGCAGTGGCTACCAGTATTGATGCACTGGCAGTGGGAGTGACATTTGCTTTTCTGAAAGTAGAGATTGTATCAGCAGTATCCTTTATCGGTGTGATCACCTTTGTCTGTTCAGCAGCAGGGGTAAAGATAGGCAGTCTTTTTGGAATGAAATACAAATCCAAAGCGGAATTATGCGGAGGTATTATCCTTATCCTCATAGGTACAAAAATCCTGCTGGAAGGACTGGGAATGATATAAATAATAATTACAAATCTCAACTCAAACGTGTTATAATACTACTATTAATGAACAGGCATGAAATGATTATCCGCCTGAATAATTTAAATAACATATCAGGGAGGTTTCTATTATGAAAAAAGTAAAAACAGCAGCACTTTTATGCAGTGCATGTCTGGTACTTTCAGGAACTGCTGTACCGACAATGGCAGATTCAGTGAAGGTTGTGACGCTGGGAGCTGATCTTACTCAGGACCAGAAGAATACAATGATGAAATATTTTAATGTAGACAGTAACCAGGTACAGATTCTCACTATCACTAATCAGGATGAGAGAGATCATCTGAGTGCTTATGTACCGTTAGAGCAGATCGGAACCAGAACAGTGAGCTGTGCATATGTAAAGCCGACTCAGTCAGGCGGTATCAAAGTAAGAACAGCCAACCTTAACTGGGTAACATGTAACATGATCGCAACGTCACTTTCCACATCAGGTGTCAAGAACTGTGAAGTTGTAGCCGCCTGCCCGTTTGAGGTATCCGGCACCGGAGCGCTTACAGGTATTCAGATGGCGTACGAGACAGCTACAGGGGAGCAGCTTGACAGCACGAAGAAAGAACTTGCTACAGAGGAAATGGTAGTGACAGGAAATCTGGCTGATGAGGTTGGAAAGAATGATGCAACTACTGTTATGAATAACTCGAAGATACAGGTTATCAAAGATAATGTCCAGAATGTGGATGATATCTATAATATCGTAGTAAATGTTGCTCAGCAGAATAATGTAAATCTGGATTCTGACCAGATTAATAAGATCGTAGAGCTTCTGAAACAGATTGCGCAGCAGGAGTACAATTATGATGATGTAAAAGCAACACTGGAGCAGGTAGAACAGAATACATCCGGTGATAATGATGAGCTTGGTGATATTGATGATGAAAAGGATGACACTGTAAATGCAGGTGATCCAGCAGATGGTGATGATATCCTGAATAATGTGGATAACAGTGCTTTAGGCGGAGATATCGTAGAGAGTTCCACAGAGAATCCATCGCTGGAGGAGGATTCAGGTCTGATTGAGGACGACGGGGACGATCAGAGTGACGGAGACCTCAGCGAAACAGAGGAACCGCAGGAGCCGGATGGTGATGAAACTACGGATGACAGTACGCTTGGAAATACAGATGAAGGTGATACAGACTCCGATGAAGGAACAGATGATACAGAAAATGATACCACATCAGATGAATTGGATACTTCTGCACTGACAGAAGATCAGAAAACCATGTTTGATAAAGCTGAGAATTTCTGCAAGGGAGAATATGAAGGCGATACCACTGCTCTTACAACAGCTATGGAAGATGAAACAGCAACAGCTTCCGTAACTCTTGATGCTGAAAATGGTGCAACTCTTGCTAAGAATGTGGAGAAGGCATATCTGAAAATTCTTACAGAAGGCACAGCTTCTTATCAGGCAGAAGGAACAGAGATTTACATGAGCACAGAGCTCAATATGGTAGATAAGTCCATGAAGGAAATCTTCGGATTAAGTGCAGATGCACAGGCAAGTCCGGAGCTTGGAGAACTTTCAGATGATGACAGACAGACCTTATATAATGAAACAATGAAATTCTTTGAGAAACTCTACGGAGAAAGCACAGAGACTTATGATACAACGGATGCAGATTCCACAGAGACTGCAGGCGGCGAGGAAAATGCAGAATAATCAAAGCATCATGCAGATTTCAGAGAATAAGGATGGTTCTGCAAAGGTATTGTTCAGGATACGAAAAGCAGAGATGACAGATGTGGATGAGATCATGGCTGTTATGCATGAAGCGAAGAATGATAAAGATCATCCGGACTGGTTTGTATCTGATGATGAGGAATATGTCAGGACACATATAGAAGAACAGGGTTTTGTGATCGTGGCACAGACAGCAGATGGTTCTGTTGCGGGTTTCTTCCTTATTAAATATCCTGAAAACAGGGAAGATAATCTGGGAACTTATCTTGATTTTGATGAGGAACAGCTTTCCCATGTTGCAGTTATGGATTCGGCAGTTGTGTGTTGTGCATACAGGGGAAACGGGCTGCAGGGGCATATGCTGGAAGAAGCGGAGAGATTGCTGGATACAGACCAATATTATTATCTGATGTGCACCATACATCCGGATAATCAGTTCAGCAGACATAATATGGAAATCCATGGATATGAAGTTAAGAGAACGGCACTCTGTTACGGAGGTCTGCCAAGATGTATCCTTCTTAAGGATTTAACCGAATCAGGGAAGTCCCCTGCACAGGTTGTGAAAAGCAGCAAACAATAATAGCAATGGAAAGCAGTTGGTGAAATTTTTGTGATTTTGCCGGCTGCTTTTTGTTATGTATGGAAAAAAAGTGAGATGAATGTGATAAAATGATGTGATTATAGCAATCCTCGTAAATAATGAATCTTAATCCGGCCCATCAGAGTGTGAAACCTGAAACTGTCTTAAATGCATTATTTATGTTACTGTTCACTGGTAATATCCCGCGAGGTGTTTTTTGTGAGCGAAGGTCACAGAAAACCCGAGACATACTGCGCGAATTTATGCGATTAGCATAAATTAAGTTTGCGAAGCAAACGATACTCCTTGGGCATTGCACAAGGAGGTTCATATTTCCTGCATCGCGAAGCGTGTTGCTGGGAACGGAGTGAACAGTAACTTATTTATGAGGGCTGCTATAGAAAACAGAGTCATATAATTGACAAAAGATAACATAAAAAAACTACAAGGAGAAATACGAATGGGAAATGGCAGTAGTAACTCTGAAAAAAGGGAGAGGGAAGACTTCTGAAATCCGGCGGAATGTGGATTTTTGATAATGAGATAGATACAGTCATGGGAAATTTCGAGAACGGTGATATTGTACTTGTCCATGATTTTGACGGATATCCTATGGGAAGAGGGTTCATTAATACTAATTCTAAGATTACGGTACGTCTTATGACCAGAGATGAAAATGTTGATATTAATGAAGAACTTTTGGAGAAGCGTGTACGTGATGCATGGGAATATCGTAAGAAAGTGGTAGATACAGGATGCTGTCGTCTGATTTTTGCAGAGGCAGATTTCCTTCCGGGAATTGTGGTGGATAAATTTTCGGATGTACTGGTAGTTCAGTCACTGGCTCTGGGGATCGATCGTTTTAAAGAAACAATCGTAGAACTCCTCAGGAAAGTCCTGGCAGAAGATGGGATCACTATTCGCGGTGTTTACGAAAGAAGCGATGTGAAGGTGCGCAAACAGGAAGGAATGGAAATGGTTAAGGGTTTTATAGGACCAGAGTTTCCAACACTTGTGCAGATTGAAGAAAATGGTGTAAAATATGAAGTTGACGTAAAAGACGGGCAGAAAACAGGATTTTTCCTGGATCAGAAATATAACAGGCTTGCAATTCAGAAGCTCTGTAAGAATGCGAAAGTTCTGGATTGCTTTACACATACAGGTTCTTTTGCACTGAATGCGGGAATCGCAGGAGCTGCGAGCGTAACCGGTGTGGACGCCTCTCAGCTGGCAGTAGATCAGGCAACCGCTAATGCGACATTGAATGGTTTATCCGACAATGTGAAATTTATTTGTGAGGATGTTTTTGAACTGCTCCCTGAGCTGGAAGAGAAAGGTGAGAAATTTGATGTTGTAATTCTTGATCCTCCTGCATTTACCAAGTCCAGAAATTCCATTAAAAATGCAGTAAAAGGATACAGAGAGATTAATCTGCGTGCCATGAAACTGGTAAAAGACGGCGGATTTCTGGCAACCTGTTCCTGTTCTCATTTTATGGACTATGAATTATTTACCAAAACCATCGGACAGGCAGCAAAGAATGTACATAAAAGACTTCGCCAGGTAGAATACAGGACACAGGCACCGGATCATCCAATCCTGTGGGCGGCAGATGAGTCTTATTATCTGAAGTTCTATATCTTCCAGGTATGCAATGACAGATAATTATATAATATGATATCAGAGCCAGAGTGTACTTGCACGATAAGATTTTTGAGAAAACAGGGATTTCTGTAGCAGAGCAGAGAATTCCGGATGTTTGAGAATAAAGAAAGAGAGGAAATAATATTATGAGTTTCAGAGAAGTAAAAGCAGAAGAACTGACAATGAATCCATTTACCAAGATTGGAAAGGAATGGCTGCTGATCACAGCCGGAAATGAAGAAAAATGCAATACCATGACAGCAAGTTGGGGTGCAATGGGTGTTATGTGGGGAAAGAACGCAGTGACAGTGTATATCCGTCCTCAGAGATACACCAAGGAATTTGTGGACAGGGAAGATACATTTACAATTTCTGTTCTGGGAGAAGAGTATCGCAAGGCATTAAATTATTGCGGAAAGGTTTCCGGAAAAAATGCGGATAACAAGATTAAAGAAGCAGGACTGACTCCTTACTTTACAGACGGAACAGCCGGAATTGAAGAAGCTGACATGATCATGGTCTGCAAAAAAAGTGTATCATGATGAGATTAAACCGGAATGCTTTGATGCCGGGGAAAACGACGGTAAGTGGTATCCGCAGAAAGACTACCATACCATGTATATTGCAGAGATCCTGAAAGTTCTTGTCAGAGAGTAAAAAAATTGCATTACAAACAGTAAAAAATGAGGTAGTTTAATGAAAGACAAATTAAACAGATTCATGCAGGGGCGTTATGGAGTGGATAATTTTGCAAGATTCACTCTCGGTGTGGCACTTTTCGTCATTGTTGTAGGTTCTTTTATGAGACAAAACGCAGCCGGAGGCGTTCTGGATACAGTTGGATTTATTCTTATCATTTATACATATTTCAGAATCCTTTCCAGAAATATCTCTGCACGATATGCGGAAAACCAGAAATATCTGGGATATACTCAGAAAATCCGCAGCCGGTTTACCAGAGAAAAAAATATGATGGAGCAGAGAAAAACACATCATATCTATACCTGCCCGGGTTGTGGACAGAAAATTCGTATTCCCAGAGGAAAAGGACAGAAGGTAGAGATTGAATGTCCGAAATGTCATGAGAAGTTTATCAAAAGACGTTGATTTGCTGCAAACACGCTCTGGCAGATCATCATAAGTTATGGGCTGGAGGAATTATGTTTGGTTATATAGTAATGAATAAGCCTGAAATCAAGTTTAAAGATTTTGATCTGTACAGATCTTTTACTGTGGATTGTGCAGAGAACTCAAAAGTAAATATGGAATATCAGGACAGATTTCTCTGACTTATGATATGACATTTGTGGTGATTCTTCTCAGTGCGCTTTATGAGCCGCACACACAAAAGGGAAGCACAAGATGTATCATTCATCCGGTCTGTAAACAGCCGGTCAGAAGAAATATAGTGACAGAATATGCGGCAGATATGAATGTACTTCTTACTTATTATAAATGCCGGGACGACTGGGAGGATGAAAAAAAGTAACTGCTCTTGGTTATTCAAAAGTTCTTCAGGGAAAAGTGAAAAAACTGGATCAGAAATATCCGGATAAATCCCGAAGAATACAGAAGCTTCTCAGTGAATTGTCTGAGATGGAGAAATCCGGAGAAAAAGACATTGACAAAATGGCGGGCTGTTTCGGAAAAATTATGGAAGAGACTTTTTGCATGGAAACAGGATGTATGGGAAGATACTCTGCGCAGAATGGGAGTTTTTTCTTGGCAAATTTATTTATCTTCTGGATGCATACGATGATGTGGAAGAGGATATGAAAAATCAAAAATTACAATCCGTTTTTCAAGAACAATATATAATAGAAGGGTTCGATGAGCAGGTACGCCGGATTCTGATCATGATGATGGCGCAGACCTGCAGGGAGTTTGAGAAACTTCCTATTATAAAATACACTGATATTTTGAGAAATATTCTTTACTCAGGGGTATGGTGTCGGTTTGAGGTGATACATAAGAAGAGAAAAGAAGCAGGAGAGAAAGATAATGATTGATCCGTACAGTATACTGGGGATTTCCAGAGATGCATCCGATGAGGAAGTGAAGAAGGCATATCGTAAGATGAGCAGAAAGTATCATCCGGATGCCAATATTGACAATCCGAATAAAGAACAGGCTGAGGAGAAATTCAAGCAGGTTCAGCAGGCTTATGAGCAGATTATGAAGGAAAGAGAGCAGGGAATCGATTACGGGAATTATGGCAGCAATAATTACGGTGGTTTTGGCGGATTTTCCGGACAGGCAGACTCTGGCTATCAGGATGAAGAGTCTATGCGCAGGCAGGCGGCAGCCAATTATATCCAGAGCGGTCATTATCGTGAGGCTATGAATGTTCTGCAGTCACTTTCACAGAGGAACGGACAGTGGTATTATCTGTCTTCCATGGCAAACATGGGACTTGGAAATAACGTAAATGCATTGAATGATATTAAGCAGGCTATCCGTCTGGAACCGGATAATGTACAGTATCAGATGGTTTTGCAGCAGATGGAAGGCGGAGGAAACTGGTATCAGGAGATGCAGAATCCTTTTGGAGGTATGCCGACAGGCGGTGATGATTATTGTATGAAGCTGTGCCTGGCAAATATGGCATGCAGTCTGTGTTGCCCGGGAAGCGGCATATTTTGCTGCTAAAACGTTATTGTTCACTCCGTTCTCAGTAACGTAGTCAAAATTCATTCCAGATTGCCTGCGGCAATGGAATTTTGGTAATAATTGGATTGACAATTAAAAGTGAAAATATTACTATAGTAAAGTGATAATGTGCAACTGTAATGATATGCAACAGTTGCGAACATATAATTAAAGTTACAGGAGGAAATCATAATGAGTATTCGTATTGGTATTTTAGGCTACGGCAATCTTGGCCGCGGTGTAGAGTGCGCAATCAAACATAATCCGGATCTGGAGCTTGTTGCTGTATTTACACGTCGTGCTCCGGAAACTGTTAAAATCCTTACAGAGACAGCAGCGGTATATTCTGTCAATGATGCCGAAAAAATGAAAGATAAGATCGATGTACTTATCATCTGTGGCGGAAGTGCAACAGATCTGCCGAAACAGACACCGGAATATGCGAAGATGTTTAATGTAATTGACAGCTTTGATACACATGCAAGAATTCCTGAGCATTTTGATTCAGTAGATGCAGCTGCAAAAGAAAGCGGTCATATCGGAATTATTTCAGTGGGCTGGGATCCGGGAATGTTCTCACTGAACCGTCTCTATGCAAATGCAATCCTTACAAACGGAAAGGATTATACATTCTGGGGCAAGGGTGTAAGCCAGGGACACTCAGATGCAGTACGCCGTATCAAAGGTGTAAAAGATGCAAAACAGTATACAATTCCTGTTGAAGCAGCACTGGAAGCAGTGAGAAACGGAGAAAATCCGGATCTTACAACAAGACAGAAACATACAAGAGAATGCTTTGTAGTTGCAGAGGAAGGTGCGGATCTGGCGCAGATTGAGAATGATATCAAGACTATGCCTAACTATTTCTCTGACTATGACACAACTGTACATTTTATTTCTGAAGAAGAACTGAAGCGAGATCACAGTGGAATCCCACATGGCGGTTTCGTGATCCGATCCGGAAAAACGGGCTGGAATGATGAGAACAATCATGTGATCGAATATAGTCTGAAGCTGGATTCCAATCCGGAGTTTACATCTTCTGTACTTGTTGCATATGCAAGAGCTGCATATCGTATGAATAAAGAAGGACAGAGTGGTGCGAAGACCGTATTTGATGTGGCACCTGCTTATTTATGTGCTGCTGATGGTGCTGAATTAAGAAAGCATCTGTTGTGATCAGGGATATAAGATAATATTCTGTCTGTTGAAAAAATAAAGAGAAAACAGGTATACAGGTTATATTTCACAGTATTATCTTGTGAAAAGAGACAAAGTATTTGTGTACTTTGTCTCATTTTTTTTATGGAACAGACTGTGAAAAATTAGTGAATGTTTAACAGAATTTTACTTGTCTGTTGACGGGATATTTAAAGTGTAATATAATAGAGTCATAGAAACGTAATAACATTGTAAAAAACTTTGTTAAACCTTAGAGCGTATCTGAGAAGTATGTGAGATATCAGAGCGATACCCACGATTCATACTTTTCAGACACGCTCTGATAATGGAAAAAAGAAAAGGAAGGTATGTATGCAAAACGTAAACAGGAAGTTTAAAATCTTGGGGGGCTACTTCTGTTTCTGCTGATTTTTTTGCTGTGGGAGTTTCCATGTATTTTACTGCGGCAAATGTACAGGCTGCAACGAAAACAGGTTTTGTAACTATTAACGGAGAGTCATACTACATAAATGAAGATGGCTCTAAACAGAAGGGCTGGCTGGAACTTGAAGGAAAGAAATATTACTTTAACACAAAGACCGGTGTTCAGGTAAAGGGCTGGGTTACTGACAGTAAAGGACGAAAGAGATATTTCAGTAAACAGGCTGGTATCATGATGACAGGCTGGGTCACTGATTCAAAGGATCAGAAAAGATATTTTAATCCATCTACCGGATTCATGCAGACGAAATGGCTGACATTGAAGGGAAAGAGATATTATTTCTACAGTAACAGTGGAGTGGCTGCCTGCAAGACATTCCTTACAGACAGTAAGAAAAATACCAGATATTTTACAAGTGCATGTTATATGCTTACCGGTTGGACAAAGAATTCCAGCAATGAATACAGATATTTGAAACTGAAGACGGAATTATGGCAAAAGGTTTCCAGACACTCGACGGGAAAAAATATTAGTTTTAATACAGGCAGCGGCAAGATGGCTGTAGGCTGGACGACAATTGATGGAAATAAGTATTATTTTGATAAGGAAACAGGTGTGATGGCTACCGGAGATGTAACAATTGATGGACAGAAATACCATTTTAATTCCAATGGTATATTGAGCAATACTACAAGTCCGACCGGTTCCAGAACAATCAAGAATTATCTGGCAGGTGCATTACAGCCTGTTGGTCAGGCTTTGTACGTATGGGTGGCGGATGGAATGATTCCACCAGAAAAGGAACAAGTCAGACAATGACTGATTTCTATAACAGTCAGAGCAGCAGTTATGATTACAATAACTACAGAGATCTCAGCACAGCCAACAGAGCAAAAGGTTTTGACTGTTCCGGTTTCGTAGGATGGTCAGCTTATCAGGTAATGCAGAGTAAGTCCGGTGTAGGAAGCGGATATACAGTAGTTTCCGGTGAGATTGGTTCTTATTATAAGTCCATGGGCTGGGGAAGTATTCTCACTCAGGCGAATCTGGCAAGTGATGACTGGACAGTATATCCCGGAGATGTGGGATATGACAGTGGACATACATGGATCATTCTCGGACAGTGTGCTGATAAGAGTGCAGTGATCGTGCATTCTACCCCGAATGCAGGTGTTCAGATTGCAGGTACACCTACTCCGTCCGGTGGTTATTCCAGTCAGGCGATTGCACTGGCACAGAAGTATATGTCAAGATATCCGGGATATACCAAGTATGATTATCATACTTCATCTGGTAACTATATCAGAAGAGGTAATTATCTGAGATGGAACAGAAGTACGCTTTCTGATCCGGATGGGTATATGAATATGACCGCAGACCAGATTCTTGCAGATCTGTTTAGCTGAGAAGTGAATAGTTAAGAAAATGGAAGCAGCTTTCGAAAGAGGAGGCTGCTTCCTTTTTTTGCGTTCTGTAGTAATTCCATAAATAATGCAAACAATCCAATCCACTATAGCGTGAAGTCCTGCTACGTTACTGTCCACTCCGTTCACAGTAACGTAGCCAAAATTCATTCCAGATTGCCTGCGGCAATGGAATTTTGGCTTGTATGTCTCGGGATTTTGGCATATTCATGCCAAAACACCTCGCGGGATAGTGGTGTGTGAACAGTAACCCTGCATCAGATATCTT
>ENA-OQCV01000445-OQCV01000445.1-human-gut-metagenome-genome-assembly--contig:-NODE-445-length-11274-cov-4.921683_pt1 | contig 11274 bp, 12 predicted proteins | sample MGYA00242766_ERZ504592 | MGnify/ENA primary metagenome ERZ504592 (study PRJEB26092, sample SAMD00036315) | human gut metagenome | host: Homo sapiens | study: EMG produced TPA metagenomics assembly of...
TTCTTATACAGTATTATTTCTCCAGTTCTTACTACTGAAGTAAATACATTAATCCATTATTCTTAAGAATGCATTCTGCCACTGCACCATCCTCCGTCTGAAGAATTTACTACAGGTCTGAGATACTTTTCTGTGGAAAGAAGTATAAATATAGTCAAGACTTACATTACTGTCTGATGCTACTTTCAGGAGTTCATCCAGACCGCCTACCTGATCTTTCATATCAACTACGATCGCCTGTGTAATACGATTCATATATCCACTCCTGTTTAAAACAATTTCCGCTTTATCCGGATCGTTGCAGATCATACGGAAGATTGCAAACTCCGGTGCATCGAAGCATGCAAATCCATAAATATTAATCCCGTTATCTGCAAGTATCCCTGTCACTCTTTTCAGACTTCCTGCTTTATTTTCCACAAATACAACATTCTGTTTGATCATCTCTTTTATCCTCCGGTCAACTCTCTCAGTATCTTTATAATCCCTCATCCACATATTTCTTAATATTGGATGTATTTACATATTTCGTCATATGCTCACCGTCTGTGATCACCAGAGTCGGAGCCTGCATAATTCCAAACTCCTTCACCATCTCCGGATTCTTCTCCGCATCAATAATCTCGAACTCCCTGCCTTCCAGTATCTTCTTCGCCACTCTGCAGTTCGGACAGGTACTGGTTGTAAACAGGTATTTATGTGATGCCACAGGTTCTATCTTCACATCATCCTTAGTCACAGTAACTACACTGGCATGAACCGGCTGTATTTTTCTGATATCTGAATGCATCACATCATAAAGCGTACGGTTCTTATACTCCTGTGCTTTACCGTCATTCCAGTTCTGTACAGGTCTGTAATATCCTGTGATACGACTGTAAACCTCCGCCTTCTTACCACATTTCGGACAAGTGAAATGCTCTCCGCTGATGTAGCCATGTTCCTTACATACAGAATAGGTCGGCGAAATCGTATAATACGGCAGTTTATAATTCTCTGCGATCTTACGTACCAGTGCTGCTGCTGCTTTCCAGTCAGGAAGCTTCTCACCGATAAATGCATGGAATACAGTACCTGATGTATAAAGCGTCTGCAGATCATCCTGAATATCCAGTGCATCAAAAATATCTGTGGTATATTCAACCGGAAGATGAGAACTGTTTGTATAATAAGGAGTATCCCCTTCCTTGCCTGCAGTCTTAATATCCGGCCAGCGTTTTCTGTCATGTTTGGCCAGACGATAGGCAGTAGATTCAGCAGGAGTTGCCTCAAGATTAAACAGTTCTCCTTCGTACTTCTCCTGATAATCGGACAGACGTTCCCGCATATGAAGAAGAACCTCTTTTGTAAACCTCTGCGTACGCTCATCAGACATATCTTTTCCCAGCCAGCGGGCATTCAGACCAACCTCGTTCATTCCCACCAGTCCAATGGTAGAGAAATGATTGGAAAAGCTTCCAAGATATCTCTTTGTATAAGGGTATAATCCCTCATCCAGCAGCTTACCAATTACTTCACGTTTAATATGCAGAGAACGTGCGGAAATATCCATTAAGCGATCCAGACGATTGTAAAACTCTTCCGGTGTCTTGGAAAGATATGCGATACGCGGCATATTTATAGTTACTACCCCCCACAGAACCGGTACTCTCTCCTGATCCGAAGAAACCACCGCTCTTCTTGCGGAGTTCTCTCAGATCCAGACGCAGACGGCAGCACATACTGCGGATATCACTTGGTTTCATATCACTGTTAATATAGTTTGAGAAATACGGTGTTCCATATTTGGATGTCATCTCAAAAAGAAGGCGGTTATTCTCTGTATCAGACCAGTCAAACTCATTTGTTATGGAATAGGTCGGAATAGGATACTGGAACCCGCGTCCGTTGGCATCCCCTCGATCATGGTCTCAATAAATGCCTTATTGATCATATCCATCTCTTTTTTGCAGTCCTTTGTACTTGAAATCCATATTCTTTCCGCCTACGATAGCCGGAAGCTCTGCAAGATCATCCGGTACTGTCCAGTCCAGCGTAATGTTGGAGAAAGGTGCCTGTGTTCCCATCTGCTTGGGGTATTGACTCCATAAATAAAAGACTCAATACATTTCTTCACTTCCGGATAGCTTAAATTATCTGCCTTGACAAAAGGTGCCAGATAAGTATCAAAGGATGAGAAAGCCTGCGCTCCGGCCCATTCATTCTGCATAATCCCAAGAAAGTTTACCATCTGATTGCAGAGAACACTCAGATGCTTTGCAGGTGAAGATGTGATCTTGCCTTCAATACCGCCAAGTCCCTCCTGGATCAGCTGTTTCAGTGACCATCCTGCACAATATCCGGTCAGCATGGACAAGTCATGAATATGAATATCTGCATTTCTGTGTGCATCTGCGATTTCATTGTCATAAATCTCAGACAGCCAGTAATTTGCAGTAACTGCACCGGAGTTGCTTAAGATCAGACCTCCAACTGAATAAGTAACTGTGGAGTTCTCCTTTACACGCCAGTCCTCAACCTTCACATAACTGTTTACGATTTCTTTGTAATCCAGGATCGTTGACTTCATGTTGCGAACCTTTTCCCTCTGCTTGCGGTAAAGAATGTAGGCTTTTGCCACATCTGCATATCCGGCCTGGATCAGCACATTCTCCACACTGTCCTGAATTTCTTCTACTGTAATCTTATTATCTGTAATCTTTTTCTGAAAATCAGAAGTAACACGCAGCCCTAAGAGATCAATCATCTCTTCGCTATAATTTTTCTCTTTTGCATCAAAGGCTTTATGGATAGCCGCTGTGATCTTGCCTATTTTAAACTCATCCACTTCGCCATCACGTTTTACTACCTGAAACATATCTAATGCCCCCATTTTCTCTTGTTAATCTGTTTCTCCTGCATATTCTTACCGGAGATATTTCTGTCGTTACTGTCTACTTTGCTCTGAGTAACACTGTAGATTCATTGTATCAGAGTATCACCGGTTCGTCAACACGCAAAATACCACATAATGTTCCTCATTTTCGCAAAAGGCACAATATATGGTATTTTCTTATTTTTCAAAATATTTTTTGATACAACTCTGGCGTAGATTTCTTTCGGCACCCTTGCCTTCACAGCAATCCCTTCCTCCGTGTATTCCTCTGAGATAAGCTGCCCATATTCGCGGATCAGCTGGATTTTTCCTGCTTCCTGATAAGGGAAAAGGCGCTCCACATAAATCTGTTCTTCAGCAAGAAGCTTCTCCAGAAGATCATTCAGATCTGCAAGACCCTCGCCTGTCTTTGCAGAGACCTTCAGCGTATAGTCCGATTTAAAATCTCGCAGTACGCATGCCCCCGGCGCATCCTGCTTATTAAAGAGTGTGATGATCTTCTTTCCCATCACTCCCAGTTCTTTTAATGTCTCATATACCACATGCATCTGCATCTCTGCCTGCGGATTGGAAGAATCTACCACATGGATAATATAATCTGCATATTTGGCCTCTTCCAATGTGCTCTTGAATGCTTCGACCAGATGATGCGGAAGCTTATGGATAAATCCAACCGTATCTGTGAGAAGAATCTGCTGTCCGTCCTTCAAATTTAAAAGTCTGGTAGTTGGATCCAGTGTAGCAAACAGTTTATCCTCTGATAAAACCTCTGAGCCTGTCAGTGTGTTCAGCAGCGTAGATTTTCCCGCATTTGTATATCCTACGATCGCAGCAGTCTTCATATTGCCTCTGGCCCGGCTGGAACGGATCAGTTCCCTGTGTTTCTCCACCTGGGATAATTCCTGCTTCAAAGCAGAGATCCTTGTACGGATAAGACGACGGTCTGTCTCCAGCTTTTTCTCTCCCGGACCTCTGGTTCCGATTCCACCTCCCAGACGGGAAAGAGATTCCCTGAGACCGACCAGACGGGCAGATCTGTAGCGAAGCTGTGCAAGCTCTACCTGTATTTTACCCTCACTGGTTATAGCTCTCGCTGCAAAAATGTCCAGAATCAATAATGTCCTGTCCATCACCTTACAGTCCAGTTCCCGCTCCAGATTATTCAGCTGTGCAGGAGAAAGTTCGTCATCACAGATAATTCCGGTTGCATCCATAGCATATACCAGTGCACGTACTTCCTCTATTTTTCCTTTTCCAATATAAGTTCCGGGATGCACAGACTCACGATTCTGAATGATTCTTCCCACTGTAACAGCTCCCGCAGTTGATGCAAGCTCCTTCAGTTCATCCAGGGATTCTTCCACATTATCATGATCATCCGTCTGCACTCCCACAAGAACCACCCGTTCTTCAAGCTTTCCAAATTCTTCCATAAATTCTCCTCAGTCAGATAGATATTACACACGCGTTTTAAGAAATGCAAGTTCCTTCTTAACAGTTTTATCTTCCGGGTATAATTCCAGATATTCCTGTGCTTTCTGCAAAGCAGTCTGAAAATCCAGTTTCTTCTCATAGACTACGATCTCATTAAACAGCAGACTCTGCATATCCTCCGCTCCTGCCACATGGATTCCGCTTTCTATATCAGAAAGGGCACTGTCATAATCCCCATCCTCCATATCACACAGTGCAAGTCCGTTAAATCCTTTGGCTCCGTTTTCTGCCTGTGATACATACTGCTGAAACATTGCTTTTGCATTTGCGCTGTCTCCTTTATCCATATATACCATACCAAGCAGAACCAGTGCCTCCGTATTATCGCCGTCTATGGCCTGTTTCAGTTCACTTTCAGCATTTTCATAATCATCCATATAATAATAAACTCTGCCGCGGTCACAATGATCCTCTGCATTTTTTGCAGTTCCTGACAAAGCAGCTTCCAGATAACGGGTTCCGTCTGCTTCCATATCCCTGTTCAGATATGCCCCGTAGATCTGGATAGCTCTGTCATAAGTTGCATCTTCGCCGTAGGCCTGTTCAAAATTAGCAGAAGCTTCCTCATAGGAATCCATGGCCAATGCTGTTTCTCCCGTAAGGAAGTACAGATCCGCATCCATTTTATAGTTTTCTGCCAGAGTCTGGCAGTCTTCCAGCGCTGCCTCATAATCCTTTACTTTGAGATAAGCCACAGCTCTATACGACAGAATATCTTTCTTTAATGCTTTGCCAACTTTGTCACATTTAAGCGCATCATTGAAATATGTTATGGCTTCTTCATAGTTTCCAAGCTTGAGTTTTGCTACGCCTGCACCTCTGTACGACTGTGCAGGCTTCACTCCTTCAGAAATTGCTGTCTCGTATTCTTCAAGTGCTGCCTCATAATTTCCCTGTTCCAGATCCTGTGCAGCCTGTTTATAATTCTTTGTATTTCCCACATTGCAGCCTGTCAGAAGTCCAAGGCTTAAGCAGACAGCAGTCAGAAATAATCTTTTTTTTGCTGTTATACATGTAATTCCTTTGCCAGTAAATCAGTCAATGAGCAATCCTTCAGATTCCATTACCTTTACTACATGATCAACATTCTCAAGGCAGAGTTCATCTGTTCCGGCTTCTACCATAACACGAATCAATGGCTCTGTACCACTCTCGCGTACCAGAATACGCCCATCACTTCCCAGTTTCTTTGCAACTTCCTCTACAGCAGCAACTACCTTCGGATTCTCTCTCGCAATCTTCTTGTCTGCCACCCGGACATTTCTGAGAAGCTGTGGATAAACCTTCATTTCCCTTGCCAGATCACACAGAGTTGCTTTCTTCTCTACACACGCTTCCATTACCATGAGAGAAGTAAGGATTCCATCACCTGTTGCAGCGTAACGGCTGAAAATAATATGTCCGGACTGCTCACCGCCAAGACTGTATCCATTCTCCATCATATTCTCTGCCACATATTTATCTCCTACTGCAGTCTGCTCATATTTCATACCCTCTCTCTCCAGAGATTTGTACAGACCGAGATTTGACATAACAGTGGTTACTACTGTATCATCTTTTAATCTGCCCTGCTCCTTGAGATATTTTCCACATACATACATAATCTTATCACCGTCGACCACATTTCCCTTATGGTCAACAGCAATACAGCGATCTGCATCACCATCATAAGCAAAACCGATATCCAATCCATTGTCCACAACATATTTCTGCAGGACTTCAATATGGGTAGAGCCACAGTTTGTATTGATATTTGTACCATCCGGCTGGTTATTGATCACATAAGTCTTTGCCTGAAGTGCCTCAAATACACTCTTTGCAATAGCTGAAGAACTTCCGTTTGCACAGTCAAGCCCTACTTTAATGCCTTTGAAATCCCTGCTTGGAATAGAGATCAGATGTCCGATATAACGATTTCTTCCTGAAGCAAAATCCACAGTGCGTCCAATATCTTCTTTAGTTGCCAGAGGAAGATCCTCGATCAGGCCATCCAGATATGCTTCAATCCTTGCTTCTACTTCCGCTTCAATCTTCTGTCCGTTTCCATTGAGAAGTTTGATACCATTATCATAGAATGGATTATGGCTTGCGGAGATCATAATACCACAGTCAAAATCCTCTGTACGTACTGCATAGGAAACACTTGGGGTCGTCGTTACATGAAGAAGATATACATCTGCACCGGACGCTGTCAGACCTGCAACAAGTGCATATTCAAACATATAACTGCTTCTTCTTGTATCTTTTCCAATAACAATCTTAGCTTTATGGTCTCTTCCATAATACCAGCCTACGTAGCGCCCCACCTTAAATGCATGATCTACTGTCAGTTTAACATTTGCTTCTCCACGAAATCCATCTGTTCCAAAATATTTTCCCATAATTGCTCTCCTTTACTTTTTACAATATCCTCTGTTTCTGCACTGCATACTGTATTTCCCGGATCACACCCAAAACTGCTTTTAATCAGATCAGACATGTCTCCTGCGAAAGCTGCAGATATCTGCTTAACTTATTGATAAAGTCCCTGAGGATATATACCCGCTTCTGTAAGATTTTTAAATGCTCTCATTACTGTTTCTTTATCTTCCTGATAGGTTACACCAAACCATGTATCCTTTGTCTCCAGGACATCAACTTCGGCACTTTCATTTTTGATCAGATGGTCAACTAACTCCGGAAGCAGATATTCCCTTTTTTGTATCTTCCGGTGCGAGTCCACTGAGAAATTCTGCAAATCCTTTCTCGAGAACCTCCATAAAGTCCGGCGTCAGTCCCCACATATTCATGGACACCAGATCCTTTACATCCAGTTCCTGCACACTTCCGTCCGCATTTCTTGACTCTGCACCTGTGGCAGTCTTAAATATATCATGCGTCTCTGTCACACCTGTAAGCCGGCCATTCTCAATATGGCAGATTCCTCTGGTAACGCTTCCATTATCGCTCAATGTATTTCCAAGCCTGAAACCGGCCATGCAGATGTGGAGTTTTCCGTCCTTTTGCTGTTCCTGCACAAGATAATCATGCACCTTCACATAAGCTTCTTTCCCATAATAATCATCTGCATTGATAACAATAAATGGCTCATCCAGAACCTTCTTTGCAGCAAGTACAGCCTGTCCGGTTCCCCAGGGTTTCGTGCGGTCAGCCGGTTTCGTAAATTCCTCCGGCAGATCATCAAGCTCCTGGAATACATATTCTACTTCCGTAATTTTCTCAATACGCTCGCCGATCACTCTGCGAAACTCTTCTTCCAAATCTTTACGGATAATAAACACTACTTTGTTAAATCCGGCTTCCAGCGCATCGTGGATGGAATAATCCATAATAATCTCTCCACATGGTCCCACCGATGCAAGCTGCTTGATTCCTTTTCCAAAACGACTTCCGATTCCTGCCGCCATAATTACAAGTGCTGTTTTCTGCATAAATATTTTCCTCCTGACATTCTTCTCTCATATCAATACTTTTTCAGTCATCTTCATACCCTCTCCGCAATATTCTATTCCGCATCCTGAAGATTACTTAATTTTGCTGCCTGATCTGCTGCGATCAGACTGTCAATGATCTCATCCAGATCCCCGTTCAGAACATTCTCCAGTCTGTGCAGTGTCAGTTTGATTCTGTGGTCTGTCACACGGCCCTGTGGAAAATTATAAGTTCTGATCTTCTCTGAACGGTCACCTGTTCCAATCTGGCTTCTTCTTGCCTCAGCCTCAGCATCATGCTGTTTGGCAAGCTCCATCTCATACAGACGGGAGCGAAGAACTTTCAGTGCTTTATCTTTATTCTTAAGCTGTGACTTCTCATCCTGGCAGGAAATTACGATTCCGGTAGGAATATGTGTCAGTCGCACAGCAGAGTCTGTTGTATTGACACACTGTCCACCGTTTCCGGATGCACGGAACACATCGAATTTACAGTCATTCATATCCAGATGGAAATCGATTTCCTCTGCTTCCGGCATAATAGCAACTGTACAGGTAGAGGTATGGATACGTCCGCCGGATTCTGTTTCCGGAACTCGCTGTACACGATGTACACCACTTTCATATTTCAGTCTGGAATAAGCACCTGCACCTGTGATCATAAATGTTACTTCCTTAAATCCGCCGATTCCGTTCTCATTGAGACTCATCATTTCTGTTTTCCAACGGCGGGATTCTGCATATTTCACATACATACGGTAAATCTCTGCTGCAAAAATGGGCAGCTTCATCCCACCTGCACCTGCACGGATCTCCACAATAACGTTCTTGTTATCATTAGGATCTTTCGGAAGAAGAAGGATCTTAAGTTCATGCTCCAGTTCCTCTACATTCTTCTTTGCCTCAGACAGTTCTTCCTTCAGCATTTCCCGCATATCTTCATCTTTCTCTTCCTCAAGCATGGAAAGACTGTCCTGTATCGTTTCTTTGTTTTTCTTATACTCCCGGTAAGCATCTACTATCGGCTGCAGATCGCTCTGCTCTTTCATCAGCTTCTGAAAATGTTCCTGATTATCGGTAACTCCCGGCTCTCCAAGCTCATTAAGCACCTCTTCAAAACCGAATGAGCAGATCGTCTAATTTATCAAACATATTTATCCTCCTGTAATTTCTTTCGCCCCAGAACCACCCGGTCCAACCCGGCCAGATCCTGCCTTATCTCAATATCTTCAAATTTATATTTCCGCAAAAGAGCTGCCACATCTTCTCCCTGGCTGCATCCGATTTCATATAAAAGCCAGCCACCCGGAACAAGATGATCCTGTGCCTGTTTCGTGATAGCCCTGTAAAAATAAAGTCCATCTTCCATACCATCCAGCGCCATACGCGGATCATGCAATTTTACTTCATCCATAAGATCTTCAATTTCCGCCGTAGGAATATATGGCGGATTTGATATAATCATATCATAAGCTCTGCTATAATTTCTATTACTATTTTCGCATTCTGTCATTTTTTACAGTATCTTTTACAGCAGTCCTTTTCATATACTCTGTTCCGTACACAATGTTCTGCATTTCAGAAAATCAGATTACTCTGTACGAATTCCGCATGCTCTGCCACTTCCAGTGTCCGTGCATTCCGCACAGCCACTTTCAGTGCCTCATCTGACAGATCCACGCCTGTTCCGTGTGCATCAGCTCTCTCCTTCAGAATACTGATAAGAATACAGCCGGATCCTGTACACATATCAAGAATATATGGATTTTTCACAGCTTTCATGCATTCAAGAGCGGACTCCACAAGTGTTTCCGTATCCTGTCTGGGTACCAGTACATTCTTATCCACATAAAATTCATGCCCCATAAAAAAATGCCTGATGCGTCAGATGCTGCAGCGGTATGTGTCCCGCACGTCTGCTGATCAGTTCCAGATATCTTTCAGCAACACTTTCTGTGACACTTTCTTCTCCGTATGCAAAATAATACGCCCGGCTTTTTCCTGTGACATATTCCAGGAGAAGCCAGGCATCCAGCCCGGCTTCCTTAATCCCCGCCTGTGCAAGGATCATCTGTCCATTTTTTTAATAATCCTGTCAGAGTTTCTCCGTTCATTGTTCTGCTTCAACTCCAAATTCTTCCTTCAGATATGCTTTCCAGTCAAAAACCGCCTCTACAGCCCTGATCGCGACCTCTGCCATATCTGCTGTCGGTTCCTTAGTTGTAAGTTTCTGCATTGCCAGACCCGGTTTACTGAAAAAGTCAGCAAGTTTGCTGTCTGATCTTCCAGCCCACTGAATAATCTCAAAAGATATTCCTGCTACAACCGGCACCATAAGAAGTCTTCCAAACAGTCTCACCCAGTAAAATGGAACCAATACAAAAATAAAATGCAGAAAAATGCTGACCAGCATAACCAGAAACAGAAAACTGGTTCCACATCTCTTATGCAGTCTGGAGCTTGCAAGAACATTATCCACCGTAAGCGGCAGTCCATGTTCCACGCAGTTAATGCACTTATGCTCTGCTCCATGATACATAAATGTTCTCTGAATATCCTTCATTCTGGAAATCAGAAGCATATATCCCATAAACAATGCAAGCTTTACAAATGCCTCAACTATTGTAACTGCAAATTCCGAAGCGCCAACCCTTCTGCAAAGACTTGCAAGGGCGTATGGCAGCAACATAAAGGCGGCAACTGATACCACGATCGAGACAGCAACTGTCACATATAACAGCCATTTGAACTGCTTATCTTCTTTTGCCTTTTTTGCAGCAAGCTCCTCTTCTGAAAGAGCAGCATTCTTCTGCTTATCCTCTTCGTCTCCTCATCCCCTGCAATCTCTGCTGAATACATCAGACATTTTGTGCCGACCACCAGAGAATCCACGAAGCTTACCACACCTCGGATCAGTGGATATTTGAGAAATTTTGCATTTCCGAATACACATTTGTAATCTTCTACTTTTAATTCAATCTCATTGTCCGGTCTGCGGACAGCAATGGAATATTTATCCTTATGGCGCATCATAATGCCTTCCATTACAGCCTGACCGCCGATGTTCGATGATTTCATTATTTTCTCCTAAAGAAACAAGAAAGGCTGAGATTTCCCAACCTCAACCTTCTCAATTCTTACTATATTCTGATTATTTGTTCAGGCCGTATTTCTTATTAAACTTATCGATACGTCCACGAGCCTGAGCTGCTTTCTGCTGACCTGTATAGAATGGATGACATTTAGAGCAGATTTCTACGTGGATGTCCTGTTTTGTAGATCCTGTTACGTAATGTGTTACCACAGTTGCAGGTTACAGTTGCCTGATAATAATTAGGATGGATTCCTTCTCTCATGATTTTCACCTCTCTGTAAAGATTCTAGTTTTCTATTCGTATTCATTTGACGAATTTACTATTAAACAGCTTTATGAGTATAACATATCGTCCCATGAAATGCAAGTTAGTTTTAAAA
>ENA-OQCV01000446-OQCV01000446.1-human-gut-metagenome-genome-assembly--contig:-NODE-446-length-11263-cov-3.972971_pt1 | contig 11263 bp, 13 predicted proteins | sample MGYA00242766_ERZ504592 | MGnify/ENA primary metagenome ERZ504592 (study PRJEB26092, sample SAMD00036315) | human gut metagenome | host: Homo sapiens | study: EMG produced TPA metagenomics assembly of...
GATGCTCAACATCAGCCTCAACGAGGACGGCCAGGCACCCGCCATCGGCCAGTTCACGCAGATGACCATGCAGCCGCACACCGACATGCTTCGCGCACTCGCGGCACGCATGAGCGGCGCGACCGGCGTGCCGCTCAGCCAGTTCGGCGTCATGACGGACTCCGGCCTTCCTCGTCCGACGCGATCATCGCGGCGGAAAGCGAACTTGTCATCGAGGCGAAGAACGCCTGCCGCGCCATCGGAGTGCAACTGCGCAAGGCCGCTAGGGATATCGCCATACTCAATGGCACGTCTGCGGACAGCGATGAGCTCGACCGCCTGCAGGTCAACTGGCGTGACCCCGAACGCCCATCGCAGGCCGCGCTCTCCGATGCCATCGTGAAGCAGGTGACGGCCATACCGTGGCTCGCCAACTCCGACGTTATTCTGGAGAAGCTCGGCTACACGGATTCCGACATCACACGCCTGTTGGCCGACAAGCGCAAGGCCGAGACCCGCAGCGTGCTTGACTCCCTCATGAACGGAGGCAACAAGGATGACGGACAACCGACAACTGGACCAGCTACAGGCCAGCCAAGCCAGAGCGGTGGAACTGGCGCGCCGCGATCTGGCGAAACTGTGGGGGAACGCTGCAACAGCTCAGTCCTGAATGGCAACGTGACATGCTACTCGACTACGTGCCGCAACTGGTCGCCAAATACGGCGACCTCGCGGCACAGGCCGCCTACGAATGGTATATGCGCGTCCGTGGCGAATCGGTGCCCGAATCATGGGAGTACGACCTATCCGATTCTTTCCCCGGTGATGGCATCGACAAGACGATACGCTGGCAGGCCGGCCACCTGTGGACCGACCCGCAGACCATGCAGGCGTATCTTGTCGGTGCGATGCAACGCTGGGTCATGTATTCGGGGCGCGAAACCATCGCCCGCCTGTGCGAGCACGACCCGTCCGAACCCCGGTACGCGCGCGTGCCGAGAGGCGCGAAGACGTGCGCGTTCTGCACGATGCTCTGCTCGCGCGGCTGGGTGTACCGCAGCGAGAAAACCGCGAAATACGCCAAAGGCTCGTTCAGCCTGTTTCACGACGACTGCGACTGCCAGATCGTACCCGAATGGGACAGGAACCAAGCCCACATCGAGGGCTATGACCCCGACCGCATGTACTCGGAATACACGCACGCCCGCAGCCTCATCGAGAACGGCGGCCTGGACGACGACACCTATCGGATGATAAAGGCCACCACAAAAGGCAACCCCGACAATCCCAACGACCCGAACACGATCACCTATGTGATGCGCCGACTCTACCCCGACCGTTACAAGGACGGCTACGGGGTGCCACGACCGTCGCACTCGAACTGAGATTTTCCCCAGCCACCCGCACGGGTGGCTTTTTCAATGCCCGGAAAGGGCCCGAACACAAGGAGAACAACCATGTTCCTCAACCTCCAGCACCCCCATATCCGATACATCGCCCCGCCCGCCGAAGGCGGTTCGGACACCGCCGACACCACCCCGCCGGCCAAACCGAACGGCAACGGCGAGGAGACCGACTGGGAAGCCAAATACAAGGAAGCGCTCGGCCACTCGCGCGACTGGGAAAAGAAGGCCAAGGCCAACAAGGCAGCCGCCGACGAACTGCAACAGCTCGAAGGAGGCCCAAGCTGTCCGAAGCCGAAAAGACCGCCAAGCACATCAAAGAGCTTGAAGCCAAGAACGCCGCCTACGAGGCGGAAAAACAGCAGAACGAATGGAAGACGCAGGTCTCCAAGGAAACCGGCGTGCCCATCGCACTGCTCCACGGCTCCACGCTCGAAGAAATGCAGGCCGACGGCAAGGCGCTCGCCGACTACATCGCCGACAAAACCAAGCCCACGGTGCACGCCTCCTCCGAATCCAACCAGCCGCCCGCACCATCCGGCACATCCGGCGACTGGATCCGTGACCAGTTCCTCAAACAAAAGCAGAAATAACCCACTTCATAGAAAGAAGGTATGACGATGGCTTCCACCGTGAACTCCATCATCACCAGCGGCGACCTCGGCGGCGGACTCATCCCCACCGAATACGCCACCCAGATTATCCAGGACGCCCCCAAGTCGAGTGTGTCCCTCACCCGCATGCGTCAGATCCGCATGAGCACCCGCACGCGCACGCAGCCGGTGCTTGACTCCAAGCCGATCGCCTACTGGGTTGGCGGCGATACCGGCCTGAAGCAGACCACGAAGATGAAATGGTCGGGCCTAAGCATCACGGCCGAGGAGCTTGCGGCCATCGTGCCCATCCCGGAGGCCGTCATCGCGGATTCTGGCATCCCCATCTGGCCGGAGGTCATGCCGCGTCTGGCTTCCGCGCTCGGCTACAAGCTGGATCAGGCGACACTGTTCGGCGTGGACAAGCCTTCCAGCTTCCCTGACGGCATCATCCCGCAGGCCATCGCGGCGCACAACACGCTCACCCAGGGCAAGGACCTCGCCAAGGACGTTGCCAGCATGGGCCAGAAGCTCGCCGAACAGGGCTTCGCCATGAACGGCTTCGCCAGCAAGCCGGGCCTGAACTGGGAGCTTATCGGCCTGTGCAACGCCAACGGCACCCCGATCTACGTGCCCTCGCTCGCCGCCGGAGCGCCGTCCACCCTGTACGGTTTCGGTCTCAACGAGGTTGACAACGGCGCGTGGGATGCCACCAAGGCCGTGCTGCTCGGCGCGGACTGGTCGAACTTCGTGGTCGGCATCCGTCAGGACATCACCTACAAGCTGCTCGACCAGTCGGTTATCTCGGACGATAACGGCAAGGTGATTCTGAACCTCGCGCAGCAGGACTGCGTCGCCATGCGCGTCGTGTTCCGCGTCGGCTTCCAGATCGCCAACCCCATCAACGACGTGCAGCCCGACAAGTCGAAGCGCTTCCCGGCATACGTCATCGCGCCGCCCTCCGCAGTGGCCGCATAGTGATGGCCATGGGACTGAAGCTGCTGGCCGTAGCACGCGGCTTCGGCATCATCGCATCCTGACATTAAGGAGGCCGTCATGGCCGACGAAACGGAAGAAAACCCATTTGCCACGCATTTGGAATTGGCCAAACGCTGGAAGCAGATGCCGGACGACCCAGATTATGTTGACCAGCGTCTGGCCGACGCATCGCAGTTCATCCGCGAACAGTGCCCCGATTGGCGGAACATATCGCGGGCGACGCTTGAACGCATCGCCTGCGAGCTCGCCAAGGATGTGATCTCGTCCGACATGCAGACCGAGGGCGCCGGTTTCGATACGACCGGTGCCAGCAAATCTCAGTCTCACGGCGGGCAGTTTCACCCAGTCGATGACCTTCTCGAATCCTCGCGGCGAATTCTATCTGTCCAAGGGACAGAAGAAGGCGCTTGGGCTCACCGGCCAACGCTTCTACAGCATCGACCTGTCGAACGGGGAGGCGTCATGAGGGGCGAGACCGTGACAGTGGTGCGCTACACGCCCACCGGCGAGACCGACCCGGGCGGCTCGCCCGTCACGAAGGACGATATCGAATCGGTGGGCAACGTGCTCGTCTCGCCGGGTGCCATGTCGAATGCAACCGATTCGCTGCGCCCTGACGGAGTGACCGTGGCGTTCACGTGCCTGTTCCCGCGCAGCTACGCATACCGGAGCCTGCGCGGGGCGAGCATACGCATCGACGAGCATGACTACAAGGTGATCGGAGACCCGAGGCCATTAGACGGTGGCATGAAACCCACCGCATGGAACCTCACGATCGAAGTCACCGACACGAAGGGATAGGCATGAAACGAGTGAAACTCCATTATTCGGCGTTTCAGTCATACCGGCGTAACGAGGGTTCCAAGGCCGCCGTCAGCGAGGCTCGGAAGCTCGCGGCGAGGGCGAACGCCATGGGCTCGCCCACACACGCGGGCCAGCCCCTGTACACGGCGTTGGGCCCTCATGCCAACCCCAAGGGAGCCACCGCGCTCGTGCACACGGAGAACACCGCCGCGCTCATCGATAATGCCGTGCATAACACGCTCGTCAAGGCTATGGGAGGCGGTGGCTGATGGCAGTGAACGCGGAGAAACTCGTCATGGACTGGCTCAACGCGGACACGACGATCAGGGCCGAATATCCGGCGATGTTCGATGTGCCGGCCGAGTCCAGCGCCACGCATCCGATACCGTTCGTCACCGTCGAACAGGTGGGAGGCTCGGACGAACCGTTCCGCAGTCTGCCGCTTATCGCGGTGCAGGTGTGGGGCGAGTCGCGCTGGCTGGTCTCCGAGGCTGCGGCGAAACTCATACTCCCCCGCCTCAAACGTATCGTCGAACTGCCCGAGGTCGCCGATATCGACATCACCGGGCGCACGCATTTCCCCATGCCCGACGGGCGGCCCCGTTACCAAATCATTCTCCAGTTGATTATCAAATCAGACGATTAGAAAGGCTGTAAATCATGGTTAATTCCACAACCAACGATTCCACCATGGTGTCGTTGGGCAAGTTCAAGGTCGGCGGCTACGCCTACTGGGCACCCGCCGGCACCACACTGCCCACCGACTCCGCCACCGCACTGCCCGCCGAGTACAAGCTGCTCGGCTACCTGTCCGAGGACGGCCTGACCAACACGACCGACACCGACACCGCCGAGATCAAGGACGCGAACGGTGCCACCGTGATGAAGATCATCACCAGCTACGCCGAGTCCTACCAGTTCGCCCTGCTCGAAGTGCTGCGAGCCGAGGCCGCGAAGCTCCGCTATAACTCGGACGCGGTCACCGGCAACGACAAGAGCATGACCATCAAACACCAGATGCCCTCCGACGAGGACTTCGTTTTGGTGTTCGAGATCGCGATGAGCGGAGATGTGAAGGATCGTCTCGTGATCGGCAACGCGACCCGCGCCGAGTTCGGCGACCGTCAGGTGCATGCCGGCGACCCGCAGGTGTACGACATCACCGTCTCCGCCAACGACATGGGCAACGGCGTCACCGCCATCGAATACATCGGCATCGCCGCGTCCCGTAGCATTGCCGCCACCGAGGCCCTGGTCGGCAAGGTCATTGATCCGGTCAACGGCGACGAGACCGCCGAAACCGGCGAAGGGACCCAGGCCGCCGAATAACGGTTCTTCCCGCGTCATGCGTTCGACGACTTCCCCGTGACGCGGGAACCTCAGTTTTTTCAACCCTCGAAGTCGTCCATGGATTTTTTTGGAGAAGTCATTATGTCACGAAACCGTCATCATCGTTACGGTAATACCGCCAGCAACAACGTCCCCGGCAACCGTCCGCAGGATCATAGGCCCGCGCAGGGCAAGCCGCGCACCGTCACCGTCAAGGGCATCTCCCTGACCATCGACCCGAAGGTGCTGGACGATTGGGAGTTCGTGGAATCTCTCTATGACCTTCAGGCCGACCCGAAGGGCAACGCCTTGCAGATCATCCCGTTCCTGCGCCGACTTCTCGGCGACTCATACGGCAAGGCCAAGAACGAATTACGAGGCGCTGACGGTCGTATCGACGGCGAAACCATGGGAGCCTTCCTGAACGAACTGTTCGAGGAGATGGGCAAGGCTTTCCCAAACTCATGACGCTCGTGCTCCTGCTCGTCCGCTGCCCAAACCAACTGGCGGCGGACATGAGAGGGGAGTACGGGCTTGCCATCCATGATCTGCCGCCAATGCAGGTAGCGCTATTGGCCGTGAATCTGCCGGACGGTTCGCTGGTCTGGCAGGAGTTGAACACGGCGCGAGCGTGGACGTTCGACCAGTATCTCGCCGTGCTGCGCATCGAACAGATGAACCTGTGGATGTGGGCCAACACTGATCCGAAAAAATCGTGGCCCGCGACCATGTCCGCTGCCACGGCCGGGGAAGCCCGAAGTCAAGCAGGAGACTGCTCCCGAGCCGCACAACGAGGGCGGGGGCACGGTGCGGCGAACGCGCACCATCAAAGCGGTGGGCATGAGCGTCGAACAGCTCGACCGATTCATGAGCCAACGGTTCACGACCGTGAACCGTGTGGAGAACCGGCCGCAGACCGGACAACCATAGCCAAACAGAGGAAGGCGAAACAATGACATATAATCTCGCCACCGCATTCGTGCCCATCGTCCCCTCGATGGAAGGCGTCGGCAAGGCCATCGAAAAGGCGTTCGGCGACGTATCCCAGAACGCGGGAAGCAAGGGCGGCGTGAATGCCGGCAAGGGTTTCGCATCCGGCCTGCTCGCCAAAGGCGGCATCATCGGTGCAGCTGCTGCCGTCACGACCAAGGCCATGAGCGTCATCTCAGGCAGCATCGGAAACGCGGTCAGCCGCGCCGACCAGATGAACAACTTCCCGAAGGTCATGAAGAACCTCGGGTACAGTTCGCAGGACGCGGCCGCATCCATCAAGAAGATTTCGAACGCCTTGGACGGTCTGCCGACCACGAGCTCGGCCATGACCGGCATGGTGCAGCAGCTTGCACCGTTGACCTCGAATCTTGACGAGGCCACGAACATCGCCCTCGCGTTCAACAATGCGATGCTTGCGGGCGGCGCTTCGACCATGGAGCAGGAGAACGCGCTCACCCAGTACACGCAGATGCTGAGCGCCGGCAAGGTCGATATGCAGGCATGGCGTTCGATTCAGGCCGCGATGCCCGGCCAGCTCAATCAGGTCGCCGAGGCCATGCTGGGCGCAGGGAAGAACTCAAACGACCTGTATGAGGCCATGAAAAACGGGTCAATCAGTTTCGATGATTTCAACAAGAAGGTCATGGAACTGAACCAGAACGGTTTCGGCAAATACGCCTCGTTCGCCCAGCAGGCCAAGGACGCGACTCAGGGCATCGGCACGGCCATGGAGAACGTGCAAAACCGTGTCGCCAAGGCCGTGCAGAAGGTCATCGAAGCGGTCGGCGTGGAGAACATCGCCGGGGCGATCAACGGTTTCAGCTCCCAGTTCGGCAAAATCGGCGACGCGGCGGCGGGCATGGTCACCGGCGTGAAAGGCTGGTTCGGCAAGGCGGCGCAGGCCGCGCAGCCGCTTGTGTCGATCTGGCAGTCCGATTTCGGCCAGCTCGGAGTGTATCTGAAAGGTCTGGCGTCGAACGCGCAGGCGTTCGGCGGGAGTCTGCTCGATGTCGTCACGAATGGCGGGGGCTTGCAGAACTTCCTCACGGGATTGAACAACATCATCTCACCTCTCGTCAACTGGTGGATCACGCTTACCCGCAACGTGAGCATCTTCATCGGCACGCTTTCCGACAGCGGCGGAGTGCAGGCGTTCCTCGCGTCGCTCAGCGAACTCTGGAAGGGGCTCACGCAGCTCGGTCAGGGATTGGCAGACGCAGTAACCGGTTTCCTTGCGGTCGGTCAGAACGGTGGCGTCGCAGCCTCCATCGGCCAGCTTGTGGGCGACGCCTTCAACGCCGCCGCGCCGTTGGTCAAATCCCTCGGCTCCGCCTTGCAGTCGGTCGGTGATTGGGCGAGCGAACACGGCGATGCGATACGAACCGTCATCGCTGGCATCGCAGGTGGTTTCGCAGCGTTCAAGACGGCGAGCCTCATATCCGCAGCCGTCACCGCATTGAAATCGTTCGACGTGGCGGCGAAGATCGCCGCAGCCGGACAATGGGTTCTCAACGCGGCAATGAACGCAAACCCAATTGTTCTCGTTGTCACCGCGATAGGCGCGCTCGTGGCCGCGCTCGTCTGGTTCTTCACGCAGACCGAGACGGGCCGCAAGGCGTGGGCCTCGTTCACCTCGTTCCTCTCCTCCGCATGGCAGTCGGTGGTTTCGTTCGTCACGAGTCTCGGCCAGAACATCGCCAACTTCTTCACGCAGACAATCCCGAACGCGATCCAGTCTGTCATTCAATGGTTCCAGCAACTGCCTTCCGCGATCGGGACGGCGTTGTCGAACCTGATTACGTCGATTGGCACGTGGGCGGTGAGCTTCGGCCAGTCGGCGTTGCAGGCGGGACAGCAGTTCGTCTCGAACATAGCGAACTTCCTCACGAATCTTCCGGCGACGATAGCCTACTGGCTCGCCTATGGCATCACGTTCGTGGTGCTGTGGGCCGCGCAGCTCGGCTCTCAGGCGATTTCTGCGGGCCAGCAGTTTCTCGCGAACCTCGGCACGTTCTTTGTGCAACTGCCGGGCAATATCTGGAACTGGCTGACCTCCACGGTTGCGTCGGTGGCGAGCTGGGCCGCGCAGATGGGTGCCAACGCGCTTTCCGCAGGCTCCCAGTTCCTCAGCAACGTCGGCACGTTCATCTCCCAGCTTCCGTCGAACGTCGGCTCGTGGCTGAGCGGGGCCGTAAGCGCCGCAGCCAGCTTCGTCGGCCGGATGGCGTCGAACGCGGTCAACGCCGGTTCACGGTTCCTTTCGTCCATCGGCTCCTACATCTCGCAGGTGCCCGGACGCATCGGTGCCGGGCTTTCCGGCGCGATAAGCGCGGTCGGCTCGTTCGCCAGCAGCATGGCATCCGGCGCGCTTCGCGCGGGCCAGCAGTTCCTGAGCAATCTGGTCAACACGCTTGCATCCATACCAGGACGCATGGTGTCCATCGGCTCGCAGATCGTGCAGGGCATAATCAGCGGCATCACGGGCAGCATCGGCAAAGTTGGCAGCGCCATTCTCGGCGGAGTGAAAGATGCCATCTCCAACGTGAAGAACTTTCTCGGCATCCACTCGCCGTCACGACTGTTCCGCGACCAGATAGGTCGGAACATCGGTCTCGGTCTCGCCCAGGGCATCAGCAACAGCCAAGCCGCCGTCATGTCCAGCATGAACGGCATGGCCTCGGACATCGCCTCCACACGGTTCACGACTCCCGATGTAGCCACCGGCTACGGTCTGAGCCCGACCAGAGCCTCCGTCTCGACTGGCGGCGAACCGTTATCGGGCGAACTGCTCGGCGAACTCCTGTCGGAACTGCGCGCGCTGCACGCGGATATGCCACTGATTATGGAGAAACTTGGCATCGAAGTCGATGGTCGTGAACTCGGAAGGGTGATACGCAATGCGATCGCTTAGTTATGTGTGCGCCTCGACCGGTGAGACGATCCCACTGGAAGGGCCCGATATCTGGGCTCAGACGGCGGAGGGGCTGCGCGGCCGTGAATGGTCGTACACCCTCGGATACCGGAGTCTAACCGGAGTAAGTCGCACGGCGCGCGAGGCCGAGCTTGACCTAACCTATGTCCGCTGCCCCGAGAAGGTGGATTCGACTCGCCGCCTGTTCGACGCGGACGTGGCCGCCGGAACGCCCGGCACGTTCGACGCGGACGGATGGACCACGCGCGCCTACGTGGTCAAGGCGGAACCGCAGACCATCACGCCGGCGATAATCCAACAGAAGCTCACCGTCGTCCTGTTGGACGGCATCTGGCGCAAGGCCGGATCCGTGCAGCATTTCTTGTCGGACGCGCTCACGCCCGGCCTCGACCTCGACTATCCGCACGATTACCCGCATGATTATCTGATGACCACTCGAAACGCTACCGCGAACAATCCCATGCCTACGGCCATGCCGTTCCAGATGGTGATATACGGGCCCGTGTCGAACCCGCAGTTCACATTGGGAGGCAACCGGTACGCGCTCAACATGGAGATTCCGTCCGGCTCCTACGTGACCGTCACTTCGATTGCAGGCCTTCGCACCATCGTCATGACCGCTGAGAACGGAGACAAAACCAACGTGTTCGACAAAGGCCGGCGCGGAACCGGGCTCAACGGCGGCGAATACATATTCCAGCCAATTCCGCCCGGCGACAGCACCGTGGAGTGGAATGGCTTCGGTGTTGATCTGACCGTCTACGCGGAGGAAAGCGAACCGCCATGGCCGAACTGATTATCACCGACGCGCAAGGCGTTGACCGTGAAAGCGTCGCTGATTACAAGCTGGACTCCGCATGGGGTTCTGACGAAAACGATTTCGAGCTCACCGTTAGCGGCAGACTCATCGAATCCGGCAGCTACGTCTACCTTGACGGCGGCGAGTGCGGCGGCGTGGTGGACGCGCTGAAGGACTCTCTGAAACGTGGTGAATCCACCCTCACCTATTCCGGCCGCACATGGCACGGCATGCTGGCTAATAAGATTCTCGCCCCCGACTCAGGCAAGGATTATCTGACGGTTTCCGGTTCCGCGTCCTCGGTCATCGGTTCGCTCATCAGACGTGTTGGTCTTGACGGCGTGTTTGACGCGGTGGATTCGCCCACTGCCGGCGCGCAGACCATCAAAAGCTACCAGTTCGACCGTTACGTGGATGCGTATACCGGTTTGCGAAAGATGTGCGCAGCCAACGGACTGAAACTCAAGCTCGCCTATGCGTCCGGTCAGGTCAACATCTGGGCGGAACCCATCGCGCATTATGGCGACTCGATTGACAGCGACCTCATCGATTTCGACGCGACCCGCACGTGGCGCAAGCCGAACCACATGATCGGCCTGGGCAAGGGCGATTTGGCCGCGAGAACCGTCGTCCACTGGTATGCGGACGCCAAAGGCAATGTCAGCCAATCCCAATCGCTCAAGGGCGTGGACGAGATAACGCAGGTCTACGACTACAGCAACGCCGAAACCGCCGAGCTGAATCAGAAGACACGTGATAAGTTGCAGGACTTGCAGTCCGAGGGTGATGTGAAGGTCACCGTCCGTGATGACGCGAACGTGGTGTTCGACGTGGGCGACACCGTGACCGCGCGTGACAATCTCACCGGCATCACCGTCAACGCCTCTATCACCAAGAAAATCGTCAAGGTCTCGGGCGGCGTCTTGTCCGTCGATTACGAGGCCGAATAACAAGGGAGGACACGCTATGGCGCGTATCGACAATGCGACGGTCATGCAATGCGACCGGTGCGGGAAACACAAATGGTACAAGGACTTGGACGACCCGGATATCAAGACGTGGTACAACGTCAACCGGCTGGACTCCACCGGCACGGGCCACGACTACCTGTTCTGCGACCAGGATTACAAGGAATACGCGAACAAGCTCAAGGACTTTGATAACAGCTTCGACAGTTGGATGCAGAACGGAGGCAAGCAGAATGGCTGAACTCGTAACAGGACACGCGGGCAAGGCGCACGTCACCCGGAGCAGGCCGCGGGATTGAACGCCGGCATCCTCGGCCTCGACGACTACGTGCTCAACGTGCACGACAAGTTCAAAATCTCGGTCGTCTCGGCCAACAAGGTGACCATCGGCACGGGCGAGCTGGTCATGCAGGGCCGACACGTCAACCAGGGCAGGCCCGAGGACCTGATCGTCACGAACGGCT
>ENA-OQCV01000447-OQCV01000447.1-human-gut-metagenome-genome-assembly--contig:-NODE-447-length-11263-cov-3.443696_pt1 | contig 11263 bp, 19 predicted proteins | sample MGYA00242766_ERZ504592 | MGnify/ENA primary metagenome ERZ504592 (study PRJEB26092, sample SAMD00036315) | human gut metagenome | host: Homo sapiens | study: EMG produced TPA metagenomics assembly of...
CTATCTGATTGGGATTTATGTGAAGGTATGGGAAGAATTAGCAGAAATCCCGGATGCAAAGAGGCGTTTTAATGCTGCAGAACATCTGGTACATACTACGAAGAAAAACCATGCCTGTTTTGATTTTAGATATCCGGTTTCCAAAGATGCCTTCCTATCTGCGCAGATCTGCCATCCGGCATGCACTGGGGACAGTATCCTCTTATAAAACACGGCTGGATCTGTGGGAAAAGACAGACGGAAAGAGCGGGAAACCAGGGCTTGTATATGAAAACCACGCCATGCCGGTCTTCTACCGTGATGTCATGTACCGTGAGGGAGCGGAAGGGAAAGACGAAGCATACCTGAAACTCTATGACGGTCATGACTGGAAATGGTTCTGCGTACGTCTGGAGCATACAGATATGGAATATCTGAGAAAATACTGGTCAGGGAAAAAGGCATCTGCCCCGACTCTGGAAAAGAGACACCAGAAGTACTTTTTGCGTTTTTCCTATAAAGAGGAAGTAACACTTACCAAAACACCTGTGAAAGAACAGATCATCTGCAGTGTGGACTTAGGGATCAATACCGATGCAGTCTGTACCATCATGCGGGCAGACGGAACTGTCCTGGGAAGAAAATTTATCGATCATCCCAGTGAAAAAGACCGGATGTACCGTACATTGGGACGGATCCGCAGATTGCCAGAGGGAACATGGTTCTGCGCAGACACAGGGAAGATGGGCATATACGAAACGTCTGAATACAGAACTGGGCAAAAAGATTGCAGGTGCGATTGTAAGATATGCGGAAGAAAACCATGCAGATGTGATCGTGTTCGAGTATCTGGAGATGCAGGGGAAGATATCGGGAAAGAAAAAGCAGAAACTGCACCTGTGGAGAAAAAGAGATATCCAGAAGTGTTGTGAACATCAGGCACACAGGAAAGGGATGCGGGTATCCAGGATCTGTGCATGGAATACCAGCAGACTGGCTTATGATGGTTCCGGGGCGGTAACACGTGACTGGGAAAATCACAGCCTCTGTACTTTCCAGACAGGAAAACGATATAATTGTGACCTGTCAGCATCCTATAATATAGGGGCGAGATATTTTATAAGGGAACTTTTAAAACCCCTTCCGGCAACGGAAAGGTCTTTACTGGAGGCAAAAGTCCCTCCTGTAAAGCGTAGAACCTCATGTGTTTATGCAGATCTGAGGAAACTCCATTCAGAAATGGAACGTTTAAAAGCAGCATAGATACAGGCAGATATACAGTGGACTACCTGTAATGTGGGAACCTGCCATATCTGGCATGGGAAATGCGCATAACTGCGCACCTAAGTTACAGGCGTATCCGCCGATATTCAGTCTGACGCCTAAAGCGTCTGGAAGCACGTGACTTTAGTCATGTGAGGTTTACTTTACAGGAATCAGTTGTAGGCGAACAGATTTTTGTGTATAATCATAAAGATATATGCCTGTTCAGGCACAAAAAATATTTCGAGAGATGTAAACGGTAACCGGTACATATTTTGAATCTGAAAGATTGTTGCAGAAATCAACTTGTTGATCAGCATGGTTGTTTGTAAAATAATGTACCGTACAGGAAGAAGACAGGAGAAAATATGAGCGATATTTATAGTACATTAAATCCTCAGCAGCAGAAAGCGGTTTACCATACAGAAGGTCCACTGCTGATCCTTGCGGGAGCGGGTTCGGGAAAGACAAGAGTACTTACCCACCGCATTGCTTACCTGATAGATAAAAGGGAATCAATCCCTGGAACATTCTGGCTATCACATTTACAAATAAAGCAGCCAGTGAGATGAGAGAACGTGTAGATAAAATAGTGGGATTTGGTTCCGAGAGCGTATGGGTTTCCACATTCCATTCTACCTGTGTGCGTATTCTGCGTCGTTATATTGACCGTCTTGGATATGATACCAGATTTGCTATTTATGACACAGAAGATCAGAAAACTCTGATGAAAGAAGTGTGCAGAAAACTGAATATTGACACCAAGAAAACAAAGGAACGTTCTCTTCTGGCACAGATTTCCCATGCAAAAGATGAACTGATCACACCGGATGAGATGGAACTGAATGCAGGTGGGGACTTTGTTGAAAAAGAAGGTTGCTGAGGTATATCGGGAATATCAGGCTGCTTTGCGCAGAAATAATGCGCTGGATTTTGATGATCTGATCGTAAAGACTGTAGAGCTTTTTCAGAACTGCGGAGATGTTCTGGAAAACTATCAAGAACGTTTCAGATATATCATGGTGGATGAGTATCAGGATACCAATACTGCACAGTTTAAATTTATAAGCCTGTTGGCCTCTAAATATGAAAACCTCTGTGTAGTCGGTGATGATGACCAGTCTATCTATAAATTCCGTGGTGCAAATATTGGAAATATTCTTGGATTTGAGCATGTTTTTCCAGATGCAAAAGTTATCCGTCTGGAACAGAATTACCGTTCCACAAAGAATATTCTGAATGCAGCCAATGCGGTGATTGCAAATAATACCTCACGTAAATCGAAAAACACTCTGGACTGAGAATTCGGAGGGGGAACGAATCCATTTCCGCCAGTTCATGAACGGATATGAGGAAGCAGAGTATGTGGTAGGCGAGATTTCCAGAGCTCACAGAGAGAATGGTGCGAAGTATAAAGACTGTGCAGTTCTGTACAGGACCAATGCACAGTCACGACTCTTTGAAGAGAAGTGTCTTCTTGCAAATATCCCTTACAAGATTGTAGGCGGTGTGAATTTCTATGCGCGTAAAGAAATCAAAGACCTGTTATGTTATCTGAAGACAATTGACAATTCCAGAGATGATCTGGCAGTCCGCCGTATCATCAATGTACCGAAGCGTGGAATCGGAGCTACAACTCTTGGCAGAATACAGGATTATGCGGATAAAATGAGTGTGAGTTTCTATGATGCCTTGCGTGTGGCAGAGGAGGTCCCGTCTATTGGAAGAAGCCTTTCAAAGATTGATGGATTTGTAACCTTTATTCAGAGTTTAAAGAGTAAGGCAGAGTCTTATACAGTACGTGAACTTCTGGAAGAAGTGATTGAACTTACCGGATATGTGGCAGAGCTGCAGGCTGAAGACACAGATGAATCGAAGGCAAGAATCGAGAATATTGATGAACTTATTTCCAAGACAGAATCCTATCAGGAAGCAATGGAAGAACAGGGACAGACTGCCACACTTTCAGGTTTTCTCGAGGAGATTGCACTGATCGCAGACATTGACAGCGTGGATCCGGATCAGGATTATGTGCTTCTTATGACACTACATAGTGCCAAAGGTCTGGAGTTTCCGAGAGTATTTCTCGCAGGAATGGAAGATGGGATGTTTCCGTCTTATATGTCCATTATATCAGATGACAGATCTGATCTGGAAGAAGAGAGAAGGCTCTGTTATGTGGGTATCACAAGAGCTATGGAGAATCTGACGCTGACAAGTGCCAGACAGCGGATGCTCCGGGGAGAAGTACAGTATAATAAAGTATCCAGATTTGTACGTGAAATTCCGCGGGAGCTTGTGGATCTGGGACAGGAAGCTCAGGAAAGAAGAAAAGATTGAAGAGATGATTCAGGCAGACAGAAACCTTGCAAAATGAAATGGCTTTGAGACGAAACATCAAGCCCAGAGAATTTAAAGTGACGAAGGCTGCTACACTGGATTACGAAGTGGGAGACACTGTCCGACACATTAAATTTGGTGTAGGAATTGTCAAAGATATTGTAGACGGCGGAAGAGATTATGAAGTCACTGTTGATTTTGACAAAGTGGGAATAAGAAAATGTTCGCAGGATTTGCAAAGCTGAAAAAAATATAGTAATGGGGCAGGTGACTTAAGTCACCTGCGGAGGCTGCGAAAAGCAATAAGCAGTAAGGCGAACGATTTTATCCGCTTTATATATGAGACAGGAGTTCAGGAAGTTTCATAAGACTGTCAAATTCATGATCAGGGATGATTTCTGAAGTCTTCTCATGGCTGGGATTAAACCAGATCGTGCGGATTCCGGCATTGATGCCGCCCTGGATATCAGAGGTCAGGCTGTCCCCGATGATTACTGCTGTTTCCTTATGGAAATTAGGGATTCTGGAGAAGCAGCAGTTAAAGTATTCCCTGCCCGGTTTATTGTATCCCAGTTCTTCGGAGATAAAAATATCCTCAAAGTAACGGGAAATTCCGGAACTTTTAAGCCGTCCCTTCTGGACACTTAAGGTACCGTTTGTAACCAGATACATCCGGTATTGACCGTAAAGAGTTTCGAGCAATTCTTCTGCACCATCTATGAAATAGTGTCCCTGGGCCAGAAGAGTTTCATAGGTATGTGCAGCTTCTTTTGCAGGTATATCCACATTCAGCTCTGCAAAAAGAAGCCGGAATCTCCGAAGCTTTACCTGGTCTCTGGTGATCTTGCCCTGTTCAAGAAGCTTCCACTGGGCGAGGTTGAGCTCACTGTAACGCTTCAGAACTGAAGGCTCGGGAGCAATGTGAAAACTTTTCAGAGTTTTTGCGATAGCTGCTCTTTCTGCCCGGTTAAAATCAAGTAATGTATTATCAAGATCAAAAAAAATGTGTTTCTACCATAAGTATTTATCCTCTCTTATCAGATCGTTGCTGTCGGCATATTTTTAAGTCAGGGGCAAAATTCATTCCAGATTACCTGTGGCAATGGAATTTTGGCTTGTATGTCTCGGGATTGTGTGAACAGTAACCCCCTGATATCATTATAATAAAGAAACTAACAAAAGTATAGAATAAATGCAGATATCTTATGGTAAAATTACAGAAAAAAGTGTTATAATAATTTCATTAAACAGCAGACGGCAGAAGTGTTAAGTGTCAGCTGATGAATTATTGAGAGGATGGTGCGATTATGAATATCAAAATTGAAGAATTATTATCAGCATTAAACAGAAAAGAAGAAGAGAAAGAAAAAAATACAGTCCTCTGGGTACTGGCAATCATTGGCGCAGTTGCAGCAGTAGCAGGTATCGCATTTGCTGTATATCATTTCTTTGCTCCGGATTATCTGGAAGATTTTGAAGAGGATTTTGACGATGACTTCGACGATTATTTCGAAGATGAAGAAGAATAATTACCTGTAATATGAAAATGAAAGAATAGCTCCGGCTTATACCGGGGCTATTTTTATGGAGGTTATATGAAAAAAAGGCGAAATTTATGAAGGCGTGATTGAGAAAGTAGATTTTCCCAATAAGGGAATTGTGATAACAGACGGACAAAAAGTTACCGTAAAGAACGGAATGCCCGGACAGAAAGTTCGTTTTATGATCAACAAGAAGCGTTCCGGACGTGCAGAGGGAAGACTTCTGGAAGTGTTGGAGAAGTCTCCACTTGAAACAAGAGAACCGGTCTGCAGCATTTTTCCGGAATGTGGAGGATGCATGTATCAGACCATGTCCTATAAAAACCAGCTCAAAATGAAAGAATGTCAGGTTCGTGAACTGTTGGATGGTGCATTGAACGGCACTGATTACCAGTGGGAGGGAATTCATGGAAGTCCCATTGAATTCAGATATCGAAATAAAATGGAATTCTCCTTTGGTGATGCATATAAGGACGGTCCGTTGACGCTGGGTCTGCACAAAAAAAGGCAGTACCTATGATGTTCTTACAGCAGATGACTGTCAACTGGTTCACGAAGATATGACGAAAATCCTGACTTGTGTGCATGAATACTTTCTGAAACGAAACGTTTCCTATTATGAAAAAGATGCAGCATACAGGATATCTGCGCCATCTGCTTCTCCGCCGTGGTGTGACTACAGGAGAGATCCTGGTTCATGTGATCACCACCAGTCAGGAAGAACATGATCTGGAATCTCTGAAGGAAGAACTTCTTGCACTTTCGCTGGAAGGTAAGATTGTCGGAATCATGCATATTATCAATGATTCTCTTTCAGATGTAGTGCAAAGTGATGAGACACGTATCCTTTACGGTCAGGATTTCTTTTACGAAACACTTCTGGGACTGCGATTTAAGATCAGTACATTTTCATTTTTTCAGCCTAATTCACTGGCTGCGGAAGTGCTTTATTCTATTGTACGTGAGTATATCGGAGATACGAAGGATAAAGTAGTGTTCGACCTTTACAGCGGGACCGGAACGATCGCCCAGCTTGCAGCCTCCGTAGCGGACGAAGTGATAGGTGTGGAAATTGTGGAAGAGGCAGTGGAAGCTGCAAAGCAGAATGCAGCACTGAATAACCTGAGTAATTGTAAATTTATTGCAGGGGATGTCCTTAAAGTCCTGGATGATCTGACGGAGAAACCGGATGTGGTAATTCTGGATCCGCCAAGAGATGGAATCCATCCCAAAGCATTGCCGAAGATTCTTTCTTATGGGGTAGACCATATTGTATATATTTCCTGCAAAGCGACCAGCCTGGCAAGAGATCTTCCAGCATTTCTGGCGGCAGGGTATAAGCTGGAAAAAGCCTGCTGCGTTGATCAATTTTGTCAGACTGTTCATGTGGAGACTGTGGTGTTGCTACAAAGGAAGAATATGTAGAAATCCTTGAATTTACGCACTTTGCAGAGTTTTTTAGCTTCAACAGGATTGCTGAAAATCACAAGGAAAAAGAGCTTGTGAGGAAGGTGACTGTTGTTGTAGCGTTAGACCTCGGTTGTGGGAATACAAAGAATTCTGAATATGAAAGTAAATAGAGAACTATCAGATATATTGATAGAACGTAGGGATACTTGAAAGAGTGTCCCTATTTTTTTATATTAGGGCATTCCATTAGGAGTGCCTTTTTCAATTCAATTTAAAAGGAGGTTCACTATGAACAACACAGCGTTAGGAGCAGAAAACAAAAAGGAACAGACAATCAATTTTATCAGCGAAGCACATGAAAAATTCTACTATGAAAAATTAAAAGAGGTACGCTATCAGGATGTGTACCACAAGGCACTTTGCTATTGCCTTGGTATCAGCGATGATACAAGAAGAAATGTTGATAGCATCTATGATTTTAAGACGGGATGTGTAAAAACTGAGTGTCTGCATGAAGGCTGGCAGACCAGTGGCAGTATGAAGGTGGTGCGAATGGCATTTAACCTGTATTGCAACGGCACACCGAGTGTAGATGATTACGCAAAAACAGAGGAACAGGTAAACGAGTGCAGGCAGTATACAGTGGAGGACTTGTTTTGCTGTGCCTATGCACCTTTCTTTTGGCCGGCGATACAGATCCGCTATCCGGAGTATGCGACTTATAACCGGGAACTGTATGCCTTATTTGGAGGAGCTGACTAATGTTAAAAGTCAGATTGATGGGAACGAAGAATGACATTGTGTGGTTTCAGAAAATCTTACAGCGTCATCCAAAAGTAGAAGTTCTGGAGATATCAGAGCTTTATAGCAATAAAAGGACAAACAAATATTATAGAGCTTATGCGGAAGTACAGAAAAGCAACGTGAACTCTCCAAACTTTCATAACAGGGATAGATACTCCATTTGCGGAGGGAGGAACGGCGTTTCTTCGCCGCACCTTCCTCCGCTTTTTCTTTTTGTCTGTATCCTTGTCTTTTGCCTGTCCGCACCGGATAATATGAGTAGAATAAGAAGCGTAGCAAAGGAGTGAAAACAGATGCTGACCTTTGAAAAGGTGCTGGAGATTTTTGCGGATTATCTGACCGCAGACGAGACCATAGAAGTTTATATCAGCCGCCATGGATGTGTAAGAGTTGAATTTGATCAAGATTTTCACTATTGCTCTGGCGAGGTGTGCCATACTCCCAAGGAACTGTTCGACCTCTTAGCCGATGATTACCGGACTTATCTGGAGATTGAACTGACCAAAGGAAAACGGGAAGTGACGGAAGATGATGAGAGAGAAGCGGATGCCCTGTGCAAACGGCATCTGGAGCGTTGGAAGGAGGAACAGGAATGAAGATTTTGAAATGTCTGCTGATGATCGTAACTGCACCGGTCGTTTTGGTGTTGACGCTTTTTGTCTGGCTCTGCACGGGGCTGATCTACATATCCGGTCTGGTGCTTGGTCTACTAAGCACGGTAATTGCTCTGCTTGGCGTGGCTGTGCTGATTACCTATTCCCCGCAGAATGGTGTGATTTTGCTGGTTATGGCATTTTTGATTAGCCCGATGGGGCTGCCGCTGGCTGAGATCTGGCTGCTGGGAAAGGTGCAGAGTTTGAAATTTGCGATCCAGGATTGGATGTATGGGTAAATGATGTGAATATAATCTGGAATGAAAAGAAGCAGGACAATGGGAGATGAGACCCAATGCCCTGCTTCTCTGTTTATTCGGAACGAACTGTAATATATTTTTGATTGCGACTTTTAGGTTTATCGGGAATAGTCATTTCTAATTGCCCGGATTCTAAAAGCGGATTGATATGCTTCAAAGTGAAGTTTCTTAAATCTTTGAAGCCACAAAATACTGCAAGCTCTTTCTTGGATTTTGGTGTTGTGCAAAAAGCCAAAATCTGTTTGGACACCGTTGATAGTTCAATAACTTGGTGGGTAACTTGGTGGATAACTTGGTGGGCGTCACCCTCTAAGTTGTAGTTTACATTTTTCAAGATGACTCTGAAATCTGTCGCTGTTGAGGAAAATTCGGGCTTATATGCCTCTGTGTATCCAGGCAGCTTTTCGGTTTCACTGACGATTTTGCGCAGGCCACTTCCACGGCGTTCCATGTACTTCATGCGGTGGAACAAATCAGCAATCACAGGGTTTCGTCGCATCGAACGAATACTGTAAATATCGTATTCCTGAATTGAGCCGCCGCCAAACATACCGCCCGGAGATGTGATTTCCACCCGATCATCAAACATATCAATGTGGACTTCGCTGCCAAGCACAATATAATCACGATGGATGAGAGCGTTGACAAGAGCCTCTGTTACAGCTCGTTCAGCATAATCCGGCTTGTCTACCCGATACTGAGCTTCTTTGACAAAACGGACTTTGGAATTATTGCGAATAAATTCACTGCCGCTTTTCAGTAAATAAATCAAATTTCCCTCGTATTCTTTATCGTCCAGCGCATCATCAAAGATAGAGCCTTTTTCCAAGCCATTCCACCGGGTACAGAACATACGGGAGTTATAAACTGTGTGCTGATCGGTCATGAGCTTTCCGGCATTGGTCAGGAGTCCATTTTTATCAGTCAAACCAAAGGAAATATAATCGGATGGCTCAAAAGCGGAGACTGGTCCGTTCCAGATAGGTTGCTTCCAGAAGTGTAAAGCTGTAATCCTTTTTTACCGCGTCTGTTGTTAGGGTATCAAAGGACTGATTGGTTCCCTTTAAGATCAATTCATTCACAATGTAATCAGGGGCAATTACGCTTTCATTTCCAACACGGATATATGCTTCCATCACGCCGTCTGCCTTGTAATAATATGGGGTGCTACGGCCGGGAGAAACCTCCAGAGCTAATAGATTTTTACCATCTTCCTGTAATGGTTTTAAGATAAACTGAGGTAATGGTGTGATTCGTTCTTTGATTAAGCGGCTGATCGCCTCAGCATGTACAATGAGACATCGTGGTTTTGTTTTCAGTATCTGCTGTCATTACAATTTCCCGCCTTTCCTGTCCGATCACTCCATATAAAGAAAGAAGATAAAGACCACAGAGACCGACAAGCCCATAAACGATCCTTGACAGCCAGCTCATGCTTCCGAAGATCAGAGCCACCAGATTCAGATTAAAGAAGCCGATCAGTCCCCAGTTGACTGCACCTATAATAGTAATGGTCAGAGCAAAATACTGCAAAATTTATTATCCATAAGTCACCATCCTTTCATGCAGATAGTATTCCGAAAAAACAAAAAAATATTCGCAGCATTTTCAGCTGCGAATATCTTGAAAAAATTATTTGATTTTCAGTACCTGAGAGACAACGGTTCCTCCGCCGAAGCTGAATGCCTCACCTGCCTGAAGCGTTACGTCGGATTCATCCTGAAGTGTAAAGGCCTGACATACAGTAACTGCCTGTCCCGGCTGCACCTCAGTCATAAACTGATCAATGGCTTCGTCATCTGATTCCGGAATTGCAGGTTCCAGGAGATTGCCGTTCTGGTAAGCCTGGAGATTGACATCAACCATGGCGCTGGAATGCGGAAGAGCCGTTATTGCTGTAATCATAATATACAAGAAGACATGGAGCTCCGGCAAAATCAGTTGTCACTCGGTGCTGTTTATAGTGAATGGTAAATTTGTCATTGCTCATATCAATCTTGCCGTCTGCAGATGCCTGAGGCGCTTCCTGCTCAGGCTGTGTTTCGGAAGTTTCCATTTCTTCCAGAGACTGATTGATCTCGTCCTGTACATTCGTAAAGTTTGCGGACATTATGCGAACGGTTTCTGTATCCAGAGATACGATCTTCCACTGTCCTCCTGCTTTAATAAGAGGATAGGAAATTTCTGCTTCTGCAAACTTGTCTTTCACAGTTGCTGACTTTTTCTTCCAGAAGAGCGGCAAGCTTCTGCTGGGTCTGTTCCTCTGTAAGCTCCTGACCGGAAAAGGCAGTGGAGACGATCTGCTTTCAAAAAATTCGGTAATGGATTTCCTTGTAAATATCAGAACCGTCAATGTATTTGAATTTTTGCTGTGACAGTGGCAGTTTCCATTGGCAAGGCTGAAATCTGCTTTTTTTGATCTCATAGGTCATTTTCTGATTGACGCCCTGGAAAAATGCATGATAAGCTTCATTTGTAATATCTGCGTTGTCGAGAGCGGACATGTCATTACTCTGAAGCAGGGATTTCATTCCCTCAAAATTCATAGTGCGCACATGCTCCAGGAATGATTTGACTGTGGAGACAGGCTTCTGGCGTTTCCATAAAGTAACAGCCTTGCGCCTTGCGGCAGCGGCAATCAGCAGGACTACAAGAAAAATGATCAGCCCTTTTTTCTTCTTTTTCTTTTTGATGGGAGAGATGTTTTCGGAAGCAGTGACCTGCTCCTGGCTGCTCTCCTGAGTTTGTTGATCCATAGTTCCTCCTTGTTTTTATAAATAGTCTTTTGACAGTATCTGTGTAAGTGTTACATGATTTATTATACCAGAGCATACGGCTGGTTGACAAAGGTTATCCTGTGTCTCAGGAATAAATGTTGCTTTTTGACTGCTACTGTTCAGGGGGCATTTTAACCAGGCCGGGCTGACCGGTGATCTTTTGTGTGACAGCGGTTACGTATAAAATTACAGGAGGGAAAGAAAAAAGAGGATAAAAATAAAAAAGATAATCAATA
>ENA-OQCV01000448-OQCV01000448.1-human-gut-metagenome-genome-assembly--contig:-NODE-448-length-11241-cov-2.804931_pt1 | contig 11241 bp, 18 predicted proteins | sample MGYA00242766_ERZ504592 | MGnify/ENA primary metagenome ERZ504592 (study PRJEB26092, sample SAMD00036315) | human gut metagenome | host: Homo sapiens | study: EMG produced TPA metagenomics assembly of...
CGCACTGTGACTTTTATTCGGCCTTCAGGCGGAGCAAAAGTGCCGGACATTTTTCAATGCGGTAAAAAACCTGCGCTGCCGTCCACGCCGAACTGCAGCTGCAGCTTGAGCGAAGAGTGCGACAGCGCGCGCAACCGAAGGCGCAATCCAGTGCACCAGTGCCAGCAGCAGCGGCAGGGTGACGACCAGCTCAGTGGCATCCTGCAGTGCGGCCCAGCACTTCACAGTAGAGCAGCTGGTCCAGATCGATGCGGGAGATGCCGGTCTTGCAGCGCAGGATCAGGCTGCGCTGGTCGGCGCGGCGGCACTCGGCGATCATCGAATCCGTCAGACGGAAAAAGCTGTCCTCCCAGATGGGCTTGAGCTGGTAGAAGTAGGCACCCACCACATAGGATTCCACTGCAAACTCGGCGGAAGAAGTGAGAAAGATGATCTTGACGACGTTATCGTACTGCCGGATCTCCTTGGCGGCGGTAATGCCGTTTTCGGCCGGCATGATGACATCCAGAAACAGGATATCGTACCGGGTGCCCTTTTCGATCTCGGCCAGCAGATCCAGCGGGCTGTGAAAGGCTGTGCACTGGATCTGGACACAGCGCTAGGGCGCGATAGTTTTTCCAGCAGGGCAGAGAGCTGGTCCAGAACTGTTTGGTCATCGTCGCAGAAGGCGATCTGGACATAACGGGTTTAACACATCCTTTGTTCGCGTCAGCCAGAAATTACAGCTGGGCCTTGCCCATGCAGTAGGTCTGCAGCACATCGTAGTTGTCGTCCAGCACCACAAGGTCGGCATCCTTGCCGATCTGGATGGAACCCTTGCGGTCATCCAGATGCAGGCAGCGCGCCGGGTTGATGGTGCAGGCGTTCAGTGCATAGTTGAAGGGCACCATGGCCTCCTCCACCAGAATGCGCAGGCCCTTGTTGATGTTCAAAGTGGAACCGGCCAGCGTGCCGTTGTCCAGATGGGCACTGCCGTCCGGGTAGATGGTGATATGGTTGCCGCCAAAGATGTACTCGCTGCCAATGGGGGGATGCCCTTGGCCATCAGTGCATCCGAGATCATGATGGCGTAATCCGGGCCTTTGCTCATGAAGTAGTTGTTCAGGGCAGCAGGGTGGAGTGGCAGCCGTCGCAGATGATCTCGCCGTACATGGTGCGGATGCGGTAGGCTGCGCCCACCAGACCGTTGGCGCGGTGGGCGAAGGGAGACATGCCGTTGTACACGTGGGTCATGGAGCGGGCACCGTTGGCATAGGCCATCACGGCCTGCTCATAGGTGGCGGCACTATGGCCGATGCTGACCACCACGCCGTGCTCGGTCAGGTAATGGGTCAGTGCAAACCCTTCGTCGTGTTCCGGTGCAAGGGTCACATAGCGGATGTGGCCGCGTGCTGCCTGCTGGTAGTGCTTGAACTGCTCCACGCTGGGCTTTGCGATGTACTCCGGAGGCTGTGCGCCCTTGTACTTCATATCGAGGTAGGGGCCTTCAAAGTGGATGCCAAGGATCTCGGCACCTTCGTAGCTGCCCTCCATCACGTCGGCCACATTGGCCACGGCGTCGGTCAGCACCTCCACGCTCTGGGTGACGGTTGTGGCCAGAAAGCTGGTCACACCCTCAGAGACGATATGCTTTGCCCAGTAGCGCAGGCCCTCCGGCTTTGCGTCGTTGGTGTCGAACTCGTAGGCACCATGGCAGTGGATATCCATAAAACCGGGCACGATGCGCTTGGAGCCATAGTCCACATCGGCCTGCTTTTCACCATAGGGGAAGATGCCGGTGATCTTGCCCTGCTCCAGCTCGACTGCAGCAGAAATGAACTGGTCGGCGATCCATACTTTTTTGCTCTGGATGATCATATAATCAGCCCTCCGATATCATCATAAAACCTGTATATGCTGCACACGACAGCACAACCATTCTGCAGAAAAGTATAGCATTTTCTGGCGGGAATAACCAGCCTTCGCGCGCCTTTTCGAAAAAAATTAAGCTGGAAAATGGAAAAAACGATCGCAGCTTGCACAAAGAAACAGCGTAAAATCAGAAACCCGGAGCCTTTTTGAGCCGTTTTGGCCGAAAATAGGTTCCGGGTTTTGTGCATGATCTTTTCAGAGAGCTGTTTTGCAACAGCCCCTTAATATGAAGTAAGCCCCAGGCTTACATCCAAAGCCTGATCCACACGTTTCTGATCTTCCGGCGTGATCTGCCCGGCCCGCTCCCGCAGGCGGTGCTTATCCAGCGTGCGGATCTGTTCCAGCAGCACCACGCTGTCCTTGGCGAGGCCGGTATCCGCTGCCCGGATATTGATGTGGGTGGGCAGGCGGGCTTTGTCCAGCCGGGATGTAATGGCCGCAGCGATCACGGTAGGGCTGTGCCGGTTGCCGATCTCGTTCTGCACGATCAGTACCGGGCGCACGCCGCCCTGCTCCGACCCCACCACCGGCGAAAGATCTGCGTAAAAAATCTTCTCCTCTGTGTACCTCCATGGAATCTCCCTCCCTGCATTTGGAGGATGCGCCCCGCTTATGTGATGCGTCCGGCGCATCTTCGTCTGATTTCAGTATGAGCCGGCTGCGCGCCGGTTATGCAGCGCAGGGGATATTCCATTGTATGCACAAAGGCTTACAGAGTTTCCAGTGTGCAGAAGGCCAGTGCCATGCCGCCCTCGTGGCTCAGAGAGAGCCGGGCGGCAAGGCCATGGGCCTGCATCCATTCCGCCGTCTGTCCGGAAAAATGATAGGCAGGTGCACCGCTTTCCAGCCGGACAGCCTCAATCTCACACAGGGAGAACGGCTCCCGCAGGCCGGTGCCTGCCGCCTTTAAAAAGGCTTCCTTGGCGGCAAAGTTGGCTGCGGCGCTGGCAAGCCGGTGGGCAGCGCTGCGCCCGGCGGGCAGTGGTTCGTCAAGGCTCAGCGCAGCGCGTTCGGCCTCGCCGTACACCCGGCGGATAAAGGTTGCAGCGTGTGCGCCGGTAAGGCTTTTTTCCAGATGCGCGATCTCGCACAGGTCGCAGCCGATGCCATACAGCATAAAGGCCCTCCTTCTGCCGCATTTGCGGCGGTGCAGGCCGTCAGCCTGCAAAATCAGGACCGGAAATTTTATGCAAACTGTGCAAATCCGGTCTGTTTAGCTTGAAGTTTCCTCGCAATTCGTGTACAATGAATGTAGTTCTTCCTAAGGGGGTGTATTCCGTGAGTGGCGAGACCGCTATTTTTTCGATCCACGACAAAAGGACTATGAGATCCATGAGATCGTACAGCAGGTGTACGATGCTTTAAAGGAAAAAGGCTATAATCCGGTCAATCAGCTGGTGGGCTATATCTTGTCCGAAGACCCCACCTACATCACGACCTATAAAAATGCCCGTTCCATGATCCGCAAGGTGGATCGTGACGATCTGCTGCAGGCCATGCTGCGCAGTTATCTGAACGTCTGATATCGCTTGTCTGCTTATGCCCCGCCGTCGCTATGATGGCGGGGCTTTTTCATAATAGAATGCAGATGCCGTTTACCGTTACAGCCCCTCCGGTGAGAACGCAATTCAGAAAAATCCGCAGATCCTTCTGAATTGCAACTATATAAAATAAAATTTTCGCTGATGATGGCCAGAGCGAAACGGAGGCCATTCCAACCGTTACGGCCGGAACGGCAGTGTAAAGATCTGGTTTACGACGACCTCATATTCCCACGGTTCCCGCGCCTTGCGCAGCTGCTTTTCCAGCTTTTCGGCCCCCTCAAACTTGTGGATGAGGTAGAACCAGTGTCCCTTCATGCGGCTCACCGCGCACCCGGCGCTGCCGAACAGTTCGGAGTATCCGTGGTAGAGGTCGTCAAGGTATCCGCGCAGCTCTTCCCGTGCGGCCGGTGCGCCGCCGCGTGCTTCACGGAAGAGCGCCGGGTCCGCAATGATGCCGCGCCCCACCATGATGCCGGACAGCTGCGGATACTGCGCTTCCAACGTGTGCAGGTCCGCAGCGGTGGTCACATCGCCGTTGTAGCACACAGGCATCCGGCACCCGGGCAGAGCGGCAGCAAAAGCGGCACGGTCGGCCTGCCTGCGGTAGAGCTGGCGCATCACACGCGGGTGGATGGTCAGCTCACAGATGGGATACCGGTTATAGATGTCCAGAATGGCAGCAAATTCTTCCGGCTTTTCCACGCCCAGCCGGGTCTTGACCGAGATAGGCCCTTCCGCATTGGCAAATACGGCGGCAAGAAAAGCGTCCAGCTTGACGGGGTCGCGCAGCATCCCGGAACCCTTGCCTTTGGCGGTGACGGTGCCGGAAGGACAGCCGAGGTTCAGGTTCACCTCGGTGTAGCCAAGGCCGCGCAGCTCGCCGATCATCCATGCGGCAAGTTCGCCGTCCTTTGCCAGCAGCTGCGGGATCACCGGTGCGCCGGGGTTTGCCGCAGGGGCAAGCTCGGCCATCTTCTTTTTAATGAGCACCCGGTTCTCCGGCGGGGAGATGAAAGGGGCATAGTAGCGGTCGGCATTGCCAGCAGGGCCGAACCATTTCTGGTGTGCCTGCCGCCACACCCGGTCGGTCAGGCCCTCCATGGGGGCAGCATAGTAATTCATGGGCAAATCTCCAAAGTGTTTGATAGGGATATTGTAACGAAAAAACTCCCGCCCTGTGAAGTCACAGAACGGGAGAAGTGAGCTTTTTGAAAGATCAGTCTGCAAACAGCGGGGTGGACAGGTAGCGGTCACCGGTATCGGGCAGCAGGACCACGATGTTCTTACCGGCATTCTCCGGGCGCTTTGCCAGCTGCAGGGCAGCATAAACAGCAGCACCGGAGGAGATACCCACCAGCACGCCTTCCTTGTGGCCGATCAGACGGCCGGTGGCAAAGGCATCGTCGTTCTCCACGGCGATGATTTCGTCATACACCTTGGTGTCCAGTACGTCCGGCACAAAGCCCGCGCCGATGCCCTGGATCTTGTGTGCGCCTGCGGTGCCCTTGCTCAGCACAGGAGAGGAAGCAGGCTCTACAGCCACCACCTTGACGTTCGGATCCTTGCTCTTCAGGTACTGGCCCACGCCGGTCACGGTGCCGCCGGTGCCCACGCCTGCCACAAAGATATCCACCTTGCCGTCGGTGTCCTCCCAGATCTCGGGGCCGGTGGTCTCGATGTGGGCCTGAGGGTTGGCCGGATTCACGAACTGGCCGGGGATGAAGGAATTCGGGATCTCCTTTGCCAGCTCATCGGCCTTGGCAATGGCACCCTTCATGCCCTTGGCACCCTCGCTCAGCACCAGCTCTGCACCGTAAGCCTTCATCAGCTGGCGACGCTCCACGCTCATGGTCTCGGGCATCACGATGATGATGCGGTAGCCCTTGGCGGCTGCCACAGCGGCCAGACCGATGCCAGTATTGCCGGAGGTAGGCTCAATGATCACGGAACCTTCCTTCAGCAGGCCTTTTTCCTCGGCATCATCGATCATCTTTTTGGCGATGCGATCCTTGACAGAACCGGCCGGATTGAAGTATTCCAGCTTGGCAATGATGTGGGCAGGCAGCTCCTGCTCCTTTTCAATGTGGGTCAGCTCCAGCAACGGAGTATGACCGATCAGCTGATCTGCGGCAGTATAAATCTTGCTCATTGTAGTTTCCTCCCTGATACAGTTATGGGCACATGTGCCCTGCTGGACGACCTGGTTCCAAAACCTTTATACCAACATTGTTTGTGGGTTTGATGGTATTATAGACCCGTTCTGTGCGGTTGTCAATGGATTTTTTGAAAAAAGTGGGATTGAAATATTATTTACCCTGTTGTATAATAGGTTAAAAACTCAATCTATAACCAACAAAGGAAGTACACTATTATGATCGTGTCCACCAAAGGGCGCTATGCACTGCGCGTGATGATCGACCTTTCCGAGCATCAGTCTGAAAAATATGTCCCTCTCAAGGAGATCGCTGCCCGGCAGGAGATCTCGGAAAAATATCTGGAAAACATCCTCAAGGTGCTGGTGCAGAACGGCTTTCTGGAGGGCTTGCGCGGCAAGGGCGGCGGCTACCGGCTCACCCGCAGCCCGGATCAGTACACCGTGGGCGAGATCCTGATGCTGACCGAGGGCAGCCTTGCGCCGGTGAGCTGCCTGACCCCCAATGCGACCCCCTGCTCCCGCATGGCAAACTGCCGCACCTACGAGATGTGGAAGGGGCTGGACGATCTGATCTCCAATTATTTCGGCAATATCACACTGGCCGATCTCGCCCGGCCTGATCAGGCCGGGAATGATTATGTGATCTGACGGTATTTCTGATAACATGCAAAAAGGCGCACCGGCTTGACCGGCGCGCCTTTTTTTGCACAGTTCTCGGCGAAATGTGCAATTTTTCTTATCCAGAATCACGGTTGATGGATTGGGCTCCTGCGGTATACTTTACCCTTGATGTGTCCATTTACGCTTTTGATCGAGGAAAGGGGAACTTTACTACGAAATATATTTTTCAGTTTGCGCGCATTCTTGCGTTTTGTTTTTTGGGCGAGATCCTTCATGTAGTGCTGCCGCTGCCGGTCCCGGCCAGCGTCTACGGTCTGGTGCTGCTGCTGGCAGCGCTGAACTTCAAGCTGGTAAAGCTGGACGATGTGAAAGAGGTGGGAACCTATCTCACAGGCATCTTCCCGCTGTTGTTCGTGCCCGCTGCCGCCGGTGTGATGGAACTGTGGGCAGAGATGGGCGAGATGCTGCTGCCCATCCTCGTTGCCATTATCCCGGTCACTGTGCTGGTGATGGTGAGTGCAGGCAAGACCACGCAGGCCCTGACCGGCCGCAAGAAAAAGGAGGCTGACAATGACGCAGCTGCTGAATGAATTTTTTGTCCGGCTCCGCAGCATGGGGCGTTCTGCTTACGCTGGCCGCGTTTGCACTGGGCACCCTTATCAATAAGGTGACAGGCAAAGCCATTTTTTAACCCGCTGCTGCTGGGCAGCATCTTTGTGATCATTTTTCTGTCGGTGTGCAACATCCCGTATGCGGACTACAAGGCCAGCGCGGCACCGGTGAACTATCTGCTGCTGCCCGCCACCGTGGCACTGGCCATTCCGCTGTATGAAAAGATCGACCTGCTGAAAGAGAACGCCGCCGCCATCATTGCGGGTATCTCGGTGGGCACGCTGGTGAGCCTTGGCAGCGCACTGGCGCTGGCACTGGCGCTGGACCTGACCCGTGAGCAGTATGCCACCCTGCTGCCCAAATCCGTGACCACCGCCATCAGCATGGATGTGGCCGCTGAGCTGGGCGGCATTGCTGCCCTGACCGGTGCGATCGTCATTGTTACCGGCATCGTGGGGGCGCTGCTGGCTGAGACGGTGTGCAAGATGTTCCACATCACCGACCCCATCGCCAAGGGCGTGGGAATCGGAACTTCGGCCCATGCCGTGGGCACCAGCAAAGCCCTGCAGATGGGCGAGGTGGAAGGTGCCATGAGCGGCCTTTCCATTGCGGTGGCCGGTGTGCTGACCGCAGTGCTCTGCCCGGTGTTTGTGAACCTGATCCGGTAAAGGATTTAAAATAGCCGCTCTGGCTTTTTTCAGTAGAATTTATTTATTGATCCGGGAACCTCAGTTTACAACAAAAATGAGATAGGCAACCCCTTTCGGGGAAGTCTATCTCATTTTTTTCGTTGAGGCTGTTTTTATACGCCGCTGTGTTCCCGTTCATCCTTCAGGATGGCCGTCACGCTCTGCATGGTGCTTACTGCACGATGCAGTTCTTCGTCGCCAAGCTCTGCACGCAGGCGGGCGTAACAGCGCTGCATGAACGCGCGCTCCTCCGCCATCAGCTCCACAGCCTTGCTGGAAAGCTCCACATAGGTGCGGCCCGCTTCACGGTCGGTCTTCCATGCCACAAAGCCATTGTCCTGCAGCTTTTCAACGGCCTTGGAAAGCTCTGTCACCTTCAGGCCCATAACGGCAGCAAGGTCAGCCAGATAAACCTTACTGTCCGGGTGCTGTTCAGCCTGCATCTTGATGTAATATAAGATCAGGTAATCCGCCCGCTGGATGGTGCTGAACACCTTGTCGATATCAAAATTGTGCAGGAAGAACCATTCTTCCGGGTGATGTTTCAGTTCCACGCTCATCATGTATCCTCCCTGTTATTCCCGCTCATTGCGGCGGATATATTCGTGGGTGCCGCCAAGGCTCTTGTAGGCCGGGCGGATGATCTTGTTTGCGCTGAGCAGCTCTTCAATGCGGTGGGCGCTCCAGCCCATCACGCGGGCCACGGCGAACAGCGGCGTGTACAGCTCCATGGGGATGCCCAGCATATCGTACACAAAGCCGCTGTAGAAGTCCACATTGGGGCTGACACCCTTGAAAATTTTGCGTTCCTCCGCGATCAGCTGTGGAGCCATGTGCTCGATCTTGTTGTAAAGGGCAAGGTCCTTGTCGCGGCCCTTCTCGTGGGCCAGCTGTTCCACATAGCCCTTGAATACCACCTCACGGGGGTCACTGAGGGAGTACACCGCGTGGCCCATGCCGTAGATCAGGCCTTTGCGGTCAAATGCTTCGCCGTGCAGCAGCTTTTTCAGGTAGGCTTCCAGCTCTTCATCGTCCTCGGTGTCGTGCAGGTTTTCGCGGATGTTCTGCATCATCTGCATCACCATCAGGTTGGCACCGCCGTGGCGCGGGCCTTTGAGGGAGCACAGGGCAGCCGCCATGGCCGAGTAGGTATCGGTGCCAGACGAAGTGACCACGCGGGTGGTAAAGGTGGAGTTGTTGCCGCCGCCGTGCTCGGCGTGCAGCAGCAATGCCACATCCAGCACGCGGGCTTCCAGCTCGGTGTACTTCATATCCGGGCGCAGCATCCGCAAAAAGTTCTCTGCGGTGGAAAGCTCCGGGTCCGGCCGGTGGATGTACATGCTGCCGTCTTTTTCGTAGTGGTTATAGGCATGGTAGCTGTACACGGCCAGCATGGGGAAGATGCCGGCCAACTGGATGCTCTGGCGCAGCACATTGGAAATTTCCAGATTACCGGCCTTGGGGTCGTAGGATGCCAGCGTGAGCACGCTGCGGGCCATGGAGTTCATGATATCGTGGCTGGGGGCCTTCATGATCACATCACGGGTAAAGTTGGTGGGCATGGTGCGGCACTCGCCCAGCACGCGGCAGAACTCTTCCAGCTTTTCCTGCGTGGGCAGCTCACCAAACAGTAGCAGATAGCCCGCTTCCTCAAAGGCAAAGCGGCTACCGGACGACCCGCGGATCAGGTCTTTCACGTCGTAGCCGCGGTAGAGCAGCTGACCGTCGGCAGGCTTTTTCACCCCGTCCACATACTGGAAGGCGCGGATATCGGAGATATTGGTCAGGCCTGCCAGCACGCCCTTGCCGTTTTCGTCGCGCAGGCCCGCTTTAACGCCAAACTCCTTGTACAGGTCCTTGCTGATGCGGTCGTGTTCGGTGCACAGCGGCTGCTGCTGGTCGAAGTATCCCATTACGTTCTGCAGATGATCCATTGGTAGTTGCTCCTTTCCCATTGCCGTCAGCTTGCGCTCACTTGGCAGGCCATCAGGAAGTTTTCTCTGCGAACAGCCCGGAACTTCAGTCCCGCCCTACTGCCTGTGGCAGCAGGGTACCACCCCCAGGACATTCGCTGGAGAAACTTCCTGCCGTCCTGCCCGAAAAAATCCGTATTGATTCGGGACGGCATTCACTTACATTCAGAATACTCTTTTCAGATTACAAAAATGGATATTTCGGTGTCAAGGTACTGTTTGTAAATAAAAAAGGAACAAAATCGGAAAGCTGCCGGGTGCGCATTTGCCCTTTAGCGCAGGGGCAGTTTTTGAGACGGTAACGCACAAATAAGGCATCTTCCAGCCGGATCTCAGGAGACTGGCAACAAATAAAGCCACGACGAAACCGCATTTATAAACGGTTCATCGTGGCTTTTTGTCATATCGGAGTGGCGAGACTCGAACTCGCGGCCTCCTGCTCCCAAAGCAGGCGCGCTACCAACTGCGCAACACCCCGGCATCCGGCGGCACTGCTGCACCGCCGGAATATAGTATATCGCTTTTTTGGAGCGGTTCGTCAATAGCGGCGTGGCCCTGCCGTGCCTTTAATTAAAGGAGCGGAAGCCCTTGCCGATGATCTCGCTGGAATTGACGATGGTGATAAAGCTCCGGGGGTCGTTCTCCCGCAGGAAGTTGCGCAGCTGCAGGGCCTGACGGCGGGTCAGCACCGTCACCAGCACGCTCAACTCGTGGTGGGTGTAAGCGCCGTAAGCCTTTTCCACGGTAGCGGAACGGTTCATTTCCTTGATGATGAAGTCCAGAATGGGCTGCGGGTTGGACGTCACGATGGTGCACACCTTGCGCAGGCGGATGTTCTCGATGGCACCGTCCACCACAAAGCTCTTGCCGATCAGGCCAAGGATGCAGTAAAGGCCGGTGCCCATGCCGAACCGCCATGCCGCCGCCAGCACGATGAGGATATCGCTGACCATCAGGGCTTTGCCGATCTCCATAGAGGTATATTTGCCAGAATCAGGGCCACAATATCCGTACCGCCGGTGGATGCACCGATGTCGAACACGATTGCCGCACCCAGAGCCGGCAGGAACACGGCGAACACCAGATCCAGCATGGCATCACCGCTCATGGAAACGTTGACGGGATAGAGCCACTCGCACACCGACACAAAAAATGGACAGCGCAAAGGAAGAATAGATCGTCCAGCCCATGGTCTTGATGCCCAGAAAGACAAAGCCCAGCACCACCAGAATCAGGTTGATGATCCACATAAAGCCGCCCACATTGATCCCGGGGGAACAGGTCTGCCAGCAGAATGGACAAACCCGAGGTGCCGCCAAATGCAAAATGGTTAGGACTTTTTAAAGTATACGATGCCGACCGCAGTCAGGATCAGGCCGAGATTCAGCTCACCGAAGAAATTTAAATTCTTCAGCATATTTTTCCAGCTGAACACTTCTTTTAAACTGTTCATGGGGTTCCTCCTATTTTAAACACGGCAAAATCTGCCTTACACCATGCAAAAATATACTCTCCTTCTCTGCCGGTGTCAAGGGATAGGACAAAAGTTGTGGAAAATAACATCAATCGGAGATTTTTCGGATGGGAGGACTCCTTCAGTCAAAGCCTGACGGCTTTGCCAGCTCCCTCGGGGAGGGAGCCTTTGGCAAAGAGGAAAAGCTTTACCGTACTGCCAAGGGCCCCATCTCTGAGGGGCTGGCACCGAAGGTAACTGGAGGAGTTAAGCTCCCCTCTCG
>ENA-OQCV01000449-OQCV01000449.1-human-gut-metagenome-genome-assembly--contig:-NODE-449-length-11238-cov-2.546395_pt1 | contig 11238 bp, 13 predicted proteins | sample MGYA00242766_ERZ504592 | MGnify/ENA primary metagenome ERZ504592 (study PRJEB26092, sample SAMD00036315) | human gut metagenome | host: Homo sapiens | study: EMG produced TPA metagenomics assembly of...
AATATATATATTTGATATAAGGGTTTACCAGGAACGTCCCTTGAATATGTTGGATTGTTCCAGCGGAACCAGGTTCCCGCTCAAAGTCATGGTGTTGGAGTTGAAGTTCGGGCTGATGGTTACGGTTGCGTTATTCCCGCCATTGGTCAGCGTAAGGAATATCTGTGCGGAGATGCCGATACCCTGGATGCTGAAGTTACAATTCACGTTGCCCCGTTTGTCGGTAGTCATTTGGATGTCCGATACGGTTCCGTCTACTGTTACACCGCCAATGCCGTTAGGACCTGGGTATACGGTGTTGAAGGCTACCTGCACGGTGCCACGTCCTTGGTTGACCAATACGAAGTTGGTGTTGGAGTTTACAAATGCGGTCTGTCCGTTGCGGAACATCACTTGGTCTGCCTCCATTACGAACTGGTGAGCTTTCAAGGCCGCCATTGCGTCATCGTACGAAATGGCATCCTGTGCTTGTTCTTCAGCTTTCAGGCGTGCACGTTCTGCGTCTCTTTGGGCTTTACGGTCTGCGCGCTTTTCAGCTCTACTCTCTTGTGCATACATGGTCGTTGTTGCCATGCTTACCAATACTACTGCTGCTAATGCAATAAACTTTTTCATAATCGAATCTTTTTTTGTTTAGGTTTAATAAATTGTTCGTTATAAGTTTATTGCAAGAACAATGCCTGTCCAGGATTGTTCACCGGTTTTTTAAATTATTTTATATCCGATAGCAGCAATAAAGATACTCATTACCGGACTGATAAGGTTGAAGAAGCAATAGGGAAGGTAGGTCAGTGTGGGTACACTCAAAATGGTGGCTTGCGTCATGCCGCAGGTGTTCCATGGGATAAGCGGGGAGGTGACGGTAACGGCATCTTCCGTGGTACGGCTAAGTAGCCGGCTTTCGTAGCCTTTCTTTGCGTAAACGTTGCTGAACATGTTTCCGGTGAGGATAATGCTGATGTACTGGTCTGCCGTGGCAAGGTTCAGGAACAATCCGGAACATACGGTGGATGCTACCATGCTGGCTGTATTCTTCATGAAGCGGACGAATAGGGAAGTGATGCTTCCTAGCATGCCGCTTGCCGTCATGGCTCCACCGAAACACATGGCGCAGATGATGAGCCAGATGGTATTCATCATTCCTGCCATACCTCGTGTGGCAATCAGTTCTGTCAACATGTCACTGTCAGTTTGTAGACTGGTACTGCCATAGAATGTCATCATTATCCCTTTGAACATATTCCCACCTTCCGCTATCTCATTCAGTAGTCCCGGTTGGAAGATGAAGGCGAATATCCCTGCCAGCAGAGTGGAGAGAAAGAGTGTGATGACGGAAGGCACTCTCCGGGCAATCAGTATTCCCGTAATCACGGGAACAGCCAGTAACCAGGGAGTAATGTTGAATTTGGCGTCCAATGCTGCCGTAAATTCCGCGATCTGTTGTGTATTGTTCGTTTCGTGTGTGAGTCCCATTACTGTAAAGATGACAAGGGTGATGAGGAGAGAGGGGACGGTGGTGATCATCATATAGCGGATATGGCTGAATAACGGTGTTTCCGTTACGGATGAGGCAAGGACCGTGGTATCCGATAACGGTGAAATTTTGTCTCCGAAATAGGCTCCCGAAATGATGGCACCGGCTATCCATCCCTCTTCAAAACCTTGTGCCTTACCTATGCCCAAAAGGGCGATACCGATGGTGGCGATAGTGGTCCATGAACTTCCCGTCATTACTGATACCAATGCACAAATAATGCAGGTAGAAGCAAGGAAAAAATTCGGATGGATAATCTGCATACCATAATATATAAGGGTAGGTACCACCCCACTTATCATCCATGTGCCGCTCAAAGCACCGATAATCAATAGAATAATGATAGCTGTGGCAACACCTGAAATGTTGTTGGTGATGGCAAGTTCATAATCTTTCCAAGGGATGCGGTAGAAAGCCATGCCGATAAAGACACACATACCAGTGGTGGCAAGCAGGGAAATCTGGCTTCCTCCACTCAAGGCGTCACTTCCGAAAGTATGGATGGTGGCGAACAGCATTCCTACGAGAAAAGCGATGGGAAATAGAGAAACGAGTGGAGAGGGTATTTCTTTGCTGAATTCATAGGGTTGTTTTTGACTATGCTTGGTTGACGAATCTATTATCAATCTGTCGTTTATAGTTTGATGCGACAAAGGTATAACAATTCTGTTCAATATCTTCCTTATCCTTTGCATGACAAATAAAAATTATCAAATCTTTGCGTTTGCTTGGAAAAATGATAGTATCCTTGTTATTTCTTGCTGTAAAGGGTGATAGACAACGATATTATTGTTAAAATAACGCCGGTGCCGACCACGCCACTCCATCCCCAAGTCTGCCAACTGCTTCCTGCAAGGAAGGTACCCAAAGAGCCGCCGATGAAGTAAGTGGTCATGAAAATCGTATTTACCCGATTGGAGGCAGACGGGTAGATGTCGAAAATACTGGTCTGGTTGCTGAGTTGGATACATTGCATGCCTATGTCTATAAGAATGACACCGGTAATGATACCTGCATAGTTGTTTCCGCAGAAAAAGAGCGAGGCCCATGCAAGCAGAATCATTCCGCAACCGATAAAGTTGAAATTGCGTATGCCTACCTTTTTTACATATTTTCCTACAAAAGATGCGGTTAAGGCTCCGGCAATGCCGCAGAGCCCTAGTATGCCGATGACATCGCTGGATGCATGGAACGGGGCTTCTCCCATTTTGAATGCAAGGCAGGACCACATGGCAAGGAATGAGCCAAAGGCCAGTCCTGCACGTATCGAGTAGATTCGTAGAGAGGGGTATTCTCTTACTAATGAGAAAAGAGACTTCATCAGCCCGGAATATTTGCCTTGGAAAGTCGGTTGTATGTCCGGTAGTACCTTTAATACAACGATAGCGCATAGTAACATCATTCCAGCGGCGATGAAGTACATTTCACGCCAGCCAAGCACTTCACCCACAAATCCGCTGACAACACGTGATGCAAGTATTCCAGTCAGTAATCCTGAGATGACGACACCTACATTCCGTCCCTTGTTTTCGGGGCGTGAGAATTGCGAGGCAATCGGTACAAATATTTGGGGTATCATGGAGCAGATGCCGGTAATGAGTGATGCTGCCCAGATGATGTAGATGTTCGGTGCCATGGCAATGGCTAGAAGGGAAAATATGAGTAGGAAGAAATTCGTTAGGATGATATTCTTGCGTCGATAGAGGTCTCCTAATGGGACGATGAACAATAATCCCAGCGCATATCCGATTTGTGTAATCATGGCAATGAGGTTCGTTTTGAATTCAGAAACTTCCAATTCATGCCGCATGATATTAAGCAGGGGTTGATTGTAATACAAGTTGGCTACGGACACGCCAGCTACGATAGCAAGTGTCCAGAGTATATGTGCCGGTAATCCTCCGTTTTCTTTCAGTTCTTGTTTCATGCTGCAAAGATAATGTCTTTCTGTTTCATGCGCAAGATATGTGAGTATGATAAGAATATGTGTGAAGTGGTATCATCTTTTTAGCCTTTCCGTTTGTTATACTATTATTTTGTTTGAGAATAATTGATTGGAGCTATCTTGGATAAGCGGAATGTTGTATTGATATTTAAAGATACGTTGGGCATGGGAAATGAATGGTTTAGAGAGTTGCTGGGTATGAAATACAGGTGGACGAAATGCAGGCTCTTCTAGCAAACGAGGGTTGGTAAGGTGAATTCGATGACTCAAGGAACCTACCGTTCCCCCATTAGACCGCCTCCTGATGACATACTTGGGATTATCCTGCTATTGACTGAAAACTCGGGTATATATTAGTATGAATCATTATTACTTAAACTTATAATAGTATGAAACATTTATCGATAATAATAATAGTAGTGTCATTATGCGTTTTCCTGCTATCCATCGGCGTATATCATAAGGTTCCCTGGTCTGTTCTGCCAATAGTGGCTAGTGGAATCTGTATATTATGTTGGCTTTTGTTCCATTTACTCTGTATCAGTGAAGAAAGAGATTTTACTGAAAGAGGGAAATCAGTATTTCATTGATACCTTTCAAAACATACGTAATCCCATTTCTTTGATTAAGACACCGTTAGGGGCAGTTTACGAAGGAGACTGTCCGGAAGACATAAAGAAGGAACTGGCTGTTGCACTTCATCATATAGGCGGGCTGGAGCAGCACTTGATAGCGTTGATGGAGTTGAAACGACTATTTGGCAATTCTGGTAGCCTGGTAGTTGCAGAACATGAAATCGGCGCATTTATGAGGAAGAAAGTGTCTTTTTTTACAGTCTCATGTGGCCGGGTTACAGATGAAGCTGGATTTGGTTCCGGATTTTGACTATGCAAGCGCTTGGTTTGATCCGGGAAAGATATCTCCGGTTATCGACCGGTTTGTATTGAGTGCCATCGAGTGTTCTCTGCCGGAAACGCATCTCTCGATGCAGGTTTCGTTGAAGGGAGATTACTGGGCAATCAGGATTAAGGATACAGGCAACAAGCGATTTCTGAAATGTTGCAGATGGTACTCGTCGCGGCTTCCTATTCTGCGACCTCTGCATGGCAAGCAGTATGGCATGGGCGGTGGTTTTTTGACAAGTTGATGAATATATGTGACGGGAAAATACTGACTTTGGAAAAGGAGGCTCTGCTTCGATTTCCCATAAGATGTTCGTGTGCGGTTTCGGGGGGGAATACATCCTTAAATATTGCCGGAACACTTTTCAGGTGAATGAGTCGGAAATAGCTTTCCATGGTTTCTCGAAGAAAAAAAAGTATGGATAGACCTTTAGTGATACTTGCGGATAATGACAAGGGATTCAAGGATTATCTTGGGAAACGTTTATCGGAATGTTTTGTAGTGAGGAGCTTTGATGACGGTCAGGAAGCATTGGAGGTAATATGTGAAGAGTATCCGGATTTGGTGATTTGTGATATCATGTTGAAAGGTATGAGCGGTGAGGAACTTTCTTCTAAACTGAAGACGTCGAGGGACACCTCCTTTATTCCGGTGATATTGATGGGGGCGCACATTGATGTGAAACGGCGGGAAAAGCGTTGTTCTTCTCAGGCTGATCTCTTTGTATGTAAGCCCTTTAATCTGGAGGACCTTAAAGTGGAAATATCCATATTGATAAATAATAGCCGTTTTCTTCGGAAGACATTTCTTCAGAAAGCTTTTTGGAGAAGAATTTTTTAACGAAACCTATGGAGCGGGCTCAGCAGGATGCCAATCTGGCAATTTTTGAATGAAGTGAAGCTTTACATTATGGAGAATATGGATAAAGAGGATTTGACAGTAGATGATATTGCCTCCAGGATGTGCATGAGCCGGACAACCTTTTTATAATAAGTGGAAGTTGTTGACGGGAGAAGCACCCAAATATTTGATTTCGAGAATCAGGATGGAGAAGGCACGGGAACTTTTGGAAAGCGGAAAATTTTCTGTGACTATGGTTGCTGAAATGGTGGGTATGCGAAATCTGAAAAACTTCAGAGGCAGGTATAAGGAGTATTTTGGAAAAACACCGAAGGAGTTTATGAAAAAAGTATGATATTTATCTGAAGAAAACTTTCATAGAAAGGCTGTCACATATTAGATAATGGACAGCCTTTGTTTTGAAATGGGAGATAGGAGAACTGAACATCCTAAGCTATCTATAAAGGAAAATCTCTCATCGTTTTCGTTTTGGGGATAACTGGGTATATATGATTAGCTTTACTTGCCGATGCAGCATATTTACATCACTGATTATCAGTGACCATTCATTTTAATCGGTACAACCACAGTTTTGACAAATGCACAGAATGTAGGGACAAATGCAAACCGCTGTATTTCATAGCTTTGCATATACGTGTTGTACCGCCTCTTTTCAGCCTTTTTGTGGAATGTCCGCTATCAGATACAAGGTGTTGAGTGATAGGGCATTTCCGTAGGTGTGTTACAGAACGCTTGTTGAATACAAAGGTAGTGGTTTTCTTGGGATTTCTGTGGTTGCGTGGACTTTTTCTTCCAAAGAGGTTGATTTACAGTAGAAAAACGGTTATAGAGCCAGAAAACTTTTGTAGATATACACTCGATTCGCTTGAAAAAGTGTAGAGAAATGGGTTATATTCGTTTGAAAAAGTGTAATGAAGTTGAATTATTCGCTTGAAAAAATGTAATTGCTTCCGTTTGCCCACAATGGAAAATGTTTGTATGTTCCAACAGAAACACTTATATGCTTGTAACAACTATTATATCCTATCGGGTATAATTCTGCTTATTGTATCAATATTATACCCGAAATGGTATAATTAATATATTTGACAGAACTCCATAATGTCGAGCATCTAATATTGGATACATAGTTTGAACACCAACAGATTAAAGTCTCATGAATATCACCGGAAACAATTATTGTCTTAGTTTCGGGAAAAGATAGTGAGAATATGCCGTTATGGTTCATCTTATGTTCCTGTTAATAGTGTTTATAGATAGAATTAATCCTTACCATACCCCTCCTTCTCTTTCCATATCTTGATTTCTTTATCAAAATCCGAAAGAAACTCCTTGTCTTGTATAAAGCGAAATTTATCATATTCAGCGTATGCCTTTTCTTTCGCTTGTTCGGCAGAAATGGTGCCAGCCTCATTGTATTTGTCATACTCATATAGAGTCAGGAAATCATCCAATTGCTTTTTCCAATCTGCCATTGTGGAGATGATTTGCCGTTCGGCACGAAGTTCGGCCAAATCAAGGAATGCGGTTGATAGACGATTGAAAGCTGAGACTTCTTTGTCGGACAAGTAATTCTGGGCGATAATTGTATCCGACTTTTGGACTCTGCCGTCAGGAGCGTTTTTCCACGTGGTAAGTCCCATGTGGGGCTTTTGGGCATCTGCTCTTGAATAGATGATTTCGGTTGCCGTTTGATGGGAAGTAGCCCAATACATCATATCTTGCACCCTCTTGAAGAATTGTAGGGTGGTCTCAGCCTTAGGATCATAATCGGCACTACATTCGGCATAGACATCGGTGATTTTCTGATAATACCGACGTTCTGAAACTCGTATTTCTCGGATACGTTCTAATAGGTCGTCAAAATAATCTTTGCCAAAATGTTTGCCCTGTTTCAAGCGTTCATCATCCAATACAAATCCTTTTATGATCATTTCTTTTAGAACCGATGTAGCCCACATCCGGAATTGGCCCGCTTGATAACTGCCCACACGAAACCCAACAGCAATAACCGCATCCAAATTGTAGAACAATGTATCATCGTTCTTGCCATCAAGTTCAGTTGTTCGAATTTTTCGAATAACTGAACTCTCCTCCAATTCTCCGCTTTTGAATATCTCTTTCAGATGGTTATTGATCGTATTCGTTTCAACACCAAACAAATCGGCCATTCGCTTTTGCGACATCCAAAATGTTTCATTATTGAAGATGACCTCTATACGGCTTTCTCCTTGTTTCGTCTTGTATAGCAATATGTTGGAAGATAGACTGTTGTCTATTAATTCAGGAGTTGATATTTCTTGTTTGAAATATTCTTTTGCTATCTGTACTTGTGGCTTCTTACTATCGGCATTTTCAGCAATCATCAAACAAGCGATTCGTGATAGATGTATATTCTCCACCTTACGAAAGGAGCCGGAATTTAGTTTGACCATCTCAAACGTAGCATTAAAATGCTCGGTAGTGTTACAACCTTTCTTATTGGCTATGGCGATAGCTTTGTTTAGAGTACGATTGAATTTTTGGTATGTGCCATAGCCTAATGCGGTGCACAACTCACGAGAAGTCCAATACTCTAAACCTTTATTATCTTGCTTTTTAATCCGTTCAAAGTCGGGTTGAATAGAGGGTATATTGTTCTCGTCTATCATTATTTCATGTTATTGGAGTTATACACCGCCAATCCTTAATCGTCAACATGTATTTCTGACGAGGATGACGGGGCTTGTCTGGGTAGAGCATAGAAACAAATCCCTCTTTTATGGCTGGATTGAGAGAGTATTCCATGAAATTTTCACGGTTCTTTAAACCTACGGCTGCCATCATCTCTTTGACTGATAATCTATTGTTTGCAAGTACCTCTATTAAACGGTTGATATTTTCATTATCTATCTGTAATGGATTATCTAAGCTTGTCGGGGTACTTGTCGGGGTACTTGTCGGGGCGGAGATACCCATGTCTTCGGGGGCATTAACCACCATGAAACGATTCCTCAATTCATTGTTTTCTCCTATCAATAGATTTCGGAAGAATCGTTCTAAATACACAGGCTCTCTTTTGATGCCTTTTTGTATGTTTTGATAATTGGCTCTAACCAAAGCATTACGGAAATACCAAGAATGATTGGCAAAAAAGGTCGTTCTCGACATTGAATCCCATCGAGCGTAAATACTGGATGGTGAACACTGCTGTTGTTCGGGTATTGCCTTCTCCAAACGGATGAATCTGCCACAACCCGGATACGAATTGGGTAATATGAGTGACAAATTTGGTCTATATATAATCCTGTATAATCAAACGCCTTTTCTTGTTCAAGATCATACTCTATGGCTCTGCGAATGTCGGGAGCAGATACATAAAATACCGTATCGCCACGAAGCACCCATTCATTTTTTGGTGATATTGTAATCTCTGATTTGTCCGGCAAACTTGAATACTCCATCAAATATACGCCGATGAATGGCGGTCAATCCGGCTACGGTAAAAGCAAATGAACGCTCATTCAATAGTTTGGTTATATTGGCAGAAACTTTATCCGCTTCTTCTGTTTCGTTATCCTTTTCAGTACGAATGTCTTTTGAATCGTAGTAACTCTTGATAAGTTGTTGTACTTCATCAATGGTTATGTCTCCCTCAATATGCTTGCGAGCAGTTTCAATAAGATAATCCGAGGGCTTCAAGCCATCTACCGCTTGAAGTCCTATTGCCGTTTGCCAAGCATAGCCTCTTTCACGCTTTTGCGGTTCGCCTTGCTGGATGTATTCATCGAAATTGACCATCGTAATATCATTTCGCATGTTTTCGTATAGCAGATACTATGCTTTCTGTATTCCAATGAACAATTTCGTCGGCTCTATCATTTACAATAGCAGAAATTCGCTCTTGTCCTCTTGGGATTACCCCAATAATTGGAACTCCTTTTTCTATAGCTTTGTCAAGCTCCCATTTCATCCAATCACTATATGAAGCATAGATTCCAGCGATACCTAAAACAATATCCGAAGCCGCTATTCTTTCTGAGATTCGCTGTCTTATGTAATATGTATTCATTGAATTTATAGAATCTGTTGGTGGAAATTCTGTAAATTCAACATTAAAGTACCCTCTTGATTCGAGAAGGTTTCTTAACGATTTTAAGTCATTTACATGTGACCAAGAATGACTAATGAAAATTTTATATGTTTTAGCCATGTTTTTATTTCTTTAAAATTGATTTTGTTTTCTCGAAACTATCTATTTGCCATTGTAAGGGTTGCTGGTCGTGAAATAGTCTCTCATACTTTTCAGCTTCAGCATGGTTGCCTAATGCAAGATAGGCATTAGATAAAGAAGCATATTTCCAAAGCAACTCTTCGGCTTCTGGGTCTTCAAGAGATTTCAGAATTATATCAATAATCTCAGCATATGTGAGTTTGGCTTCAACTATAGAATGTGTCTTTAGTTCTTCTGATATCTCATGCAATGATTTTATATACATACAAGTTGCATAGTTTTCACCTGTATAATAATCTTTTATATTGATTCCATCCGTTTTTTATATGAATCTATGGCTGAGTTAAGATAACTTTTATCGGATGTTATTTCCCATAATCTTTTATTTATTGCTCCTAAAATTCCAAGAGTTTCTGTATCTGTTTGGTTTCCTATTTTCGCCATTATTAGCATAGCATCGGTCAACGCTCTTTGTGTAGATGGTACTTCACTTTTGTAACGGCACAACGCTCGTTGTTGAATATAGTATTTTTCATTTTCTGTTTTAGAACACAATTTCTCCCACAATTGTTCTGCTTTAACAAAATCACCTTTTGCCATATTATCTTTCGCCATCTCAGTCAAAGCATAAATAGAATCTTCATTATTTTTTCAATTCTCCAATGATACTGGAGATTTCTTCTTCTGAAATTTCCGGTTTTTTTTCATTTTGATGAATGTAAGAATAAAGTGGGCTATCCGTTTTAGGCTCATTGATGACACTTTGAATTAAAGTTCGAAGCTGCGGAATACATTTCTTTGCTTCTGCTTCTGAAATTTCATTTCCTAAATGTTTGTAACTTATTATTCTATCGTGTCCAATATCAAACGGTATTTTCCCTTCATCTTCTTTAATGATTATTGTAGAATATGGACGTAATGCATGACGTACTCCTAATTCGTATATTGCATTAGGGTTAAAAGTTGATATGTCTGCAATAACAATGTCAGCGTAATATAAGAGTGCATACATACTTCTATCAATTATTCCAGATTCTACAATCTCGTCAGCGCGTATGCATTTGCATCCAGCGGATTCTACGGCAGGACGGATTATTTTTTTAATACGTAGCATCTAAATCAATAGTACGGTTAGTATCTGGATCCTTTTTCTTGCCGAATCCCATTACTATAAAACATAAATTCCTTTCCATTATTATAATTCATTTAGGTCTAATCAATTACTTCACTTGCTATAGGATGATTACGCTTATTGAATGCTTGTTCAATATAAGCGTTAGGATTACATTTGAAGTCATCCCATTTAACTAAGATGCAAAATCGATCATCTTCATCATATGCACATTTTCCGTGATTATTTAAGTAATAATTTTTACTAAATTCTTTAATAGTAGTCGCATCGTTAATAGCTACAGTATTATGACTTTTACCACAGATAGAGCATATATGTTGTCCTTTGTATATTGAATCATACATTGAAGGTAATACAACTCCTAAAATTCCGTTTCGAGTATTACCTTCGCTATTATACAATGACGCTTGTAGCTCTCTCTTTATAAATTTCTGTTCTTTCCACCCCAAAGTCTCTGCACTCTGTGCCCCAATCAAGAAGATTGTAACCGTTGAATCAGACAAATAATCTTCTCTGATTTTTCGCATAATATAGTCTTCGTCTTCAGAATTAATAGGGGTATTTAGCGACTTGTCTATCATGTCAACTTTTTCATTGGCACTCCATTTTTTCGTATTTCTCGTTTATACCAACTATCTTCTGTTTTAAAA
>ENA-OQCV01000450-OQCV01000450.1-human-gut-metagenome-genome-assembly--contig:-NODE-450-length-11215-cov-2.685335_pt1 | contig 11215 bp, 7 predicted proteins | sample MGYA00242766_ERZ504592 | MGnify/ENA primary metagenome ERZ504592 (study PRJEB26092, sample SAMD00036315) | human gut metagenome | host: Homo sapiens | study: EMG produced TPA metagenomics assembly of...
CAAGAAATGAGTAAAATAATACCCGTCCGCATCCACCAGATTGCAAAACAACTCATCTTTACTGATCCGATATCCACCAAAGACATTAAACCACAAACCATTTACCGGAGATGCTTTAAAACCCAATGTAGCATTCAGTGGCACATAGGTAGAAGGCATCCGGGCGTTTAAAGACCAATAAGGTGAAAAGCATTCAACCGGCGATAATCATTCAGTTCACGCCCTCCCAGCGCATGTAAATAAAGCACATAACTCTCCGAGAACAAGTATTCGGCTTTCACGTCAGGAGACACATCAATACCACTGTCCTCTCCCGACTGCCAATCCACATGAGCACCGACACGGACCCGCCAGTCATCACTTTCCAACATATAATAAGGATTCAAACCCAGTGAAGTATAGTTGCCCATTAAACTGTCCGAAGAATAAACAGGTTATCCATCTCGAAACGGATGCCTACCCGTTGCCTCATTATCCAGCTTGCCCATACATCTCCTTCGGTGTGGACAATCTTCTCCTTACCTGTAGATGCATTGCCTGAATAATCCAGCGGATATTTGATACCAAAATACTTCAATCCGGTCTGCAAAGTGAATTGCAAAGGAAGCGATTCATCTCTGGAAGAAACACCTATGTGAAAATCGCCTAAAGTATGATGCTGTTTATCAGTAGCTCTGGCAGAAGCCGTATGCATTTCGGAATCAGGCATATAGTTAAACACTTGTGATTGCAGGCCGCCACCTAAATTCAAAGTTACCTTGCTGAAATCATGAGAATAGTCCAAACGGAACTCAGTAGAATAAAAACGTGATTTCCAATCCTCAGCATTCCAATGCTTCAGCTTTCCGTTCATGCCATCCAAAGATACCCCGACTTTCAGACGGTCCTTTCCGGTGATATCCCACAGATACCCAGCCTTAAAATCCACATTCCCATAATTTCCATATCCGGCACGGACATATCCACGTTTCGCGCGGTTCATAGCCCATTCACGGGTTATAGGAGACATACTTTCATACGTCCAGGCCGAAACAGGGCGCAAGGCTGTAGCATATTCTATGCCTTTCTTCATTACAGCCGGCTCCTCCACCCTAGGCAGGACATTAATCTTTGAGGCATCCATGATATTGGGATTATACTCATTCTCTACCACCACAGTGCGGTTCAACGTACTATCTTGCTGCGCATATGCAACAGACAGAGGCAAAAAAGGCCAATATAATGGACAATTGACAATGGACAATTGACAATTGACAATGCTATGCAGCGTGATGATGCGCAGTCAATTGTCAATTATCTCATTGTTCCCAACCCGCTGAAAGCCTTGCAAAAATCTGGCGGAACAGCATCGGAACCGGTTCCAGATACCGGTCATCGGTATTACGGGAAGCAACGGTAAGACTGTTGTGAAGGAATGGCTGCACCAGTTGCTCAGTCCGGAACGTGCCATTATCCGTTCTCCCCGCAGTTATAACTCCCAGATTGGAGTGCCTTTGTCTGTGTGGCAGATGAACGAACAGTCCGAACTTGCTATTTTTGAAGCCGGTATTTCCGAGCCGGGGGAAAATGCGTGCTTTGCAGAACATCATCAAGCCTACCATAGGTATCCTGACCAATATAGGAGGGGCTCACCAGGAAAATTTCTTCTCGTTGCAGGAGAAATGCATGGAGAAGCTGACGCTTTTCAAGAATTGTGATGTAGTGATTTATAATGGTGACGATGAGTTCGTCAGCAACTGTGTGGCGAAGTCCATGCTGTCTGCACGTGAGATTGCGTGGAGCCGGAAAGATATGGAACGTCCTCTATATATAAGTAAGGTGGAGAAACGGGATGACTGTACTGTCATTTCCTATCGCTATCTGGATATGGACAATACGTTTACTCTACCGTTCATAGATGATGCTTCCATCGAGAATTCGCTGAACTGCCTGGCCGCATGCCTCTATCTGATGCTTCCTGCCGAACAGATTACAGAACGTATGGCAAGGCTGGAACCCATCGCCATGCGGCTGGAAGTCAAGGAGGGAAAAAATCAACTGTCTGTTGATTAACGACAGTTATAATTCTGACCTTGGCTCATTGGATATTGCACTCGATTTTCTTTACCGTCGTTCGCAAAGTAAGGGATTGAGGCGGACTTTGGTTCTTTCGGATATATTGGAGACCGGTCAGAACACGCTGACACTTTACCGACAAGTGGCACAGCTGGTAAACAGCCGTGGCATTGAACGCATCATAGGTGTAGGAAATGAAATATCTTCCTGCGCTGCACGCTTTAATATAGAGAAGACCTTTTATCCGGATACAGCGGCCTTGATACGTGCCATTCAGCGTGGGGAACTTCGCCTTGAAACGAAATTATTCTGATTAAGGGTGCACGTAAGTTCGGTTTTGACTCCTTGACGGAAGTATTGGAGAAGAAGGTGCACGAAACCATTCTGGAGGTTAATCTTGGAGCGATGATTGCCAATCTGAACTATTATCGTGGCAAGCTGAAGCCGGAAACAAAGATGGTCTGCATGGTGAAAGCCTCCGCTTACGGTGCAGGTTCTTACGAGATAGCCAAGACCTTGCAGGAACATCATGTCGATTATCTTGCCGTGGCGGTTGCCGACGAAGGCTCCGAACTCCGTAAAGCGGGCATCACTGCGAACATCATTATCATGAATCCTGAGATGACTGCTTTCAAGACCATGTTCGATTACAAGCTGGAGCCCGAAGTATATAGCTTCCATCTGCTGGACGCTTTGATTAAAGAAGCGGAAAAGGAAGGTATCACAAACTTCCCCATCCACATAAAGCTGGATACCGGTATGCACCGCCTGGGGTTTGCTCCGGAGGACATGCCCCGGCTGATAGAGCGGCTGAAGGGACAGAATGCCGTGATTGCCCGTTCCGTCTTCTCGCATTTGGTAGGGAGCGATTCGCAACAATTCGACAGTTTTACACGCCGGCAGATAGAAATGTTCGAGAAAGCGTCCATGGAATTGCAGGAGGCTTTTCCGCATAAGATACTTCGCCATATCTGCAATTCCGCAGGTATCGAGCGTTTCCCCGGGGCGCAATTCGATATGGTGCGCCTGGGTATCGGCCTCTATGGTGTCAATCCCATAGACAATTCTATTATGAATAATGTGAGCACGTTGAAGACTACCATCCTCCAGATACGTGATGTTCCCGAAGAGGATACGGTGGGGTATAGCCGGAAAGGGCATCTCACCCGTCCGTCGCGTATAGCGGCTCTTCCCATCGGTTACGCCGACGGCCTGAACCGCCATCTTGGAAATGGACATGCTTATTGTCTTGTAAACGGCCAACGGGCAGCCTATGTAGGGAATATCTGCATGGATGTCTGTATGATTGACGTGACGGACATTGATTGCAAGGAGGGTGACAGTGTGGAAATTTTTGGTGACCATCTGCCTATAACCGTTCTTTCCGATGTACTCGAAACTATTCCTTATGAGGTGTTGACAAGCGTTTCTACGCGGGTAAAACGTATTTATTATCAAGACTGAAGATAGGGGGCAGGGATTAGGGATTGCGATAAAATTAATCCTTAATCCTTAATCCCTAATCCTTAATTTTCCTATCTTTGCACTATAATTAATCAGATATAACTATGACAAACTTACTTTATTAGGCTTTCTGCCCAGCGGTTCCGAATGGATAATTATTGCATTGGTCATCTTACTGTTGTTTGGTGGTAAGAAAATTCCCGAATTGATGCGTGGTTTGGGCAAAGGAGTGAAGAGCTTCAGGATGGCGTGAATGAAGCCAAAGAAGAGATAAACAAGGCTCAGGAAGATTTGGATAAACCGGCTGAAAAGAAATAAAGGAACAAGGGTATTTACTATTTGACAATTTACTATTTACTATTTGATACTCTGAGAAGTTCAGGAGTATGGGTAGGCTTGTTGCCTTTTCCACAGCGCAGCCCAAATAGTAAATTGTCAAATAGTAAATCCCCACAGCGCAGCCCAAATAGTAAATAGTAAATTGTCAAATAGTAAATCCCTTTATGTCAGAAAAAGAACTAACCTTTTGGGACCACTTGGACGAGTTGCGCCGGGTGTTGTTTCGTGTACTCGGTGTGTGGTTTGTATTGGCTATCGGTTATTTTATTGCCATGCCTTATCTGTTTGACAATGTGATATTGGCTCCTTGCCATAACGACTTCATTTTCTATGACTTGCTGCGCTGGATAGGGCAGAGACTGGACTTGCAGGATGAATTCTTTACCCAGGAGTTTCATGTGAAGCTCGTCAATATCAATCTTGCCGCACCGTTCTTTGTCCACATGTCTACCGCTTTCTGGATGTCGGTGGTAACGGCTGCTCCTTATATTTTCTATGAAATCTGGCGCTTTGTAAGCCCTGCACTCTATCCAAACGAGCGTAAAGGGGTGAGGAAAGCGCTGGGTATAGGTACGGTGATGTTCTTTATCGGTGTGTTGCTGGGGTATTTTATGGTCTATCCGCTGACATTGCGTTTCCTTTCCACTTATCAATTGAGCGCAGCCATCGAGAATCAAATTTCCCTGAACTCGTACATCGACAATTTCATGATGTTGGTGCTTTGCATGGGACTGGCATTCGAACTGCCGCTGGTGACATGGCTGCTTTCCCTGCTGGGACTGGTGCACAAGACCTTTTTGCGGAAATACCGCCGTCATGCTGTTGTCATCATTGTTATTGCCTCGGCCATCATTACTCCGACCGGTGACCCGTTTACCTTGACAGTAGTGGCGGTGCCGCTTTATCTGCTCTATGAGTTGAGTATCCATGATGATAAAGGATAAAAAAGACTGATGATGAAGCGGAAGAAGTGGAGACAGAGGAATGATGGATTGTGAAGTAAAGGAATATTTTAGTATATTGCTGGAAGCCTGCCACGTTGAGGAAATCTCCTTGGACGTGGCCTATCGGCAATTGCGCGAGTTGCTGGAGCGTTTGTGCCGTACACAGATGCCCGACGGCAGCTTGCAGATGACGGACCTTTCTGCACGTATCAGTTTCGTGGCTTCGAAGGTCGGACTTTCCACCGTGGAACAGAACCGTCTGCATACCTTCCGGCTGACCTCCAATGCTATTCTGAACCGCCAGGCGGAACCGCAACGTGAACAGTTGTTGCGTGATGCCAAGACACTGGCATTCTTTGTCAAGCGCTTGACGGGGGAGGAGATACCTGCCGAACTTTATCGCCTGCTACCCCGTGCGGATGCCACCTATATAGTGGCACCGCCTGTCAAAGAGCGGATAAAGCGCATGCGCGTCTGTTTTCAGTATGCCGATGATACTTATTTATATGTACTGCCCGTAGACACTGTGGCCGATGAGCCGTTGCGTGTCCGTTATAATGTACCTCAGATTAATGAAGAGTTTGCAGAAACCTGCCGGATTCTGTGGCGGCATGCCCAGGTCAATCTGCTGGATGTTACGGTGGACGAAGTCGGTATACTCACCCCTTCCTTTATTATACTTGAGCCCGATTACTTGATAGACATCAGTTCGCTTGCCGAATGCTTCAAGGATTACGGGCATCATCCTGCCAACTATATTCTGGCACGGCTCCAGTCGCCAGACAATACCCGTCCGTTACTGTTGGGTAATATTGCCAACCTCTTTCTGGACGAATGGATTCATGCCAAGGAGGCACCCGATTATTTGGCATGCATGAAGAAGGCCTTCCGTTCTTATCCCATCGAGCTGGCAGCATGTGCCGACCTGCGCGACCGGGAGAAGGAAGCCGAATTCTTTTCCGATTGCAAGCGCCATTTCGACAATATCCACCGGACGGTGACAGAAACATTCCGTGCATCCGGCTATGAACTCGATAGGACTGATGCCGTGCTGGAACCCTCTTACATCTGTGAAGCATTGGGTTTGCAAGGGCGTCTGGACTACATGCAGCGGGATATGACCTCGTTCATTGAAATGAAGTCCGGTAAGGCGGACGAGTATTCCATCCGTGGTAAGGTGGAGCCTAAAGAAAACAATAAGGTACAGATGTTGCTCTATCAGGCTGTGTTGGAGTATTCTATGGGAATGGACCATCGACGTGTAAAGGCCTACCTGCTCTATACCCGTTATCCGTTGCTTTATCCGGCACGTCCTTCGTGGGCAATGGTGCGCCGTGTGATGGATGTGCGTAACCGGATTGTAGCCAATGAATATGGCATCCAGTTACGGAATAGCCCACAGTATACGGCAGAGCGCCTGAAAGACATCCATCCGGATACCTTGAATGAGCGCGGTTTGGACAATACCTTGTGGAAACGCTTCCTTTGCCCCTCCATCGATGCCGTAGCGCAACGCATCCGTTCGCTTTCGTCGTTGGAACAAAGCTATTTTTATACGCTCTATAACTTTATAACCAAGGAACTCTATACCTCCAAATCTGGAGATGTGGATTATGAAGGACGTACCGGTGCTGCCGCCCTCTGGCTTTCCACACTGGCTGAGAAATGTGAGGCAGGTGAAATTCTGTACGATTTGGCTATTTGCGAGAATCATGCGGCAGATGCGCATAAACCGTATTTGTCACTCAGAACGAAGCAAATGGTTGCTTCCCGGCAGGAGCGGGTTCTGCCCAATTTCCGTCAGGGTGATGCGGTGGTTCTTTACGAACGGAATACGGATACCGACAACGTTACCAACAAGATGGTGTTTAAAGGTAATATAGAGCGCATATCCGATAACGAGGTCTGTATCCGTCTTCGTGCCACTCAGCAGAATGCGGGTGTATTGCCTGCTGCTAGCCTTTATGCCATAGAGCACGACTATATGGACACCTCCTTTCGTAGCATGTATCTGGGACTTTCCGCTTTCCTTTCTGCCACTCAAAGACGGCGTGATTTGTTGTTGGGGCAGCGCCCTCCCGAGTTCGATGCTTCTTTGGATACTGGTATTGCGACCGTTCCGGATGATTTTTCGCGGATTATTCTAAAAGCGCAGGCTGCCCGCGACTATTTCCTTTTAATCGGTCCGCCGGGTACCGGCAAGACCTCTCGCGCGCTGCGGGGCATGGTAGAAGCCTTTTACCGGGAGGGGAAACAGATTCTACTGCTTTCGTATACCAATCGTGCTGTAGATGAAATCAGTAAGGCGCTGGCTTCCATTGAGCCTGAAATAGACTTTATCCGTTTAGGCAGTGAGTTGTCTTGCGATGACTCATTCCGCCCGTATCTGATTGAGAATGTGTTGGAATCTTGTGCCACTCGGCGGCAGGTGCAGGAGCGCATTGCCCGTTGCCGTGTTTTTGTCGGTACGGTTGCCACGCTTTCTTCCAAGACCGAACTTTTTCCCGGGTTGAAGACTTTTGATGTAGCGATTGTGGATGAGGCTACCCAAATTTTGGGAAACCACAACTGCTGGGGTTACTCTGTACCCGCAATCCCGCAGGCGCGGATGCCATCGGCAAATTTATTTTGATAGGTGACCATAAGCAGCTACCCGCAGTGGTCTTGCAGTCGTCCGAGCAGTCGGAAGTGTGTGACGAAGCTTTGCAGGCTATCGGATTGTATAATTTGAAAGATTCCCTTTTCGAACGCCTTTATAGGAATCTCTCCAAGGAAAGTGCCAATCGCCAGGCATCAACCTCTCATTCTTCATCTTTTATCCCTCATCCCTCCTACGACATGCTCTGCCGTCAGGGTCGTATGAATATCGAGGTAGCTTTGTTTCCTAACCGGGCTTTTACGGTGGTCTGTTGGAACCGGTTGGTCTGCCGCACCAGCAGGGAGAGCTGACTCTTGCTCCTGAGCTGTGTGATTGTGAGTTTGCCGGCTTGCTGACTCGTCGTGTCGCTTTTCTGCCTGCCGCAGTCGAACCACCGGCACAGTCGGCCAAGATGAACCATTCGGAGGCGCGGATTGTGGCACGGTTGGCAGCGGCTATCTATCGGCAGTATGCAGCTGTTTCCGGTTTCAACCCGGCTGTCACTTTAGGTGTCATCACTCCTTATCGCAGTCAGATAGCCTTGATTAAGAAAGAGATTGCCGCTTTGGGTATTGCTCCTTTGGAGGATATATTGGTAGACACCGTGGAACGCTTCCAAGGTAGCGAACGGGATGTTATTATCTACTCTTTCTGTGTGAACCGGGCTTATCAGTTGAAGTTTCTGGCAAATATGACGGAGGAAAACGGTACTCGGATTGACCGGAAATTGAATGTTGCCCTTACTCGTGCCCGCAGGCAGATGTTTATGACAGGAGTGCCGCAACTATTGAAACTTAATCCTATTTATGCCGAGCTCTTGTCTGTAGTTTGCCATTCGTAACCGTCTTATTTAGTAAATCTTAAATATTTTCTGCTTCTTTATAGAGTTTATTAATAACGCTGTGTGAGATAAACCATTATCTTTGCATCACGATTTTTTTCATAGAGATTTAGATTTAAGGTTAGAAGAATTGTGGAAGTCGTGAGACTTCCCCATTTTTTTTCATCTTAAAATTGTGTTCCATTTACAGTTTTTTGATTTTTTGACTGTAATTGAACGAAGAAAAGCCATTTCGTGAGAAAAGGCCTTTTTTTGTGCGGAGTTTGCAAGGCATGTAATGCAGTTTGCAAACTCCGCATGATTCTGAATATCTATATAGAGACTTCTGATTAGTCCACTATAATCGGTTTGTACTTCGGAACCAGTGCCTTCATGATGCACCAGCCTATCAGGTAGGACACTGCACATACACAGAAGATGATGAAATATCCGGCAGGCTTGGCCCTGGAATCCAAGAAATACCAATTTGTGTCTTGTCGGCATAGTCGAACAGCAAACCGGAACTCATGTTGATAAGGAATGAGCTGATACCGCCCGCCATACCTCCGATTCCCACAATGGTGGCAATGGTGCTCTTGGGGAAACATATCACCTACCACAGAATAGATGTTGGCCGACCAGGACTGATGGGCAGCGCCTGCAATACCTATGATGATAATCGGGAACCAATAGGCTTGTTCGCCAAATACTTCCTTGTTGCCCAATGGCTGTGCAAACAATGCCAATAGCGGGAACAGTGCAAAGATGAACATGGCCTGCATGCGTGCGGCGTAGGGGTTCTTACCGGTTTTGTTGATAATGATAGTGGGCAATTTCCCGCCATAGACGGACAACATCGTGATGGCATAGAGCACAAAGATAAGCATCTGTGCCGTGGGAGTATCTGAGGAGAATCCGTAAACGTCCGAAATGTATGCGGGTGCCCAGAAGAGGAAGAACCACCATACACCGTCAGTCATGAATTTGCCGAAAAATACAGCCCAGGTTTGCGGATATTTGAAACATTGCAGGAAAGAAATGCTCTTTTCATCCTTGGTTGTCGGAGTAGTCGCCTTTTTATCCTCCTCATTGTCTTTGTCTTGTTCTATATATGCCAGCTCAGCTGCGTTTACGTGTGGATTTTCATCAGGTTTCTTGTACATGAATATCCACAGTCCCATCCAGATGAAACCCAATCCGCCGATAACGATAAAAGCCATTTCCCAGCCGTTGCCCACGCCCATGCGTTGGAAGTAGCGGGCCAGGGTGGGGATACACAATGGGGCTATCAGTGCTCCGATGGTAGAGCCGGCATTGAATATGGAAGTGGAGAAGGCACGGTCTTTCTTTGGAAAATATTCGGCAGTCACCTTGATGGCGGCAGGAAAGTTTCCTGCTTCACCGATGCCCAGTATGATACGGGCGGCAATGAAGTAGTAAACGCTGGTGATGGCTATGGTAGAGGCCAATGCACCGGTAGCGCTAATCATGTTGGCGGCATTTTCAATGCCGAGGGTCATTTCTGTGGCAAGTCCGCAGAGGGCGTGCATACAAGCGCCGATAGACCATACGGCAATGGCCCATAAATACCCTTTCTTCGTTCCCATCCAGTCGATGAAACGTCCGGCAAACAGATTGCCTAAGGCATAGACAATGGAAAAGATAGCTGTGATGTAGCCGTAGTGTGTATCGGTCCAGTGGAATTCGGGGGAGATGAAATCTTTCCAGGTCAATGAAAGAACCTGGCGGTCGAGGTAGTTGACGGTTGTCGCGAAGAATAGCATGGCGCAGATAATCCAACGGTAATTGGTCATCCGCCCTGCGGTGTTTTGAAATGTACTCATGATAATAGATTTATATTTTGATGCAAATGTAGGGGTTTGTGTGTTGTTCGAGGTGTAATATTGAGTAAAAAAGGATGTAGAAAATGACAAAAATAGGCATGGATTATTTAAGTCCATGCCTATCGGACGTTGCAGGGCAACTTTATTTCATATCGATGTATTTGATTTCGTCTTTGTCGCTGTATTTCAGGTTTTCACCGCCCATACCCCAGATGAAAGTATAGTTGCTGGTTCCGGCAGCAGCGTGGATGGACCATTCGGGAGAAGTGATGGCTTGTTCGTTGTGCAGCCATATCAAACGTTCTTCCTGCGGTTCGCCCATCAGGTGACAGATAGCGTTGCCGGGTTTCAGGTTGAAGTAGTAGTAAGCTTCCATGCGGCGAGTGTGCGTGTGGGCAGGCATGGTATTCCATACAGAGCCGGGAGCCAGTTCCGTGAGTCCCATCTGCAACTGGTTGGTACCGCCGTCTTTCACTCTTTCCAGTACATCTTTCACAATCAGCTGGTTTACGATACGGTCGTTGCTGTCTTCCATTTTTCCATAATGGTCGGAGATGCCCAGTGCATATTTCTTGGGGTTGGCTTTCTGAAGCTTGGCATCGGTAGTAATCAGCTGAGTAACATAGGGCTTGTAGGCCGGAGCCGAGTTGATGTAGAACTTGGCGGGATTGGTAGCGTCGTTGCTCTTGAAGGTTACTTCCTTATTTCCGCAGCCTACGTAAAGGGCTTCCTTATACTTCATGGGGTATTCCTTACCGTCTACAGTAACCACTCCGTCACCACCGGTATTGATGACACCCAGTTCGCGGCGTTCGAGGAAGTAAGTGATTTCCGGACCCAGTTCACGGAACACTTCCAACTTCAATGTCTTGTTCACCGGCATAGCGCCACCGTAAATCAATCGGTCGTAGAGGGTGTAGGTTACGTTGATTTCATCTGGAGCCATGACTTTGTCCATCATGAATCTGCTGCGTAGAAGTTCCGTGTCATAATGCTTCACGTCCTGCGGATGGCAGGCGGTCTGCACTTTGTAATTCACTTGGGCATTGGCTGCCATGGCAGCTGCTCCCATCATAAATGCAAGTACTAACTTTTCATAATTTGTTACTAT
>ENA-OQCV01000451-OQCV01000451.1-human-gut-metagenome-genome-assembly--contig:-NODE-451-length-11214-cov-3.947506_pt1 | contig 11214 bp, 17 predicted proteins | sample MGYA00242766_ERZ504592 | MGnify/ENA primary metagenome ERZ504592 (study PRJEB26092, sample SAMD00036315) | human gut metagenome | host: Homo sapiens | study: EMG produced TPA metagenomics assembly of...
AAGCAGGGTCATTTTTTTACAGATTTTGAATATATAAAAATTCAGGAGTGAAAAAGTTATGACCAAGATCAGAACAAGATTTGCACCAAGCCCTACAGGCAGAATGCATGTTGGAAATTTAAGAACAGCATTATATGCATACCTTATTACAAAACATGAAGGCGGAGATTTCATCCTCCGTATTGAAGATACAGACCAGGAACGTTACGTAGAAGGCGCTGTAGATATTATCTACCGTACTCTTGCAAAAACAGGACTTCTCCATGATGAAGGTCCGGACAAGGACAAAGGCTTTGGACCGTATGTTCAGAGTGAGCGTCAGGCACAGGGAATCTATCTGAAATATGCACAGCAGTTAGTAGAACAGGGTGATGCATACTACTGTTTCTGTAAGAAGGAAGAACTGGAAGGTATGAAACGTGTTGTGGCAGGAAAAGAGATTTCCATTTATGACAAACGCTGCCTTAAACTTTCCAAAGAAGAAGTACAGCGTCGTCTTGATGCAGGAGAACCACACGTAATCCGTTTCAATATGCCAACAGAGGGAACTACAACATTCCATGATGTAATCTACGGAGATATCACAGTAAACAATGAGGAACTGGAAGATCTGATCCTGATCAAATCTGACGGATACCCAACTTATAACTTTGCAAACGTAATCGATGACCATTTAATGGAAATCACACACGTAGTAAGAGGTAACGAGTATCTTTCCTCAGCTCCGAAATACAACCGTATCTACGAAGCTTTCGGATGGGATATCCCGGTTTATGTACATTGTCCGCTGATCACAGATGAGACACACCAGAAGCTTTCCAAACGTTGTGGACATTCCTCTTATGAAGACCTGCTTGATCAGGGATTTGTTTCAGAAGCAATCATCAACTATGTGGCACTTCTCGGATGGAGTCCTTCTGACAACAGAGAGATCTTTACACTGGATGAACTGGTACAGGTATTTGATTATCATCATATCAATAAATCTCCGGCAGTATTTGATATTGCGAAACTTCGTTGGATGAATGGTGAGTATATCAAGAAAATGGATGCGGATGAATTCTATGAGAGAGCACTTCCGTATATGAAAGAAGTTCTGAAGAAAGACTACAACTTCAAAAAGATTGCAGGAATGGTACAGACCAGAATCGAAACATTCCCTGACATTCCGGCTCTGATTGACTTCTTTGAGGAAGTACCGGAATATGATTCCGCCATGTACTGCCATAAGAAAATGAAGACAAATGAAGAGACTTCTCTTACAGTATTAAAAGAAGTACTTCCGGTTCTGGAAGAACAGGAAGATTATACAAATGATCCGTTATTTGAAACATTAAGTGCATTTGTAAAGAGCATGGTTATAAGAACGGATATGTAATGTGGCCTCTGCGTACTGCTGTTTCCGGCAAGCAGATGACGCCGGCCGGTGCTACTGAGATCATGGAGATCATCGGTAAAGACGAGACAATCAAACGAGTAAAGGCAGCTATTGAGAAATTAAGCAAATAAATATGAAGAGAAATCCATCTCAACTTCGGGCAATCACTCACCTGTCAGGACCTATGATGGTCCTGGCAGGTCCCGGCTCGGGGAAAAACTTCCGTTATTGTGGAGAGAACTGCATACATGATCAATGAGGGGAAGATACCGGCTTCTTCTATTTTGGTTGTAACTTTTTTCCAGAGCAGCGGCAACAGAGATGAAAGAACGGTTTTTGAAATTCGTGGGACAGAACAGAAGCGAAGTGACTTTTGGAACTTTCCACGGAATTTTTTATGGGATTTTGAAAGCGGCCTATCATCTGAGTGCGGCCAATATTCTTTCTGAGGAAGAAAAATTCAGTATTCTACGTGAGATGACTGAGAAATATGGCCAGGAAATGGCTCAGGAGGGAGATTTCATTGAAGAAGTTGCCAGGGAAATCAGTGTTGTAAAGGGGAACTGTATTTCTCCGGAGCATTATTATGCATCCTGTTGCTCGGATGAGATATTCAGGGACATTTTTCATGGCTATAAGCAGGCTCTGAAGGCGAAACGCAAGCTGGATTTTGATGATATGATCCTCTGTTGTTATGAACTTTTTTCTCAGAGACAGGATATCCTGAATGCATGGAGAAGAAAATTTGTCTACATTCTGGTGGATGAGTTTCAGGATATCAACAGCTTACAATACAAGATTTTGCAGATGCTGGCGGCACCTGTCAATAACCTGTTTATTGTAGGGGATGATGACCAGTCCATCTATCATTTCCGGGGCGCAAGACCAGAGATTATGTTAAATTTTACAAAGGATTATCCGAAGGCAGAGACAGTCCTTCTGAATGTGAATTACCGGTGCAGTAAGAATATCCTGCGTACAGCCATGGAAGTGATCGGATGTAATACCAGACGTTTCAAAAAGCAGCTGGATACTCCAAATGAAGAAGGGATGCCTGTGACGTGCAAGGAATTTGATAATCCAAGAGAAGAGTATATGTGCGTGGTGGCAGCACTGGAAAAAAAGAATGGAGCGCGGCGAGGATCTGCTGAATACGGCAATCCTGCTTCGTACAAATCAGGAATCGGAAGGTCTGATCAATGTGCTGATGGAATATCAGGTTCCTTTTACAATGAAAGAACAGCTTCCCAATCTTTTCCGCCACTGGATCTGCCGGGCGCTTCTGGCTTATCTTGAAATGGCAGCAGGAGACAGGAGCAGGAAGAATTTTCTGGAGATCATGAACCGGCCAAATCGCTATATTTCCAGAGAAGCGTTGAACAGTTCGCAGATTAATTTTAATGAACTTCGGGAATATTATAAAGACAAAGATTGGATGTGCGACAGGATTACCACACTGGAAACGCATCTGAGGATTCTTGGTACTCTTTCCCCTTTTGCTGCGATTAATTTTATCAGAAAAGGAATGGGATTCGAAGAATACTTGCGTGAATATGCACAGTATCGTAAAATAAAACCAGAGGAACTGCTTGAGACCCTGGACCGGATCCATGAGAGTGCAAAAGGCATGAAAACCCTGGCGAAGTGGCAGGCTTACATAGAAGAATATACGAAGCGCCTGAATGAACAGGCAAGGAAACAGCAGGATAAAAAAGAAGGAGTGACTATATCTACACTCCATGCGGTAAAAGGTCTGGAATATGATATTGTGTATATTCTGAATGTTAATGAAGGAAGCATTCCATATCGCAAGGCGGTTTTGGCAGAAGCAGTGGAAGAAGAACGAAGATTGTTTTATGTAGGGATGACCAGGGCGAAAAAGAAGCTGGTGCTTGCCTATGTGAAACGCCAGTATGAGAAGGAACGGGAGCCTTCCCGGTTTCTTGAGGAGACAGGCCTATGAATAAAGGAATTATTTACTGTACAAAAATACGGGAAGAATATGAAGGCGCACATATGGAGCATATGATCGCAGAGAAACTTCTGGAAATCGCACTGCAAAAAAGAATATGGAATCAATCTGTACAATGAACCCAGAGCAGAGGGAGAACATGGAAAACCATTCCTTTCCTATCGTCCGTCCCTGCATTATAATATCAGTCATTCCGGAAAATATGTGGTATGTATTCTGGCTGATCAGGAGGTTGGAATTGATGTGCAGATTCATTGCAGAGCCAATTATGAAAGAATGCTCAGACGTATGGTACCCCGGGAACAGTATCTCGAAATTCTTTCAGATATAAATGTGGAAAAGAAATTTTTTGAACAGTGGGTACTGAGGGAAGCTTATATCAAATGGACCGGTGAGGGGCTTTCCAGAGACATGAGGACTATATCCATGGATGAAGGCAGTCATATGCTGCTTGATATGGAAGACGGTTACAGTGGAGCAGTATGGGCAATGAATCCCATGGAAATCAACTGGAAATATGAAGACATCATACTTGGGTAAGACATGAACAGACAAACGAAGAAAGAAATCCGGAGACTGGCAGTGAAGATTCTTGTAGCAGTACTGGCACTTGGACTGGCTTTCTGGGGATATGCTTTCGTATACAGGGGTAAGACGGAACCTCCTGCAAAATATCCGGTAACCAACCAGGATGCTGCAGTGTATTCATTACGTGGACAGATACAGATGCTGTCGCAGCAGGAGGAGTTAAATACCTTTGCCTTTGAGGGCAGAAAAAAAGAAAAAGAGTACGGAAACTTTATATTATTCCCGGACTGAGATATACAAGAACATTCCTGAATGCAGAGGGTACAAAACAGGCGGTATGTACTTCCATGACTCCTCAGGGACTTGCAGTGACCGATGAGTATGTACTTGTAAGTGCCTATTGTCATACGGAAAAACATAACTCTGTTATTTATGTGATCAACAAAGAAACTCACAGATTTATCAAAGAGGTAGTCCTGCCAGGTCTGCCTCATGTAGGCGGACTTGCCTATGATCAGGAACATGATATGCTGTGGTATTCTTCAAATACCAATGGAATCGCGCAGGCGATCAGCATTAAGATGGATGTGCTGCGTGACTATAATTATGCGGATAACCATATGCCTGTGCAGGTAAATCAGACATGTAGTCTTTATGGAATCGTGAGAGATTCTTTTATGACTTTCTATAAGGGGTGCCTGTATGTAGGATGTTTTAACAAATATACAGAGAGCACCATCGCGAGATATGCGGTGGATTCAAAAGGTGATCTGGTGAATACTTTTAATGAGGAACTTGGCATGATGTTTGAAATGGCGGTTCCGTTGGATTATTCTACAATATCAGAACAGGCACAGGGAATGGCTTTTTATAACGATAAGCTGTTGTTGTCTCATTCTTTTGGTATTCTGCCATCCAGGATTGTTTTTTATGAACAGTCGGATAAACGTCTGTATGTCAATGAAAATTCTGCAAGATCATACAGAATGCCTGAGATGATCGAGCAGATTGTTGTAGAAGGGGATGAACTTTACGTACTCTTTGAATCAGGAGCTTATGCGTACAGGGGGATATGCAGGAAATGTGGTAGACCGGGTTCTGAAGCTGAATCTGATAAAAAGTGGAAGAGTCTTATCAGGAAGAGTACTAAAATCGGTTTGTCCACATATATTAAGTGTAAAGAGGTGAGACATATAGAAGCGCAGCAGATTGAAAACCTGTTTGCCGGAAATATCCGGAATCTTTTAATGGATGCGAAGCTGGATTATGATAAATTATATGAGATACGCCTTCGTGTAGGGCGTCCGTTGTTTTTAACTTATGACGGAGGAGAGTGTTTTCTGCGAAAACCGGGTCAGGAACAGTATCTGGTGACAACGGAAGATCTGAAAGAAACACTGGAATATGTCACAGGATATTCCCTGTATGCTTATGAGGATGAGATCAGACAGGGATTTATCAGTGTTCAGGGTGGTCACAGAGTAGGTGTGACCGGAAAGGTAGTGCTGGATCGGGGCAGGATCATGGGAATGAAATATATTTCCTGCATCAATGTCCGTCTGGCACATGAGATTCAGGGATGTGCGGATAAGGTGATGCCTTATATCCGTACAGAGAAATGGGTTGCAAATACATTGATCATTTCACCGCCAAGGTGTGGAAAGACTACGCTGCTCAGAGATATTATCAGGCAGCTCAGTAATGGATGGGCCAATACCCAGGGTCTGACAATAGGTGTGGTGGACGAGAGAAGTGAGCTGGCAGGCTGTTATCAGGGAATTCCTCAGAATGATCTGGGAATGCGTACAGATGTGCTGGACTGCTGTCCGAAATCAGAAGGTATGCAGATGCTGGTCCGTTCCATGTCACCGGATGTGGTTGCAGTGGATGAGTTAGGCTGTGAAGAGGATTTCAAGGCAGTTGACTCAGTGATCCACTGCGGATGTAAGCTGATCGCAACTGCACATGGAAGCTGTCTGGAGGATGTTCTGGATCAGCCATTTTTTTTATAAGCTCATGGGTGAGAAAGTATTTGAACGTTATATTATCCTGGACAAAAATTGCTCAGGCAGGATGTCTGAAAGCTGTATTAGATGAAAATGGAAAAGTATGCTTAGAACAGTAGGATTATGTGTAATTGTAATTTCCGGTATCGGTTGCGGTTTTGCCATGAGCAATGAACTTGGCAGACGCAAAAATGATGATGGAAATGATCTTACGGATGATCATCCTCCTAAGAGGAGAAATACGTTATGGAAATAAATCTCTGTACGATGCCTTTACAGGTGCTTCCGGGAAACTGGAAGGGAAGTACAGAGAATTTTTTGATACTTACGGCACAGAAAATTGAAAGAAAAAAAGCAGGGGATTTCCTTTGGGACAATCTTCAGAGAATCGGCCGGAAAGTGTCTGGATCTGGATTGTCTTTCGCAGGAAGAGAGAGACAGATTTTATTCACTGGGAGATCAGCTTGGTTATCTTGGACTGGATATGCAGCTAAAACAGATGGATCTGATGGAAAAGGAAACAGAATATGCGATCAGGGAACTCAGGAAAGATTTTTGTGGAAAAAAGAAAATTATACCGCAGTATGGGAATACTGGGTGGAATATTTGTTGGCTGTGTTTTTTTTGGTGAGCATGTATTTATAATCTGTTTCTTTACTGTGTAGATTACTGTTTTGCTATATCTGGCAGCAGAAGCCGGAAAGGAGAGACTGTGGAGGTAAGTCTTATTTTTAAAATCGCTGCAGTAGGGATTCTGGTTTCTGTTCTCTGCCAGATCCTAAAACACAGTGGAAGGGATGAACAGGCATTTCTGGTAAGCCTGGCGGGGCTTCTGATGGTGCTGTTCTGGATTGTTCCATATATTTATGAACTGTTTGAAAGTATTCAGCAGTTGTTTGTGCTGTGATTTCAAATCAACTGTTATGGCAGTTGACAGAACAGAAAGAGGTTTGAATGGCATGGATATTGTGAAAGTTTCAATCATGGGTATCTGCGGAATGATGCTTGGTTTTATTCTAAAAGAAACCAGACCGGAATTTGCTGCACTTGTGACCATGATGACGGGTTTTTCTGATTCTTGGTCTTGCAGCAGGAAAAGGTTTCTTATCTGTTTGAAATCCATGAACAGGCTGAGAGAAAGCTTCCCATAGACAGCAGTTATCTCACAGTTCTGGTTAAGATTATCGGGATTACATATATCGGACAGTTTTCATCTGCAATCTGCAAAGATGCCGGATATCAGATGATCGGAACACAGATCGACCTGTTCTGTAAACTGTCTGTGATGGTTCTGAGTATGCCGGTACTGCTGGCAATTCTGGATACGATTTCGGAGTTTATGATATGAGGCAGGATAAAGAGAGAAGTATCAGGGAACAGGCAGATCTGTGGAAAGGTTACTGGTGTATACTGGCATGTATACTTTTGGTAGGAAGAGTGTCATATCTTACATTCTTTCAGAATCATATAGTATCCGTATATGCCGCTGCGCAGACAGAACAGAAAGAAGATTCTTCAGTACAGATCCTGCAGGAGAATCTAATGGAAGAGATACAGATTGATGATGTGCAGAAAATGTTGGATGAGATCATGGATGACCATGTTTTTTCTGTCAGAGAAGCACTGATGAATATCATAAACGGGGAGGAGCCTGTTTCAAAAGAGACTGTACGGAGCTTTTTGTATAGTCTCTTTTTTTTCGGATATAGAGAATGAAAAAGGATTAATACTGAAACTTTTACTTGTGATTTTTATTGCAGCGGTGCTGGCGGAGTTTGCTGATGTTTTCGGAAACGGACAGGCTGGCAGTATCAGCTTTTATATTGTCTATCTTGCGCTGTTTACAATGCTTATGGAGAATTTCTCAAGGCTTGGAAGTACGCTTACAAACTGGCTTCTTGGACTGACGGATTTCATGAAAGTTCTGTCTCCGGCTTATTTTATGACAGTGGCTGCATCAACCGGATCATCAACGGCTGCTGCATTTTATGAAGGAATTTTGCTGATGATCTGGGCGGTTCAGTGGCTTCTTGCAAATCTGTTTCTGCCTGCCGTAAACCTGAGTTTGCTTCTGAAAATGGTTAATTATTTGTCAAAAGAGGAGATGCTTACAAAAATGGCAGAACTTTTGGATGTAGCTGTAAACTGGGGGTTGAAAACTCTTCTGGGAGCTATTGTTGGTCTGCAGATTGTGCGGAATATGGTGAGCCCGGTGATGGATGCCATGAAGCGTTCTGCTGTTGGCAAGGCAGCGAGTGCGATTCCCGGCATTGGAAATGCAGTGACCGCTGTAACAGAATTAGTGCTGACCAGTGCAGTGATGGTGCGAAACAGTTTTGGCGCAGTAATCGTGATCCTTCTGTTGCTGATTGGAGCAGGACCGATTATCCATTATGGAAGTCTTTCTCTGGTTTATCGTTTTCTGGCTGCGATTGCACAGCCAATTTCTGACAAAAGAGTTGTGGGAGCCCTGAGTACAATGGGGGAGGGATGTGCAATGCTTTTAAAGCTTTTGCTGACAGCAGAAGTACTTTGCATGCTGACATTCCTGATAGTTGTAGTTTCTGTATCCTGATGAACTGACAGAAAGATTGCCGGAGGAAACATATGAAAGAAGAGCTGTATTTATGGATTCGGAATCTGGCAGTATTTTATATCTTTTTCACTGCGGTTCTGAATCTGATACCTGACCAGAAGTATGAGAAATATGTACGCTTTTTTATGGGCCTGCTGCTGATTTTTATGATGAGTACCCCGATATTTTCCATTCTTGGAAAAGGTTCGGAACTGACGGAAAGTTTTCTGGATAATTTTTCTGAAGAAAACAGAGAGAAAGAACTCCGGGAATTTCAGAATATTCAGAAAGTCTATCTGGAAAAAGGTTACGAACTGGAACTGGAACAGAAAATCCGGGAAACTCTGGAAAAAAGAGGCATAGAAGTATATAAGGTGAAAGTAAATATAGAAGGGGAGGAGACGCAGGCAAACCTTGTACTGAAGACAGAAATTTCTCAGGAGGAGAGAAAGGAGCTTAAAGATGCGCTGGTGGAAGAGTGGGGACTTAAAGAAAACAGAATTTGTATCCAGATTGTCCGAAATGAATCCGGCAAAATGGGGAATCCTGTTGCTCATCGGAGTACTTCTGGCAGTAGCGGCGATGCCTGTATCCAGTAAGCAGCAAAAGAAAAATACGGCAGGAGAGCAGAGTGAAGATATGCAAAAAAGGTGTTCTGGAAGAGAAACTTGAAGCATTTCTTGAAAATACGGAAGGGGTGGGAAAGGCACAGGTTATCCTGATGACAGATGAGAAGAAAGACAGGCAGAGCTTCTATAATTCAGAAACCATACAGGTGACCGGTGTTCTGATTTCTGCGGAAGGCGGAGGAAATCCTGTAGTGGTCCAAAATATTCAGGAGGCGGTCATGGCATTATTTCAGGTGGATGCTCATAGAATTAGAATAATGAAAATGAAATGAGGAGATAAATGTGAAAAAAGTCATCGGAAAAAATCAGGTCATTATTACATCGCTGGCAATTCTGATTGCAGTGGCAGGATATCTGAACTTTGCAGATGTAGATCTTGGATTCAGGGATAAGGAGGCAAGTACGGACAGCAGCAGTATCCTTGAAGATGCAGGATATGATCTTACAGATGAAACTGCTCTTCTGGATGAAAATCAGGCAGATGGAGGTCTGACTGATAATAGTCTTACAGACAGTCAGGAAACGGATACTCCCGGGGAGGCTGTGTTTACGGGTTCTACAGGATTTGCCGCACAGGCAAAGATCAGCAGAGAACAGGTGCGCTCACAGAACAAGGCAGATCTGCAGGACATTATCAATAATGAAGAAATTGATGATGAAGAGAAGCAGGAGGCAATACATACGATGGTCTCGATGACAGACCTTTCAGAAAAAGAAGCGGCAGCAGAGCTTTTGCTGGAGGCGAAGGGCTTTAAGAATGTAGTTGTAAATCTTACCGGAGAAACTGCGGATGTTGTGATCCCTGAAGCAGAACTTTCTGATGCACAGAGAGCACAGATTGAAGATATTGTAAAAAGGAAAACAGGAATTGCGCCAGAAAATATTGTGATCACCCCACTGAAGGAGAGTGAAGATGCAGAAGATACAACACAGACAGATGAAACATCAGCAGATACTTCGTATGAGGAAGACAGCGAAACATCAGCACAGCCATATGAGGATACCGCAATCGATACAACTGATATTTATGACTGATATTTTGATATGAATATGCGAACATATATCTTGACAGAAAAGAGGTGCATATACTAGAATAGGAATGCTGTAAAAAAAGTAGAAAACGTAACTGATACCGGCTGTTGCCGGTGTTTTATGCAAACAATTATAAAAAAGCGCAACAGGAGGCTGAACGTGTCTAAGTATACGAATGAAATAGAAAAAAGAAGAACATTTGCCATTATTTCCCATCCGGATGCAGGTAAAACTACACTGACTGAGAAATTCCTGCTGTATGGCGGAGCAATCAATCTTGCCGGAAGTGTTAAAGGTAAGGCAACAGCCCGCCATGCAGTGTCAGACTGGATGGAGATCGAAAAAGAGAGAGGTATTTCCGTTACTTCCTCTGTTCTGCAGTTTCATTATGATGGTTACTGCATTAATATTCTGGATACACCGGGACATCAGGATTTCTCGGAGGATACTTACCGTACACTGATGGCAGCAGATTCTGCAGTCATGGTAATCGACGGTTCCAAGGGTGTGGAGGCACAGACCAGAAAACTGTTCAAGGTCTGCGTAATGCGCCATATCCCGATTTTTACATTTATCAATAAGATGGACCGCGATGCAAACGACACATTTGACCTTCTTGATGAGATTGAGAAAGAACTTGGCATCGCAACCTGCCCGATCAACTGGCCAATCGGTTCCGGTAAGAAATTCCGCGGTGTTTATGACCGTAATACAGAGAAAATACTTACCTTTTCTGATACACAGAAAGGTACCAAAGAAGGTGTGATCGAGGAAATCCCGTTAAGTGACAGCCGGGCAGATGAGATTATGGATCCGGAGCAGAAAGCACAGCTTCTGGATGAGATTGAGCTTCTGGACGGCGCAAGTGCAGATTTTGACCAGGAGCTGGTAAGCAAAGGTAAGCTGACACCTGTATTCTTCGGATCTGCGCTGACAAACTTCGGTGTGGAAACATTTCTGGAACATTTCCTGAAGATGACAACATCACCGCTTCCGAGAGTGTCTGATATTGGGGAAATTGACCCCATGGATGATGATTTCTCAGCGTTTGTATTTAAAATCCAGGCAAACATGAACAAGGCACACAGGGGATA
>ENA-OQCV01000453-OQCV01000453.1-human-gut-metagenome-genome-assembly--contig:-NODE-453-length-11193-cov-2.169890_pt1 | contig 11193 bp, 16 predicted proteins | sample MGYA00242766_ERZ504592 | MGnify/ENA primary metagenome ERZ504592 (study PRJEB26092, sample SAMD00036315) | human gut metagenome | host: Homo sapiens | study: EMG produced TPA metagenomics assembly of...
GATGAACACGTTGAGAGAGCCGGACACATAGATTTCAACGGGAGGTCGCCAGCCGCACCGCCTCGCCCTCGGGCTGGGCGCACAGCAGGTCATAGAGGGTTTGAAGGGTCGGCATTTCGGCTGTCTCCGGGTTCTGCAAGTGCTCCCGATACATCTGCCGCACACAGCGGTCAATGACGGTCCGCTCCACCGGCTGCAAGCCGTCCTTGCCGCCGACGATCAGCTCCATCAGCGACAGGATAAAGTCGGCTTTCAGCGCCATCGGGTTTTCCTCGTCAAAGCTCAAATCAATATCCATCGGATTGATGTGGTGGGGGCTGTCCGGGGCGATCTCGATGACCTGACCGCCCAGCCGCTTGATAAGGGGCGAGTATTCGCCCATCGGGTCCACCACAATGATCCGGTCACGGGTGGCAAGGAACACGTTCACAAGCTCCCGCTTTGCGGCAAAGGATTTGCCGGAGCCCGGCACGCCGAGGAACAGGCCGTTTGGGGTTTTTGAGCTTTTTCCGGTTTGCCATGATGACGTTATGGGAAAGTGCGTTGAGCCCGTAATAGACGGCTTCGCCATCCATGCGGAGCTCCTGCGTCATAAAGGGAACGAAAATGGCCGTGGAGCTGGTCGTCATGCCGCGCTTGATCTCAATGCCGTTATGGCCCAGCGGAAGGCTGGAAAGAAAACCATCCTCCTGCTGGAAGTCCAGCCGCTTCAAGGTGCAGTTGTATTTCTGGACGATACCCGACACCGTGAACAGGTCGTTGTCCAGCTCCCGGCGGGTCGGGGCCATGTTCACTACAAGGAAGGTCAGCAGGAACATTCGCTCGTTCCGGCTCTGCAAATCTTCCAAGAGAGTCTTTGCGTCGTTGCTGTACGTCACAAGGTCGGGCGGGAGTATGTCCATGTCATACCCGGCCCGGGCGGCTTTCTTCTGTTCCTCCACCTTCATCTTGTCAATGTCGGAGACTTTGGCCTTGATAGATTTTACGGCGGCGGCCTGATCGACGGTCTGGATATGGAGGGTGATGGTCATTTCCGCATCCATTTCCAAAAGCTCCGCCAGCAGCTTGTCCGAGAGCTCCGAGGCCAAAATCTGCAAGTAGGAGGCGGCACCCCAAGTCGTCCCCACCCGGAACAGACGGCTGAAACGGAAGTCGAAGCTGTCCGGGGCGATAAAGTCTTTGGTGGAAAGCCCGGTTTTGGGGATCATATCCCATGAAAACCGGAACGGGGGGAGCCGCTGCCGGGGTGGAGCTGCCCGTGAAGAAGCTCCAGCCGTTCCAGCCCGAAAGGGAGCGGCACTTGACGCCCAGCATTTTTGAAGTTCCCGCAAATGTCCGCCTCTACACGTTCCAGCCTTGCCCTGGCGGTGGGAAGGTCGTCCACATTCACGCCGAAGGTCAGGAGCTTTGTGCGGACAATGCCGTTGTTGCTTTTGGCGATCTGGTTTTCCAGCATTTCCACATACTCACACCGGACGCTGTTGTAATCATCGTCCTGCATGGGGATGTTCACGCTGTACCGGCTGCCCGGGCGGCTCCGGTGGTTGAGGAAGGAAAGCTGGAACGGAAGGCTGCTGTCAAAGTAGTTGAGGCAGGCGCTCCACCCGTCAAAGATGGCTGCCTGATCTTCGGACTGTGCGAGCTGGTAGTTGATGTCCTCGTATTCAATGGTTTTGGTGTAATAGCGGTCCGCTACCCGGCACACCCCGTCCCGGTACATTTCCCGGTAAGGGAGGGTCTGCTGGGCGGTGGTGGGAATATTCTTTCCTTTCGTGAACAGGCCGGTAAGGCCTGTTTTTCAGGCTTTCTGCCTGCGGGCTTTCCGGCCCTTCTGCTGTTTTCGCAATCGGCTGCGCCTCCTTTTCTGGCGCTAAGCAGCGCATAGAAGTTTTCGGTTTTGTAAGGCCGCACACGGGGATAGAGGAACCGGGTGCGGATGATGTTTTTCAGCACTTTTTCCAGCGGCAGACCGTCTCGTTCATACATAGCCAGAAAGAAGAACGGGAGCATGAGGCCGATCATCAGGAACATGGCGGCACTGTTCCCGATACTGCCACGGGAAAACAGGTAAGCCGGGAGGCCCACCGCCGCTGCGCTGGAAAAACAAACAAGCTGGCGCTTCGTTAGGTTGAAGGCCAGCTTTGTCTTGATTTTGGAAAGGTCTTTTGGTACTGGCACATAGGCCATTTTGGTACACCTCCTTTATTGCTTCGGGCCAGCATGGCCCGAGGTTATCTTGCGGCCTCTTTGGCCGGGGCTGTGCTGCGGGCAGCTTCGGCGGCCTCTCGTCCGCTCTGCCTTGCCCGCCAGTATTCGGGGTGATACTGCCGGATGGACTGATTGAGCTTTTCTTCAAACTGTCCTTTGTCCTTAATGCGGTCAGGGATGTTCCACAGTTTTTTGTCCAGCAGCTCCCGGAGCACCACACTTTCCTGTGCGTCCTCCTCATAGCAGATATAGCCCTTGTCCTTGAAACCGCACTTTTTTCGCCGCCGGAGAGAGGACGGCGGTCCACCTCGTTTGCAAACCATCGTTCCGCCGTGGCTGGCGGTGGATACCCAAAAAACACGCCCCGGACAGAGAACTTCACAGCTCTGCACCTCTCCCCACGGGGAGGTCCCGGGGCGCATGGAACATCCCGCCCGTCCGGTTCCGGTCCGCCTGCATGAGCGCCGCCTTTTCCAAGATGGCCTTCAGCTCCGGGGAAAAATGTAGGCGTATTCCCGCAGGACACGGGCGGCCTCCCCGCCGCAGGCGTTCATCAACAGGGTATAGGCGTCGCTGTCCGCTTTGGTACAGCGGCCCAGCAGTTTTCCGTCGTAATAGCAGGCCGCGTCATAGCCCGTCCGTTTGCGTGGCATGGTTTCCGCCTCCTTTCTGCTTCGGGCCAGCATGGCCCGAGGTCAACGCTCTGCGCTGCGGCTGGGCTTTTCCTTCGGAGGCCGTTCTGCCTTTGCCTGTTCGGCAGCCGCTTTCCCGGCTTTGAGCTGGTCGCTGATGGACGCACGCCCCACAGAGCCGCGCTCCGCCATCTGTTCCAGCTTTGCCTCATAGGCTTGCAGAACAGCGGTGTTGAGCTGTTCTCGGAACTCCTTTGTGACAGGGTAGGCCATATCCCGGTAGCCGCCTTTGCCGTCCGGCTGGCTGGGCATCCCAAGAAAGAGGCCCTTGCTGCCCTGTACGATTTTCAGATTTTCCACCACAAAGCAGTCATTGAATTTCACGCTGGCAAAGCCCATCAGATTTTTCACAGGTTCGATGACCCGCACGCTTACATCCAGCTTCAACGGTGCGGCCGGGGTGGTGTTTGCAACCTTTTCCTGCATGGTTTCCTCCTTTCCGGCGGGAACAAGGTTCCCGTCCTTGTAGTCATAGCCTTCCGCCCGGAGTGCCGCCAGCGTGTCCGCCGATACGCACCCGGCAGATTTCAGATCGGTTTCCACCATAAAGCGCATGGTGTCTGCTTTAGAAAATTCTTCGGGGAGCTTTCCATAGAAAGCCGGGTGCGGCTGTCCGTCCGCACCCTGTTTGTAACGCCGAGGCATACCGCCTCCTTTCCGCTTCGGGTCAGCATGGCCCGAAGTCTCTTAATGGCAGCCGAAGATGGATTTTGCAAGACTGCCTGTTTTGAATAAGGTAAAACACAGCAGCACCGTATATCCCACGCAGCCCCAGATCGCCCCGATGGGGTCGCCGTCGGTGGCGATACTCTGGATCAGCACCGCATAGATGGCGACACAGACTAAGATCAATAGACCTTGAAAGCCCACCGCAAAGAGGGAGCGGAAATAGTTCTGCCCCATGTGTCCGGTTTCCCTGTTGGGGACTGTGGCAAACGGGATAGGAGCTAAACTTGTGAGTAAATAAATTTCAATCATACGGCCATATACGATGACGAAGATCACGATGTTTAAGGCAATCATGGTAAGCTGGATCAGGAAGGACTGGAGCCAGAGTCCGAACAGAGGGCCTAACTCCATCGCCTCAAGCTCTGTCCGCAGACTGTCCAGCACATCCGGCGTGATCTCTGTCCCGTTCTGGATAATGCCCGCTGACTGCTGGATCACATGCTGGCTCACATCAAAGACCGCCAGCACGATATTGAAGGTATTCGTCAGGATCATCACAGCCACAAAGGTTTTGAACACCCACTTAAAAAATCATCCATGTGTCAACTTCATGGAGGTTGTTGCGTTCTATGAGCATCTGTATCAGTTCATAGGTCATAACAAAAGTGAGGATGACCCCGGCGATTGGCAGAATGGCAGTTTCGGAGATCTGTCGTATCATGGAAAAGACCCCGGCGTTCCAGTCCGCCGGGGTCGTGCCTACCTGTGTGGCGATCTCGCCAACGCTCTGATTGACGTTATCGAAAAGACCATCCAGATTTCCCATGATACCATCGACGAGCAGACCTTTCAGCCATTCAACGATTGCGTCGATGATAAAGTCCATACATCAGCTCCTTTTCTGGAAAAAAAGGGACAACGGGTGACATTTAGCTGAACAGCCCGGACAGCAGAGGGATAAGCTGAAGACCGATCAGAACGACACCGCCGCCCGCCATCAGCTGCTTAATGCCCTGGCTTTTTGCCGCAGGGTTGTCCGACCCGTAACCTTCCAGAAGGTTGATGACGCCCCATACCGCCAGACCGGCGCCAAGAGCCATGACCAGAATTTTGAGAATGTCGATTGCCTGATTGAAAAAGTTCCATATACGTTCCTCCATTTGTTTGTTTGATGATTTTGGGTACAAAAAAAGCCGCCCACATCGGCGGCGCTTTCGGGTCAACATGGCCCGAAGTTACACAAACTCGTCGCTGTCCAGATCATCGAAATTCAACAGGTCAGCTTCTTCGTCCGTGTCGGAGCCGTCCACTTCGTACACCGTGTATTCGTCCTCCGGCTTTAGTCTCAATGGCCGGTGGCGGAACAGGCTTTCCAAGCGGAAGGCGTTTTTCTTTTTATCAAAATTCGGCTGTGTACTTGTAATTCGGGTGCTTTTTCAAGTCATACTTCGGGGACAGGAAGGGCGGGAGCCCCCGAAGCTGCAAGATACATTTATCCCCGGGCATGGTGGTGATCTCGCTGGTGGTCATCAGCTCCCGGCCAAGCCGCTGCATATTCTGGCTGTAACTTTCAGACTGTCCACGGCTTCGGCCCTCGGTCTGCATAGAGATGGTGGCCTTGCCCAGCCAGTTTTCCGAAATATCCTTTAGGGTGGAAGCCTCCCGGCCTCCGAGGAACACGATACTGTCCATGTTTCCCATGATGGTTTCGGAATGGTCTTTGTACAATGCCTTGCACTGGCTCATTGCCTGATAAAAAAGCGTCAGGCTGATCTCACGGGAGCGGATGACGGCCACGATCTTTTCCAGCCCCGGCACCTGTCCGGTGTTGGCTGCCTCGTCCCACAGCACCCGCACATGGTAGGGCAGACGCCCGCCATAGGTGTTATCAGCCCGTTCACACAGAAGGTTGAACATCTGCGAAAAAGCGAGGGCAACCAAAAAAGTTGTAAGGTGGTGTCCGTGTCGCTGATAAGAAAGAACAGCGCTGATTTTTCATCCCCAGCTTATCCAGCTCCAGTTCGTCATAAGACATGATCTCCCGAAGCTGGGGAATATCAAAGGGAGCCAGTCTTGCACCGCAGGAAATCAAGATGCTTTTGGCTGTCTTGCCAGAGACGAAAAGTCAAGGACTTTTTTACATCAAATTCAAAAAGAAGTCACATTTTGCGGACTTCCTCACGGAGCAGACGCTTGATTTTGTCCTCCATCGTCTCTTTTGCGGTCTGGCTGAAATGGACACGGACGATATAGGTGGTCTTGCCGATCTGCTTTCTGACAGTCGGGCAAGTGGCGGTGTTGGTTGCGGTATTGTTCATTCAAAATCCTCCTGTAAATGAAAAGTGCCCGGTAACTATTCATCATCGGGCGGTGTCGGTATGAGGGAACAAGGCAAGGCGGCAACATTAAGGTATCTATAAAAACCTTGCCGTCTTTGCCACGCTTGCCGTGTTCCTGTTGTCAGTTTCGGAGATAGCAGACCCATGCTGTGCCGTCTTTCTCGGTCACAAGTCTGTCCCCGATACGGCTCTTTGCCGTTCTCATGGTGCGTGAGGAAATCCCACGCTCATTGACTGCCTTTTCCAGTTCTGCGCTCGGCATACGCTTTCCGTCCGCAAGCAGTTCCAGAATGAGCATTTGCGCCTGTGCGGTCTTGCTCTCGGTCTTGGCGGTGTCCGTCCCGGCAAGAAGCTCGTCAGCGGTAATGTCATAAGCCCCTATCCACTCAAAGCCTTTCTCGTCTCCCAGAGAAAAGGCAAGGGACTGTCCGGGCGGCGCAAGGGAGCTTTTCTCATGGATAAGCACCCTCGTTGTGGGGCTGTCCTTCAGCTTGCCGATAAAAAGCAGACTGCGGACTGCCGCCGTAATGTCGATAGACCCCAATCCCCGGTAGGTGCTTTGCGTTCCTGCGGCTTTGTTCAGGTGTCCGATCAGCACGATAGCGCATCCGGTAGCCTGTGCAATGTCTCCCAGACTACGGAAGATGGGACGGACTTCATTTGCCCGGTTCATGTCCACATCTGCGCCCAGAAACGCCTGCATCGGGTCAATGATAACCAGCCTTGCGTTGTTCTCTCGGATTGCTCTTGCGATGCGCTCATCAGCAAGGGTCAGCGGCGTGTCTCTATCGTCAATAACAAGCACTCGTTCAAGGTCTGCGTCAGCTTCCATCAGCCGGGGCTTAACGGTATCGCCCAGACCGTCCTCGGCGGTCTGATAGATGATATTGAAAGGCTCAAGTGTCTCCATACCGGGTAAGGGCTTTCGGTTGGTGCAAGCCGCCGCAAGTCGCATGGCAAAGTAGGTCTTGCCCTCGCCGGGGTTGCCCTGTATGATGGTCAGCTTTCCAAAGGGGATATAGGGAAACCATAGCCATTCCACGCTCGTCAGCTCCACATCTGCCATGCGGAGCATGGGAACAGGCTGGGCGGTGGGCAGCTCTCGCAGCGTGATTGTTTCGGCTATGAATTTGTGGCTCGGAATGTCCTTTTGCTGACGGAGAACATCGTTCCAGTCTTTCCTTGCCGGGACAAGGCGCATGACGGCGATCTTGCCGGGAATGGACTGTGCCAGTCGGGTACAGGCTTCGCTTCCTGCGGTGTCGCTGTCAAGGCAGAGGAACACTTTTCGGGTGTCCTTGCGTTCAGAAAGGAAACGGTCAAGGGCTTTGCCCGAAACGCCGCCCAGGGCAAGATAATTTCTTGTCTGCCAATCCTGCGGATAAAGGCAGATAAACGATAACAGGTCAATCGGCGCTTCAAAGACAAAGAGCTGATTGCCATTACCCTCGTGTCGGAACGGATAGGATTTGTCAGACCCGGCAATGTCCTGTCTGAATGGGTCTGCCGTTCCTCGCACATGGGCGTATCTCGGCGTACCGCTTCGGTCTCTGCCGACAAACACAACATTGTGCCGCTTTGCGTCCTCGTAAATATCCCCGGAAAGAAGAAAAGCCTCAACAAGCGTTTTGTTGAGACCTCGGCTTTCGCAAAGATATTGAATTGCTCTGTCGGCTGTTCTGTTGTGCAAGGGCAAGTGGAACGCTGTGGGCGGTGCTGTGGTGGCTTCGGTCTGTCCCTCGCCGTTTTCGCCTGTCAACATCTGGACAGCTTCGGGAAAGGACTTGCCGTAAAACTCCATGACGAAATCAATGGGATAGCCGCCCTTGCTCTGGCTGTGGCGAAACCACTTGTTTCCCCGGGACGGTCAGGCTGTCATGTTCTTTCCAGCGGTATTCCCGTCCGCTTTTGATAAGCGTCTCTCCCTGTGTGCGGAGAAAATCTTCCAGACTGACGGCGTTTGCCCGGTCGATCTGTGCTTGGGTGTACTGCATGGGCGTCCTCCTTACTTCTTGAAAACAGCGCATCGTCTGCAAATGCCATGCTCACGCTCGTCCAGCGTGTAGGGGCAGTTCGCACATTCCTCGCCGTACTGTCTCATGATAACAGGCAGATAGCCCAGCTCCTGCAACATATCAATCTGGCGGTCGGTGAGGGTGGCTTCAAAGGCAAGGCATTTCCGGGTGTGTTCGTCCAGCTCGATCAGGTCGGAAAGCGGTCTGCCATCGGTCAAAGCTTCTCCGCTCAAAAAGGCGTTTTGCCGTTCTGCGGATGGGGTTGTACTCGTTCTTCCAGTCGTAATTTTTTTCATCGTGTCATATCCTCCCTTTTTGTGTCGTGTTTGGGGTCGATTTTGGAGCATTTGTTCCTCTGTACGCTTGTTAAATCGGGCGGCAGTATCTACGCATGACTTGACCTTCCAAAGGCGGTGTAAATCGTCTCTGACAGCCTTAAACTCGCCATAGGTGGTTTCGTGCGCCTGTTCCAGCTCGTCATACTCGTCGGACAGCTTTTTCATATCCACCTTGCCGTCCGGGAACTCCCCGGTCAGCTTTCGTCTGGCGGCGTAGAACTGTATCAGTTCCGCTTCATGCTCTGCCTTGTACTTGGCTCTGGGCTTCTCAAACTTGATTTTCTGCAAGCCGTCATAGACAGGCTTCAAGTTCTGGAAAGCAGCGGAGCTGTCATAGAGCTGCTTAATTGCTTTCATTCGGGCAGTCTGTTCGTCCAGCGTTTTCTTCAAGCTCTCTGTGGCAGCACTGTGTTCGCTGACACGGCTTTCCAAATCTTCAAGGGTGTAAATGCCGTTTGCCCGGAGATAATTGAAAGTCTCGTTCATCTCCTTTAGATTGCTGACCTTGCCTTTCTGCGAATACGCCCCGGCTCTGCGCTGGGTGTAATAGGCGTTCAGCAGAGAAACAAGGTCGGGTGCCTGCGGCTTGGCAAGCTCTGCTTTTGCTTCGGCAATCCAATCGAACAGGAGAGCGATTTTCTTCTTGATGTCACGGATAACGGCATTGGTGGCTTTGATCCAGCGGTTGAACTCGCCTTTCTCGGTGCGTATGCCTTTCTTCTCCATTGCCCGGACGGTTGCGCCCTCGTGGACGGTGGGAAGAAGCTCCACGCCCTGACGCTCATAGCTTCGGTGGTCGATACGAACGTCAAGCCCCTTTTCCGCAAACTTGCCATTGCATAGCTCCGCCCATGTCTGCCGCCAGTATTCCAGCGTTTCGGGACTGCCCCAGTCGGTAGTGGGAACGGCGTTAAACACAAAGTTTCCATCTGCGTCCCGGATACGGTTGCCGTCCTCGTCCAGCTCGTAAACTCGGTGCTGCTTACAGCCCCATTTGCCGTTCTGCTCGATGGGACGGATGGGGCAAAGCACATGAAAATGGGGATTGGGTATGCCGCCGTCCTCTCTGTCTGGCTGGTGTACAGCGAAGTCAACCACCATGCCACGGCTCACAAACTGCTCCAATAAAAATTGCCTTGCAAGAGCGATGTTTTCCTCAAGGGAAAATTCATTCTGCAAGGCAATGTCAAAGCTGTATGCAAGCTGGGCGTTCTTTCCACGCTCGGCTTTTTCCACGGCGTTCCATAGGGTCTGGCGGTCTGCGTATTCGGGCGGTGCATAGGACGGCAGGAGAATATCGGAGCAGATCACGCCGCCCTTGCGGGTGTAGTCGCTGTATTCGCCGTAATACTCGCTATACAATCGCTCCCCGGCACGGTAGGCGGCAGAAGCAATAGCGGACTGTCCTGCGCTTCGCTTAGTCTGCGTGACGCTCAGATGAAATAGTGCCATCGGCTTTCAACTCCTTTTCTCTGTTTGCTTGGCTGATGTGGGTAATCGCCATGTGACGGACGGCTCGCTGGACTTCGGACAGGGAAAAGATGTGTTCCATCAGCTCTGTCATTTCGGTGCGTGTGAGATCTTTGACCTCCGGGGCAAGGCTCTCAATCGTGCCGCCCAGATTGCAAAGGCGGTGGGTGCGCTTGGTGCGTTCGCCTTTCTCCAGATACTTCTTTCTGTTCTCCAGACGCTCCAGCTTGTGCTGTTCCTGTGCAAGCTGCGTCTCGGCTCGTTCCTTTTCGGCTCGGAGCTGTTCAAGGGTTTTCGGTTTTGTCATTGTGATTGACCTCCTTTTTTCGATTTTTGGGCATAAAAAAGGACCGTTAACTTTTCGCACATTGCGACCAGTCAACGGTCTGATTTTCTGTATTTAATTACAGGTGTTACCACCTATCGATTTTTGATTGCACTTTGCGCCTAAGCCTAAACCAAAAGCGGTTTGAGTAGCTATCGTTATGCACTAACACTTCGTAAGTTGCCATCGTTCCAGAAGAAAACACCATGCCAAATATTCCAACTGCTAAAGCTAAAAAAGCAAAGGCATGGTAATCTTTCCACAGAGTATTTCCACGCACCGTAAACACAAGTAACAGCAACCCTGCGATATACAAAACGGTACTGGCAATAGCCACTATCACATACTTTTTTTCTTTTGCGACTGGTATTCATTTGCAAGACCTTTTAAAAATCATAATCAAAAATCAACGGCTCTTTTCTCAAAACTTTGTATTCATCTTTGGGGATAAATGCTGATGTGACAAGTGCAATAATTCCTGCAAGTATGCAAATGGACATACCCAACACTTTCCATGCAGTCGCTGTCTGAAACACGGTGTAGGGTATTCCAGCTAAAGCAAACAAGGCGAATCCGGCACCAAAATATTTGCAAGTCTTTTTCTCGTTGGCGATATAGCCAACAGCCATTTCTCTACTTACATAATAGCCTTTTTCATCTGCGCTACTTTCCGTTTTTTCGTCTTTCAGTAGGAAGTCAATAGATACCTCAAAGACATTTGAAAGCAACAGCAGTTTCTCTGTTTCTGGATATCCTTGATTATTCTCCCACTTGCTGATTGCTTGTCGGGTTGTTCCCACAAACTCTGCAAGTGCTTCTTGTGAGAGATTTCTTTCTTTTCTGAGTTTGTAGATTTTTTCTCCTAAATTCATAGGTGATACCTCCTTTGGTTTTGATAGCATAATTCTACCAAAGCGAGGTGTCATTATCTATCTTTCGGGAAATGCACTTTGTCAACTTCAAGTTGCAGATATGTTTTCCAGTGCATAACTGTCCCTTTTTCAAACTTGCTGGCGGCGAACGGTTTGTCAAAACCGTTTGCGGACGGCAAGTACACAGGGGATAGTCGCTTTAGCGGCGCAAGGGGGTGTAGCCACCTTGACGGAACGAAGTGACGAAACATTCTCGGTCGAGCAG
>ENA-OQCV01000454-OQCV01000454.1-human-gut-metagenome-genome-assembly--contig:-NODE-454-length-11181-cov-2.816537_pt1 | contig 11181 bp, 17 predicted proteins | sample MGYA00242766_ERZ504592 | MGnify/ENA primary metagenome ERZ504592 (study PRJEB26092, sample SAMD00036315) | human gut metagenome | host: Homo sapiens | study: EMG produced TPA metagenomics assembly of...
GTATGGCACCTCAGAGACATCTATCGGCTACTGATAATTTGCTTCCAGAAGGCCCGTAACAAGCAAAAGAGTGTTGGCCTGCCCTTTGATGAAGCGGAAGTGAAGATACTACGTGACGACGAGGATACCGAATGCGCTGTGGGCGAAGTGGGAGAGATTGCCGTGAAGTCGAAGCTGACCTGTAAGGGCTACTATAAGCTGAAAAACATGATGGATATGGCTACCACCGAAGGGTTCTTCCGTACTGGTGACTTAGGCTATATGGACGAGGATGGCTATCTCTACTTTGCCGGACGCAAGAAGGAGTTGATTATCACAGGAGCCATCAACGTATATCCAAATGATGTGGATGCCGTAGTGAACCAGTTGACCGCTGTGGAAGAATGCGCAGCTTTCTCCTATCCTGACGAAAGGCTTGGTGAAGTAGTGGCACTGGCTGTGGTGGTGAAGGAAGATTGCGAACTGACAGAGCGCACCATCAAAATCCTATTGCGCCAAGAACCTGGCAGACTTCCAGCAGCCACACAAGATTTTCTTTGTGGATATGCTACCGAAGAACACAATGGGTAAGCTGCAGCGCAACCGCATACTAGACCATATAAGAAATGTAGGAATAGACAAATAAAAAGAAATTACGACTATGACAGATATTAAAGAATTCGTGACAGAATATATTCAGCGCGAATACACCGTACCTGAAGACGTCGATATTATGACTCTCAACTATATTGAGGCAGGCTATATTGACTCTATGGCTTTCATTCAGTTTATCTCTACCATCGAAGACGAGTATGATATTGAGTTTGAGGTGGAGGACATAGAGAATCCTAAACTGAGGATAGTAGGCAAGTTGATTGATTTTATCCAAGCCAAGATAGACGAACAGCATTAAGACCGTCATGAGAAATATAGAAGGAATAAAAACTAGTAGATGCCACTATCCGTGACGGGGGCACTGGTGAACGACTTCTTCTTTACCGATGAGTTTGTAAAGAAGGTCTATGAAACCAATGTGGCTGCAGGTGTTGACTACATGGAGTTTGGCTATCGTGCAGACAAGAAGATGTTTGATCCCAGTAAGTTCGGTAAGTGGAAATTTTACCTCGGACGAGGACATCTTCAGCATTGTGGGTGACAACCCGACGGGGCTGAAACTGTGTGTCATGGCAGACGTTGGACGCTGTGACTTCAAGAACGATATCCACAAGAAGTCGGATAGTCCGCTGAGCCTTATTCGTGTGGCTACCTATATAGAGACCTTTTTCGGAAGCTATCGAGATGATAGAATTTGCCGCCAAGCAAGGCTATGAGGTGACTTGTAACCTTATGGCCATCTCAAAATGTACGATGATGCAGTTGTCGAAAGCCTTGGATGCACTGGCCCAGACACCAGTGATGGGCGTGTATATAGTGGACAGTTACGGAGCGCTCTATCCCAAGGAAGTCCGTAAACTGACCAGGCACTTCCAAGACCATTTGTCACCCTACGGCAAATTGACAGGCATCCATGCCCACAACAACCAGCAGTGTGCCTTCGCCAACACCATAGAGGCACACGACCTGAATGCCAAGATGCTGGATGCCACCTATTATGGCATGGGACGAGGTGCTGGCAACTGTCACCTGGAGGCATTGCTTGGCTATTTTAACGGCAAGAAGTATCATGTGGAGCCCGTGTTGGACTTGGTGGGAAGTGATATGTTGGTCATGAAAGACCAGGAGCCCACTTGGGGCTACAATACATCGTATCTGATTGCCGGACTGGCCAATGCCCATCCGAGGGATGCTATTGCCGCCACAAAGAAAAAAGATACTAATTTTGTGGAGCAGTATAAGTTCCAGATATACAAGTAAGCGTGGAAACGATAGTGGTAAACACCTCAAGGAAGTAGGATGTCCTGTTGGGGCAGGGAGTCATTGCTGACTTGCCCCGGCTGGTAGAGCCATTCTGTAAAGGAGGGAAGGTGGGGGTCATCACGGATGATACCGTAGATGCCCTGTATGCTGCAAAGGCGGTATGGGCAATGGAACAATACGGATATGATGTATGTAAATACGTCATCCCATACGGAGAGAGTTCCAAGAACATAAATACTCTGTCAGGTATTTTGGAGTATTTTGCTTCCTGTCATTTTACGAGAAAGGACATTTTCCTCTCCATTGGTGGTGGTGTGATAGGGGGGCACATTACGGGAGTGCCCGCTGCACTGTATATGCGAGGCATCCATTTTATTCAAATGCCTACTACGCTACTCTCTATGGTTGATGCCTCAATAAGTGGCAAGACAGCTGTTGACCTGCAGGCAGGGAAGAACTTGATAGGCGCTTTCTGGCAACCTTCATTAGTGGTGGCAGACACACAAGTGGTAACCAACCTACCAGCAGACATCTTTGCAGAAGGCATGGCAGAGGTCATCAAGAGCGACCTGATAGCTAATGCCGGTATTGTGGAGATGATACGACAGAACACAATCAAGGAGCGTATAGACCAGATGGTGGCCAGTTGCATCAAGATGAAACGCGACGTGGTGGAACAGGATGAGTACGAGACCAAAGGGACTCCGGAAAGTGCTGAACATGGGACATACCGTTCCCCATGCTATTGAGAAACTCTCCAACTATAGTATTTCACATGGTGTTGCTGTTGCAACGGGACTGGTATGGGAGGCTAAGATAGCTTGTCATCTGGAACTGTGTGCTTCCGGGCTTGTTGATGAGATACGCGCTGCGGTGGATGCCTACCAACTCTACTACGACGTACCCTATACCGTATAGAATATGGTGGAAGCCATGAAAAACGACAAGAAGAATGACGACAGCAGGATAGACTTCGTATTCCCTATCGAGTACAGTAAATGGGAGGAAAGAAGACTAGAACAGAAAGAGTTAATGAATAATTATCAAAACACTAAATATCTGAATATGGAGCAAGTAACCATTGGAATGGCGGGTGCCGGACGCGCTACGGAATTGCACATTTATGGCATTGAAGCGCTTTTTAGGTGTGCCTGTCAGGTTGAAGACCATCGTTGCAAGACGTAAGGAACAGCTGGAGGAAGCCCAGCGTCTTTATGGCTTTGAGCAGATTTCGTACAGCTTTGACGATATGATCAACGACCCTGAGATAGATGTCATAGACATCTGTACGCCTCCCTACGCTCACGAGGAGATGATAGAGAAGGCTATGATGGCAGGCAAGCACGTGATATGCGAAAAGCCGCTGACGGGCTATTTCGGAACTCCCGGCGATGAAGAGCCTATCGGTGACAAGGTGCCGAAACGCGTGATGTATCTGAAGATGTTGGAGCAGATACGCTACCTGCGCACTGTTATCAAGAAAACCGGCAAGAAGTTCATGTATGCAGAGAACTTCGTGTATGCCCCTGCCGTGAGAAAGACCGCAGAGATTATCAAGGCCAAGAAGAGCCGTATCCTGTTCATGAAAGGAGAGGAGAGCCTGAAGGGATCCAGTTCGCCCGTGGCCGGAGAATGGAGCAAGACCGGCGGTGGCACCATGATTCGTACCGGTGCACATCCTCTTTCGGCCATCCTCTGGCTGAAACAGCAGGAAGCCCAAGCCCGTGGAGTAGAGATTAAAGTAAAGAGCGTGCTGGGCGTGATGGATCGGATCACACCCCAATTGAATGAATACGAGCACCGGCATATTGCCGCCAGACCGCATGACGTAGAAGATTTCGGGACTATCATACTGGACTTTACCGACGGCACCAAGGCCGTGGTGATAGCTACCGACACCCTGCTTGGCGGTTCGAAGAACTATGTGGAACTGTATTGTAACGATGCTGCCATCAACTGCAACCTCACCATGTCCAACCTGATGAGCACTTACTTCCTGGATGAGGACAACTTGGATGATGTCTATATTTCAGAGATGCTTCCTTCCAAGACAGGATGGAACAACCCCTTCCTGGAGGATGAGATAATACGAGGCTATACTGACGAGATGCGTGATTTTATGGAGTGCGTGTATTATGACCGTGAGCCTCAGTCGGGTTTCACTTTGGCATATGATACCATAAAGATTATTTATGCAGCCTATATGTCAGCAGAACTTGGCAACAAAGTGGAACTAAACGCATTCTGATTATGGATTTCCTGAAGAAACTTCCTACACCGGAAGAATTGGCTAAGATATACCCGTTGAGTAAGGGAATGGCCAAAAAGGAAGTTGGAGCACGATAAAGAGATAAAAAACGATATTCTCCGGGGAGTCAAAAAGGACTGCTATTGAATATCGGTCCTTGCTCTGCAGACAGGATGGATGCCGTACTGGAGTACGCTGCACGCCTTGCAGAGATACAGAAAGAGGTGGTCGAGAATATTCTTATTGTGCCTCGTGTCTATACCAGCAAGCCCAGAACCATTGGTAAAGGGTATATGGGTATGATTCACCAACCCTATATCGGGCAGGGTGAAGACCTGTCGATGGGTGTGGCGGCTGTGCGGAACGTACACCGGCAAGTAGTGGAAGAGACTGGATTGTTCCCATCGGATGAGCTCTTGTACCCTGAAACTATTCACTATCTGGCAGACCTGTTGGGCTATGCTGTTATTGGAGCACGTTCGGTAGAGAACCAGCAGCATAGGCTGGTGGCCAGTGGACTAAATATTCCTGTTGGCCTAAAGAATCCCATAAGTGGCAGTATCAACGTAATGCTGAATGCCATTGAGACCGCCCAGCATCCGCACCATTTTATTTTCAATGGATGGGAAGTGATGTCAAAGGGCAATGAGTATGCACACGGCGTACTTCGAGGTTATCTGGAAGAAGGCGGTGCCGCAACCAGAAACTGCGACTATGAGCACCTGTCGGAGATTTGTGACCGTTTCGCAGTAAGGAATGTTGAAAATCCTGCGGTGGTGGTGGACTGCAACCACAGCAATTCCGACAAGCAGTATATGCGTCAGATAGACAACGCAATGGAGGTGCTGGGCCTGATGAAGGAATACCCCAAGATTAAAAAATTGGTGAAGGGCTGATGATAGAGAGCTATCTGGAAGATGGCAACCAGCCCATTGATGGAGGAGTGTATGGAAAGTCTGTGACTGACCCATGCCTTGGTTGGGAGAAGTCCAAACAACTAATATATGACATTAACGAAAAATTAGAGGGACTGAAATGAGCGAGCGACCGAAGAAGATATTCTGTTTTGACAACTACCCGGAGGCGAAAATGGCATTGGGAAAAGTGACGTACCCTGTCATCATCAAGCCATACGAGTGTGAAGACAAGACATTCTGGTTTGAAGCGTCGGACTATGGTAAAGCCGGTCAGGTGCTGTATGATGCCTTTGAACACACCCGAAATGGATGGGTGATGATAGAGGAACACTGAGTATGAACTCTTATAAGGCTTTTATAGAGGAACGCGAGGTGTCAATCTATCGGTTCCCCTATGAGTTGGTGGATTCCAATATGTTCTTTATTCCATCAGGGGACACTGGGATTGTATTTGACCCAAATGAGAATGAAGAGTTGCTCCGAGTATTTCAGGAACTGGGGACAAGGAGCGTGGAAATAGTCCTTACGCATGAGCATTATGACCATACGACGGGGGTAAAGTGGTTACAGTCGAAGATAGAGACGAGACTGTTTTGCCATCGCGCCTGTGCAGAAGCTATTGCCACTGAGAAAGGGAATGACCCTAAGACACTGGGGTATATACTGACGCTACGTGATGCGGTTGACGGTGGACACAGAAGAGAGAACTTTCTGGCTACCGCTAAGCGGTATATGCTTCGTGCAGACGAGGCATTTGACGGTGATTGTGGGTTGAAAGTAGGTGAACTGGTTTTGAGATGTCATCCGGCACCTGGGCACAGCCCTGGGGAGTGCCTTGTATTTCTTGGGTGAGACAGCGGTTTTTTTCAGGCGATTCCCTTATACAGCATACACCGACCATAGTGCATCTGCCAGGGAGTGACAGAAGAGCCTATAAGCAGGAAACCAAGCCATATTTGCGGTCACTAGACAAAGATATGATGGTTTTCCCTGGGCACGGGGAGCCGTTTAAGTTGGGGGAAGCAGAATTCCTTTAAATATTGGTGCTATGAGTAAGAAGATGAAGATTACATTGCTTGCTGCCATGGTGGCAGTTGGTGCTTTGTACATAATTTGTTTGCAATTGATTTAAAAACTAAGATATGTAAGCACTCACTGTATGGCTCTTGATTTGTATATCTTCTATTTTTACTTTCGTGACTTAAACTTAAAATTATTCCAAGTCATGAACATGTCTGAATTCTACAGCGATTTTTTATATCGCTATCAAACCGAGGCAGCGCCTTTGAACGTATCTATTGATAGCTTCTGCTTGCGCGAAGGTGTTGAGTACCGCAATTTTATCCGTTGGTATCGTGATAACAAGAAACGTTTACGCGAAAGTGAAATGGCTGATATTCGTATTAGTGCTATCAAAGTGACCGGAGCTCCAGCATTGACTGCTCCAGTAAATCCCCCCATTGCTTTTTTGCACTGTTAGCGAGTTTCATTTGAAACTTTCCAATGGCATTGAGATTCATAAACCAGATTCCCACCTGGAAGATATTACTAACCTTTTAAGTAGTTTGTCACGCGTATGTTAGGTTTGAGCTCTCACATGAATTTCTACCTTTGTGAAGGTTTTGTTGATATGCGTAAAGGTATCGCCACCCTTTCGGAGTTGGTACGCCGTAAATTGCATAAGGATCCTGAGTCGGGTGATGTATTTATTTTCCTTGGAAAAGACCGTCGTAATATAAAGATTCTGCGCCATGAGTATAATGGATATGTGCTTTACTGGCAGAAACTGAACCGTGAACGCTTCCTTCTTCCTGTTTTCAATTCCGATTTAAACCAATACGAAATCAGTTGGGATAAGCTTGTAGTGCTTCTTCAAGGCACTGTTCGTAAAGGGCTTTTGGTTGGTTAAAATGAATACAAAAAACGCTCTTTTGAGTGTTGATTAATATGTTGGTTGTCAGATAAACAGCGCAGTTTTTTATTTGCATAATTTATTAAAAATGAGTATATTCACTTCATGCAAGACAAAGATATTATCAACATATTAATCTCTCAATTACTTTCCAAGGATGATGAGTTACGCCATCAACGTTCCCGTCTGGAGACTCCGTTTGGCTAACTCTGAACAGGAAAAGTCTGATCTGAGGGAAGCCTTGAAAGCTTTGCAGCAAACTCGTGCGGATGACCTGTTTGAACTTGAAAGACAAAAACGGCAACTTTACGGTAGGAGTTCAGGAAAGGTTAAAAGCCTGAAGAAGCTACAGGAAAGAAGCGTGAAAGAAGATAAGGATGATTTTGATGGTTTCAATCCCCCTGGGCTTCCTCCTCATGAGGGACATGCCCTCCTTGATACTATGAGATCATCTGATGCTCTTGTGGGCCAGGCAGCAAAGTCCAAACCCCACCGTTCGGATTATGGCAAGAATGCCACTCAGATAGAATCTACCGTGATGCACTACTGTAACCGTGATCAAGTCCCTGCTGATGCCCGCCCAATCAATGTTCGTCATTGGATACTGTATAAAATGGATTGGAATGTGTGTAAGCATGTTTTCGAAATTCCCAGACTGATTGACTCCGAAGGCGCTATCAGTAACTATTATGCCCCGTTTGAAGGTGATGAAGCCTTGCACCCCTTTGAGAATGTTCTTCCGGGACATCATGTAGGTATGGATATGATAGCACAGATCATGGTAGATAAATATCAGTATAGCCTCTCTTCGGAGCGGGGTGTAGCTCGTTTTTCAGATGCCGGTGCAAAGTTTTCCTCTTCCACTGTACTGAGTTGGATACAAAAACACACAGATCTGTTGGGCAAACAGGAAACCCCGTTGCGGAATCTTCTTTTGAGCAAAGACAGTTTTTGTTCTGTGATGGGACTACTGAACTGGTCAGAATCAAAAACAAGGAAACGGGAAAGATGGAATACAAGAAGCAGTATATCTGGGGCAGCAAGAATCCGGCCTTGAAGGTTGCTTATTACCTGTATGACCGGGGTAGCCGCAGTATGGCAGTTGCCGAGAACCATTTCAAAGAATTTTTTTGGTAATATTACCACGGATGGTTACAATGTTTATAAACTTTTTGACCGGCATCGAAAGGGAGTTACCCGTTATGGATGTATGGCGCATGTGCGGCGAAAATTTGTAGATGCTTGAATACGGATGAACGCTCTGTCGAAGTAGTGAACCTGATCTCCGAACTTTACTGGATAGAATCTGATTGCAAAATACACTTTTTATCAGAAGATGAACGTAGAAAGGAACGGCAACAAAGAGCATTACCTGTTCTTGATAAACTTTGGCAAATAATAAAGCCAATTTTTGATGCGACCCAAGATGCTGCATCCAATCTCTTTATCAAGGCGATCCGGTATGCTGTTGCCGAATGGGAGTCAATATGCTGCTATGTGAATAATGGTAAAGCAGAGATTGACAACAATACAGCTGAACGGATGATGAAGCCTATTTGCCTGGGTCGTAACAATTATTTGTTTTGCGGGGCAGAACCGGGTGCAAAGAATACTTCTTTATTATACTCAATTATTGAGACTTGCAAAATGAATGGGCTAAGGCCTGTTAAATACATTGCGGATGTTTTAAGGAAGTTGGTGGCCGGCGCAACGAATTACGCCGCACTTTTACCTATCAATATAGCGAAATAAACATAACTTTTTAAATAAAAAAATAACTCAAAGTAGGCTAGAGGCGGTGAAAACCAGGCTAGCCGTACAGTGAGTGCTTACGAAAAACATCCTCAGATTGTCAATTCTGTTTTCACCTCCAATACGTATATACTGTCTGTTGAGGGGAAAGATGGGCATGTATTGATAGATATTGGGGATATTGCTCCTATAAAGCAGTGTGTTCAGGAAAAAGTGCGGAACGGTACAAGCCTTGTTTCTGACTCATACTCATTACGACCATATTTATGGTATAAAAGATTTATTACGATTGTATCCTGATTGCACAGTTTACACTTCCTCTTTCGACAAGGAGGCTTTAGGTTCGGATAAACTTAATTTTTCCCGTTATCACAATGATCCTGTAATATGGATGGGAGATAATGTGACGGTTTTACATGAGAATGATAAAGTGGAAATATTTCCGGGGAAATTTTCGTGGAAGTGTTTGAAACTCCCGGACATGATAAAAGCTGCCTTACCTATAAAGTCGAGAACAATGTTTTCTCGGGTGATTCATATATCCCTGGTGTTAAACTCATTGCCTCATTCCCTAATAGCGATAGGGAAGATGCACGGATCTTGAAAGAACGTATCATGGAATTAACAAAGGATTGCAGTCTGTATTCCGGTCATGGAAACATTTATGAGTAAATTATCCCGATATCTGGAAAAGATTTATAAAGCCGTTTCCTTTCATTTTTATTCCCCACTATGTGAGGAATCCGAAGTCTGATCATTAAATAATCACATATATATTTATGGATAAAACTATTTATCTCTGCCTTGCCCATATGAGCGAGGAGGGTATTGAACAGAAATATGTAAAATGAAGCCTTCGATACGAACTGGGTGGTTCCTCTCGGTCCTAACGTGAATGCTTTTGAAGAGGATTTGAAACGTTTTGTAGGCGAAGGCAAGGAAGTGGTGGCACTTTCGGCCGGTACGGCGGCAGTACATTTGGCTCTGTTGGCTTGCGGAGTGGGACAGGGTGACGAAGTGATTGTACAAAGCTTCACATTCTGTGCGTCTTCGCATCCGGTCACTTATCTGGGGGCTGTTCCGGTATTTGTGGATTCTGAGAAAGAAACTTGGAACATGTCTCCGGAACTGTTGGAAGAAGCCATCAAGGACCGCATTGCCAAGACTGGAAAAAAGCCAAAAGCTATTGTTCCTGTGGCATTGTACGGCATGCCCTATGACTGTACACGTATCATGGAGATAGCCGATAGGTATGCTATTCCAGTGGTGGAAGATGCTGCCGAAGGTTTTGGCTCCCGTTTTAAGGGACAAGTACTGGGGACGTTCGGCAAGTTCGGGGTGCTGAGCTTTAACGGTAACAAGATGATTACTACCAGTGGCGGTGGTGCGTTGATTTGTAAAGATGCCGAAAGCAAGAATCAAATCATGTGGTATGCCACGCAGGCTCGTGAGGCTTATCCTTATTACCAGCATGAGGCGATAGGGTATAACTATCGCATGAGTAATATATGTGCAGGTATTGGTCGTGGTCAAATGACCGTTGCCGATAAGCATATTGCACATCACCGACATGTGCAGGCTCTCTATAAGGAACTGCTTAAGGATGTGGAGGGGGTATTGCTGCATGAAGCTCCTTCGGCTGATTATGACTCTAATTTCTGGCTTTGTACAATCACTCTGGATTCTTCACTTCGCATCAAAGGGCAGGAAAATGCTTATAAGGATGTTGTCAGGACTGCCGTAGGTGGTGCTGCAGGTGTGATTCATGCCGTAGATTGTGCTACAACAGATTGCCAGCCCAACGAGAATGTGGAGGCTTTGCGTGCTTTTATGCTTGGCAAAAAAGTAGAGGCACGCCCGGTTTGGAAACCGATGCACAAGCAGCCGGTCTATAAGGATGCTCCGGCTTATATCAATGGGGTATCCGAAGCTATTTTTAAAATCGGTATGTGCCTTCCTGCCGGGCCGTGGGTGACTGATGAAGATGTATATTATATCGTGGAGTGTATAAAAGAGGCCATAGTAAAATAATAGATGAAAATACAGCTTTTTTAACTACGACCTTGACAACGCTGTCGGTTGCCAATACGTTTGTCAATGCGGATTTCATCTATACGTTGTCTGTTCCGTTCTAGTCTTCTGCTTCTTCAATTTCTGCAAGCGTGCCAAATATTCACCGCCTGATGCTTCATGAGAATATTGGACTACCGCATCGCAAACATCTTATCAGATTATGGCGAATGAGCTGAAGATTCCCCATGTCATAGTATCTTCGACCTATATGGCAGTACAGGCAATCATCATCGTAGGATATCTTGATTAAGTTGGCTTGCCTAATCTGTTAGATTGTAAATCAATACTTTATGAACTTATCTCAGAAAACAGCTTCAGCGAGGCTGTTTTCTTTGTTTACAGGCAAATATATCCTCACCTTTGCATTGTTGATCAACAAACGAGATTAAAAATCCATGTTGAATTAAAACTGTAAAATGGAG
>ENA-OQCV01000455-OQCV01000455.1-human-gut-metagenome-genome-assembly--contig:-NODE-455-length-11166-cov-2.351753_pt1 | contig 11166 bp, 16 predicted proteins | sample MGYA00242766_ERZ504592 | MGnify/ENA primary metagenome ERZ504592 (study PRJEB26092, sample SAMD00036315) | human gut metagenome | host: Homo sapiens | study: EMG produced TPA metagenomics assembly of...
TCATTCACATAGCCTTTCGAAATATAAAATGATTCAGCGTTTTTAGATTTCGATGTAGTAACTCGCATGCAGAATCCCTCCTTTATTATATTTTACAACACATTGCAATAAAATACAATAGATAAAACCAAAATTTGACACAAAAAAAGCAGGTTTATGCGACCTGTCAGGTACTTTTTCTGATATCCAACTGTCAAACTCCCGATTATATAAATGGTAAAATTGTACAATAAAATGTGGAAAGTTGGATGGAATTTATTGAATTATAATAAAACTAATCGTACTTAACTGGCGGCTTATGTATTTGTAGAACTTAGAATAATAGAAAATTTAAAATATTATCAATTTTTACAGCTGTTGCAATGCTTTCAGTAGGAACAACAGTTTTTGCAAGTCCTTAACTGTTGTTTGATAAGGAGTGTAGTTTTATACAAATAGTGATATTATTGCAAAAAATCTAGGATTTTATAAAAATAAAAAATTCAAGTCTATAGCTGTTTGAAGTGAGGAGAAAAGCGTATGAGAAATGTGTTGGCAACGGACATAAAAAACAATATTCGAAGCATTCGCTTTATTTTGGGGATTTTTCTAATCGTTTCGGCTACCCTGATGTCTGAGCATGAGATGTTGCAGAAGATCATAAATGCAGGCGGATCTGCAGAAGGACCAGGCTGGTTCGTAGCATACACCTATTGTATGAACAGCGTTAATATGCTTCTGTTTGTTCCCATTGCCGTTGCTTTTGCGGGTGGAGAGAATACGGAGGCTGAGCTGCACAGTCGTTTTTTTGCTGTTCAGTTATATCCGTTCAGGGAGAAAACAGTATCTCGTAGGAAAAGCAGCAGGATTGTTGGTCTCCGGAGGTTTGACAGCTTTTTTCAGCCATGGTGTTCCTTCTTGTAATCTGTATACTGAGGTTCGGTCAGTATCCTTCTCTGATTGACGGAAATTATGAGATGGCAGTGCTTGTGGGCAGAACGGCGGTAAGCTTTCTGAGATTGTTTTTAAATGGCGCTTTTGGGCGCTAATTGGCGGTACGTCGGCTGTCATAACAAAAAAGTCGCTATATGTCCTATGCCGTTCCTTTTATTCTTTATTATGTCCTGACCGTATTTCAGGAGCGTTACTATCAAAAAGCATTCTTTCTGAGTCCCCGCTATTGGGCGGCGTCTATTTACTACAATGATATCTTCTGCATTGCTATATTAGCGGTTGGAAGTTTTTTTAACGGCACTGATCTTTATGTGCGCAATAGAAAGAAGGTTGCGGTATGCGTGATATTAAACAGGCTTTTTGGATTGCAGGCCAGAATTTCTATGGATGGAAAAAAAGTCCGAGGATCTGGATGACCTTTATTTTGGCAGCTATATTATGTCTGATGCTGTCGGATCAGATTATTTCCCATGCGATAAAATATGAGACAATCCTTCAGGTATTCGAGCCGTTTATTTGGACATATGGGGATGCATCCTCTGTTATGCTGTCCTCCCTGCTTTTAATCCTGCTCTTTGCGGACATGCCATTTATCAGTCAGGCAACTCCGTATTGGCTTGTACGCACAAAACGGAAGATATGGCTTGCGGGTCAGATTATCTATGTGATCCTGGCGACTGTGATCTATAATATTTTTTTTGGCTGTGATGCTTGGAATTATGGGAGCTCCCTTTTCCTTTACGGGAAATGTGTGGAGCGAAACAGCGGCAATGTTGGGCTATGGCGGTGGGGAGAGCATAACCGTTCCTGTTTCCATAAAAACAATGGAAAGCTCAACTCCTTATATGTGCGCAGCAATAGTGTTTGGACTTGTACTTTTATATACTCTTTTTATCGCAGTTCTCATGTTGTTTTTAAATCTGGCTGCGGGAAATATGGCAGGGGTGATCGGTGCTTTTGCAGTCAGTCTGTATGGGCTCCTGCTGAACCCAGATGTTTTCCGGAAACTGTTTCATTTTACAGAAAGTCAGGAATATAGGGCGAACGTGTTCTGCGGCTGGCTGTCTCCGTTGAACCAAGCTACCTTTCCCATGCACAGCTTTGGTTATGATTACCTGCCAGGGATCGGGATGAGCATGTTCATATTTGCAATATTAATCATAGCGCTGATCGGCTTGTCAGCCGTCCGAATTAAGGGCTATAATTTCTCTTTTACGCAGACAAACGAATAAATGGAGGGCAAAATGGAATATGCAATCAGGTTGAAGGGACTGACAAAATCCTTTCAAAAAGAAAAAGTATTAAAGAACATTACCCATGATTTTGAAAAAGGGAAGATTCATGGGATTATGGGGTTTAACGGTTCAGGGAAAACCGTAATGTTTAAATGCATCTGTGGATTTTTACAACCTGAGAGCGGCACAGTGCTCGTAGGGGGGAAAACAGATCGGGAAGGAGCTGGACTTTCCAGATTCCGTAGGCATTATCATTGAAAACCCTGGCTTCTTTCTGGATCTCAGCGGTTTTGCGAATTTAAAGAGACTGGCGTCTCTGAAACACCGTATTTCCGATGACGATGTGAGGGCGACGATGCGTGCCCTAGGGCTTGATCCTCTGTCTAAAAAAGAAGGTAGGACAGTATTCTCTTGGAATGCGTGAACGTCTTGGTATCGCACAGGCAATCATGGAAGATCCGGAGCTTTTGATATTGGACGAGCCTTTTAATGGTCTGGACAAGCAGGGGGCAGGAGAGGTCTGCGAGCTTTTGCGGGGATTAAAGGAACGAGGGAAGACTATTCTTATCGCAGCACATAACATGCTGGAGATCGAATGGCTCTGCGATACGATCTGTGAGATGGATGCAGGTGTCCTGACGCAGATAAAATAAAAATACGGGGGAAAGAATATGGGAAAGGTATTAATTAAATGCATTCAAACACCAATGCAGAAATATTTTTATGATCGTTCTTTGGATTCTGTAGTTATGGATGAATGATGAAGAATATCAGATATTAAAAACTGTGGAAAAGACAAAATTGGTTCCTGATGGAGTGTTAAGACGGTTTGTGAAAAGCGGATTATTGCGTGAGACTGCGATAGAAGAAATTGAGCATCCTGAGACAGAAAACTTACATTTGTTGGCAGAACATTATATGGGCAATCTGATTTTGCAGGTAACTCAGCAGTGTAATTTGAGATGCAAATATTGTGCATATTCTGGAAACTACTATAATCGTTCCCATACGTCAAATAGGATGGATTTCGAGACAGCCAAAAAAGCAATAGACTTTTATTTGAAAAGAAGCGAAAAAGCGGATCAACTTGCATTATCATTTTATGGGGGTGAGCCTCTTCTGGAATTTGAATTGATTAAGAAATGTGTTTCCTATATTTTACAACGTAAAGGGGATAAAAAAATTTCTTTTTACTATGACGACTAATGGGACTTTAATGACAGAAGATGTCATAGAATTTTTGGTAAAATATGAGTTTAATCTTATGATTAGCCTTGATGGTGATAAGAAAAGTCACGATATAAATCGAAGATTTAAAACAGGAAAAGGTTCATTTGACATTATTTTAGAAAATTTGAGTAGACTGAAAGCTTACAATGAAGAGTACTATTCAAAAGTTTTGTTTAATTGTGTTATTAGTTCTTCATCAGATCTTGAAAATATATATCGATTTTATTCGGAAGAAGAGCTGTTTGAAGCAGGGACAGTGAATTTCAATTATGTAAATCCAGTTGGTTTAAAAGATGAGACATTGTCGCGCATAACACAAAAAAATTTTCAGAGTACATCGACTAGCATATATAAAGATGATTTTATCTGTATTAGAGAAGCGAAAATGGGATGCACAAAGTCGATTGTTGCGAAGAGAACTGCAAGATATTGAGTTATTATATGAACAGCTACATAGTCATGTTGCTGAAGGCAAAAAAACACATCATGGTGGTCCATGCATTCCTGCAGTTAGAAGACTATTTGTGGATACAAAAGGTGAATTTTTTCCATGTGAAAGAGTTTCGGAAGAAGATTCAGAAATGTGCATCGGAAGTTTGGATTCGGGATTTGATTTTGATAAAATGAGTTTCCTACTTAACCATGGTAAGATGATTAAAGAAAAATGTTTAGGATGTTGGAATTTGAGAATGTGTGCATATTGTTTGGCGCAAATTCCAAAAGATAATCAGATATTAACAGAAAATATGTTGCTACAGCAATGTGAAAACTCAAAAGAAAGTACACTTTTATTGCTATATAAATTGTGTATACTTGTTGAGATTTGGATATAAAGGAAATGAAAATTTGCAAGTATTAAAATAAAGGAGTGCATATGGTAAAAAATTAGTTGTGTTTCCATTAAATAATGACACAGAAATACTTATCAAGGGATTGAAAGAAAACAAATTATATCAGGTGGTTGCGGTATCCAGCTATATAGAAGATAGGAGTAGGCTTGAACTATTACAAAAGAAGAGTTCGATATATTGTAGTACAGAATTTGAAGAATGTCTTACTCGAGCTGATGCTATTGTTTTTTCAGAAAATACAATGGGATATAGTTATGACGGATACCGAAAAAAGAGTGACAAATGGCATTAGACTCAGGGAAAAGATTTATGCTGGTTTAGCACTGCTAGATAAGATTCAAATTGACAGAGATAAAGTATGTATATTACAGGAAAGTGAATTGTCAGATGAAGTTGTTTCGCCAAATAAAAAAGAAATAGATATTCCGGTAATATCAGTCATGGGATTGGGCGAAAATTGCGATAAATTCCAATTGCAAGTGAAGATTAAAAAGGTGATTGAAAAACAGGGGTATCGTGTACTGGCACTTTGCTCTAACGTTCTCGGTGGATTTTTAGGAATGGAAAATCTTCCTGGCTTTCTATATTCAAAATTCATGTCTTATCCAGAAAAGATTATTGCTTTAAATCATTGGATACATACAAAAGTAAAACAACAGGAGTACGATGTGATTCTTGTGGGTTGCCCTGGTGGTGTTTCGGAATTTGAAAAATATGAAACAAATTATTTTGGCGAGTTACCTCTGATTATTTCAAACGCATTGGATGTAGATATAGGCCTTTTTTGGCTTTGTATAGGTATACTGATTTGAATTATACTGTATTCAAAAAATATAAGCGATTTTGTTCTAAGAAAATATAATACACCAGTGAAAGAATATATTCTTTCACGACAATTTTATAAGGCGGATCATGAATGGAAAAAGATACGGTATTATACCATGGAGGATATGAATGAAAAACCAGCGATACCTGAAAATTCTGAATATCAAGTCCTTGATATATTTGATGATACTAAAATTGAAAAAGAAATTTTTGAAAATTTTTGGAAGAACTTGCAAATAATATTTTTGTAATATAAGTGAGGAGATAGGATGGAAGAGCTAATTAAAAATTGTGATATTGAAATACACAATGATAAAAGTAGAAAATTCAGAACAGAATCTATTGGATTTGCCTGTAGTAGAAGAGTGCTGGATATATATGTGATAATGGAATTAGAGAATACATATAATTTGCCGATTATAAAATTGCTGGATGATTAAATAGTGGATGAGTTTATTTAGCAAACAATATTGCGATAAATTAAATCACATACGAAAAGTAGCATTTTTGAATTAGTTTATTCTATATCCGGAAATTATAATATGAAATATCATATATCTGTTTCTCTTGGCACCAATGAAGCGGAAATATTGATATTATTTTAACAGAAAGGAGGAGAACCGTATGAAGAAACTCAACAAAAATATGAAGAAAAACAGGAACACGATTGAGTCTTTTGGGTGCGTTTGTGGATGTGGTTGCCCATGTTCATATTGTGCTGCGACTTGGTTATCTCAGCATAATGCGGATGCTTCAAGAGTGGTTATTAGTAATGACAATAGCGTAATGTACTAACAAGTTATAGTTACTAGTACATAGAACAGACTGCCTTATACATTAAAATAAATAAGGTAGTCTGTTTCTAAAAAAATTATACGAAAACGTTAAATAGTGTCAGGAAGGTATTTATAAGTTAAAGAGTTTATAATTGAAGTTTCGTGAAAAAGCGACAATTCTATAAGATATATGGAGGAAAAATGAAAAAAAGTGTTCTAGCAATTATGGTAGGTGCGTTGTGTATTATTCTTTCCAGCTGTCAGGAAACACCAGAGGAGAGTTCGGTAGTCAGCAAAGTGGATGGGATTAGCGAGGCGGCTGTCTGTGAACCTCTTAAAAAAGGAGAAAAGAGAGAGACAAATGTTCCAACGCATTGGAAATTTGAAGAAAAGAAAAGCAACGACCGTGTGGTTATCCAGGCAGATATTAAGTTGGGCGAACAAAGCATTGGCAATCTTCCAGTCATAGAGATGCAAAATCACGAGTTAACGCAGGAAGAACTGAATGGATTGATTGATTATTTTACGGACGGTGAGGAACTATATATGCCACAGATGGTGACAAAGGATGCGTATCAGGAAGTGTTAGACAGGATTTCCAGCAAGGAAGGAAGTTACTTGCAATCAGCATATTCTACATCGATTGCAGGGATTCAAAACGCAACCCGAGAGGGGATGGAGCTTGCACCGGATGAAGCGTCTGCACCGGAAAAGATGGAGATAAAATTTCGAAAAAAAAACAGAGGATCACGGTGTGGAAGCGGCACGGAGTTGGATGAGTACTGAATTGGAAAACACAGATACAGAGGATTATTTTACTGCAGATGTGGGCGAGGACAGGAAGGCATATATAGAAGCAGAGCGGTATAATCAGGAAATTGACAATGACAGTAGTTTTCTCTGGATGGAGGGTTCTAATTTTATAGAAGAAGAAACAATAGAAACTGAGGAAATGCAGAGTGAGTATTACAGTAGCTTTGGCATGGATACCAACGGCTATACAGAGAAATTTCATGAACTGGCAGATGCGTATCGAAAGTGCATGGACAAGATCACCTTTACAGAGGAAGATGGAAAGGAACAGGCAGAACAAGTTTTAGAGGATTTAGGTATCGATGGAATGGGCCTTGTAGATTCTGATCGTACCGTGTGGTTCCCGAATGGCGCATGTTCAGAGCGCAATGGTCTGGGACTTGGTAGTGATGCTTTGTGGCAGGGAGATCTGGATAGAGGATTACCGGGATATCTGTATTGTTTTTCGAAAAGTGTAGAGGGTATTACTTCAGTTCCTGATGGCGTGGTTGCGGAAGAAACAGTGGATAGTTATGTGCCTCCGTTCCAGGTAGAAACAATCTCTATTCTGATAACAGAGGAAGGAATTAAATATTTTAAATGGGATGGGATATCGGAAGAAGTCTGTACGGTGACGGAAAATACAAAGCTTCTGCCTTTTGAAAAAATACAGGCAAAGCTGACAGATCAGATTTTTTATTGGTATTCCGGAAAAGGCCAGTCTGCCAACGACACTACCGCACTGGAGTATGATGTGGTAAACGCAAAATTGCAGTATACTTATACCACAGCCTATCAGGAGCCGAAACACGCATGGTTGGTTCCAGCATGGATTTTTACTGTCAGGGAAAGTATTGGTGGAAATTCTCTACAGGAGCTTTCTTATGTGATCAATGCTTATGATGGCAGTGTGATTGGAGAAGCATATTAGGGTTCAGCGACACTTGAATTTTTATTGACCATAGAATTACAAGGTTTATCATGAGAATAATAAATATGCGATATTTGGCTTGGATATATAACAGGTAAGAATAGGAATAGTGCAAATGATTAAGCTCGCATTGATTGATAACGGTATACCTTATCATATGAGAAATAACAGGAATCAAAGGATTGTTCATAAATCTTTTTTGGGCTTCTAAATGCGATCCAAGTGAGTATAAAGACGATAAATCATTCCATGGCGCTGTATGCGTCGGAATTATCACAAGCATATGTAGTGATATAGAATTATGGGACTTGAATGTGACTGACTCTGCAGGAACAACACAGATCACAGTTTTGCTGGAAGCTTTGGAATGGTGTATTCAAAATAAAATAAAGTTAATTCACATGAGTCTTGGAACAATCAATTATTTTGATATTAAACCCTTATGGATTCAAATAAAAATGATTACTTGATGCTGATGCGATTATAGTAGCAGCATATCATAACAGAAATATAAAGACTTATCCAGCTGCATATCCAGGTGTTTTTGGTGTCAGGCAGGATCGTTATGGTCTTTTGGGGAAATGGTCAAATTCTGTTTCAAGAACAAAAAGGTTATAATATTGAGAATTCTATTATAGCAAATTTTTACGTGGAATGGGATCGTAAATCAAGCCAATAGTTATGCGGCTCCTGTTGTCACTGGACATATTGCTACATATTTAAACAGAAAGCCCACAGCAGGATTTGATGATGTTATGGACTTTTTGATGACTATAGCAACGCATAAATCTGATTATCCGGATATACTAGAAAATGTAATAAGGGATAAAACCAATATAGAGATACCGGTAATTGCCGGTATTGATTTAGATTACGAGGAAATGATACAGCTAAAAGTGATGTTTAGTCAGAACGGTTATTACGCAATAAATCTGCAGAAAAATCCTTTAGATGAAAATGTAATTCCTTTAGAATATTATGACGATTCCAATGAGTCATTGAACGATATCCTTTATACAGTATATATAGCTTATGAACCTGATATTATTCTTTTGAATCAAGAGGAAGAAATATTTGAAAGTAGTAAGGCATCAGATATAGATATGTATATTGTGCGTAAAAATAATATGTATGAATTGTATGCAGAAGATCGAATAGGAATAACTTACAATATAGAGGATATATATGAGCTTGTTTGTCAATATTTTGCTTAACGAATAGTGAGGATGGCAATTGGATATGAGAGAAAATGGGAAAACATGGTATCGAATTTGTAAAATGTTGTGTGAATATAAAAAGTATTTTCCAGGGATTATCTGTTGCCTTTTGGGTTCATCATTCATAACGTTTATACACCCACTGCTTATAAGACAAATAACAGATTGTGGTATATTGCAGAAAAACATGAAATACATTCTTTTATTTTCTGTTATATTAATAATAATTTCTTTAACCCAGCAAGAGTTAAATATAATCCAAACAAAATTATTTTCAAATGTACATAATCAGTTTACACATTCTCTCTATAAAAAGACTTACTGGAAAATCAATAGGATGAAAATACAGTATTTTGCTGAAAGAGGAAGTGCAGAGATTATAAATACAATTGGTATGGATATTGATAATGTGTCATCTGTTGTGGATCAGATTACTCAGTTTTCTATATCATCAATTCTCCAAATAATAGGAGGAGTAGTTGGGCTGTCCTTATTAGACTGGAAATTTAGCAATATTGATAGAAGCAATTATTCCACTGAAATTTATAATAGTGTCCTATTGTGCAAACAAGAAACGGGAAGTGTTTGAACAGTGGATTGAGGATAAACGAAAGTTTATGAGTTGGTTTGCCGAGTGTATAAATGGAATTCATGAAATGAAGCTCTGGAATCTGTTTCAGGTAAAAAAATCTCAATTTGAAGGTCTGCAAAAAGATTTGATGGATTCATATAAAAAGAACGCAATGCTAGATGAATATAGTACTGTCAGTGTTGTAGTAATAGACACGGTTGTAAATGCGTTATTATATATATTAAGTGGGCTTTTTATAATAAAAGGAGAATTCACTATAGGCGGAGCATTTGCTTTTATTACATATAGTGCATATGTTGTAAATCCAATTTCAGCATTGATAAACATTAAATATTATTTTGCGCAAATTGAGCCATCGGCAAAACGTCTTTTTGAGTTATGGGGACAACCGGAAGAATTGGAAATGAAATTATGTGAAATGAAACCTGAGAAAATTTATCAAGATAGGGATATGGATTTTTTGAAGTAAAAAATCTTGTCTTTGGTTATGAACCAGGACACCCTATTTTAAATGGTATTTCACTATGTGTAAAAAAGGGGAACGAATTGCGATCGTAGGAGAAAATGGAAGTGGCAAATCAACACTTTTGAACCTTTTGGCGGGATTCTACCGGCCACAAAAAGGGAATAATAAAATTGTATGGAGCTCCTGTGGAATTGATGGATATACAAGATATGAGAAATAGAATTGCGGTTATAAGCCAAAGGCCATATCTATTCCAAGGGACTATAGAGGAGAATGTTAATATCGATGGAAAGGCGTCAAGAGATGCAGTTGTTGAAGCATGTAGAAAAAGTGGTGCTTTAGGTTTTATTGTAAAAATTGGATCATGGATTTGGACGAAAAAATTGGACAAGATGGTGCAAAACTTTCTGGAGGAGAAAGACAAAAGATAGCTGTAGCTAGGGCTCTGCTGAAAAATGCAGACATTTTACTTATGGATGAGGCTACAGAAGGATTTGATGTTGAATCAAATGAAGCTTTACGTGAGTTATTACATAGTGAATTAAAAAATTAAGACTATCGTTTTTATTACGCATAAGTATAAAGAACTGGAAAGTGTTGATAAAGTATATCGCCTTTCAAAAGGAATTTTAGAATTGGTGCGGAGTTAGAGATATAAATTTCTAATAGAACTGAGCCACTATGCATTTGACATATTGTATCAAACAGTAGGTTGATGACGAGATGATTGTAATGTATCGCAGATTGAACAAGCAGAGGAGCATATTTACAAGTTCTCAGGCATTGATGAAGGCAATATACCTAGACTATGAAAAAATTTGAGATAGGAGGAGCGAAAAGTGATCGAAAAAAAGAAAAGTGATCCTTATGTAAACGCTCCATGTCTAAGAAAAAATGGAAATGGACAAGCGCCTAGTCTTGGAGTGTATCTCAAAACTAGGCGTTTACATTATTGAGGCAATATATTTTACAAGTGTTTGTAGGAACCGTTAGTGCTTGGTGAGAAGAATACTTTTTGCCAGAGCAATTCCAGCTTGTGGATACAATTCTTGAATTGCTTGATATTTTTCTTCAATCAATTCGGGTTCGTCTGCCCATATATCCTCATAAATTTTCAAGGCTTTTTTAAAATGGGTTTTCGCTTGCGAAATATTTGCAGTGATCAGGCAGATACTTCCAAGGGATTCCTGTACCTGGGCATAATCCAAACAGTGGTTTGAATTATATTCTTTGATAATCTGTGCTAATTTCTGAAGAGCAGACAGGGCAAGGTCAGGTTCTTGTATTTCAATTAAGAGGACAGCATAATTATTAATCT
>ENA-OQCV01000458-OQCV01000458.1-human-gut-metagenome-genome-assembly--contig:-NODE-458-length-11120-cov-2.670245_pt1 | contig 11120 bp, 16 predicted proteins | sample MGYA00242766_ERZ504592 | MGnify/ENA primary metagenome ERZ504592 (study PRJEB26092, sample SAMD00036315) | human gut metagenome | host: Homo sapiens | study: EMG produced TPA metagenomics assembly of...
GTATTCTGTCTCAAGGATGACAGCATAACAGCAATCGCAGGGAATAATAATCTATTGTATTCCAGAAGACTCTTCAAAAAATGGACAGTGCATTTCACTTTCAGGGTTTCAAAATTGCAGTAACAATATCTTTTATTTTTCTACTGTGACCAAATTTTTTCATATTAAGGGCAACTTTATACTGACAGTGAAAATTCCCGCTTCATAATTCACTTGAATATCACCACTTATTTGTATTACTAGCTTTCTAGTAGCATACAATCCGATACCACTGCATTTTTATCCTTGCTTCATCTTTTGTGTAAAACAAATCAAATATAGATTTTAATTCTTCATCACTAATATAATCAGAAGGATTGCTTATTTGTATATGACAATACTCGGATTCTCCCCACATGTAAAACATTATATCACCAGTACTATACTTTAAAGCATTATCTATTAAATTACATAAAATTCTAATTAATATTTTCTCTTGAGCAAGTATCCAAATGTTTCCATGTGGCAGTCTAATATCTAATTGTTCTGAGGCACGTTTTGAATTTTGAATATATTCCTTTAACAAAGAAGTGACTACCTCTGTAATATTGACTGATTTCATATCAACTTCGCTCTCTATTGCTTCACTCCAAAACAATAAATATAAATCGTCTACTAATTTTTTAAATAATCCGCCTTTTTTCAATATGTTCTATATAGCTATTAACAGGTTCATTCACATTTTTTTCTAATCTAATTAACTGCAAGTAACCAATAATAACAGTTAATGGAGTACGTAAATCGTGTGATAAATTTGCTACCATCTTTTTAAAATTTTTATCCTGTTTTTTAGCTGATGTTCTTTTCGTTCATCTTCTTTAATTCGTCTTGTTGATACTAAGTGCAAGGTTCTCAATATCTTTATCAAATACATTGACCGAGTAGATATGCTCATTATGTTCTATCCATTCTATAATTCTTCTAATTTCCCTCTTCAGATGAAAAAATGTATAATATGCCTAATAATATAAACACTCCTGTTATTAAAAAAGACAACTAGCAAACTTCATATCTCCTTATAATATTAGAATCTCATCACATGTATTCAAGATTGCATTATCATGTGAAACAATAATAATTATTTTATGATTTTTAATTTGATCGATCAACTGTAAAAAATTTGTTTTTTTCCCACTCTCATCCATAGCTGAGGTAGGCTCATCAAAAATCATTACCTGACCGTCTTGCACTACTTGGCGAATAATTGCAATTTTTTGCTTTTCTCCACCGGAAATATTACTTGACTTTTCATTAATTTGCAAATCCCAATTATCTCTTTTCAAAATACTATCACCAAAGCAATCAACGGCTCTCTGTATACATTTTACATCAAGCTTTCGATATAAAGCAATATTATTATATATTGTATCTACTTGAAACACAAATTAAAGTTCTTGACGTTTCAATGCAAAATGCATTAAAACTATCCCCACCAGGCACGCACCCATACCATACATAATAGTTCCAACAACAATCCCATTTGTCATCCGATATCCACAAATATTATACATATAAGTGGTCGGGTTCATAACACAAAATGCTTTAAGAAGCACTGATTGATTTTGAAAATTCTCATATACCATAGGATAAGTAATCGCACCTGCAAAGAAATATACACATGATAAAGCTGCCACAATTCCTGTATTCTTTACTAAAACCGTAATCAAAACCGCCACAGCTTCCATTCCAATCATAGCTATCATATTTAAGGTAACCATTCCGATAAAAATCAAAATTCCTCACCTTTATAATGAAAACCATACTTCCATGCTAATCCTAAGCCTAATGCAGTTTCCACAATATAATAGAGAATAAAAAAGTGAACATTTATCACCAGTAATTTACTTAAAAATAATTTGGTTCGATTTATCCCATATACGACAGAAGCTCTTATTGTTCCTTGATGAAATTCTGCAGATACCATTGTCGTAATATAGACAATTAATCCAATCCAAGGAAAAAAATTAATTGATAATGCAAATCTTGCGATTTCTGCAGCTTTTACATTATTCATGTCGTCTATGTAGCAAATCCAACCAATGCTATCTATATTTCTATAATCACCAAAAGTCATAAACAATGTATCATTTCCCACAACGAACGGTATAAAAAAAATAAATGCCATAAATACTAAAACCCACTTCGAGGCTCGCGAATATTTCATTTTATAGTACTCTGCTTTAAGCTGTCTCATTCGATTTCACCTCCGATAATAGATTTGTGTAATACTCTTCTAAGTCTTCTCCTTCATATCCTATTTTTTCCTACACCAACTCCTCCATATACTAATTCTTTTGTTATATCAGAAATATTTTTATTATAACCAAATACCTTAATCACATTTCTTAAATAAACTTTATTTGACTTTCTGGATACCTCTCATCTAAAATACAACTAGCCTTTTCCACATTGTCTACTTCGATATGAACATGACGACGACATTTCTCATCTAATTCTTTATCTGTAATCTGTTGTAACATTTTTCCATGATGTATAAATCCATATACAGTTGCAAGTTGATGTAACTCTGGCAAAATATGACTGGATATAAGTATCGTTGTACCATCTTCTTCATTCATATTCTTTAAGACTTCTCGCACATATTTAATTTTGGTTGGATCTAAGCCATTTATTGGTTCATCTAAAATTAGCAACTGTGGGCGACCAAGCAATGCAATTGCAATTCCTAATCGCTGTTTCATCCCTAAAGAAAAAGCCTTCACTCTTTTATTTCCAGCGTCCTTTAAATCCATTATTTCCAGAACTTCATCAATACTACTTTTTCCTGGAATTCCTCGTTGAGTACGCTGGATTTCCAAATTTTGGCGTGCTGTCATGTCCATATACAAAGCTGGATTTTCAATTAAACATCCTATCTTATTTCTTTCATCTTCAAGATTTTTTACCAAATAAACTTATCTCACCTGAAGTCGGCTTTGTTAGTCCTGTAATAACTTTCATCAGGCTACTTTTTCCTGCACCATTTTCTCCAACCAGTCCATATATCTCGCCCGCTTTTATCGTAAGATTACCTGATTAAGTACCATATTTTTTCCGTATGCTTACAAATATCTTTTGCTTCCAATAATTTTTTCGGGTTCTTTCATTCTAATCACTTCCCTCGTTTCTTAAATCCTATAATGATAATGATAATGTCTAATTCTAACATTTCTCTTAAATCAGTTCTTTAAATTTCCATAAAATTATTAAATTTATCTTTATATTTTTCCCACTCGCCTATGAAACCTTCAAATTATTTAAAAACAGTAACTTGTATGAAATTTACAAATCATGTTAGTATTTTTTACCATACCTATTACCAAAGGAGTTTATTATGATTGATATATTATTAGTAGAAGATGATAAAGAAATTTGCTTTATTTTTTACAGAATTATTTAAAAAGAAACCATTACAATGTTTCAGCATATCACAATTGGGATAGAAGCAATTGAAGCTCTTTCCTCTAAAAAATATGATTTAATGTTATTAGATTTGATGCTTCCCGATTTGCCTGGTGAAAAAATACTATTTCACCTCAAAAAAACACACAATTCTATTCCAGTTATTGTTATATCTGCCAAAAATCAGCCTGAGATTCGTATAAACCTTCTCCGATCCGGTGCAGATGATTATATAACTAAACCTTTTTATCATGAAGAAGTTCTCGCACGAATAGAAAGTGTTTTGCGCCGTTGCAGCGAAAGTCCCCAAACGGAATATTCCTTTAAAGATATTCGCATAAATGTGGATGATCACAAAGTACTTGTAAATAACACAGAGCTTACTCTGACTACTACCGAATATAACCTCTTACAGCTACTAATCAAACATCCAAAACAGACTTTTACAAAGGAATCTTTATATCAACTTATTTGGGGAAAAGATTATATTTCAGATGATAATACTCTCAATGTCCATATAAGCAAACTAAGAAAAAAAGCTAGAGCATATAGGAAACCAAGCCCCTTATATCGATACTGTATGGGGAATAGGTTATAAATTACACCGTTAGAATAAATTCACGCAAAAAAGTACCATTACAAAGATTAATCTGTAACGGTATTTTTTAACCCTATTCACTTTTTTCATACTTTCAACAACTAGGTATACCCTCAACAATTTTTTACAGGCACAAACACTTCATTAACTATCACATACGTCCAAGCACCATCTGAGTTATCCGTAGTTTTAGACACTACAATGGCTTAACTTCCACGCAGTATATATTAAATCTACGAATTACAAATGCAAAGACACAACTTCGAACCACTACATATTCCTTTCCAAGGTAACGGTGATTGTGGTCTATGAAAATCATTTGTATTTCAGCTGACCATAAAAAATCACCGTTAGCAGATTCACTCCCCCACAACGGCATCTTTCATTTTTTTCATTCGATTTTATCTTCTCCTGTTGCCTTTATAAATCTCATAACCTCATCAATGGTTTTCCCAGATGCTACCAAAGCCTTAAACAGCTCATCTTTCTGCTTCTCTTCTATCTCTTTTTGAATCTCTTTTGCTTTATGACGCAGTTCCTTTAAATCGGACTCTTTTGTACGAATCTCCTGTTCCACATACTCCAGTTGCTCTTCCAAAGATGTGTTTTCCAGTTTTTTTCGTCTTGCCATAATGCATCCTCCTAATAATTTTTCCTCATTCTACCACATTTTATCTACTCTGAAAAGGTAGTAGTGTTTTATGAAAATTTTATATCTATTTGGGATTATCCTCATAAAATACTACACTTCCAAGCATTTTGACACAAAAATTATTATTTCGAATCGCAAAATACTATATATGGTATTTTATCATTGACCTTCGCTATATCTTGTGTTACTATGATATTGTATTTAAGTTTTGTGTTATCCCTTTATAGGGTGTCTGGATACTATCTCCAGTACACATGCAGTTTAAGTTGGAAAATCGTGTCATTATAATGCCGTTTTATACGGTGCTATAATGGCACTTTTTTATTTATCACTATTTTATCGCCCAAAGGGCAGAAAGGAGAATTTTTATGTCATCTATTATCATTGTAACAGGAAGGGTAACTGCCGATCCGGTTATGCAACAAGCAAAGAATTCCGGAACTGAATACATCAGTCTGGGGCTTGCTACCAACCAGAGAGGTCAAAGCGGAAAGGAAGAACCCATCTTCTATCAGTGTTACTGCAACAAGTTTCTTGCAGATCGACTGATAAAAGCCGGTGTCAAAAAATCAACGTGTCTCATGGTCTACGGAGATTTAGAACTCCATCCGTATATTCACCAGAAAGGCAATAATGCAGGTCAAGCAGCTATCACGCCGCAAATTATGGTAAAGGACTGGCAGTTCTTACCTGCGAATCGTAATGATACCAATGCAGCAACACCTGTACCGGGGAATCCAATGGTCGGAAATCCAAATGTTCCACCAGTACCAGCAAACGGTGCTACTTATAATGGAAACCCGGGAATGAATCCTTCCGGTACCGTGCCTACTGGCGCAATGCCAGTCAATAACAATATGATGCCACAGGCCGCACAACAGATGTCTTATGCTCCGGCAGGGGGATCGGCTTATGCACCACAGGGATTTACGGCTGGCAATGTATCTGGTGATGGATTTACCAATATTCCGGAAAATACACCACCACAGCAGCTTCCATTCCCGTAAATTATCAAAGATCCCTAAAATGAAGGAATTGCGACTTTCCAGTATCTACTGGTCTGCTGCAATTCCTTTTTCTATTGAAACAAACATGGAGGAAATGAAGTGAATACACAAAAGAAATTTCTTAAAGTTCTAAGTATGCTCACAATAATTTTGTTAATTGCAACTATATTCATACCAGGAAATGGAAATCGTAATGCAGTCGCAAGTATCGGAATCCTTGGCATCCTGCTGCTATTTCTTTCCACACTTCTTCCCAAAATCCATAAACTGACTCTAAACCTACTCAAGAACCAGGGCAAAACAAGCCCTTGGTCTTCTTTGAAATCATCTGAGCCAGTTTCCGAAACAGAAGAATTGCTTTGGAGACAAATCAGCTATCAAATTACCGACAAACTACAGGCTGCATTTCCAAATGCAACATGGGAATTCCAGAAGCCGCCATCCATGAAACAGCTTCTTTGCGGAAATCCCATACGTCTGAGAACCTTTCATACGGAGGACTACAACTTTGCGGAAGCACGTATGAACCAATACGGATATCTGGAACTTCAAATGCTGACCATTGCCAGCCTCAAAAAAGACTGTCACAGTTACCGATGAGGACGATGTTCCTTTTGCTGATCCGGAATCCTGGTATTCCTTAATTGGCAAGAAAAAACTGGAGAACCTTATCGGACAGCTCCATGCGAAAGGACACCATAAACTCTATATTAATGAAAACGGGCAAATTTACATCCAAAATGGTGATACAGCGGAAATCAAGGATTGTTTTGATTATTTCCCGCCACGAAACTATTGGGATATTCTCATTTCCATCTTCCAAAAACGATGAATTGACCGCAAAAGGAAAAGGACCAGGCACTAGAATTATCCTGGATAAAAGAATAAAGGAGGAAATACTATGCCAAATACAAACTTTGTCCCTAACTGGACTTTTTGAAAGAACGCTACCATCTCCATTTGACAGCTATTCCGGGAAAAGTGCAGTGATGAAAGACATCGCTTCCAAATACTGTAATCAGCCTAAAAAACCGGGCTACTCTCCATTCTGCTACTTTGCAGGCAGTTTTTTCTTATATGGATTTGGAAAATCCACCTGCTGGAAAAGCAGAGGAAGAACTCGGAGCCATTGGAAGCCAAGCAAACAATTTTACAATCGCAGAATATCCAAGCCGTACCGGGTTGCTGCATGTAGTGGTCTACAACCGTATGACTGGGAAATTTATAGCCGGAAAGTATGAAAAACCTTTGGATCTGGCCAGTAAACCAGAGCCATATCAGTTTAAAAAATGATGAAGATTCCGGAAGTGCTCTTTATTTTGCTTTAATGCCTACGTTTCTTTCTGATGACGAATTCAATGAAAAATATCAGGAATTAAAGCAACACCGTGATGACGGTTTCCCTGACCTGCCCAAAGCTGCAGAAACGGCTGCGGTTCTTTGTGATAACGTGTACCGCAGGATCCGTTATGGTGATTCCCTTCCTATCGGGAACATCAAAGTTGACACTCCTGCAAATGGCGTGCTCCAAAGACTTACACCACTGAATATCCAAAAAGGTGTTTATGCACCAACGGAAATTATCCAGGGTACCTTTCAGGTATTAAAAGGTGGACATCACTATACTGCTTCCGCCGTTTCAATTCCCAAAGAAGATTTTGTCGATAAATACATCCTGTCCAATTCTCGGACATTAACTTCCCAAGAAGAATCAACCGTTCCTATTCTCGAAGATTGGTATGTAATCCCAAAAGAAATCCAAAGAATATGCGAACATGCCAAATTAACAACTGACAGCAAGCAGCCTATGCGGAATTTTATGCTCCGTGGGCCTGCTGGAACGGGAAAGACCGAAGGTGCCAAAGCCATTGCTGCAGGACTTCACCTGCCTTACCGATGCATCACCTGCTCGGCAAATACAGAAATTTTTGACCTTCTTGGACAGATTTTACCTGATGTAGATGAAAAACAGCTTTCTTTGGTAGGGGAACTGCCCTCTTTTCAAGACATTACCCTAGATCCGGCTACTGCCTATGAAAAATTAACGGGTACTTATGATGAAAAAGTATCAGAAAATACAGTTTATGAAGAATTGATCCATCATATATCTGAGGAAATGAAACAGAAACAAGCTGCTACCTCCAACAGCCAACAGTTCCGCTATGTGGATACACCACTGGTTGAAGCCATCCGAAACGGCTATCTGGTAGAAATACAGGAGCCTACGGTGATTGCCAATCCTGGTGTACTGGTAGGGCTTAATTCCCTGTTGGACCGTTGTAACAGTGTATTTCTGCCAAACGGGGAAGTCATCCATCGGCATCCGGATACTACCATTGTAGTCACAACTAATCATGACTATGCCGGCTGTCGTCCCATGAACCAGTCTGTCATTTCAAGGATGAATATGGTCATAGATATGGATGAACCGGATGAAGAGACCATGGTAGAGCGTGTTCTTGCTATTACCGGATGTTCCGATAAAAAACTCAGTACGTACCATGACACAGATTGTACGTTCCATCGCACAGTATTGTCAGGATAACCTGATAACAGATGGCTGCTGTGGAGTCCGGGAATTAATTGCCTGGGTTCAGTCTTTTATGGTATGTGGCGATATACAGGAAGCTGCTCATTATACCATTTTATCTTCCGTCACTGCCGATTCTGAAAGCCGTATCGAAATTGAAGGTTCTTGCTTGGATACAGTTCTTGCATCATAACACACTATTGAGGAACACCTTTTATACCGAAGCCGAACTACGCAAAACTCTGGCAGAAAATCTCGTTTATTTAAGAAAATCCAAGCAGACGAAACTCTCTCAGAAAGCCGTAGCAAGACTTCTGCATCTACCGGAAAAAACAATTATGAACTATGAAAATGGGCATACGCTTCCATCTGCTTACGCCGTCTTTCGGTTAGCCCAGTATTACGGCTGTACAATGGAAGATCTCCTAACCCAAAATATGAAAAAGAAAGAAAGGTGAAAAAATTGAATAACACTCAAAAAGCTTTAAAAAGAATGATCCGGGATACGGAGTCAAAAATCACTGATGAAGAACTCTTTCTTTTCATCGGCTTTCCAAAAACACCAAACATCTCTGGCGAAAGCGGCTACTGGCCGTTCTCGCTATGGACTTCAGGTGCTTATGGAATGGGACAGTTCTGAAAATGCAGACATCGCATATACAGATAATTATAGAATTCACTGTAACGCCGCAAACTCGATAACCCAAAGCTTTCCTTCCCGATTTCTGCGGTCACAAAGCCTGACTGGTCTAACTGGACATGAAATCGGACATCTGCGTTACTCTGATTTTGCATCACTACAGCTTTATCTGACCAATATGGAAAATGGTTCCTTCTATCCAGAAGCACCAGACAATCTGCCTTCTGGATACAAGGCAAATCTGCAGGACATCTTAGATGCCATGGAAGGAAAAGATAACGCAACGTGTCTGACGCTATCCCGCTGTGCTGCACAGTTTAATAATATACTGGAGGACATCTACATTGAAGCCCGGATGTGTGAAGAATATCCCGGAACTTTTAAGCAGGGAATACAGATCAATAATCTGCGGATGTCTGAATTGATTCCTTCTATACAGGAACAAATTGACTGTGGCTATCAGCCGTTTTCCATTATGAGCAATTTAATTTTGTCTTATTGCCGGACTGGTAATATAAATAACCGCACGAATTATTCTGGAGAATACACAGACACCCTTTCAGACTGCATGGATTATATTGACGATGCTTTAATTGCCACACAGGGGAAAGAACGCTTACGTGCTTCCAACTATCTTTTAGTACTTTGCTGGAACTATATTCAGCCTATGGTAGAGTTAACCAGAGAGTCTTTAAAAAAGCAGGATAGTACCCAAGTTGGCGATGCTCTGGAGGATCTGCTGCGGAAAGAATCAGGTAACGGATCTCCTCTTCCAACTGGTAAAAACGGAGGAATCCCTAAAAACATTCCAGGTCCTACAGTAAAATCAAAAACTCCTATAACCTGTGACTTATCTGGTCTTGATCCAAATTACAGACAAGATGCAATCAACCAGGCAGAAAAAGTACTGCAGGAAGAAGGAGGAAGAATTGAACTTGCTAAAACTACAGCAGTATTAGATGGAAATAATCCAGGAATCACATACGCATCACAGTATGCCGGTTCCGGTTATGAAAATGCAGCGAATGATCTTGCACGCATCCTAAATGATGTTGCTACGGAAAAAGCCCAAAATGATTATGAACAGGAATTAACAGAAGACTTGCAAAAATCGGCGGATAAAATACATTACGGAAATGCCCATGCAGGCATCCATGTAACAATCCACCGCATCAATCCCGTTTCCGACTTTTTTTCATCAAATCTTATCAAACAGTTGCTTCCCCTCTTTTGCGGACCTCCAAAAGGCTGCAAAGTTCCATTCTTCCTTTATTAAAAGAAGAGGCAGAAGGCGGGAAACAAAAAACCTGTTATTTGGTAAAAGGCTGGATATGCGGGCTTTACACCGAAAGGACGGCGGTATCTTTACCAGAACCAGGCTTCCGGATGAAGAACAAAAACTTTCCGTGGGACTTTTGGTTGATGAAAGTGGTTCTATGGGCTGGGGAGATCGTATTACCCATGCCCGGAAAACTGCAATCGTGCTGTATGATTTCTGTATGAGCCTGGGAATTCCTATTACCATTTATGGGCATTCTACAGATTCTAAGGGTGTTGCTTTGTATTCCTATGCTGAATTTGATTCTCTGGATGCCTCTGACCGTTACCGGCTGATAGATATGTCTGCCCGTAATGGCAACCGGGATGGAGCTGCACTTCGTTATGTTGCGGAACACCTGGCAAAGCGTCCGGAATCACAAAAACTCCTCATCATAATCTCTGACGGACAGCCCGCAGATTGTGGGTACAGTGGTACGGAAGCAGAAGCAGATCTTCGTGGTATCAAGAATGAATATCGTAAACGTGGCATTGTGATCTTTGCTGCAGCAATTGGTGATGACAAAGAAAACATCCGCAGAATCTATCAGGATGGTTTTTTAGATATTACCAAATTAGAAGATTTGCCCAAAAATATGACACAGCTTGTAAAACAATATTTGAAATAGAAAGAAGGAAAACATACATGAGTGAAAATTATCAAAACTCAATTACAGATCAGATATGCAAAGTACAGACCAGTAAAAAATTAATTGCACTGTATGACCGCCTCCGCTACACAAGTTATAACAGCTATGCACAGCTTCATGCAAAAGGAGAATTTGAAGAAAATGGTCATAAAGTTCACTCCCTTATTGGAATCTCCATACAGGATTACTCTAGTGGTACCGGTGATAAAATATTATCACCCGTTTCATCTGGCACCCGAACAAATTCAATTTCTGCTGTCCAGAGTTGCCGCTGGCTTTCCTGAA
>ENA-OQCV01000459-OQCV01000459.1-human-gut-metagenome-genome-assembly--contig:-NODE-459-length-11059-cov-2.986919_pt1 | contig 11059 bp, 13 predicted proteins | sample MGYA00242766_ERZ504592 | MGnify/ENA primary metagenome ERZ504592 (study PRJEB26092, sample SAMD00036315) | human gut metagenome | host: Homo sapiens | study: EMG produced TPA metagenomics assembly of...
GGGCAGAATGTAGCAAAAAGCGCCGAAATCCCGGCGGTGCACCTAATTTTGCGCAAAAAAATCGCAAAATAAAGGGTTGACAAGACTAACCGGCTGTGGTATTCTGTTCTCGCAACGAGGTTAGGCAAATCTAACCACGTTGCACCAGAAAAGCGGAAGCCTCTGCAAGGGCTTCTGCGAAAACCGGATCCGACATGGCAGAGCTGCGGAGCTGTGTCAGGTGATCCCCAAGTTTGTCGTGGCGAGGCCACTCCATCTTGCTTACGCAAGACCGCTTTGTGGCTTAAAAGCCCCACTGGGGCTTTCATTGCTGCGCAAACGCCAATTCCTCCATTCCATTCTCTTTTTTCAAGTGAGCTGTGGTTTTAGTTTGCTCCCACGGCTCGATGCGCGGCATTCGGTGTGATTGGTACCGCACCAAGTGCAAAAGAAAAACAAAAACGGGACATGCAGCTTGACCACCTGCGTGCCCCGTTTTTTCGTTTTTAACTCCTTCAGTCATGGCTGACACCATGCCAGCTCCCTCAAAGAGGGAGCCCTTGGCAGTGCGAAAAACTTTACGGTTTTGCCAAAGCCTCCTCATTGAGGGAGGTGGATGCGAGTGCAGCGAGCAGACAGAAGGAGTTTTATTTCATGATCTCCGCCAGCTTTTGATACACTTCCTCCGCGCCGCCTTTGGGCGTTTTTGATCTTCACGAACTGGCTGTTCACGATGGCGGTGCCATCGGAGTAGACGGTGAACAGGAGGTTATTGTTCTCGGCATCATCGTAGTAGCTCACAGTGACGGAATCCACCGGGTATTCGTGGCTGTAGGAGGAATACTGCTGGTTGAACCGCTTGACACAGGTAAGGCCGGAAAGCACGTTTGCGATCTGCTGATAGGCAGGGTCGTCGGCAGAAAGCAGCTGAACATCCATCTCTGCGGAGCGGGCAAAGTTCTGAATGTGCTCCACCCGGACACTGGCCTGTGTGCTGGCCTCGATGCTGGATGCAAGGTCGATCTTTGCGGAAGGAAAGATCAGCACCAGTGCAAGCAGCACTAAAATGACAATGCCGAACCGGGACAGGATGCGCTTATCTTTTCATGGCGGGTCAATCCTCCTTTGGCGGCTCCAGATCGGTCAGATGCCGCTGAGCGATGAAGAAGCCCACGGCGCTGGCGGCGAACACCACATAATAGCTGGCGATGCGGTAAAGCATCATCACGCTCATCACCTCGCCGCGCTCCAGAAAGCTGCCGAACACCAGCAGGAATGCCGTCTCGATGGAGCCCATGCCGGCCACATTGGGCAGGGCGTTGGACAAAAAACAGCATCAAGCTGGTGAGCAGCTGCACCTGCAAAAAGCTCAGAGGGGAAAGCCCCATGAACCGGATGCACAGGTAGGGCAGGCAGAACAGCCCGAACAGCTTGACCGCCTGCAATGCCAGAATTTCAGCGCAGCGGGCTTATCTGCCAGCAGACGGCGGCTCTCCTCGCCCAGAACATCCAGCTGCTGCTGCCAGTCGGCGCGGCGCTGCTGCCATTTTTCCGTTTTTGGGCAGCAGACGCATCAGCCAGCGGGCAAGGTTCTGCACCAGCGGCGATACGCACACCAGCACCAGCACCACAATGATGGCCGCCACTACAGCGTATGCCATGGGCAGATAATTCATCACACCGGTGGTGTTGGCGGCAAGCCATCTGTGCTGAAACAGCAGCATCACCGTGGCATACAGCAGCACGGTGGTTTTGTGGAACACGTACTGCAGGGTCATCAGGCCCACGCCCGGGCCAACCGGCAGGCCGCAGCGGTGCAGATACCATGTCTGCACCGGCACTGCACCTGCGCCCAGCGTGACCACATTGCCAAAGGTGCCGCACCACGCGGTATCGATGCCCTGCCAGAGCCTGAAGCCCGGGATGCGGCTGCGCACGATGACCCACGCCACGCACCCCTCCAGCAGCGGATAGCTGAGGCCGATGGCCAGCACCACCAGCACCTGCCATGCGGACAGCTGCGAAAGCGCTTCGGTGATCTCGGCCCAGTTGTCCTTGAACAGCAGCACGATGATGCCGGTAAGTGCGGCGAGCACCAGCAGCGAGATCACTGTCTTTTTGCGGGAAGGTGCGGCAGAGGCGGGTTGGCTCATAGAGAGAACAGGCTCCTTTCAGGCGGAATGATTTGATAAAAGGTATAACACACGCGGCCTGTGTCTTTGTGAACGGAACTGGAATTTTCTGTGCAATTTTGATGGAATGATAAAAAGGCAAGGGCAGATGTACGCATCGACCCTTGCCTTTATCTTGTTTTTAGTCTGTTGATTCGTTCACCAGCCGTGTCAGGGTGGCAACATAGGCTTCGTTGGAATAATATTTCTCGTACATTTTCCGGCAGTCAGCTTTCATGGCGGCCTAGCTGTTCCGGATGCAGGATAGCATGCTCCAGCACCTTTGCCAGCTGATCCGGGTCGTCGTCTTTGTACACAAAGCCGTCCACGCCCTCGGTGATCAGCCCGGCGGTGCCGGTGTGCTCCGACACGATGGAGGGCTTGCCGAAGATCAGGCCCTCGGTGACGAAGGTTGGCATGGGATCATCGCGGGAAGCGCATACCACGCAGGCGCACTGATCCATCAGGGATTTAATCTCGGGCCGTTCCAGACGCTTGCGGTAGAAAACGGTGTCCGGGTAGTCCTCCACCAGTGCATCCACGGCGTTCTTCAGGCTCTTGTCCGCCGCCTTGCCCACGAACAGGAAAGCAGCCTTCTGGCGCACCTCGGGCTTTAGCAGGCGGATGGCGTTGCAGAAAATATCCTGACCCTTGCGCGGCTCAAAGGAACCTACGGTCACGAACAGCGGCCTGCCGCCGGCATAGCTGATATCGTAGGGCGGGAAGCTTTCCTGCGCATAGTCCGGCAGACCGTAGATCAGCTGTTCAATGCTGAAGTCCGGCCGCACCGAGTGCATGGCGGCAGTGGCGTGGGAGCCTACGGCGCACACATGCACATTGGAGCCCAGTGTTTTGGGAATCTTGTGCGCAATGAACGGGTAGCCTGCAAAGGCATCGTGCAGCCACCACAGCACCGGCACGAAGGAGCCGTTCAGGGTGCTCACGGCGGCAGCCTCTACCACGGTGTTGGCCAGCACAAAATCGGCACTGGTGGCAAGGCCCCACAGCGACGAGTTCATCACGCAGTCGCTGCGGGTCACTACGGCGGCACCGGCATCCAGAAACAGCGGCAGCGAGCCGTCGTCCGCAGGGCCAAGCACCACCACTTCAAAGCCCATGCTGCGCAGCACCGGCACGGCACTTGTCAGCACGATGGGCGCACCGGGTCATGGTCAGCTCGTGGCTCAGGATCAAAGCACGCTTTCCGTCTGCAGAGAACACATCGTCGGCACACAGCTCCCGCCGGAAGTGCAGCAAAGACTGCGGGATGCGGTGGCAGTTTTCCGCCATGGCGGTGGCAAGGCGCAGCAGCTCGGTCACGCTGTCCCTGCCGCGCGCAGCAGCGCGCACCCGGTCCAGAAGCTTCCGCGATACCATGGCGCAGCGGCTGCACGGGATGTGCTGGGTGCTCAGATAAAGGGCGGTGGAGCCATCGAAGCCAAAGGCGGCATCACACACCACAAAATCGGCACCGGTGCGCAGGGCGGCGGCAAAATAGGTCAGGGCCGGTGGAGGTGCACTCCAGATCTTCGCTGACCAGCAGCACGCCCTCCACCGAGTCGGTCAGGGCGGGGGCCAGCTCCGTCACCAGCCGGAACTTGCGGTGCAGCTGGTTTTCCAGTGCGTGCTCCAGCGCCTGATGACGGCCCGGTGCATACACCAGCAGATAGGTGCTCTGGGTATCGGTATAAACCTGCTTCGTCAGCTGCTTACGCTGCAGGGTGCTGTAACTGCTGTACATGTTGACAACTCCTTTAGCGATCCGATTCAGCCGCGCAGCAGGCGGCGCAAAGCACGCAGCGGTGCGGTAAGCCGCCAGCTGCTGCTCTCGTACAGGTTTTCCAGCGAATCTTCATAGGCAGCACGGCTGTTCTGCAGTTCCGTCAGCTGATTGTTCAGCCGGGTGTTCTCGGCAAGGGCGGCCTGCAGCTGTTCCAGAACATCGTTCTTTTCGGCCTCAGCCTGCAGCTTGATGGTATTCAACGCGCTGAGCAGGGCCTTGCCGGGCTGCTCGTGCTGGAAGCGGCCCAGCGGATAGTAATGATAGGTCACGGCAAACTTCATCCCGGCCGCAAAGGGCACGGTGCTGCACACGGTCAGGTTGGGGTCCACATCCAAAAAGCAGCAGGCAGTCTTCCTGCAGCCGGATGCCGTTCATGGCGCGGCATTCCAGCCGCTCGGTCCGAGATGCTCAGGTCAGTCACGCAGCAGGCCAGCTCACCGGGGTCCAGCCGCAGCGCACGGGCATCCGTGGGCAGGGTGAACACCGCAGAGACCTCGTGGGTCAGTTCGTCGTAGGCATCCTCGGCAACGGTCAGGCATTCCCGCGGGGAATAGCCGGAGCCGGAATCGTAGAACAGCTGCGGCAGGGTCAGGGCGGCAGGTTCGTTGTCGCTGCCCGTGCCTTGCCAGTGCGGCCTGATAGTTCAGCACCTGTTGTTCCAGCTCCAGACACCGCTGTGCCAGCCGGGATACACCTTCGTCAGAGAGCTTGAGCTGCTGTTCCAAGTCAGCAGCGCGGCTGCGGGCCGCAGCAAGGGTCTCGGGGACATCGTTGTTCATAACCGGATTCTCCTCTTACTTTTATGATGGCTGCACCGCAGCAGCCGGAAAAAGCATGTCAGTGCCGGGCGGTATAGTGCACGGCGGGCGTTCTGCGCTGTGCCGGGAAAAAACTCGGATGATGAGTGCGCGGCGTACACGCAGCAGCTCACACACCAGCCAGATAGAGCCCAGAGAGATGGCATATTGCAGCCACATGCCCAGCACCGGCTGCGCAGAGAACTTTGCTACCATCAGATACCACGGAATAGCGATGATCTCCACGGTATGTACGCAGAAAATGTTCAGCGAACGGCGGCCCACCGCTTCCAGAAAGTGCACGATGGGGCCATGGCCGCGGCTGAGCCGCATGAACAGCCGGATGAAAAGCAAGCCTGCAGCACCGTCCAGAAAGATGCTCAGCGGCCCCAGTGACCACTCGGCCAGCGAGATGCAGTCGGTGGTGCGGGTAGCAAGAGCGCCTACGGCAATGAGTGCTGTGGCGGCCAGCAGCCCGGCAAAGACCTTGGGCGGCAGGGGCTCGTCCAGCAGATGCTTCTTTTTGGCAAGGAAGCCGATATAGAGGTAGGGCACCACCACGGCACCTTGGATCAGGCAGAAGGGCAGTTCCCACACAAGGCTCGCGCCCCAGCCCAGCAGGACGCAGCCTGCCACAGCCCATGGAACATAGCGCTCCGGGAAGATGTTCAGGATCACATCCAGCAGCACCCAGCCTACCATCAGCGCCAGCAGATACCACATCGGCCCGCAGGAGAAGAACTCCTGCCCGAAATACTCGGCCGTGTGGGGCAGGCCCAGCAGAAAGCCGCCGGTGACCTTGATAGACTCGCCGATGGTGCCGGGCAGGTACTGGAACGTCTTATAATGAATGATAAAGTGCAGCACGCAGGTGAACAGCGCCGTGTAAGCATAGGGTTTGAGCAGGCTTTTGAGTTGCTGGTGGATGCACTTGTGGATAGAGCGCTTGCGGAAGCCGTAGCCGCTGGCAATAAAAAAGGCGGCCATCAGCGCTTCGCGGTAGATGAACGGGAAAAACGCGGTCAGGGACAGGCCGCTGACCGCCTGCATGGGATAAAGCTCGGCGGTATGCGCAAAAACGATGGTCAGCATACCGGCACCCTTGAGCATGTCGAACATGCCGATGGAGCTGGCGGTGCGGGGCTTGGTTCCTTCCATGGAGGTTCCTTCCTTGCGCGGGACATTCCATCAGAGCCGGACGCCGCACAATGCGTAGATTTTGAATGAAAAAGATAAAATTTTGTATGGATATGAACCCAGTATAATGCTTTTTGCACAGATTGTCAATTTTGAATTGCGGTCCGGCGGGCGGGGACACATTGCAGCCTGCAATAAAAGCATAGCACAGGCAGGGCGGCTTCGCAACGAAAGCCAGAATTTACATCTGGAAACGACATGATATGCAAGATTTTGATTGTCAATGTTTGGAATTAAATGTTGCAAAACTCTTGCATTGACACGGGACCTTATTGTATACTGGGCACAGTTGGAAATGACTGGAAGGATCTGTGTTGGCCTACACAGGAGCGCCGGATCGGATGATGAAAAAATGGAGGGAAAAAATGATTACATCGCTGTATCAGTCACTTTGCAATATGGAAACCAACATTGCAGACCGTGTGGCTCTGCGCTGGTATGATGAAAAAAAAGCAGGGCGTGGCCGAGGTGCACTACGCACAGTATGCCCAGGATCTGCGCCGGTTCGTGGCGTTCCTGCGTGCAGAGTATGGCGATGTGCGCGGCAAGCGTGTGGCGATCCTGGCCCGCAACAGCTACCAGTATGTCATCTGCATGTACGGCACGGCCATTGCCGGAGCCGTGGCTGTGCCGCTGAACCTTGGCAAGGACTGGGATGCCATCTCCTATGAGCTGGGCCTCACCGAGCCGGTGTGCATCCTGCAGGATGGCGAGTTCGCGGAGCGGGAGCCTGCCCTCGCTGAGACCTACGGCAGCATCCTGAAGCCCATGGATGTCTTTGCGGCCTATGAGCCTGCCGAGGACGTGACCGAGGTGGAGGACCTCTCTGCTTTGGCCTTTATCATGTTCACCTCCGGCACCACCGGCCGCAGCAAGGGCGTTATGCTGAGCCAGAAGAACCTGTTCAGCGCCATGCCGGCTTTTCTGGACCCCTTTGACGATGTGAAGAAGTACACGGGCTGGAACACCGATGAGTTCTCGTCCCTGTCCGCCCTGCCCATGTTCCACATCTCCGCCATGACCAGCCTTGTTTCGTGGAGCATCACCGGCCACTCCATCAACCTGTGCAACAACCTGAAGTATTTCTACCGTGATCTGGGCGCCATGCACAGCGAGGTGATGGCGGTGGTGCCGGTGCTGCTGAAGAGCATCTACAGCGATGTGATGAAGGGCCGCCGCGACCGCCTGAACGGCCTGTGCGTGCTGACCTGCGGCGCTGCCATGTTCGACCCCAAGATTCTGAGTGATATGATGGAGAAGGGCTTCTTTGTGGCCCAGATGTACGGCCTGACCGAGACCTGCGGCGACGGTGCATGGAACTCCTCACAGGAGGCAAAGTACCTGACCAGCGTGGGCCATGTGGACCTCAGCTGTGAATACAAGCTGGACGACGGCGAGCTGTGCATGCGGGGCGACCCCATCATGCTGGGCTACTACAAGGACCCGGAAGGCACTGCAGAAGTCATCGACGCAGACGGCTGGTTCCATACCGGCGACATTGCCCGGGTGGAAGAGGACGGCTACATGTACCTGACCGGCCGCAAGAAGAACGTGATCATTCTGGACAGCGGCGAGAACGTGAGCCCCGAGGAGCTGGAAAAGCTGCTGGTTCCCTGTGCGGACATTCAGGAGTGCATCGTGAAGGAAAAGGACAAAAAGATCTGTGCCCTCATCTACTGTGACCCTGCAAAGCAGGATGCGGTGAAGGAGTTCGTCACTGGGGTCAACCGCGGCCTGCCGCTGTACAAGCGCATGGTGACGGAGTTCAGTGCACAGCCGCTGCCCCGCAACGCCATGGGAAAACTGCTGCGCTGAACACAGGAGGAAACAGAACAATGCGTAAGATCAGAGTGCTGGATAATGTCTACGACCTTATCACCATCAACATGGAAGACCGCTTCAAGGATAATGTGGCCTTCCGCTTCTACGACACCGCAAACGATGCCGTGACCACCATCCTCTATAAGGATTATGTGCAGGATATCCGCAAGGCGGTGAATTACTTCCAGTCCACCATCCCGGAGATCAAGGGCAAAAAGATCTGCCTGCTCACCAAGAACAGCTACGAGTATGCCGTGAACACCTTTGGCGTGGTGGCGGCCGGTGCGGTGCTGGTGCTGCTGAACCAGCGCAAGAGCTGGGACGAGCTGAGCTACGAGCTGGGCCTTGTGGAGCCGGATGCCATCCTGACCGATGGCGACGACTACGGCTTCAACGACCAGCTCAAGGCTGCCTACGGCGATATCCTCCGCCCCATGGATGGCTTCCGGAGCTATGAGCCTGCGCAGCTGACCCGCTGCATCGACCACGAAGCCCTGATGGTCCTGATGTTCACCTCCGGTACCACGGGCCGCAGCAAGGGCGTGATGCTGAGCGAGAAGAATTTCTTCTCGGTGATGCGTGCCCACACCCAGATCGGTGAGCACATGATGGCGTATAAGCACGAACCGGACCTCGTCATGAGCCAGTACACTGTGCTGCCCATGTTCCATCTGGGCGCTTTCATCTGCCTGTTCTCCTGGGCCCACGCAGGCTGGGAGCTGAACGTCAGCAGCGACATCCGCAACTTCTATAAAGAGGTAAAGCGGATGCCCAGTCAGGCCATGGCGGTGGTGCCGGTCATTATGAACTCGCTCCACCACGATGTGATGCGCGGCCGCAAGGATCGTCTGGGTGAGCTGTGGGTGCCCATCTGCTCCTCTGCCATGTTCGACCCGCAGGTGATGCTGGATATGGCGGAACACGGCATGTTCGTGGTGCAGACCTACGGCAGCACCGAGACCTGCGGCGACGGCATCATCAACTACGCACAGGACGCAAAGCACATCGGCGCTGTGGGTCAGGGCAACGATTATCTGGACTACAAGATCGCCGAGGATGGCGAGCTGTGCATGCGCGGCGACAGCATCATGCTGGGCTACTACAAGGACCCGGAGGCCACCGCCGAGGTCATTGACGCGGACGGCTGGTTCCACACTGGCGATCTGGCCCGCAAGGACGAGGACGGCTACTATTTCCTGATCGGCCGCAAGAAGAACCTCATCATTCTGGACAGCGGCGAGAACATCAACCCCGAAGAGCTGGAAGGCATCGTGGGCAAGTGCGAAGCCGTGAAGGAATGTGTTGTAAAAGAAATGGGCAAGAAGATCGGCGTGGTGGTCTATTGCGACGAGGACAAACAGCAGCAGGTGCGGGACTTTATCACCGAGGCAAACCGCACCCTGCCGCTGTACAAGCGTATGAGCGCAGTGGAGTTCAGCACCGAGCCGCTGCCGCGCAACGGTGCAGGCAAGCTGCTGCGCCAGTGATACGGATGCGATCGAATGCCCGGATGCATAAATGGGCCGGCAGACCGGCAGACTGAAAACAGGAGTTCCGACAAAAAACAAAGCTTTGTTGCCGGAACCCTTGCGCACAGGAGAGAATCAGGGTATTATTATGGAAAGGCATAGGAGATTGTGCCTATTATCCGTCACGGAAAGGAAGAAATTTCTATGGAACGAGCAGAGATCAATTTTCCCCAGATCCTGGCCATCCTGGAGGATGTTGCGAGGTCTCTCCCGAAGATGTGAATGAGAACAGCGTCCTGATGGACGATCTGGATCTGTCCTCAATGGAGATCCTGACCATTGTGGCAGACCTCGAGGAGACCTTCGGCCTGCGCATCCCTGAAAAGGAGCTGCGCAACTTGTGACCATAGGGATCTGGTGGATTATCTGGCGGCAAACGCGGGGTAACAGTTCATGAATGAGTCGCAGCGCTCGACGGAGTACATCTTTCAGGGAACGATGTACTTCTTCCGTCGGGAGAAGATCCTGTGTCGGTACCAGTTTGCGCTGCAGGATGCGGTGGAACCCGCTCTTTTGCAGCGCGCACTGGACGCGGCGCTTTCGGCCGCACCGTACTATCGGGTACAGCTGGTGCAGGAAAAGCGGAGCTTTTTTCTGGAGCCGAACCCGAACCCCTGCCTTGTGTATCAGGGCAGTGCACAGCGCGATATCCCGGAGGAAACGAACGGCTATCTTTTCAGCGTGAGCTGTGAGGGGGACACCGTCTATTTTGACTGGTATCATTTCCTCATGGACGGCCACGGGGTGTCGCCCTTCCTCACCCGCATTCTGGAACAGTACTGCAACCTGCGCTATGGCACGGCGTTTGCAAACACGCCCATCGTGTGCAGCCCGGCCTATGACATCGAGGCCATGATGGAAAAATACCCATCTCCTACAGCTACTGAGAGCACGATGCAGAGGGATGTGGTGCAGACATGGGAGGGCAGGATGCGCCGCACCCGGGTGCGGCTGACCAAGCAGAGCCTTGTGGACCGGGCAGTGGAGAACGGCGTCAAGCCCTTTACAGCGCTGGCCGGTCTGCTGAGCCTTGCGCTGCGCAACTATCTGGGCAAAGACGAGATCCAGTATTCCTACTCGGCAGACACCCGCAGGGAAGCGGGCGTGCCGGATGCCCTTTACAACTGCGTGTGCTCCTTCCAGAGCAGCGTGAAGCTGAACGAGGACACCCGCCTTGCGGACATCGTGCCGGAAATGGATGCCGAGGTGCTCCGCACCCTGCAGCCGGAGGCAAAGCTGCGCCAGATGACCCAGCAGATGAGCTGGGTGTACAAGGTGGACCAGCAGAAAGCGCCCCTGCGCATCAAGCAGAGGGTGTTCCAGATGGGCGAGTACATCAGCGGTGTCCCGGCGGATTTCTGGCTCAGCTATCTGGGCAATCCGCTGCTGCCGGCCACGCCGGAGCTTCAGAAGTACACCAAAGACTTCAACGTCTGGGTCCCGCCGGATGGCGGCTCCATGGGTGTGGAAGCCTCCAGCCTGAATGGCATCATCACCCTGTGCATCGAGAACAAGGCCGAAATGCCAGGCCTTGCCGGGATGATCCGCACCGCCTTTGCAAAAAGAGGACATCACGGTGCTGGAAGCCGTGGATCTGGATACATAAGTGCAGAACATCAAAAAAGCACTCTTTCCGGGCAGGAAAGGGTGCATTTTTTGCGTCTTATTCGGTCCGTGCAGGCCGTGTGGTCACCTCGCCGCAGCGCAGAGCCTCCTGCCGGCCGTTCTCCCGCTGAATGACCAGCCGCCCTTCCTCGTCGATGGCAAGGGCCATTTTGCGGC
>ENA-OQCV01000460-OQCV01000460.1-human-gut-metagenome-genome-assembly--contig:-NODE-460-length-11058-cov-2.383405_pt1 | contig 11058 bp, 13 predicted proteins | sample MGYA00242766_ERZ504592 | MGnify/ENA primary metagenome ERZ504592 (study PRJEB26092, sample SAMD00036315) | human gut metagenome | host: Homo sapiens | study: EMG produced TPA metagenomics assembly of...
CCTTGAGGAAAGCCGTCTGATAGGCCACCCACGAATAGCAAGTGGCATGTGACTTGTTGAAGGCATAGGACGCAAACATTTTCCCAGTCGGCCCAGATTTTCTCAAGCACTTTCGGGTCGTGGCCGTTCATTTTGTCCAGCCCGAAATGAATTCGGCTTCATGTGGTCCAGCTTGTCACGCAGTTTCTTACCCATTGCCTTACGCAAGGCATCGGACTCACCACGGGTGAAGTCTGCCAGCAAACGCGACAGAAGCATGACCTGCTCCTGGTAGACCGTAATGCCGTAGGTATCCTTCAGATACTTCTCCATGATGGGGATGTCATACTCGATGGGCTTGCGTCCCCACTTACGGTCGATGAAGTCGGGGATATAATCCATAGGTCCCGGACGGTAGAGGGCGTTCATGGCAATCAAGTCCTCGAAAGTGCTCGGTTGCAACTCACGCAGATATTTCTGCATACCGGCCGATTCAAACTGGAACGTACCGATGGTGCGGCCGTCGCAATAGAGTTTATAGGTAGCAGGGTCGGAAATGGATATCTTGTCGATGTCGAGTTCCAAGCCGCGGTGCAGACGTACATTGGCAACGGCTTCCTTAATGATGGACAAGGTTTTCAGTCCGAGGAAGTCCATCTTGATAAGTCCCGTATCTTCGATGACGGAACCTTCGTATTGGGTAACGAGCATCTTCTCGCCCGTCTCCTTATCATCCGCCGTGCTGACGGGTACCCAATCCGTGATGTCGTCACGGCAAATAATAGTACCGCAGGCATGCACACCCGTACCGCGTACATTACCTTCCAGCATCTTGGCATATTTCATCGTATCGCGCACCAGGGGATCGGGCGAAGCCTCCGCAGCCTGCAATTCGGGCACGTAGGCAATGGCATTGGGCAGGTTGAGTTTCTTGTCGGGAATCTTATCCGGCACGAGCTTGCACAGACGGTCCGATTCGCTCAAAGGCAGTTTCTGCACGCGCGCCACGTCCTTGATGGCCATCTTGGTCGCCATCGTGCCATATGTAATGATGTGCGCCACCTTCTCTTGCCCGTACTTCTCCGTCACCCAGCGGAGCACTTCTCCACGCCCGTCATCATCGAAGTCCACATCGATATCAGGCAAAGAGATACGGTCGGGATTCAAGAAACGCTCGAACAGAAGGTCGTATTGAATCGGGTCTATTTTCGTGATGCCCAAGCAATAGGCCACCGCCGAGCCGGCAGCCGAACCACGTCCCGGTCCCACCGAAACGCCCAGCTGTGTGCGGGCGGCATTGATAAAGTCCTGCACAATCAAGAAGTATCCCGGGAAACCCATCGTCTTCATGATGTACAGCTCAAAGACCAGACGTTCCTTCACCTCGTCGGACAAGGGATCACCGTACAGTTTTTTAGCACCGTCGAATGCCAATTTTGCCAGATAGTCGGCTTCCAGCTTGATACGGTACAGCTTGTCGTAGCCCCCCAGACGCTTTATCTTGGCATTGGCGGCATCCTCATCCAGCACCACCTTGCCGTTTTCATCCTGGGTAAACTCATCAAATAAGTCCTTTTCGGTATATTTCTGCCGATAGCCCTCTTCCGTTCCGAAATCTTCCGGAATAGCAAACGTAGGCATAATAGGAGCGTGGTCGATGGAATAATATTCCACCTTGTCCAAAATCTCCAAGGTATTGGACAAGGCTTCGGGAACATCCTCAAACAAGGCGTTCATCTCAGCCTTTGTCTTCATCCATTCCTGCTTGGTATAAAGCATTCGGGTAGGGTCATCCAGGTCTTTACCCGTGCTCAGACAAATCAGGCGGTCGTGCGCTTCTGCATTCTCTTCATCCACAAAGTGGACGTCATTGGAGCAGATAACCTTAATGTCATATTTCCGGGCAAGCTCCAGCAACTTGGCATTCGCCTTCTGCTGAAGCGGATAGGCTTCGTGGTTGGCACGGGGAACAGTGGCTTTATGGCGCTGAAGCTCCAGATAGTCAATCATCGCCAAACAGATTCTTATACCAGCGTACAGCTTCTTCTGCCTCTTCCAGCTGGTCATTGATAATCTTCTTAGGAACCTCGCCACCGATACAAGCCGAGCAGACAATCAGCCCCCTCATGGTACTTTTCCAGTTCACTGCGGTCTGTACGCGGACGCATATAGTATCCCCTTGTCCAGGCATGCGATACAAGTTTTATCAGATTGTGATACCCCTTCTCATTCTTTGCCAGCACAATCAGGTGATAGCCACTCTGGTCCGGCTTCCCCTCCTTCTTATCCATGGTTCGGCGGGCCACATACATTTCACAGCCTACAATCGGCTTGAACAGCTTGCTTTCCGCTTCTGCCATCTTGGCACGACAATCGGCAATCTCCGCTTCCTTGTCTTCACACTCTATCTCACCGCTTTCAATACCGGCAATCCCTTTTCTTGAGGTCCTTTATCTACCCCCTTTGGCCCGCTGTTCTTCTTGTTGACATAGTTGGTGAATTCCTTGATACCGAACATATTTCCATGGTCGGTCACGGCAATGCCTTTCATACCATCCTTCATGGCCTTGTCAACCAGCCTGCTGACACTTGCCTGACCATCCAGAAGAGAGTATTGGGTATGGACATGTAAATGAACAAAATCTTGCATATATATCCTTTCTATTGAGAGCCTAAAATTACAACCTCTATCACAGCTACAAAATATTTCCCAAAAGTTATCAACATGCACATTCTCTCTCCAAATCCTTGTTAGATTTTCAAAATAAGCCTATTTTTGCAGATAATTTCTATCTAAATTAGCAAATACGATATACATGGGTCGATTAAAAAAGATTAAAAAAGATACGCATACACCGTGAAGGAACACATACATTGGCAGGCAGCCTGGTTCTGATTCTGGCTGTCAACACTGCCCTTTACTTCGGATTGGAATGCAAAGTTCCTTTTTACGTAGTAGCGGTCATCAGCCTCATAGTATATGGCATACTCGTGAACTTCTTCCGCTGCCCCATCCGTTTGTTCGGACAAGAAACGGAGAAAGTCGTGGTAGCTCCTGCCGACGGTAAAATCGTAGTGGTGGAAGAAGTGGAGGAAAACGAATACTTCCACGACCGCCGTATCATGGTATCTATATTCATGAGTCTGGTTAATGTACACGCCAACTGGTATCCGGTAGATGGTACGGTAAAGAAGGTATGGCACAAAAACGGGAAGTTCATGAAAGCCTGGCTGCCCAAAGGCCAGCACCGACAACGAGCGTTCCACCGTAGTAATAGAAACTCCGGAAGGCGTGGAGATTATGGCACGACAGATAGCCGGAGCCATGGCGCGCCGCATCGTGACCTATGCCGAACCGGGCGAGGAATGCTATATTGACGAACATATGGGTTTCCATCAAATTCGGCTCCCGCGTGGATGTCTTTCTACCGTTGGGCACCGAAGTATTCGTTAAACTAGGACAACTGACTACCGGCAATCAGACTGTGATAGCCAAACTTAAATAATAAAAGAACAACAATGGCAAACTGCATTACCCGCCATATTCCAAATACTCTGACCTGCCTGAACCTATTCTCCGGGTGTATTGCTTGTGTCATGGCATTCGAAGCCAGATATGAATGGGCACTCGCTTTCATTATCTTCAGTGCCGTATTCGATTTCTTCGATGGCATGATGGCACGTGCACTGGACGCACACTCCATTATCGGCAAGGATTTGGATTCTCTGGCAGATGATGTCAGTTTCGGAGTGGCCCCTTCCCTGATTGTATTTTCCTTGTTCAAGGAAATGGACTATTCGGGCGCAATGGAAAGCTTGGCCAGCGTTTTCCCCTATCTCGCATTTCTTTTGTCCGTATTCTCTGCACTGCGGCTTGCCAAGTTCAACAACGATACCCGCCAGACGAGCTCTTTCGTAGGACTTCCCGTCCCGGCAAACGCCTTGTTCTGGGCTTCATTGGTGACGGGCGCTCACGACTGGCTGGTGAGCAGCAATTTCCATCCGGTTTATCTGTTGCTGCTGGTCTGCCTTTTCTCATGGCTGCTTGTATCGGAGATTCCAATGTTCTCACTCAAATTCAAGAATCTGTCATGGAAAGACAATAAAACAAGCTTCATTTTCCTGCTTGTCTGCATTCCGTTCCTCATCTTCTTGGGAATCTGCAGCTTTTCTGCAATCATCGTCTGGTATATACTGCTTTCGCTTATTACAAGGAAAAGTAAATAAACAAATCTTTGGCACGGTTGTTGTATTGAAGTTCGCAGAAAACGAACACATAAAAAGACATTAGCCCATGTTTCATATTTTAGGATTTTTATTCATCATCATAATTGCCATTCTGCTCATTGGCCTCAGCATTATCGGTACTGTCATCCGGAACATATTCGGATTGGGCGGACGCCGTACTTCCTCCAACTCCGGTCCCTACCAAAAAGGAAATGGTAATTACCAGCCGGGAGGGTATTCCTACAATGATAATAGACAATCGTCTGAGGAGGCACAAACTGAAGAAGGTGAAATACGTCCCCGCCACAAGAAACTGTTCTCCAAAGACGAGGGAGAGTATGTGGATTTTGAAGAAATCAAGGAGTAGGGATTAGGGATAAAGGATTAGAGATTATTTGCGCTTGGCGGCAAAGAACTCTTTCATCAGGGCGGCACATTCATCTGCCAGAATTCCTTTTACTACTTGTGTTTTGGGATGCAATGCCTGCGAGGCATAGCGCTGATACCCTCTTTTCTCATCTTCGGCGCCAAACACCAGACGCCCCAATCTGTGCCCAGGCAATGGCACCGGCACACATCACGCAGGGTTCCACTGTGACATAGAGAGTACATTCATTCAGATATTTGCCGCCAAGAGTTGCAGCGGCAGCGGTAATGGCTTGCATCTCGGCATGGGCGGTGACATCCGTCAAAGTCTCCGTCAGATTATGGGCACGAGCTATGATACGGTCCTTGCACACCACAACTGCACCTACGGGAACTTCTCCCCGTTCACCGGCCTTATGGGCTTCCAAAAGCGCCTGCTTCATATAATAGCTATCGTCCAACGCCATCCCCCCTTTAAATTTTTAATTTTCACCTCCTCATGTCGTGCTCACCGAACAAAGTAGGATAATCCTCTTCCATATTCTTATGGATAAACATGAGAATAGTCTCCCGCAGCCAACGCGACTTGTTCGTTATCTTGTATTTCTCCAGATAACGGTCCACAATCCGCTGCTCTTCCTCGCTCATCAGGCATACCATGCGCTGCTCGCGTTTCGGTTCTTCGGGCGTTGCTTTCGCACACGTTTTATCTCTCTTTCTCATATTTCCTGCAAAATTACTTTTACTTCTGTAAAAACAAAACGAACCTACGTAATTTTTATATCGGAAACACTTAAATAGCACTGAAATATTTTTTTGGACCGGTAAACTTAAAGTATTTCTTAAAAACATTTTAATTTAGTAATTAAAAACGTATTTTTGGAGAGTTCTAAATTTAAAAGGTATGAAACATGTAAATTATCTTAGTTTCTTTCTACTCACATTGTTCAGTATAAGTTTTATCTCATGTAGTGACGATGACGATAATAAACTTAATACCGGCATAACCAATCAGAGTTGGACAGAGGGAAAATCCCTGGAGATCAGCCAGGATAATGAGTTGTCTGTAAGCTTCAATGCTGCAGCCAAATGGGTAGCTTCCGTCACCTCAGGAGCGGATTGGTGCAAACTGAATACGACCTCGGGTACAAAAGGACAAAGCACCTTGAAATTATCTGTAAGTACAAGTTCCACCACCGACCGGACAGCCAGAATTTCCATTAATATAGACGGCTATTCTCCTGCAAGTTTTGAAGTTACACAAAAGGGGACCAGTGTTCCCCAAACCACTGAAGATATGGAGATTAACGCAAAAGTTGATGAATATCTGAGGGAAATGTATCTCTGGAACGATGAATACAAAACGTTGAATCTTGACCATAACAAAGGCTATGAAGACTTCTTCTATGATGCATTGGGAAGTATGACTACCAATACTTTGGATAAAAAGGCTACTGCTGATGGGAAATATACTCTCTTTTCATACATACAGAAAAAAAAGTCCCATCGGTTCAACCCGTTCCACTCAATGGGTAAAAAACGAACAAACCTATAGTTTCGGTATTACCGGAGCAGACGTCCGCGCAATTGGAAGTGAAGATAATTACACTATCTACTTCTTTGTACAAGGTGTTTATCCCAATTCACCGGCAGCACGAGCAGGTATTAAACGAGGTTCCTCAATCATGCAAATAAACGGAGAGAAGTTAACCATGAATAATTATTGGCAACATTACCTAGATTTACTGATACCTGCTTCGGCTTTCAGTCTGAAAATTACAGAGGAGGATATGGAGGGAGGTACCCAGGAAAAAGACATATCTTCCGAAGCCATGTACTGCAATCCTGTTCTTTTCAGCAAAGTGACAACAGAAGAAGAAACTCCAGGGCACAGGATCGGCTATCTTGTTTATTCTGGATTTGAGGCTGGATATGACCAAGAATTATTCGATGTATTCAAAGAATTCAAAAGCCAGAATATCACTGACCTAATTTTGGATTTACGTTACAATGGAGGTGGCCACGTTATATCAGCCAACCTAATAGCAACTTGTATAGCCGGCGCAAAATCTGAAGGCAAGGTGTTTACAAGCCTGAGATATAATAAAGAAAGAATGGAAAAACCGCAACAATAAACGTGAGGAAGAATTGTTTGCATATTCCAACTATGAGAATCTGGCTACATCTCTATCAGCAGGTGCCTTAAACCTTCAGCACGTCTATTGTATCGTAGGTAGCGGAACAGCATCAGCCAGTGAACTTGTCATCAATTCTCTAAAGGGAATAGATGTAGAAGTAACACTTATAGGTAAAAGAACTACCGGTAAGAATGTAGGTATGGAACCAGTAGAATATACCATAAGAAATAATGTCTACGAAGTAGTTCCCATTACCTTCCAGAGCTATAATGCCAAAGGTGTTGGAGATTATGAAAATGGGTTCACACCTGACATCGAAATAGATGAAAACGACCCTTACGGCAGAGGAGACGGATATTACATATACAGAGACTATGGTTCGGATAAAGAGTTCCTATATGCCCGTGCCATCCAGGAAATCACCGGTCAGGCTCCGGTACCCACAACACGCAGTGCAGAAACCCTGATGAGAGGCAAAGCCTTGAAGGTCCCTGCCATCTACCGACGAGGACATGAAGGCATGATTAAATTGCCGAAATAATGGCAATACACAATATTCTTGGAAAAGCCGGTGAAGACGCCGCTGCCAAATACTTGGAACAGAACGGTTACACCATACGTGACCGTAACTGGCGGAAGAATCACCTTGAGCTGGATATTGTAGCCGACAAAGATAAGGAACTGATTATTGTGGAAGTGAAAACCCGTAGCAATACGGATTACATTGAGCCGCAGGATGCCGTGAACTGGCAGAAAATACGACGTATTGTCGTAGCGGCCGATGCCTATATCAAGCACTTCTGCTTGGATGCACCCGTCCGCTTCGACATCATAACGGCTGTAGGCGAACCGGGTGCATTCAGGATAGAGCATCTCAAAGAAGCCTTCTATCCGCCGATGTTCTGAGAGTTGAAAATTGACAAGCAAGAGTTATTTCAATCGTAAATTGTAAACCGTAAAACCGTAAATACCATCATGGACATCGAAACCGCCCGCGAATATTGCCTCAGCAAAAAGCCGTCACGGAATGCTTTCCGTTTGACGAATACTCGCTCGTGATGAAAGTCATGAATAAAATGTTTGCACTTATCGACCTGGAAAGCGCCAACAAGATTTGTCTGAAATGCGACCCCGAATATGCACTCGAACTGCGGGAGCACTATGTTGCCATCGAAGGTGCCTATCACTTCAACAAAAAGTACTGGAACCAGGTGTTCCTTGACGGTGACGTCGACGACAAACTGTTGAAGCAACTGATAGACCACTCCGTGGAAGAAGTATTGAAGAAGTTCACCCAAAAAAATGCGTACCGAATATGAAGCCCTGCCCTGACACATTCCCGTTCCCGCTGGTGGCATTGGACGAGACGGCATCGACCAACCAATACCTCAGCCAGCTTTGCAACCAGTTGCAAGAATCCGTTGCCGAACTAACAACCGTGACTGCCGAGTTCCAAACTGCCGGTAAAGGCCAGCGCGGCAATACCTGGGAAGCTGAAGAAGGCAAGAACCTGCTTTTCAGCTTTGTACTCTACCCTTCTTTTCTGGAAGCCCGCCGGCAGTTCATCCTTTCACAAATCGTTTCCCTCGCCATTAAGGAAGAGCTGAGCAGATGGTCTGATGAAATCACCATCAAATGGCCGAACGACATTTATTGGAAAGACAAGAAAATCTGCGGCATACTGATAGAGAACGACCTTTCCGGACATCATATCAGGCGCAGCATTGCCGGAATCGGTATCAACATCAACCAGGAAGTCTTCAACAGTGATGCTCCCAACCCCGTCTCACTGAAACAAATCACCGGAAAGGAGCACGACCGTTATGAAATCCTTGCCCATATCCTAAGACGTGTACAAATCTACTACAACAGCCTCCAAATGGAGGACTTCGCCGTCTACTCCGACGAGATATCCACACGGTATGCCCGCTCCCTTTTCCGTCGCCGGGGATTGCACCCTTATGAAGATGCCAACGGCAAGTTCCTTGCCCGGTTGCTGCGTGTAGAGCAAGACGGACGGTTCGTGCTGGAGGATGAAGGAGGAAGTGAACGGGAATATCTGTTCAAGGAAGTGCAATACATTCTGTAAGAAATGCACAACCCGTGCCATCGCATTGGCAAAGTTGTGCCACCATACTGGCACAGCCTTGCCATCGTACTGGCACGACTGTGCCAATACGATGGCACAAACATAAGTCCATAGTAGTGTACTACTGCCCTACTTCAAACTTTACTTCAGTTCCTTCAGAAGGGGGAAGCAAACTTTACTTTAACCGGTCCCTCTCCTCCGGTAGTCTGTATATAGGCCAGCAAACGCCCGTGGTATACGCGGTGACGGTTATCGGTATAATCACTCATGTCACTGTTGTCAGAGCCTTCGAGCCCAAGCAGACGCGCCGCTCCTTCAACTGTACACGTAATTTCATTGTCGCCAAGTTTCACAACAGTACCTTCTTCGTCAACCACCTCTACGGTTATGTGCACAGTGGCGCGGTCGCCGGACAAAAATAGTGCGATCCGCCGTGGCACGGATGGCATAAGGACGTCCGGATGTCCGGATGGAATAGCTCGACAAGGCATTTCCTTCCTTATCGCAGCCCTCAGCACGAAGCTCACCAGCCCGGAAAGGAATATCCCAGTAGATGATGCCGGTCTTTTCATCATAAGGTTTCATCTCGCCTACCACCCTGCCGTTGAGCAGCAAACGCGCCTGCGGAGCATTGGTATAACACACCACACGTATGTTCTGCCCCTCGTCATAGTTCCAGATGTCCCATGCATCAGGCGAAAGGAATACATGCTCGGGATGCTTGGGATTGACATATACCGGATATGTTCCTGCATACGTGACCGGATTCTCGCACCACAACGAAGCCCGGAAATGTCCGCGTGGCTTGGGGAAACTTCCGAAATCGAGCAAACCCGTGTACAAACCGCGGGACGGCCATCTGCCCGATTCACCCAGATAATCCGTACCGGTCCAGATGAACTGCCCGAAGATGAAATCCTTGTCGCGGACGGCATACCAGGCATCAAGCCCCGAACCCGTCTCGCTTCCATAGATAATGCGGTCCGGATAAGTGGCATGGTCTTGGTCGTAGCGGTTTTCCGTATAGTTATACCCCACCACATCCACAGCATCGGGATACTCCGTCTCGTTCGACATCACGACACCCGCCAAAGCTCCGGTCACGGGACGGGAAGTGTCCACGGCACGTACACAGGCAGCCAGACGCTTTGCTATGGTTCCGATGCGCATGGCATCGGGAGCATCCGGCTTATAGCCCCCGAACATAGGCTGGTTGATTTTAGCTCCATCAAGAACGGGATGCGAATAAGGGTCGTTCGGATAATCCACTTCATTGCCGATACTCCACAAGAAAATACAGGTATGATTGCGGTCACGACGTACCATATCGGTTACGTCCCGTTCTATCCACTCCTCGAAGAAGTCGAAAGTACCGTCATAACTCGGAGTACCCACATTCCAGCCTTGTACCCATTTGCGTTTCGGAAACTCCCATTCGTCAGAGACTTCATCCATTACAAGAAATCCCAGGCGGTCACACAGTTCATAAAGAACGGGGGCTTGTGGGTTATGGCTCATGCGGATGGCATTTACGCCAATCCCTTTCAAGTTATTCAGGCGGCGTTCCCATACCTCCGGCGGCACTACTGCACCCAGCACTCCTGCATCATGATGCAGGCATACACCTTTTACCTTCATCCAGTTGCCGTTGAGGGCAAAACCTTTGTTGGCATCAAATTCCAGCGTACGCAGTCCCACTTTGGTCTCACTGCCGTCAATGCGTTTGCCATTGGCAAGCAATTCGGTTTTCAATGTATACAGATACGGATTATCCAGATTCCAACGATGGGGTTTGAACACTTTCAAGTCAAGACTTTGCTTGGCAATGCCCTCTTTTCCATCGGCAACACGCACACGGCGTTGTGCCACCTGCTTTCCGGCAGTATCGTACAGTGAAGCCTTCAGTTCCAGTTTGTCGGAAGTTGCCTTGTGCTTCTCCACCTCTACATCGACCGCAACGACGGCTTGCTTGTCTGTCAGCGAAGCGGCATGCCAGCCCACACCCCATTGCGCAATATGTGTATCGGGAGCAGCCACCAGCCATACATCGCGATAGATGCCCGACCCCGTATACCAACGTGAATCGGCATAACGGCTATGGTCTACACGGACAGCCAGCACATTGTCGCCTTCCTTCAGGTAAGGGGTCATGTCGTAAAGAAACGATACATAGCCGTTGGGGGCGCCTGCCAAGCAGATGCCCGTTCAGGTAAACCTCGCTCCGGTTATATACCCCTTCGAAATAGATATAATGACGTG
>ENA-OQCV01000461-OQCV01000461.1-human-gut-metagenome-genome-assembly--contig:-NODE-461-length-11040-cov-3.534409_pt1 | contig 11040 bp, 12 predicted proteins | sample MGYA00242766_ERZ504592 | MGnify/ENA primary metagenome ERZ504592 (study PRJEB26092, sample SAMD00036315) | human gut metagenome | host: Homo sapiens | study: EMG produced TPA metagenomics assembly of...
CAGCTTCTCCTGTCACCCATTTTGGATTCACCTTGTATTAAGCGGCAAATTTTTCCCCATTCCCATTAGTCTATTTGCATATTTTCATGACCACATACGGTTTTTTATTTTTGGATGTAATAAAAGAATGCTTTCATTCAATTTATCACTCTCTTCTTTTAAAATATTTCTGTTACTTCAATTCCATGATCCTTCAAAATCCGGATTCCTTTTCCTGCAACCAGTGGATTAGGATCTGATGATCCGATGATCACGCGTCTGATTCCGGCCTCCAGGATTGCATTCACGCATGGAGGCTGTTTTCCATAATGGCAGCAGGGTTCTAAAGTAACATATATAGATGCCCCTTCAGGTTCTTCCGTACACGCTGCCAGAGCTTCTCTCTCCGCATGAAGTTCACCGTATTTTCTGTGATATCCCTGACCAATGACCCTTCCGTTTTTAACGATCACAGCACCCACCATCGGATTAGGTGCTGTAAAACCCATTCCTTTTTGTGCCAGTTCCAAAGCCATTTTCATATACTGCCTGTCCTGTTCCATATCCGTTATATTTTTCAATCCATCATCTCCTGCTCTTTTATAACAATTCCATAAAAAATTCCATAAAATAAAGCCCCGGTGATTTTTTCAACATCCAGGGCTTGGTAATTAATATTTGATATGAATTATCTGCCGACGAATCTGACTCTTTATTTCATCACTGAAATTACTTTAAATGATATAAAAAAGCTCTGGAATAAACTTATTATTCCAGAGCAGTCAGCTTTCACAGATCAGTTAATTCTTCTGTATCTCTACTGTTATCTTCTTTCATCCAGACTGTACTGTCGGCTTCGGAATTGCACCGAATCATACCTTACGGCTCGTGGGCTTTACCACCGGTAGGGAATTGCACCCTGCCCTGAAGATCTTATTTTATTTTTATCAGCAATTTTTACAATTTACCTTGCTGATGTCTGACAGTATACTCTTAACTTTTATCTCTGTCAAGATTTTTTTCAGGAAAGTAACCCTCTTACCATCTCTGCATTAAATGTCACACCTGTCAGGTGATCTACTTCAATCTGATACAGGGCATTGGCTGCGATATGCTCTGCTGCCTGTTCCAAATCACGAATACCGCTTGTATTTTTATGCAATTCAACGATGGCATCCAGACCGTCTTCTGTTACTACACATTCTTCTGCTTTCAGGCTCATGCGTTTCAGAACTTTCGGAAGAACGTATTTGGAGAAGATGATCTTCTTCTCTTCTGATGTATAATCCGGGATATCGATCACCGCGAAACGGGACATCAGAGGTGCGCTGATCTGGGACTTATCGTTTGCCGTAGCAATAGGATAAACGCCCACTGTAGGCACCATACATTCCATATAGTTATCTGTAAATCCAAGGTTATCAAGCAGAGTAAGAAGTACGTCTGCAGGGTTTCCGTTGCCCTTACCTGACGCTGCTTTATCAAGCTCGTTGATAATAAATACAAGGTTGGATTCTCCTGCTGCTGAAAAAGCTTCCATGATGATTCCGGGCTTTGCGTTTGCATAGATTCTGGAACTTCCTGTAAGCTGTTCCGGATCATTGATGGAACTCATGTCCAGAGTTGTCCAAGGCAGTTTCAGGATACGGGCAACTGCGTATGCAATCTGAGATTTGCCTGTACCTGCAGGACCTACAAGGAGAAGTCCGTATGCAGGAAGTGTATGGGTACGGTTGATCTGTATGATTGTTTCAATGATACGCTGCTTTACAGATTCCATTCCGTAGAGTTCCTCATCAAGGATCCTGCGGGCTTCCTGAGGATCGATTGCTTCAAAATAATTGCTCTTCCACTGTACATTCATCATAATGGAAAGTGCTCTCTGAGCATGACGTCTCTCCTCCGGAGATACTTCGTGTGAACGGGCAACTGCAAGGTTTCTTCTCGCCCCAGAGACGGATATTATCCGGCAGTGTTCTGCCTGCGCAGGTCATAAAATCAGTGATGCTCTGAATGCTTGTCAGCTTCATCTCGTCCCCTGCTTCTTCCTCATCTTCATCCTCAACAAGCTCTGCAGGTGCACTGCTTGCAAGAAGTCTCTCGATCATAAACTGAAGAAATCCGTCTTCTGCAGAAAGCTTCGTACCGCCGCCAAAAGCAGTTTCACGAATCTTATAAACTGCATAACCATTCTCTTTATTCTCTCCAGAAAGACGCACATTGATATGATTCTCCCCAAGCCATTTCAGAAGACTTACAAATCTTGAATCAATACTGATAATATCTGCACTGAAAACGCCGTCATCCACTTTAAATTCAAAGGATGTACGTTTGATCGGATTAGTAAAAATACCGCAGGAATGATGTTTCCACTGACGGCTGCTGTTATCCAGGATCATGATCGGTTTCTCAGGGGAAGTCTCCTTTTCATTGGACTGGAACGTAGTGTAGGTACATTCAGACTGTACGCCTGTTTTCTTGTCTGAAGCACCGCTGAAATCAAATACTGGCATGGTAAATACTCCTTTTATCTTATCATGCAATGCATGACATATTTCTATTACACATCTCTGCAATCCTGTCGGAAGCTATTTATTATTCTAGCAGAATCTTTTCTTTTAATCAATTCTGTAAATGTATTTATTGCATAAATATTCAATAAATTATATCCTGATTTATTCCCCCAAAATCATTGACGGTAACATTCACAGGCCTTATAATAATAGTAACTGAGAATTTCCAGAAACTCTCTGGAAAATCGGAATTTACTTTTAGGAGAGCAAAATGAGCAAAATTATTTTAACCGGTGACCGCCCAACAGGCCGCCTTCATGTTGGACATTATGTTGGTTCATTATCCGAGCGTGTTCGTTTACAGAACTCCGGCTTATATGATGAAATTTATATTATGATCGCAGATGCACAGGCATTAACAGATAACGCTGAACACCCTGAAAAAGTTCGCCAGAACATCCTTCAGGTTGCCCTGGATTATCTTGCATGCGGCATTGATCCTGAGAAATCCACTATCTTTATCCAGTCCATGGTTCCGGAGCTTACAGAGCTTACTTTTTATTATATGAACCTTGTTACTGTGGCACGTGTACAGCGTAACCCTACAGTAAAAGCCGAAATCCAGATGCGTAATTTCGAGGCAAGCATCCCTGTCGGTTTCTTCTGCTATCCGATCAGCCAGGCTGCAGATATCACTGCATTCCGCGCTACTACTGTTCCGGTTGGCGAAGATCAGCTTCCAATGCTCGAGCAGTGCAAGGAGATTGTCCACAAATTTAATACTGTTTATGGTGAAACTCTGACAGAACCTGAGATTATTCTGCCATCCAATAAAGCATGCTTACGTCTGCCAGGTATTGACGGAAAAGCAAAAATGAGCAAATCTCTCGGAAACTGCATCTACCTTTCAGATGAAGAAGCTGATGTTAAGAAGAAGGTTATGTCCATGTTCACAGACCCGAATCATCTTCGTGTGGAAGATCCGGGACGTGTGGAAGGAAACCCTGTATTTATTTATCTGGACGCATTCTGCAAACCGGAATATTTTGCAGAGTTCCTGCCTGAATATCAGAATCTGGATGAACTGAAAGCCCATTATACACGCGGCGGTCTGGGTGATGTCAAGGTTAAGAAATTCCTGAATAAAGTACTCCAGGCAGAGCTTTCTCCAATCCGCGAGAGACGTAAATACTGGGAACAGCATCTTGATGATGTATATGATATCCTCAAAGAGGGAAGCAAGGTTGCTGAAGCAAAAGCTGCACAGACACTTCATGATGTTCGTTCAGCAATGCAGATCAACTACTTTGATGATAACAGCTTAATCAAATAATTATATGCCGGTGGCTACAGCGACCGACAACAATGCGTAAATAAGAAATTCAAACGCAAGCTTGTTCAAAAATCAACTTATTGACACATCAAAACAGGTTCAGGCAAAAGCATTCTGCTCACGTCTGAACCTGTTCTGTTATTTCTTCACTGACTTTCTTTTCAATCTATTTTACAGATAAAATCTATCCGATATCTTTCATATCTGATACCATTTGATCTCATTTGCCTCCATATGTAACCGGAAGCTGCTTCCATCACCTCTGTAAACTACTGTATCCTGTGGTTCGTAAGTGTTGTTGACTACACAGTATTTTCCATTTTTTACGTAAGCATGTACTTCTACATTGTAGTTGGTTGAATACCAGCAGTGAAGTTCTTCCTCTGCGGATGCTGACCAAAGGACTGCACGATAAAGCACGCGGCTGTTCTTGAAGCTGTATGGAAGTCCGCTGATATAAACGCCTCTTCCTTTACCGAAAGTCTTTACAGCCATCTGCACTTCCTGGTCTTTCTGGATTAAGATTTCTGTTTCCGGTAAGGCATAAATGTTCTTCTTACCTTCACCGAAATCAACCTCGCCTTCTGCATCTTTAAGGATGAAATGATCTCTGTGTTCTTCCCAGTTATATTTATCTGTATTCAGGTTAAATCCATGTTCTTCTTCTACTCCAAGTACATCATCTAACTGAATGAATCTGCCCTGCCACTGATGCGCTGCCGGTTCTCCTACACCGATAAATCCACCGCCATTATATACAAATTCTCTGACTGCTGTGATGATTGTTTCGTCGATCCAGTTCTCGCCGCCTGACTGTGCAGTGTCCGCATCTCCCACATTGATCACTACGTCAAATTTCTTCAGAAGATCTTTGTCTGCTTTGATATCGTCAAAGCTGATAAATGATACATCAAACGGCGCGCCGCTTAATGCTTCGATAATTCCGAAATAAGAATAATTCTGCTTGTAATAGATGGCGTGATGTACCATATGGTTACCCCATGAGCGCATCTTTCCCCAACAATTCAGGACTGCTACCCGTTTTACGCAATAAGGAGTCGTTCCCTGAATGTTATCATATAAAGTGCGGAACTCTTCGCAGACTTCTTTGATATACTGTACAAAATCCGGGAATTCCAGGGCAAGTTTCAGATATCCGCCGTATCCGATTCTCTGGATCGGGCTTCGAAGGATTGCTCTTCTTGCTGTTACCCAGTTCACTTTTGCCTCCTTTACAGGATTGCCGCCTTCATGGAACGTATCCGGGAAAAAATGTATGGCAAAAAAGTCTTCCTTCTGTATATTTTACATTCTTAATATCGCTGAACAGACGCAGGGTCGCACCATTTCCAACACTTCCAACTACAGCATCCAGTCCGATAGATGCAAATTCGTCCATAAACGGTTCCATGCCAATCCAGTGATCTCCCATGAACATCATGGCCTCTTTTCCGTATTCATGTACGATATCTACCATCTCTTTGGCAAGCTTTGCAACTTCGCGTCTCTGAAATGCCTGGAAATCTTTGAATTCTTTTGAGGGAATCCGATAGGTATTGTTCATGTATCCCTGGTCAATGATATATTCCGGTCTGAAAGGATAGCCCACTTCTTTCTCAAACTGCTCCAGAATATATGGGCTGACTGAAGCTGAATAGCCAAACCAGTCTACATATTTCTCTCTTGCAAGTTCATCAAATATAAGAGTAAACTGATGGAAAAATGTAGTGAAGCGCACAACATCCACATACTCATGAGTATCCAGGAATCTGCGCAGACGTTCCAGGGAATGAGCTTTTGTTTTTGGCTGGCGCACATCAAATGTAATCTGCGGTTCTACGTCTTTCCAGTCATTTACTACTGCATTGTACATATGTACAGGATCCCACATAATATATGCCAGGAAGCTTACAGTGTATTCATGAAACAGCTTTGCAGATCTGATCACTACATTACCTGTTTCTTCCTCATAGCTCCACAGCTCTGTTGATACCGGTTCTCCGGTGGTGCGGTCTATAACTTCCCACCATCTGTAGATATCATCTCTTGTATTCACTGCCAGCATATCCGGATATAAATGATCCATCAGGTGGATTTCCAGTTTCTCCTCTGTTGCTGTATGGAAGGATGTCATGATATACATCTGCTGGATTTCCTCAGGATGTGCCTTTGCCCATTCATTATCCTTACGGGTTGTATAATAGGTTGCATATATCTTGGAGCCAGTGTCTTTTAATTCCTTCGGGAATTCTGTTCCGTCACAGTCACGGATCGCATCTGCACCCCACTCATCCAGTATCTCCAGTGTCTGTGGCACTACATCCAGATTGGTTGGTATTGTTACACGACCTTTTTTGCATTGTTGTTTGTCTCCTCTCTCTGTATAAACCTGTCTTATTTTTTCACTTATCTGACCTGATTCTGCTCTTTCTTGCGCCTTATCTGTCTATAGAATACGTTCTTTCCAAAACATTTTCAATTCTCTTTTTGCTTTGTTTTTTAGAAATCTTGCTGTACAAATCAAATTGTGATATTATATAAAAAATGTTATCGAGAATTTTGAAAGGAATTCTGTTTTTGATTATAATACCCTATATTTTTTATCTTTCAAAGTTTTTTTCATGCATTTAGTCCAATCATAACAACTAAATGCAGAACAGATTCCCTCTATTATTTTGTTCACTCTTTTGCATTAGACAAAATCACTAAATTATGGAGGAGGAACTTTTTATGAGTACACATTCTCTTCGCTTCAGCCCTGAAGATACTGCTCCACAGGAGGTCACACTTCTGAATGCATCTTCTTCCCTCTATGAAGGTGACTGGCCAAGCATTCCCCACTCCCATGCATTCACTGAATTATTTTATGTGCGGGACGGACAGGGGGAATTTCTGCTTGGAAGATGAAATCTACCCTATTTCCAAAATGATGACCTGATCATTGTTAACCCTCACATTAATCACACTGAAATTTCCAGAGGAAACCCACCTCTCAGCTATTTCACAGTGGGCGTAGACGGATTATCTTTCTCTTTTAATGATCAGAAAGAATATCGCATCTTTAACTGCAGAAAAAAGAAAACAGATCTGCCTTTTTTACTTTAATGCTCTGTTTCAAGAACTGGATAATCAATCGGAAGGGTACGAAAAAATCTGCAGACATATACTTAATATTCTGATCCTTCAGCTTCAGCGGATCACAGATTCTCCTTTTGAACTGATCACTGCACAACATCCAAGCAAGGAATGTGCACATATCAAGCGATATCTTGATTCTAATTACGGAGAAAACATCTCTCTTGATCATCTGTCTGCCATCAGCCACCTGAACAAGTATTATCTCAGCCATGAATTTACCAAATATTATGGGATTTCTCCTATGAACTATCTAAACCGAAAGCGGATTGAGGTATGTAAAGAGCTTCTGGAAAATACTGATTACGGGATTTCAGATATTGCACATCTCACAGGATTCTCCTCTCAGAGTTATCTCTCCCAGAGCTTTCGCAAATCCTGTGGCATGACTGCAGGAACTTACCGTAAACTTAAGAAAAAAATGAAAGGATCCTATTTAATATCATGCAATACACATTTCCAAACTACTATAAAGAATTTTCCTGCATTGCAGGAGCCTGTCCGGATACCTGCTGCGCAGGATGGCAGATCGTGATTGACGATCAGACACTGAAGAAGTACCAGCACTTTAAAGGTCCGTTCCGCAATCGCCTGCACAATGATATTGACTGGAAACAACATGTTTTCCGCCAGTATAACAGACGCTGTGCTTTTCTCAACGAAGAGAACCTGTGTGATATCTACACAGAAGCAGGACCGGAAATGTTCTGCAGAACCTGCAGAAATTATCCTAGACATATTGAAGAATTTGAAGGTCTGCGTGAGATTTCCCTGTCGCTCTCCTGTCCGGAGGCAGCAAGGATTTTACTTTCCCAAAAAGAAAAGGTACACTTTATCACAAAAGAAAAAAATGGCAAAAGAAGAAGTCTATGATGACTTTGATTATTTCCTGTTCACTGCACTTATGGACACCCGTGATATGCTTATAGATATCATCCAGGACAGAGCTGTACCCATGCAGAAACGTCTGTGGAAACTTCTGGCTGCTGCACATGATTTCCAGTTATGTGTAAATAAAAATGAACTCTTTAAATGGGAAGAAATGCGAAAACGACATGAAGATTCCGGATACGGAGATAGATTTTGCAGCAAAATTTACTCTCGTATAAATGCAGATAACATAGAAAACAGTTCTGCTGCATCTGCCTGCGCAAAATACACCAGAACAATTATTTAAAAAATGTGGAAACTGTTGTCCCGGAAATGGAGGTTCTGCGCCCGGGATGGCAGGAATACTTAAAGAAATTGTCTGACTCCACTGTATAATGGAAATACAGATCCGCAGTCTGACTCCGGAAATCTTTATTCCTGGCAGAAAAGTGAATTTGATTTCTCTTATCCGGACTGGCAGATTCAGGAGGAACAGCTTCTTGTTTACTGGATCTATACCTATTTCTGCGGTGCAGTTTATGATGATGAGATCTTTGCCAAAGTAAAAATGGCAGTTGTATGTACCCTGTTCATCCATGAATTAAATGTGGGAACCTATCTGAAAAACAACCGGCAGTTTAAGCTGGATGACCAGATCCGTATCTGTTATCAGTTTTCAAGAGAACTGGAACACTCAGATCTTAACCTGAACAGATTTGAAGAATTAATGTCTGAAAAAGAGATTTTCTCCTTTGAAAATCTGCTGAAGATCTGCTGATGCAAATAAAAAATCCAGTTATTATGAGCACTAAATCAATCGGAAGGCCTCTGATGGTCTTCCGATTGATTTTAATAATTAATATTGTCCTCTCATTACTGTGTTTTCAGCATATGCCAGAATTCTATCTGTTTTCATTTAGAGCGTGTTTGAAAAATCATTTCAACAATCTGTACTCTCTAATCTACGGATCATAGATACCAGATGTCCGGCACAATTTCGGATTTCTTCTTCTGTAAGTTTACCTTCTTTATATGCCTGGCGAATATTCTTATCATCATCCGGATTTCCAGGCATGATAATGTCATTGCCTGCTGCCACACATTTCCATGGAACGCTTCCATCTTCCGGAACTGTTGTGTTCCAGTCTGACATAATTGCTCCATCAAATCCCCATTCTTTTCTGGCAACTGTCATGCACAGATCTTTGCTGTTCGCCGCATGAATACCGTTGATAAGATTATAGGAAGTCATAATAGAAACAGGATTTCCTTCTTTTACTGCAATTTCAAATCCGCGGAGATAGATTTCTCTGAGCGCACGTTCGGATACACAGGAGTCAACACCCATGCGGTTATCTTCCTGATTATTGCATGCAAAATGCTTGATTGTTACGCCACATCCTGACTTGCTCTGAACACCCCGGATCACTGCTGCTGCCAGCATCCCTGACAGATATGGATCTTCTGAATAATATTCATAATTTCTTCCACATAATGGATTTCTGTGGATATTCATACCCGGTGCAAGCCACAGATTTACATGAAATTCTTCCATTTCTTCTGCGATTGCTTTTCCAAACTCTGTCATAAGATCTGTATCCCAGGTCTGTGCCAGTGCTGTTCCTACCGGAAAAGCAGTACAGTACTGATAATAAGTATCTGCATTCTCATGATGCACACCAGGTTCCAGAATTCCATTTTCCAGTGAACCAAGAACTCCCATTTCATAGATGCTGTCTGTCTCTTTATCTACCTCATACCACTGTCTGAGGCGGATTCCTGCCGGACCGTCTGCCATAACAAGAGACGGGATTCCATCCTCTTCCAAAGTACCGCAGGTTTCACCTGCTGATCCCGGTACTCGAATCCCTGCTGCACCAAGAGTACTGATATTCTCTGAAATCTTTCCATAAAGCAGAGGAATCAGCTCTTCTGTAGTTCTGTCTTCCAGAACAGAAACAAATCTTTTTTTCTTCCTCTGTCAGATTTTCCTGAATTTTTCCGGCATTTCCGATTTTGCCGGTATCATCGCAGGGTTTAAAATAATATTCCGGAACCTGCGCTGTTATCAGCTTTTTCCTGTCTCTGCACAGATTTTTTCTTTCAATTCTTTTGTCAGATAAATCTGTTCCAGTTCTTCCTGAAGCGGGCAGATTTTATCCATCTGTTCCAGTACTGTATCATCTGAAACTACCAGAACTGCTTCCAGTTTCAGTTTGTCTGAACTGTTTCCGACCAGAATGCCATATTTGCCATTTTTCCACTATCCATGTATGTGTTTCCTCATTGAAAGAAGCCAGTTGTTTCTGTGGAATCTCAACAGTAAGTGTTTGTGTTTCTCCCGGCTTCAGAATTCTGGTTTTTGCAAAACCTGCCAGTCTCTTATACTCTTTTTCCAGTTCTGTCTGCGGAAGCGTAACATAAATCTGTACCACTTCTTTACCAGCATATTCATTTCCTGTATTTGTAACCTGAACCTCTGCTCTGATCTTACTTTCTTCCATATTTATGCTACAACACTTCATCTCAAACATAGTATAAGAAAGACCAAACCCAAACGGAAACATCACCTTTTTGTCAAAGCTGTCAAAATATCTGTAACCTACATAAATACCTTCTTTGTATTTTTCCTTTTCCAGATTGCCATTCAGATACCCATACTCTTCTGAAGCCGGATAATCCTCGTATCGCCTTGCCCAGGTTGTTGTCAGTTTACCGCCCGGCACTTCTTTTCCCAGAAGTACATCAGCCAGGGCATCTCCCCCTTCCTGACCAAGCTGAGAAATATTTAAGATTCCTTTTATATTGTCTGTCTGTTCCAGAATATCTGTCAGCTCCACAGGACCACCTGCATTAAGAATAAGGATCACAGGTTTGTTCATTTCTGCAAGATAACGTAAATCTTCCTCTTCTCTCTCGCTTAAATAGTAATCTCCCTTTACTTTGCGACGGTCTTTTCCTTCTCCTGAAATACGACTGATCACATAAATCACCACATCTGCTTCACAGATATCTTCCTCTGCCACCTTACGTCCCAGCGGCATTGCAAAAGGATTCTCTGCATAGGCATCAAAAGGGATTATCTACTTTCTTAGCTTCTTCCAAGAACTTTTTTACTTTCCATCGCCTCTCTCGCCTGCTCATAGCGATTGTGATAATCGCTGATCCAGTCTTCGCTTACAATTTTTCACTCCTGCTTCTTTCAGTCCC
>ENA-OQCV01000462-OQCV01000462.1-human-gut-metagenome-genome-assembly--contig:-NODE-462-length-11022-cov-3.466820_pt1 | contig 11022 bp, 13 predicted proteins | sample MGYA00242766_ERZ504592 | MGnify/ENA primary metagenome ERZ504592 (study PRJEB26092, sample SAMD00036315) | human gut metagenome | host: Homo sapiens | study: EMG produced TPA metagenomics assembly of...
AAGTCAGTTTTATTGATGCGAAAAAAAGACATAGAGATATTGTAGCTTTATATGATGAAGTGACTGGTATAATTTTTTGCTTAATTATATAAAAAAATCATGGAGAAATATATTATTATGAAAAAAGTAAATAAATTTAAGTTGCTGGCAGCAGGGCTATTGATAGGAGTTGCTTTTTGGCTGTTAGGATCCGATTTCTTTACATTCATGATATGGTGGGAAATTTTATGGATTCTTGGATTGGTATTTATGCCGATAACGGCTCAGATATTCAAAGGTTTTGATGATAATGGATGGATGAATTCAAAGGTTATAGCAATAGTGATATGCGGATATGGAGTATGGATTTTGACTTCTATAAAAGTGGTTCACTTTACCACATTGAGTTCTGTCGTAATTACTACCTTATGTGGGGGGAGCAGTATTGCTTATGGAATATATGGAAAACAAAGAAAATGGTTTTTCCGTGGAAACATATGGAACTTGTTTATTGGGAAGAAGTGATTTTCTTTGTTGTATTTCTTTTGTGGACATATATGGCAGGATTTCATCCGGCAGCTCATGGAACTGAAAAATATATGGATTTTTGGTTTTATGAAGTCTATGATGCGTAGCACAACACTTCCGTCAGAAGATATGTGGTATGCTGGCAAAGCTTTTAACTACTATTATGGTGGTCAATATTTTGCGGTGTTTCTTACGAAACTTACAGGAACAAAGGTAGAGATTACATACAATCTTATGCGTACCATGATAGCTGCATTTGCGTTTGTATTGCCATTTAGTTTTGTGCGTCAGATGCTTTAAGGATAAATTAGGTAAAAGGGGAAGAGCATGGATAACAGATTTTGGAGGTATTTTAGCAGGTTTATCTGTATCCATGAGTGGAAACCTTCATTATATTATATATGGAAAAATTTTTACATTACTGGGGATAAGAGAAGATTACTGGTTTCCAAGCACAACACGATTTATAGGATTTGATCCACCTGTGACAGGGGACGAGACAATTCATGAATTTCCTTCATATTCTTTTGTTCTTGGGGATTTACATGCGCATGTGATTAATGTGTTTTTTGTTTTGGCAGTATTGGGGATTTTATATGCATGGATAAAAAGAAATTCCGGTAAAAGCTGGAAACAGAAAGAGATATTTCTGCTGGGACTGTTCCTTGGAATTTTCCTGTTTTCAAATACATGGGATTTTATGATTTATTATGTTGTAATATGTGGAACACTGTTTTTTTCGGAAATTTGAAGAGATATCTTAATTCTACAGATATGAGAACCGGTATAAAATGGAGCGTTGTGCAATGGATAGAACTTCTGCTGACTGCTGTGTTGATTTCGTTACCATTCCATTTACAGTTTAAAAGCGTTATGGTACAGGGAATCGGAATAGTGAAAATTCATACGGCGTTTTATCAGTTTGTGTATTATGGGCTTTTCCATTGCTTATATGTGGATTATTTGTCGTATCTACGCTGATAAAAAATAGAAATTTTACAAATAAAAAAACCAGGAATTTATTTTACAAAATTAATGTTTCTGATTTATACGGAGTTGTACTTTCTCTTTGTGCAATGGGACTAATATTGATTCCGGAAATCGTTTATGTAAGAGATATCTATGAAAAAACAGCACCAAGAGCAAATACTATGTTTAAGCTGACTTATCAGGCATATATACTTTTTGCACTTATGATGTCGTATATTTTGGTATTTTTTGTGGCAGACAGAATAAAATTTTGCAAGAAACTAAATTGGATAATAGTATGAGAAAAAGGTAAGAATTATCAAAGTGCAGATAACCGTTGGGGAATGGCAATAATACTTCTTATATCTACCTGTGGATATTTCATAAATGCTACAACAAATTTGGTTTACAGGTTTTCCTCTGAAAAATAAATACCAAACTCTCAATGCAACTGCTTATCTAGAAAATGCCATTCCTGAAGATGCGGCAGCAATACGATGGCTGAATAAAAATATAACAGGTCAGCCAACTGTTCTTGAAGCTTGCGGCGACAGTTATAAAGACTATGACAACCGGGTTTCTGCTATGACAGGATTGCCGACGGTATTAGGATGGTATGTTCATGAATGGTTATGGCGAAATAATCTTGATGAAGAAAACAAAAGAAGAACAGACGTGGAAACTATTTATACTTCAACAGATAAAAAAAGAAGTACAGGAACTGCTTGATAAATATGAGGTGAATTATATTTTTATTGGAAGCTGTGAATATCAAAAATATGAAGGGGTTAATGTAGCACTTTTAAGTTCATTGGGAGAAATAGTTTTTAAAAAGGAAAATACAATGATTGTGAAGCTGTAATAAAACAGATTTCCCAAAGAAAACAGCCACATAACCGAGAGAATATATTGATATTCATTGGATATATGTGACTGTTTCTTTTTACTTTTTTATGAGGTGACTTCTCGTTCAATTCTAACTGCTGTCTGGTAATTCCTGTAATTGAGGCAGATAAATCTGATTGATTTGGTTAAATTACAGAGCACTTACTCCGTCATCATCATAACGGTCATATTCAGCTCCCTCATATCCGATCATGCGGATCGTAGCCGGATTGATATCCTTTACTGTCTGCGCAACATCAGCAACCGGGATTGCTTTTCCTTTGCGAATAAACAGTGGAACTTCATTCAGGGCAACTTCTACATAGTGATGTCCGTTTTTCAAGAATCTCCTGAGAAATTGTTCCGTCAGGCAGGAATTTACGAACATCATTTCTTCCGGCAGATATACATAGCGGCCTTTTGCATTCTGTGTGTAAACTGGTGCAATCATGATTTCGTTTCCAAGGAGAAGCTGGTCCTCTACCTGAGTTGCGAATGCATCGTCTGTGTAGTCAAATGCCAGCGGACGGAACATCATGTCGTCGTTTAATGCTGCTTTCATGTATTCACTGTACAGATATGGAACAAGGCGATATCTGACACCGATCACATGGCGGAAGTCTTCGATATTTTCAAACTGGTAAGCTTCCTGTTCTCTGGTTCCCAGAGCGGAGTGGTTTCTCATAAGAGGTGTGAATACACCAAGTGCCAGCCAGCGCAGTACCAGGTCACGTGTGGTATCTGCACCGAAACCGCCCAGATCTGCACCTGTGTAAAGGAAACCGCACATATTCAGGGATGGAAGCATCTTTAAGTTCAGAAGGATGTGTGACCACCAAGATTTATTGTCTCCCATCCAGATTCCGCCGTATCTGTGCATTCCCACATAAGAGGAACGGGAGAACATCAGGAAACGTTTGCCAGGTGCGATTTTTTCAAATGCTTCACCTGCTGCACGGGTCATGTTATAGCCAAACAGGTTATGTACCTTGTCGTGGCGGATTTTCTGACCGTTTACATTGTGATAGAAGCGTTTGTAATCTTCCGGATTGTTTGCAAGGGCGTTTACTTTATCACCGAGTGTAAATCCAGGTGCTTCTTCCTTGTCCATGAAGTTGTCTTTGATGTATTCTTTTAATTCAGCAACGCCTTCCGGTGTACAGAACATTGCAGGTTCGTTCATGTCATTCCAGAAACCGTCGATTCCTTTGGAAATGAGACGTTCGTATTTCTGTCCGAACCATGCTCTGGCATCTGCGTTCAGGACATCCGGGGAAATGAGTCCAGCCCGGCCATACGGCGGAAACGAAATCACTGCCGTCTTCACGTTTGCAGAAGTAGTTCTTTTCAACGCCTTCTTCATAACATCATAGCCAGCCTCTACCTTGACACCTGCATCGATAATCGGGACAAGGTGGATGCCTTTTTCTTTCATTTCATTGACATAGGCTTCGAAGTCAGGGAAGTTTTCCTGATTGATTGTGAAATCTTTGTAGTCTTCCATGTAATCGATATCCATGTATACCATATCGATTGGAATATTGTTTTCACGATATCCGTCAGCTGCTTTTCTGAAATCGTCAGCAGTTGTATATCCCCAGCGGCTCTGACCGAAACCAAATGCGAATTTAGGCGGAATATAGCTTCTTCCGATGATTTTGCGGAACTGTTTTACGATATCGTAAGGGGTTTCACCCTCGATCACATACAGATAAAGACTTGCATCCTCACAGGTGATCTTTAACTGGGAAGAGAGTGTGTAACCGATATCAAACTTCAGTTTTCCGGGATAATCAACGAAGAGACCGAAAGTCTGTTTTCCGGAGATTACGAGGAAGTTGTGTGCTCCGTAGAGGGAGATTTTATCTTCTGTATGGTTTGGCTGGTCGGAACAGTTGCTTTCATAAACGTATCCACGTTTGTTGATTCCGCGGCTTGATTCGCCCAGACCATAGACAACATCGTTGTCATCCATATCATAAGTAAAAGAGAAGCCGTTCTCTGTGGAGATAGTTCCGTATGCAGGAGTTCCCTCAGAAGCCGGGATAGAAGTTACGATGGCATCGGTTTCAAATGGGGTCCCGTAAGTATATTTCTGAATCATTTTGTCATGTCCTCCTTAGGTTGAAAAGTGTTAAATTAATGACTGAAACGCTTAAGTGCTATTGGAAAATACACATATGTTTTCCTTGATTTCATATTTACAATAATAGAGGTTTGGGTGAGGAAATGCTACTGAAATTATGACAAATTTATACGTTATTTTGACTTTTGCTCAAACTGTGAAGCAGTGATATGGGTATGGCAAGCAGTGGAGCGGCTGATCGTATCTGTTTGCGCTGTTAACTTATTGTGCTTTAATGCTTTATCTTAATAGAATTTTTCTGTACATACGGTGAAAAAACGTGCTAAACTGTTATTATTACACGAAAGAAAGGTTTATTTAACATGCTTCAGACAATTGAATCCATCAATAACGTCGTAAATAATTTTATCTGGGGTGTCCCGGCTATGATCTGTATTATCGGCGTAGGGCTTTACCTGAGCCTGCGGACTGGTTTTGTCCAGATCCGCAAATTCCCGTATGCGCTTAAAACCACACTGGGAAGAATTTTTTAAGAAAAAATGAGGCCTCTGACGGTTCCATGACACCTTTTCAGGCAGTCTGTACTGCGTTGGCAGGTACAGTAGGTACTGGAAATATCGCCGGTGTTGCCGGAGCTATCGCCATCGGCGGACCGGGAGCTGTATTCTGGATGTGGATTTCCGCGCTCCTTGGAATGTGCACGAAATTTACAGAGGTTACTCTGGCAGTACATTTCCGTGAGAGAAACAGACATGGGGATTATGTAGGCGGACCTATGTATTATATTAAGAACGGATTGGGAAAGAATTGGAGATTTCTAGCAGTTCTTTATTCTGCATTCGGTGTACTGACTGTATTTGGAACAGGTAATGCTACTCAGGTAAATACCATTACAACAGCAATTGATACAGCTCTTATTAACTTTAATGTGATCTCAGAGTCTTCCACAGGCAGACTGAATCTGATCCTTGGAATTGTGATCACGCTGCTGGTTGGTATGGTACTGCTGGGTGGTATCAAGCGAATCGGAAGTGTTTCCGAGAAGCTGGTGCCGTTTATGGCATTGTTTTATATTGCACTTGCATTGGGCGTTGTGATCTTAAATATCGGAAGAGTTCCGGCAGTTTTCCATGATATTGTTTATGGAGCCTTTAATCCGTCAGCAGTGACAGGCGGTGTGATCGGAAGCATTTTTCCTCAGTATGAAAAAGGGTGTTTCCAGAGGTATTTTCTCCAATGAAGCCGGACTTGGTACAGGCTCTATCGCTCATGCCTGTGCGGATACAAGCAAACCTGTAAAACAGGGTATGTTTGGTATCTTTGAGGTATTTGCAGATACGATCGTGATCTGTACTCTGACAGCACTTGTAATCCTTGTAAGCGGCGTGCCGGTAAATTACGGTGCAGCGGCAGGTGCAGAACTTACAATTTCCGGATTTACTTCTACATACGGAGGCTGGGTTTCTATCTTTACGGCAGTTGCCATGTGCTGCTTTGCATTCTCAACGATTATCGGATGGGGACTTTACGGAGCACGCTGCATTGAATTCTTATTCTCTGCAAAAGTTATCCGCCCATTTATGATCGCATATTCATTAGTAGCAATCCTTGGCGCAACTGTAGATCTGGGACTTCTCTGGAGTATTGCTGAGACATTCAACGGTCTCATGGCAATCCCCAACTTAATTGGTGTATTCCTGCTTTCAGGAACCGCCATTACACTTACAAAAGAGTATTTCGCACAGAAATGATAAAAACAGTCTGGAGAGTTTTCTTCAGGCTGTTTATTAGTTTACCTGATGCTTGATGTTAGGTTTATTGTTCAGACCCTTGCATAGGGCATTAGTAAAAATGACGAATTTTAAATTTTTTTCATTGATGTTATGTACTGTTTTTTATCCGTCATTTTTACTTTATCCACAACCACCCGGATTCGCTTTTTTGGCGGCTTTTCCCTTATAATGTGTATATAGATTTCAACGATTTCAGGAGGGAAGTGAGTGGACATTGAACTTATTCTATTCACTTCCCTTTTGTATTTCATCAGGAGAAAGCAGGCATAGAATATTTTTACCATAAAAATGTGATGATCCAACTATGATCTGACAGAAAAATAACAGATTAAAATATAAATCAGCTGTTCTTTAAGTGAAAATGTTTTCAGTACTTCGTTCTTCCATACATCTTCGGGATAAACATCGCCCAGATAAGTATCCCGTCCACAGTACAGTCCATAAAGAAGCAGCCTTTTTCCCTCTCGGACAGCCTCCGGTTCCATGATTAGTCCCCAGCGAAGCTGATCCATCAGATGAAGATAAAGAGACACACATAAAACCAGATTGCTGTTTCTGTTTCGCGATAGAAGTATTCCTTCCAGCTCAGAAGCTTTCTTAAAACTAATATTGTATGCATGAAAAAGAATCTCATGCTCTGTATAAAAATCCCACAGAGTTCCCGGGGTGATTCCATATCTGCCAGTACGAACAAGAACCTGAAACTGTCTCGGACCACAGGCAGCTGTCTGTTTCATCAGGGCATGTTTTACTGCCATACGGACTGCCCTGCCAATCAGCTCTCCAAGCTTGGAATGTCCGGAGGCATCGGTAAGTGTCAGCTCTCCCTCCATAGCCGAGGCAATCACCATTCCGTCAGTACCAGAACCTGTCGCGATTTCTTCTGAATAACAGCTTCCAAGTAAGAGATGTGAAACGGCCGCTGCTTTTGCCTCCGAAGCAATCATCATTGAGCGGACCATGGCTGCCTCTGTAACATTCTGATTGATATAGATAAAAACATTGATCGTACCGGGTGGCAGCATCTCGTAAGCGCCGTTTCTTTCATAGTAAGAAGAAGGATCTCCCGGACACATTCCGTTTGAATCAATTCCCCCTGTAACAGCAGCAGTCACGGATAACTCCTGATAACAGATTTTCTCAACAGCACACAGTTCAGTCCATGCCGCTGTGCTGAGTGCGGTTGCTGTCTGCGGATCAATTCCCAGCTCTTTTGTATGAATGTTCAGGTCTTCCTCATAGGTGTTTCCAAGCATTTCACATTCATAGGCACCATTCATGCAGTTGATATTTAAAGCATGCGTGAGATGAGCAGTGATCCCGCCATTAAGAGGACTGGTGCTAAGAACCCTTGTTTTTCCCGGAAAAGCAAAAAACAGTACATCCCTTCTTTTGAAAATAAGTAAAAGTATCATTCATAAACATTCCTCTTTTTTGTCTGTTCAATACAGATTTTGTTGTTATTAGGAAAAGTATTCTACTTTGAATCCTGACTGCTGGCAGTATCTGTCTACTTTAGAACCTTTATAACAGCGGATTGTAGCCGCTTTGTTGATGATCCATTCCCCGATAAATTCAGGATCATGGCGAATCTCCAGATACTGCAGGCGGTTACATCCATGAAAGATCCATTTTCCAAGGTATCTGACATTGGGCGGAATCACCACAGAGGTCAGATTACAGCACTTAAAAAAAGGCACTCTCATCAAGAACTTCCAGCGAATCAGGCAGCTGCAGCGAATCCATTCCGCAGAAATAGAAAGCCTGCTTTCCGATAACCCTTAAATCCCCCCCCCGGAAAAGAAATACAACTCAGTTTCTTACATTTATAAAAAGCCCTGTCATCGATTTCTTCCAGAGAGGCAGGGAAAACAACTTCCGTAAGAGTAGCGCATTCTGAAAAGGCATTCGGACCGATAAATGTCAGTTTGCTGTTCGGGGCGAACTCCAGACTGTTCAGTTTTCGGCCATTGTTAAATGCATTTTTTGGAATACTGGTAAGGCTGGCGGGAATTTTGACTTTTTTCAGAGAAATGCAGTCTGAAAATACCCCTATGCCAAGTTTTTGCAGATGTTCAGGAAGCTCTATTCTGCTTAACCGGGAACATCCCTGAAAGGCTTTGTTTCCAATCTGTTCCATTTCATAGGGAAATACCACAGAACGAATATCAGGTCTGTTAAAAAACGGTTTCTGCTGAGATAGAGCGGCAGTTTTGTGGAAGTTCCATATTCTTCTCAATATACTGTCCGCAGTTACGACGCGTAAGTGTCAGAGAAATTTGACATCAAAAAAATACTCCCTTTGCTGATAGACAATGTTGTTTTCTCTGCATGGGAGTAGTATGGACTATGATCAAAAATAACAAGGTACCGATAACTGCCGGTGTTCTATATTCCTTAAAAGGAACAGAGAAAACATATGTAAGGATGATACTTCTGTAAAAAAGAGAACACTAAAGAAGATCACCCTTCCATTTCCTATTGCGTGTAGTTAATGGCGGCAGTTTATAGCAGGTATTCTGACTCACGCAGTAACGCCATGTCTCTCCTTCTCGCATAACGATGCAATGGATATGAGATATGGCTGCACGTATACAGCAGCACGACTGTTCAGGATTCTGACCTGATTCCCTCTTAGCTGAAAGTCCGACATTTCTATACCGTGACTGACAGAACTAAAAACCGGTAATTGTCAATGAATGTTCGATTAAATTGTATTATACACTTTTTTTTGGAGAAAAGACAACAAATTTTTTGAGGGGGAGACAAAATCAGGGAGGGGACGCGCAGGGAAAGCGTTTCTTTTCTGTGCGCTGGTTATTGGATGTGTGGGGATTTGTATGATTTGCAGGTAATGTTTTTGGTTTTGAATAATTGCGCGTCGCATTCTCGTTACTTTAGGAAGAAAGTTATACCAGCCAGTGCAGTCCGCTGTCACCGGAAGTAGGGAAAAGATATGCAGAGCCGTCCAAACGGAAAGAGAGAGGGTTGTACAGAGAGGGAAACAGAACCTATAACGCAGATGCCGTAGGCGCATATAATATCCTGAGAAAATATCACTCCGTATCCGGAGTAAAAAAAGAACTGTCCGTAACCGGACTGAAAACACCGGAAATAATAAAAGTAGCTGTATAGCTCTAAAGAGCAAACAGTAGTGGTGCCATGGATGCACCCTGAAAAAAGGCGGTATCCCGCCTTAATTCAGATGCTCTGGTAACTCAGTTGCCGAGTAATTCACAACAGAGGTGTGGAAGATCATTCCTTTGATTTGTATATTCCGCATTGTGGAGATTCTGTAAAAGAGTGTTTTCTCAGACGTATTCCGGGGATAATAAGGGAAGTAATTATTTGTAATCGGGATATTGACAAATTATGGACAAAATGTTAAGATGGTTTCGTAAAAAACGAATAGCGTTTAGCGCACATGTACAGCTCATTACTACGGTAATGATTGAAGAATCGTTGGGTGAGAATCCCAAACAGGGCTTTCGTCCCTTGTAGTATATTCAGTCTGCAATTCACTGTATTCTTGTAGAAGTATTCATAAGGGATACTTTAATATAAAGGATAGGAGTGGATTCTTGGTTTGTACATTGATATTCCCTGCCGAATCCGGCAGGGAATTTTTTTGCACTTTGATAACAGAATATCGGAAGTAACGTTATCTCTTTATCTTTAGCTTTCGGAAATCCGGTGAGATACCGGTACGGTCTCATCCCCACTGTAATAAGGACGAACACTGCGAAGCCATTGGAAATTATTTCTGAGAAGGGCAGTAAGTAGGTTAGAGTATGTCTGAAAAATACTCTGGAACTTTAAGTCAGGAGACGGGCTTTAGAGTGTGTGTGAAAATGAAGAATGGACATATGCAGGCAGAGCAGAGGGTTTAATTTTTTGCACCCGTTTTTAGGGGAAACAGATATCAACGCAGTCTGAATGACTGCGAAAAGATATATTTTGCAGAATAACCTGCTAAAAAACGAAAACTATATTTTAATTTCAAGGAGGAAACGAAATGAACATGAAAGTAAGAAAAGTGTGATTGCATTCTTAATGGCAACAACAATGGTAGGAAGCACAGCAGTACCGGCTATGGCAGATACAGTAACTGCAAAAGTGTCTATAAAGACAACTGGTTTAACAGGCAAAAAAAAGTGCGTCACCAGACATTGTGCCAGAAAAAGTTGTTACAGTAACAAATTCCAACGGTTCTGTTACTGCACTAGATGTTCTGAAAGCAGTTTCGGGATCTGATACTGAAACAAAAGAGACTTTAAATGGTAAAACTTATCATTATCAAGGAGTTTTAAGTTGGTGTGATAGTCAGTATGGAAATTATATTCCAGCTGTTAAAATGGAAAATCATGCTAATAGCGATTTAGGGAAAGTATTTGCAGATGATGGTACAGCAAATAAAACAGCAAACTCTCTTGCTAACGGAAGAGAAAAATATTTCAAATTATCAGATCTTAATACAACAGAAACAGAAAGCATGAAGGTTACCAAAAAATTCAACCTGGAATAATACAGTTCATAAAACAGATTGGCTTTCTGAGAAAGACTATAATAATTATTCAGGTTGGATGACTATTATTGATGGTAATACAGATAACTTAGGTGTTGATACTGTACTTTCCGACACTAAAGAACACACTGTATGCTTAGATTTTTCTATGATGATGGGATTAGATCTTGGATTTTCCAGTTATGTTCAGCAGGGAGATCAGTGGATTCAGGTTCCGGGTTGGAAATAAAGTAAATTTTAATAGCAAATAAAAAGAT
>ENA-OQCV01000463-OQCV01000463.1-human-gut-metagenome-genome-assembly--contig:-NODE-463-length-11013-cov-2.622726_pt1 | contig 11013 bp, 10 predicted proteins | sample MGYA00242766_ERZ504592 | MGnify/ENA primary metagenome ERZ504592 (study PRJEB26092, sample SAMD00036315) | human gut metagenome | host: Homo sapiens | study: EMG produced TPA metagenomics assembly of...
CGATAAAGTGATAGGGTAATAAGGTGATAAAGTGGATAATGGATGGCAAGGTGATGAAAGTGGTAGGGGGATAATGGAATAGGGCTGGTGAAGTATCGTCGCTTCACCGCCCTATCGCTTTATGGCATGATCGTTTTATTTTCGATACCTACCAGTTCCACTTCCAAAAATCAGAGTAGAGAACGGTTTGATTGGGCCGCCGGTTTCTCTTGCGCCGTAAGCCAGTTCTTGTGGGATGTAAAGTTCCCACTTAGAACCTACAGGCATCATAGTGAGGGCTTCTGTCCAGCCTTTGATAACTTGGTTGGCACGGAACGTAGCAGGTTCTTTACGCTTGTAAGAGCTGTCGAATTCGGTTCCGTCAATCAGCGTACCTTTGTAGTTTACTTTCACCTTGCTGCTGTCGGCAGGAACGGCACCGTTACCCTTGGTGATGATTTTGTATTGCAGACCGCTCGGGGTAGTTACTACACCTTCTTTAGCCTTGTTCTCAGCCAGGAACTTTTCACCGGCAGCTTTGTTGTCAGCATACTTTTCTGCGGTTGCTTTTTGCTTTGATGGCATCCATCTGAGTACGCATGTACTCTTGAGCTTTCATCATATCCATAGCACCACCCTTGCCGATGACACCTGCTACGAAACCTGCCAGCAGATTTTCGCGGCTGATGCTCTGTGTAGAGTCGTTGCCGAAGATTTGTTGGTTGAAGCCTTCCACCCATTGCTTGCTGACCATCTGGCCTACTTGCAGACCGGCCATGTAAGCCACGTCTTTCTTATCGATTTTCGGCTGCGCCTTCGTTGAAACCTTTTCAGGAATTTCTGACATCTGGGTTGAGTCAATTCCTTGCTGTGCAAGATACTGGTCCAAACCTTCTGTACGTGCCATACCGATGGCGTAAGACAATGAATCGATGTCCGTCTTCAAATCAGCTTTCGGACTTTGAGCAGTACAAGATGCCATACCGGCAGCTACTGCAAGAGCCATGAGAAATGTTACTTTTTTCCATTTTGCTTTTACTTGTTGTTTATTTAGATAAAATTTTCTGTAATTCGACTTCGAATACGAGCGTGCTGTGGGGAGGAATCATCTCGCCGGCACCCTGCGCTCCGTATGCCAGGTCGCTGGGGATGTAGAGTTTCCACTTGGCACCTTCGGGCATAAGCTGCAGGGCTTCCACCCAACCGGGTATCACTTGGTTTACACCGAACGTGGCAGGCTGGCCGCGTTTGATGGAGCTGTCGAACAGCGTTCCGTCAATCAGTGTGCCTTCGTAGTGGCATTGCACCTGGTCGGTGGCTTTGGCATAGCGGCCCACGTTTCCTTCCGTGATAACTTCGTATTGAAGTCCGCTGGGCAGCGTAACAACTCCCTCGCGTTTTTTGTTCTCTTCCAGGAACTTTTTGCCGGCTTCTATGTTTGCTGCGTTCATCTTCTCCTCCAGTTCGGCGAAGTACTTGTTGACGATGTCACGGGCTTCTGTGTGGCTGATTGCCGTCTGGTTGCCCTCCAAAACGTCTTTGATTGCTTGTGCAAAGTCATCTACTGCAATGCCTTTGGCACCCATGCTTAAAAGATTCTGACCTATTCCAAGGCCGATAGCATAACTGAATTTGTCCATAAGATTCTTTTGTTGACGACCGGATTGGTTTCTTTTCCAGTCTATTGCAAATTTATGAGTGGCAAAAGTACGTCTTTTATTTGAATGATAAGGCTTTTAAGTATTTAATTTTCTTATTTATATCACAACTTGAACATTCTTCTTATATTTGTCTTACTTTAATAAAGGAAAGGAGCAGAAAATGAAGAACTTGGTCATATTGTCGGGTGCCGGTATGAGTGCCGAGAGCGGCATCAGCACATTCCGTGATGCGGGCGGACTGTGGGACAAATATCCGGTGGAGCAGGTGGCGACTCCCGAGGGGTATGCACGTAATCCGGAACTGGTCATTAATTTCTATAACGAACGTCGCAAGCAGTTGCTCGATGTGGTGCCGAATGCCGGGCATCTGGGCGTTGCCGACCTGGAGAGGGATTTCAATGTAACGGTCGTCACCCAGAACGTAGATAATCTGCACGAGCGTGCCGGCAGTACGCACGTGATACACTTGCATGGGGAACTGACGAAGGTTTGTTCCAGCCGCGACCCTTATAATCCGCATTTCGTCAAGGAACTGGCGCCGGAGGAATATGAAGTAAAGTTGGGCGACAAGGCGGGCGACGGTACGCAGCTCCGCCCGTTCATCGTGTGGTTTGGCGAGTCGGTGCCGGAGATTGAGACTGCCATCCGGTATGTGGAGCAGGCGGACATCTTCGTCATCATCGGCACCAGCCTGAACGTTTATCCCGCTGCGGGACTGCTGAACTACGTGCCCCGTGCCGCCGAAGTGTATCTGATAGACCCCAAGCCGGTGGACACGCACGTCATGCGTCCGATACATGTCATTCAAAAGGGAGCTTCGGAAGGGGTAAAAGAGTTGAAGGCGCTGCTTACAGTTACCCAGCCTCCTTTGCCTTAGGACTTAATCTCCTACGTCTTAGGACTTAGCCCCTCACGGTATAGGACTTAATATGCAGAACATCCGGATGCCTTTCTCCAAAACACCCGGATGCTTTTACCCAAAACATGGGGATGTTTTGCCCCATTACATCCGGATGTTTTAGGTGAAAACATGGGGATGTTTTGGGTACTCACTCCTATACTGTAGGGAGCTGGGTATAGGGGGGGATTCCCACAAGGTATAGGTCTTGCGGGAATAAAGTATATTTGCTCTCGAAACTTGTGCTATTTCTTTATCACGGCCCGTAATACGAACCAGGCATGATGGGCTATGGTACTCGCCAGTCCGTAATGTCGCGCCATGATGCGGAAGCGTTCGCGCAGGGATGCTTGCCGGTTCTGGGTGGTCATTCCCTCTTCCAGATAGTCGATGAGGGTGAGATGGGTGTTGTGTAACGCCCTTGCCTTCTTCATCACCCGGGATGCACCAGTCGAAGTCGGCGGAGAAGCGGTATTGCAGGTCGTAGGGTTCTACAAGGGAAGCTTTGGCAAAGAAGGCCTGATGGCAGACCAGCATGCCCTGCTTGAAGCTTCGCCAGGTAAGCACTTCCGGGGCGGCGAGGCGGCGCATGCGGATGAAGTGGCCTTCTTTATCCACCAGTTCCGTTTCGCCGTACAGCACGTCGGGTAGTTCGTTGCCGGAGATGGAACGCACCATCTGCTGCAAGGTGTCGTCCTCGTGGAAGCTGTCGCCGGCATTGAGGAAGCAGAGGTAATCGCCGGTGGCAAGGCAGATACCTTTGTTCATGGCGTCGTACAGTCCCTTGTCCGGTTCGCTCACGATGCGGGTGATGCGGTCGCGGTAACGGTCGATAATGGAGAGCGTGCCGTCTTTGGACGCGCCGTCCACAAGGATGTATTCTACGTGGTGGTAGGTTTGCGAGATAACGCTTTGAATCGTGTCCTCCAGTACCGCTTCGGCATTGTAGGTCACGGTGATGATACTGAATTTCGGGGTGGGGTGGTTATGCATTCTTCCGGTCACTTTGTTGTAAAGGTCAATGTATTTCTTGGCGACGACGTTCTCCGAATAGTGGGAGATGGCTTTCCGGCAGGCTTGTTCCGAGAGGCTGGGGTAGTCGGGTTCGGTCAGCGTCCAGTAGATGCCGTTGGCAAAGTCCTCCGGGGATTTGTATTGTGCCACGTAGCCGTTGTGCAGGTGGTCTATCATCTCAGGGATGCCGCCCACGTTGAATCCGACGCAGGGAATGCCGCATGCCATGGCTTCCATGATGGTGTTCGGCAGGTTCTCTTCCAGCGAGGGGGTCACGAAGATGTCCACGGCATTGTAGATGTTCACCAGTTGGTGTTCGTTGCTGACGAAGTTCAGCGGGTAGACTTTTGAATGGAAGCAGGTTTTCCAGTTGTTGCGATTGGTTGCCGAAGACGACGACACCCAACTGTTCCCGGAGTTCGGGATGCTTGTCGGCCAGCAGTCGGCACGATTCTATCAAGTAGTCAATGCCTTTCCGTTTGTCCGTAATCTTCACCGAGCCGAACAACATGAGCTTTTTGTCTTGCGGCAGTAGGCAACGGCTGCGGGCTTCCTGTCGGTTGCGGGGCTTGAAGAGGTTGGTGTTGATGGGGTTGGGGATGCACGTCACGGCATGTCCGCAGAAGAGGGCGCTTGTCCGGGCACGTTCTTCCAGCCAGCGGCTGCAGGTGACGAAGTTGATGTGACGGTTGCGATACAATGCCTGCTTTTTGTGGAAGATGCGGTAGGAAAGGTCACGTTTGCCTCCGCCTCCGTGGATGAAGGGGCAGTTGTGGCATTCCTGCTGGTAGTGGGTGCACTCGCGGGCATGGTGACAGATGCCAGTGCAGGGCCACATGTCGTGCATGGTCCAGACGACGGGCTTGCCCGAGGCGAGAATCTTCTCGATGTTCTTCAGCGAGAGCATCCCTTGGTTTATCCAGTGCAGATGGATGACGTCTGCTTGCTGGAATTCGGGCAGTGAGGTGATGTCTGTCCCCGTGTTGGCAATGTCTACGGCAAAGATGTTCTTCTTGTTGAAGCGGTTGGCGCTCCAGATGACGATGCGCTCCCAGACGAACTTCCACACCATGCGCCAGTTATGGTCTAGTGACACAACGGAGATTTGGTCGGTCTGCTTGTCGCGTACCAGCAGCTTGGCTTTGATGCCGTGGTTCTTGAGTGATTCCATCAGACGGCTGGCGGCGATGGCTGCGCCGCCGATGCGTTCGGATGTATTGATAAGTAGTACTCTCATGACTGTTGTTCGTTTCTTCTTTTTTAGAATGTTTTTTCTTGTTACAGATGCCGGTCTTGTTTCGTCCATTTCCGGATACGCTTTTGCAGCGTTTGCCATATGATGGTGAAGTTGCCGTACCGTAGGTTCAACGCCAGTTCCTCGAACGACCGTGCAATCTTTATCCAGGGATGCCGCCATGCCATGATGCGGTAAACGCTATCCTTGTAGGCTGTGTTCTCGATGACGTGGCGAGGGTGCTTCAGTGGAAACTCCACTTCGTGGCGTTTCATGGTGAAGATGCGGCGGTAACCGCGCGGCATGGTGTGCACGGAGCCGGCAAAGTGGGTGGAGTCGGCAGTGGCTCCCAGATTGTTTATCATGTTGCGGGTGGGCACGATGCTCAGACCCGAATTGAACAACATGGAAGCGTGGAAGATGGTTTCGTAATAGGCTTTCCCGTGTTCGCGGTGTCGTTGGCACATGTAGATGAAGTCTTTGCGGTAGCGCCGTGTGTGGATGAGGTTCTTCAGTTGCCGCATGTTCTCCTTGTCGTCCAGGAAGGTGTAGAATTCATCCCATTGGTCCGTCACCCGCCGCCAGCTCGCCCATCCCCAGATGGAGAAGGTGGTGGCGAAGAAGTAGTCGGAAGTGATGTCGGGTGTAATCTCCTCGTTGTTGAATCCGGCAATCATGCTGATGCGTGTGTCGTGCTCATACTTGTCGAGCAGTTCCTTGCAGAAGCCGAAGAAAGAGACGGCGGGCACGTCGTCATCCTCAAGCACGATACATTTGTCCGACAAGGAGAATGCCCACTTCTGTGCCATGTATTCCGATGGGTCGCAGCCGTAGTTCTTCTCCTGGTAATTGTGGTGTACTTCGCATTCCCAATCGATGTCTGCCACCACTTTGCGACAAGCTTCTATGCCCGGCATGTCACGCTCGCCGCGCGGGCCGTCCTGATAGAGAAACAGTCGTGCGGGGCGTGCTTTCTTCACTTGTTCGAATACTTGCGCCAGCAGTTTGGGGCGGTTGAAGAAAAGAATCAGTACAGATACATCTACAAGGGCTGGTTTCATGGCAATTTTGTTGGATTAGGAGGTGGCTATATGGTCATTTGGTATGTTGAAAGAAAGAACTGCCGGATAATGATTGTTTATCTTGTCCTGCTCTTCTTCTGTATACCGGTGTAAAGTGGGATAGTTGTACCGTAGAAAGTTTTCCAATCCATCAGGTGCTTTCAGATAAAGTGGACCGAATTTGATTGGTTGTAAATGGTTGAGACTCGTCTCCAAAACATGGTCGGTAGTGGTAATCACATTGTTGTAATACAAAGTTTTCCATGAGTTGAAACAACTTTGCATTATCACCATCAAACGGTAGATTGTCTTTTTAGAGAGTGTCATATCAACTATCCGGTTCAGAAGGCAGGCAACAGCTCCACGATTGGTAGGGTTGGATATTTGACATTTTCCGAAGTGTTTCCATAGCCATACCTCTTTTCCCATCAGGCAGCATTTCAGAAAGTTGACGGCTTCATATTGTATCTTCCTTAATAGCTTATTGTTTGGAATACGGTCAAAAGGGAATATATCGACAAAGATTCCCTGATGCATAGGTACATCTTTAAACATCTCTTCGACAAACAAGGTGTTGTTTTTCTTGACTTTGGCAAAGTAATAAGGACTATGAGGGTCGGTATGTATCCATGAAAGAAAGTATGGTTCTCTCAGTTCTTGGGAGGCTATCTGGAGAAACTTATTGTAGTCTTCCCGTTTCATACCTATATCTATGTCGTCATCCCAAGGAAGAATCGCTTTGTCATAGAGTGCCCCTATTGCTGTTCCGCCGATTACAAAATAGGGAATATTGTGTTTGTCGCAGATGCGCACAATCTCTTCCAGTATTTCGTATAGCACCTGATGTAGTTGGGTCAGTTCTTCTGGGGTATATTGCTTTACCATGGATACCATTTTGATTGATGTCTGCAAAAATAATGATAATAGTTGAAAGGAGCACTTTCCATTTCAATCTTCTTTTGCGAAATCGGACTTGAGTTTTTCTATCAGTGTGTCGGACTCCCCGCTTACCACTTTCCGGCAGAACATCTTTCCAGACTGCCGCAATACCGGCAGGTCCTCGAGTGTCATCACGCGGATGGATGCGCCGTAGTCTATGTAGTGCAACGGGGGTGAGACGGGTAAGTCCGGGGTATTCTCCCTCTAAAAGAAGACCCATTTTTGAGGCTAAAAACGGGGGAGTTGAATACGATGGTCTGTATGCACAGTTCGCTGGGTACAAAGCTGGTTCTGAAATACTTCACCAGCTTCTCCTCCGTACACAACTTTTCATATACATATCGTGCGCAGGGCAACGTGATGGCCCAATAGTCGGAACCGAAATAGACATCTGCCTGCTTGCCCTCCAAGGGTGCAAAAGGGGCTTTCCGGATGGGGAGTATCTGTGCCAGCTTGCGCGATGCTACGATGAGTTTGTTCTTCCACCATATACTCTTCCAAGGCAGGTCACGGAAAGGGTGGTAATGGGTTATCTTGTGCAACTGCTGTTTCACGGTGCAGCGTGTCAGGTTGAAACCGCCGATGAATTCAGTGTCTTGATGCTCCTCGAAATAGCGGTGGATGGCGTTGTTGTTCCATAACGGATAGTCTTGCCCGCTCAGGCATACTACGCGGGTATAGGGGATACCACTATGCAATACGGCGGCAAGCAATTCTTTCTGATATTCCACTTGTTCCCATCCTCCCCAGCTTATCCGGTGGCGGGGCACGAAAGTGACCTTGTCTCCCAAGGCTTCTTCAAAAATGGGTGTATATCGGCATTGAGGTCGATGTGCACGTAGAAGTCTGCCCGGTCATCCAGTGCGGCAACCAGGCGTGCCAAGTGTGGGGCATCCTTGTAGGCGGATATGATGTAGGCTATGCGGCTCATGCTCTTTTTTTCTTTAAGAGGAATTCAATGCTTTCCCGGAAGATGGTAGATTGTAGTTTCCACAAAACCAGTGCATAAAGCCCAGCTACCATAATGATTTTGGCTGCCATATTTAAGTATAGGTTTTCTATGGGCTGAGTAGCATAGTGAGTTGACACTACGAGTACAATGGATAGGGAGAGATAAGGAGAGATGTCTTTCAGCATATCGCGCAGTCTTAATCCTATCTCCCTCTTGACAAAACGGAACCATACAAACAGCCAGCCGATATTGATAATGACGAAAATACGCAGCATCCATTCCAACCCGTATGGGTATATGGCGCATACAGCTGCTATTTGCAGCAGGCTCAAGCTGATGGTGCTCCACATATAGATAGAAGAATGTCCCCGGCTGATGAGCAGGTTGGAGAACAGATTGATGACGGGAATAAATGCTCCCCAAATACATAACAGTTGCAAGATATCGGCACTGGGCAGCCACTTCTCCGTGATAGTGATTATAATCAGTTCTTTCGATACCAAGCTCAATCCCAGCATGGCGGGGAAAGAGATAAAGGCGGTGAAGCGCAGCAGCTTTCTGAATACGGCAAGTTGCCGTGCCTTGTCGTCGGCAACCCGGGTAAAGACGGGTTGTGCAATGCCGTTTATCATGCCCGTAATCGTGGTATGTCCCATGCCGTTCCACTTGTTTGCCTGCGTAAAGTTACCCACTTCCCGTTCCGAATAGAACTTACCCAACAAGACGGAAAACAAATTGTTATTGATTATGGTGAAGATATTCGTAATGATTATCTTACTGCTGAACCCTATCATCTCCTTAATGGGTGTGAAGTCGAACCGGAAGCGGGGTCTCCAATGCGAGAAGTAGAAGTTAAGAATCGTCATTACGGTGATGAAAGAGATGCTTTGCAATGCAATCCCCCAATAGGCGAATCCGTTTGCCGCCAATGTGATGCCCACAATACCGGAGACTATCAGACTTGAAATAGAAATGACGGTAGTGTCCTTGATTCTGAGGTTCTTGAATAGATATGCCCTCGGTGCAATGCTCATGCTGGAAATGACGAATCCCAAGAAGGAGAGACGGGACAGCGGTATCAGCTCGGGCGTATCGTAGAAGTCGGCAATCAGCGGTGCGGCAAAGAAGAGTAATATATATATAGTAGTGCTGCACATCAGGCTGAACCAGAACACGGCGTTGTAATCCTTGTGCAAAGTCTCCTTCCGGTTGGTCAGTGCCGAAATGAACCCACCCTCCTGCAAGGCGGCGGCAATGGCGGAGAAGATGGTAAGCATCCCTACCATACCATAATCCGAAGCATCCAGCAGACGGGCAAGGACTATTCCGAATCCCAGATTTAACAACTGCTGTATGCCGTTGCTGAATCCTCCCCAGAAGAGGCCTTTGGCTGTTTTTTCTTTGAGTGATGTATCGGACATAGTTTATTGGTTGATAAGGCAACGAGTTAACAAGGCCACGAGGCTTTTCCTTCCTCCTTGTAGCCTTGTTAACTCGTTACCTTGTTACTGTTTTATTTCACCTCGCTGCCCGGCTTCACCTCTTTCAGCAGTGAAGTCACCGCCAGCGAGCCGTCATAATTCTCGGCAGAGAGAATCATTCCCTCACTTACCAGCCCGTTCTTGAATTGGCGTGGAGCGAGGTTGGCGATGAACAGCACTTGCTTGCCTACCAGTTCTTCCGATTTGTAGTGCTGGGCAATGCCGCTGACGATGGTGCGGTTTTCCAGCCCGTCGGCAATCTTGAACTTCAGCAGCTTCTTCATCTTGGGCACTGCCTCGCATTCAAGCACTGTACCTACGCGGATATCCAGCTTTTCAAAGTCTTCGAAGGCGATGGTCGGCTTGATGGGGTTTGCCTTGTAGGTGGCGGCTTCGTTTGCCTTCTTGGTGGCAAGCAGCTTGTCTACTTGTGCCTGGATGACGTCGTCTTCTATCTTTTCGAACAGCAGTTCGGGGGTGCCCAGCTGATGTCCGGCAGGCAACAGGTCGGTGTGTCCCAGCTCTGCCCAGTCAAAGCTGTCCATGTTCAGCATCTTGCGAAGCTTCTCGCTGCTGAAGGGCAGGAACGGTTCGAAAGCAATGGCAAGGTTGGCGACCAACTGCAACGAGATGTGGAGAATGGTGGCTACGCGCTCCATGTCTGTCTTGGCAAGCTTCCACGGCTCGGTGTCTGCCAGGTATTTGTTTCCGATGCGGGCAAGGTTCATCGCTTCCTTCTGTGCGTCGCGGAATTTGAATACGTCCAGCAACTTCTCCACTTCTGCCTTGACGTCGGCAAATTCTTTCAGCGTCTCGCGGTCGTAGTCGTTCAGTTCGCCTGCGGCGGGCACTACGCTGTCGAAGTACTTCTTGGTGAGTTGCAGGGCGCGGTTCACGAAGTTGCCATAAACGGCAACCAGCTCGTTGTTATTACGTGCCTGGAAGTCCTTCCAGGTGAAGTCGTTGTCTTTTGTCTCCGGTGCGTTGGCGGTCAGCACGTAGCGCAGCACATCCTGCTTGCCGGGGAAGTCAACGAGATACTCGTGCAGCCATACCGCCCAGTTGCGTGAAGTGGAAATCTTGTCTCCTTCCAGATTCAGGAACTCGTTGCTGGGCACGTTGTCGGGCAGGATATAGCTGCCTTCCGCCTTCAGCATGGCGGGGAATACGATGCAGTGGAATACGATGTTGTCTTTTCCGATGAAGTGAACCAGACGTGTTTCAGGGTCTTTCCACCATTTCTCCCAAGAGTCGGGCAGCAGTTCTTTGGTATTGCTGATATAACCGATGGGAGCATCGAACCATACATAAAGCACCTTACCTTCGGCGCCTTCTACCGGAACGGGAATGCCCCAGTCCAGGTCGCGGCTCACGGCACGCGGCTGCAAGCCCATGTCGAGCCAGCTCTTGCATTGGCCGTACACGTTGGGACGCCATTCTTTATGGTCTTCCAATATCCACTGGCGCAACCATGCTTCATGTTTGTCGAGGGGCAGATACCAGTGCTTGGTTTCGCGCATTACGGGCTGGCTGCCGCTGATGGCGCTTTTCGGATTAATCAGGTCGGTAGGGCTGAGGCTTGTACCGCATTTCTCGCATTGGTCGCCGTAAGCGCCCTCTGCGTGGCAATGCGGACACTCACCGGTGATGTAGCGGTCGGCAAGGAAAGTCTTGGCTTCCTCGTCGTAGTATTGCATGCTGGTCTTTTCAATGGAATTCGCCCTTATCGTACAGTTTGCGGAAGAATTCGGAAGCTGTATCGTGATGCGTTTTTCGAAGTAGTACGGCTGTATA
>ENA-OQCV01000464-OQCV01000464.1-human-gut-metagenome-genome-assembly--contig:-NODE-464-length-11011-cov-2.337560_pt1 | contig 11011 bp, 13 predicted proteins | sample MGYA00242766_ERZ504592 | MGnify/ENA primary metagenome ERZ504592 (study PRJEB26092, sample SAMD00036315) | human gut metagenome | host: Homo sapiens | study: EMG produced TPA metagenomics assembly of...
GTTGTATCTTTGCACATGAGAACGCCGGTATTAAGTTTATTTTTAACACCTTAAAGTTAATGCTTTTCTTGCAAATATACAAGAAGGGCGTTCTCTTTTTTGTGGAGACTATGAATTATTCAGGTTAGGATTGACATCATGTGATAGTGAGGAAGAAACGGAATATAATCTGCCCGGTGAATGGTATACATCTGAAGAAATAGATTTTGGGGCATATACTTGGGGTAGGGGGACGATTATGACCTTTAACGCGCGTAACCAAGGTACTATTGGTTCATATGGCGACCCGAATTATTTGCTTTTCAGATGGAATTGGGTTAGTGGGGCTTACAATCTGATGGAATTGGAATTCTATGATGATGGCAGCATGGCTTACATTGAAGGAGCCATGGCTGATTCTTATTCTTTCAGTGGTACTTGGTATAATAGCTGGAGGGAATATCAAGATAATATTCACGGACAGCCTTTTCGTATGCGTCGGCAATGACGACATGCTTATCAATAAAAAATCGGAGCAAATCAATTGCTCCGTTTTTTAATTGTATGTCAGCTTTTTCACTTATTCTTCAAAACCAATTTCTTGACTCTCCCGGATAAGGTGTTTCAAACCGCATCAGCTCTCCCGTGACGGGATGATAGAAACAGAGTTTGAAAGCATGCAGGGCCAAGCGTCCGATAGGATTTACGTCTTCCAGTCCATAGCGTCCGTCGCCGATAATGGGATGCCCCAAATCCTGCATGTGTACACGTATCTGGTTTTTTCGTCCCGTTTCCAGGTTCAGTTCAACGAGAGAGTATCCATTGGCTCGTTTGATGGTACGGTAATGCGTAATGGATTCTTGTCCCCCGTCATCTGTCGGACTTGAATATACATACAGCTTGCGGTCTGTCAACCAAGAAACCACGGTTCCTGCATCTTTTTCCATCTCGCCGACCACCACGGCTACGTATCGCCGGTCTGTTACAATGTCATGCCAGTTATCGCGTAGTGTACGTTGGGTCTTCTCGTCTTTGGCAAACATCATCAAGCCGGAGGTGTCACGGTCCAGGCGGTGCACGATGTGTACACGGTGCTGCTTGCCCGAGCGTTGCACGTATTCATTCAAGATGGTATAGGCGGTACGTTCCTTTTGCCGGTCAGTGTTGACGGACAGCAAACCCTGCATCTTCTCTATCACGATGATATAGGCATCCTCGTATACAATCTTCATCAGTTTATGGTTGAACTCTTTACGTCCCTTCTCACGGCTGATTTGTACTTTCATACCCGGTTTCAGGGGAAAATTGTATTGTGTAGTGATAACGCTGTCCACATATATAATGCGTTTGCTCAGCAATGATTTCAGCTTGGTGCGGCTGGCGTCCGGCATTTTAGCTGCCAGAAACTCCATGAGCTCCATCGGTTCCTTCACCATGTAGTCCGTATATTGTGTGCGGGCTCTTGCTGTAAATTTTTTCTTTTGCCACGACTGGTTTTAATTTACGATTAGACAATTTACAATTTACGATTGAAAACTACTTGGACTTTCAATCTTTTAATTCCAATAATACTACGTTTTCCACATGGTGGGTGTGCGGGAACATGTCTACCGGTTGAACGGCCTTCACTTTATATTTCGCATCGAGCAGTTGCAGGTCGCGCGCCTGCGTAGCCGGATTACAGCTGACGTATACGATGCGTTTGGGTTCGGCAAACAGAATGACATCCACTACATCCTGGTGCATTCCGGCACGGGGAGGGTCGGTGATGATGACATCGGGACGGCCGTATTGGTTGATGAAGTCTTGTGTCAGCATGTCTTTCATATCTCCGGCAAAGAACAATGTATTTTTAATTCCGTTAATCTCGGCATTGACCTTGGCGTCTTCAATGGCTTCGGGCACATATTCTATGCCGATTACCTGGCGTGCGTGCTTGGATACGAAATTGGCAATGGTACCCGTGCCGGTATAAAGGTCATAAACAAGCTCGTTACCGGTCAGTCCGGCAAAGTTGCGCGCTACTTTGTAGAGGTTGTAGGCTTGTTCGGAGTTGGTCTGATAGAAAGATTTGGGACCTACCTTGAAGCGCAGTCCCTCCATTTCCTCGAAGATGTGGTCTTTTCCCTTGAAGGTGTGTACCTCGAGGTCGGTGATGGTATCGTTGCACTTATTATTAATAATGTATAGCAGGGAAGTGATTTCGGGGAATGTATCTGCTATGTATTGCAGCATTTGCTTGAACAGAGCCATTTCCTCCTCTTTCTCTATCTTGCAGATGAGGATTACCATCAGTTCGCCGGTGGTAGAGGTACGCACAATCATATTGCGTAGCATTCCTTCATGCGTACGCAGGTTGATGAAGGAATAGTTGTGCTGGTAGGCATAGTCGCGTACCGCATTGCGGATGCGGTTGGATATATCGTCCTGCAACCAGCACTTTTCTATGGCAAGCACTTTATCGAAAGCATTGGGAATATGGAAGCCTACGGCATTCATCTGTTCGTATACTACATTCTGCTGAACCTCTTCTGTTGTCAGCCAACGTTTGTTGGAAAAAGTGTACTCCAGTTTATTCCGGTAGAACTGAGTTTTTTCTGAACCTAATATCGGAGAGATTTCCGGCAATTCGATTTTGCCGATGCGGGTGAGGTTGTCCGTTACTTGTTTTTGCTTATACTTGATTTGCTCGGAATTAGGGGAGAACCTGCCATTTACAACCGCCGCATACACCATAATGTTGGCAGAATGGAACTGCCCGTACTGCCGAATATTCATGGAATTTCACAGCCTCGGCTTCAGCATAATGATGCTTTTTCTCTTAATTTGCAGGTCAACTACATCGCCGGGGACGACATATGGTACGAAAATCACCAAATCATTGACTTTTGCGATGGCTTTTCCTTCGGCAGCCACATCCGTAATTGTCACCTTCTCCAGTAGGGGAAGTTCTTTTCTCTTTCTTGCCACTTTTACACCAATCTAATAAAATTCTTCGGCAAAAATAGACATTTTTTCGGGATTTCTCTCTATGAAATGAAATATTAAAGATTGCAATGTCGAAATTGCATTTTAGCATAAAGCTTTTTTCTGAAAAAGTTTTCTAGTCTGCGAAATATACTTAGATTTGCGAACAGAAAAGAGAAATCACTATCAAAAACTTTAAATTTATATTATGGACAAAAAAAGGAGTTTATACCTTTGGTAACGGCCAGGCAGAAGGAAAGGCCGATATGAGAAACCTTTTGGGTGGGAAAGGTGCTAACCTTGCAGAAATGAACCTTATAGGGGTTCCGGTTCCTCCGGGCTTTACAATAACGACAGAAGTTTGTACGGAATATTATGAAATGGGGCAGGATAAAGTCGTTGCTCTGTTGAAGAACGAAGTTGAACAGGCCATTGCCCATGTGGAGACGCTGATGCGTTCCAAATTCGGTGATGTGGAGAATCCGTTGCTGGTTTCCGTTCGTTCGGGTGCACGCGCTTCCATGCCGGGCATGATGGACACTATCCTGAATCTTGGCTTGAATGACGAAGTGGTGGAAGGCCTGACGCGTAAGACGGGCAATGCACGCTTTGCATGGGACTCTTACCGTCGTTTCGTGCAGATGTATGGCGACGTGGTGCTGGGTATGAAGCCGGTGAACAAGGAAGATGTAGACCCGTTCGAGGCTATTATAGAAGAGGTGAAACATGCTAAAGGCGTGAAGCTGGATAACGAGCTTGAGGTGGAAGACCTTAAGGAACTCGTGAAGAAGTTCAAGGCTGCGGTGAAAGAACAAACCGGAAAAGACGTTCCCGACTTGTGCCTACGAGCAGTTGTGGGGTGCCGTTTGTGCCGTATTCAACTCCTGGATGAACGAACGCGCCATCTTGTATCGTAAGATGGAGGGAATTCCTGACGAATCGGGGTACTGCCGTAAGCGTTCAGGCTATGGTATTCGGTAATATGGGCGAGAGCTCTGCTACGGGTGTTTGCTTCAGCCGCGATGCTGCTACCGGTGAAGACCTTTTCAACGGTGAGTATTTGATTAATGCACAAGGCGAAGACGTGGTTGCCGGTATCCGTACTCCGCAACAGATTACAAAAATCGGTTCTCAACGTTGGGCTGAATTGGCCGGTGTAAGCGAAGAAGAACGTGCCAGCAAGTATCCTTCCATGGAGGAGGCTATGCCGGAAATCTATAAAGAATTGGATGCTTTGCAGACGAAGCTCGAAAACCACTACCGTGATATGCAGGATATGGAGTTTACCGTACAAGAGGGTAAACTCTGGTTTCTCCAGACCCGTAATGGTAAGCGTACCGGTGCCGCTATGGTGAAGATTGCCGTAGATTTGCTGCATCAAGGTATGATTGACGGAAAAAACCGCATTGATGCGTTGCGAGCCCAATAAGTTGGACGAATTGCTCCACCCGGTATTTGACAAGACAGCGCTGAAGCAAGCCAAGGTATTGACCCGTGGTCTTCCCGCTTCTCCGGGTGCCGCTACGGGACAAATCGTATTCTTTGCCGATGATGCTGCCGAATGGCATGCTGCCGGCAAGCGTGTGGTGATGGTACGTATCGAGACTTCTCCGGAAGATTTGGCAGGTATGGCAGTTGCCGAAGGTATCCTGACTGCCCGCGGCGGTATGACTTCTCATGCGGCAGTGGTTGCTCGTGGTATGGGTAAGTGCTGTGTATCCGGTGCCGGTGCCTTGAATATAGACTACAAGGCGCGTACAGTGGAAGTGGATGGTGTACTGTTGAAAGAAGGTGACTATATCTCCTTGAACGGAAGCACCGGTGAAGTATATAAAGACAAGGTGGAGACAAAAGCGGCTGAGCTGTCCGGTGACTTTGCGGAACTGATGGATTTGGCAGACAAATATACGAAGCTGCAGGTTCGTACCAATGCGGATACTCCTCATGATGCCGCAGTAGCACGTAATTTTGGCGCTGTGGGTATCGGTCTTTGCCGTACGGAACACATGTTCTTTGAAGGCGAGAAGATTAAAGCCATGCGCGAGATGATTCTGGCAGAAAATGCAGAAGGGCGCCGCAAGGCTTTGGCTAAGATTCTTCCCTACCAGCAAGCTGACTTCAAGGGAATTTTCAAGGCAATGGAAGGCTGTCCGGTGACGGTGCGTCTGCTTGATCCTCCTTTGCATGAGTTTGTTCCCCATGACCTGAAGGGACAGCAGGAAATGGCAGATACGATGGGCGTGAGCCTCCAGTATATCCAGCAACGTGTTGAGGCACTTTGTGAGCATAATCCGATGTTGGGTCATCGTGGTTGCCGTTTGGGAAATACATATCCTGAAATTACACAGATGCAGACGCGTGCCATCCTGGGTGCTGCTTTGGAATTGAAGAAGGAAGGTGTTGAAACCCATCCTGAAATCATGGTGCCTCTGACCGGTATCTTGTATGAGTTCAAGCAGCAGGAAGAAGTGATTCGTGCTGAGGCTGCCCAGTTGTTTGAAGAAGTGGGTGACAGCATCGACTTCAAGGTAGGTACAATGATTGAGATTCCGCGTGCCGCCTTGACTGCCGACCGCATTGCTTCCTCTGCCGAGTTCTTCTCATTCGGTACGAACGACTTGACTCAGATGACATTTGGTTATTCACGCGACGATATCGCTTCCTTCCTCCCGATTTATCTGGAGAAGAAGATTCTGAAAGTAGACCCGTTCCAGGTACTCGACCAGAATGGTGTAGGACAGTTGGTGCGCATGGCTACTGAAAAGGGGACGTGCTATCCGTCCGGATTTGAAGTGCGGTATCTGCGGCGAACATGGCGGTGAGCCTTCTTCTGTGAAGTTCTGCCACAAAGTTGGCTTGAATTATGTCAGCTGTTCTCCGTTCCGTGTGCCTATTGCACGTCTGGCTGCGGCGCAGGCTGCCATTGAAGGCTGATTTCAATAATACTGAATAATGACATTTATGGGCTGCATGCTTTACTTGGTAATGGCATGCGGCCTATTTTGGTTGGAAAAAATCTGTAGTTTCTATTAATTTATTTGTATTTTCTTTAGTATATTTGCTTCCCATAATTTTATAGTTTCCAATAAGCAAGCAAAAAATCGATGATATTGACAATTACGGCAGCATACGATGTTTGGACGAATGACTTCTATCAGAATAATGAAGCATTGGTATATAGTTTTGGGATAATTGTCATTCTGCTTTTGGTCATCATGATAATCATTTCCATCAGCAAGAGCAAAAGGTTGAAGACGTTGCAGCGCATCAATGAGGTTGCCGAAGAATCCAACCAGCTGAAGAATGCTTTCATCGCTAATATGACTCACGAAATTCGTACTCCTTTGAATGCCATTGTAGGCTTTACAACTATGCTTGCCGAAATGGATAATTTGGACAGAGAAACCCGTATGGCCTTTTCTGAAGGAGATTAATGATAACAAGGACTCGCTGCTGCAACTGGTCAATGACTTGCTGGACTATTCGAAGATTGAGGCAAATACTCTGGAATATAACGATGGAGAAGTGGATGTAAACGCGCTGATTGATGAAGTCTGTACGACGGAGAATATGCGCTCGCATCCCACGGGCATTCAGGTGGAGTTTGTAGAACGGCTGCCTCAATGCCGTTTGGTGGTAGACCGCGTGCGTTTTGCCCAAGTCATAGGTAACTTGGTGAGGAACGCCTTGAAGTTTACGGAGATGGGCAGTGTGAAAATCGGTTGCAGGAGATTGAGCAACCATAACTTCTATTTTTATGTGGCAGATACAGGCTGTGGTATCGATGAAGTGGGAAGACATGCCATCTTTGAACGGTTTGTGAAGATGAACTACAATATCAAAGGGTACGGGGTTGGGGCTTTCCATCACCAAATCTATTGTGGAGCACTATGGGGGAGGTATCGGTGTGGAGTCTAAGAAAGGGGAAGGCTCCACCTTCTATTTCACGTTGCCTGCCGGTATTGAATACAAAGAGTACGGTAAATTTTGATTTGCCAGTCCAAGGCAAGGCTCAATCAGCCATTTTCTTCAACTTCTTGAAGTGGCGGATTACTTCCAGATAATCGCGGTCGGTGCAGGCATTGAATTTATTCCATAAGTCACCCATTACAACGGCACCACCGAATCCGTAATCCTTAATCTCCAGTATGTTGTTGGGAGTAATGCCTCCCAAAGCCATGACTCTACTGTCTATGACCTTACTTTTTCCTGCTTGCCGCAACTCTTCGGCTGTGAAGCCGGACGTGACTCCGGACTTTGTGATGCAATTATATATCGGGCTTAGGAACAGATAGTCATAGAAATGCTTCTTGTTCTGCACTTCATCCAGTGAATGGCAGGTGCAACTGATGTGACCCGAATAGTCATGGGGCTCTTTGGGATTGCGGGTGTTTAGATGAATCCCCATCAGGCTGAACTCTTCCTGCAGGTAGAAGTGCTCATGGGTAATGATGCGCTTATGGTATTTTGCGGGTATCAGCGTTAAAAGCCGTTCTGAATACATGGCGGGAGTTTCCGGCTTCCTCAGATGTAGAATATCCAGCCCCTCTTCGAATAGTGCCGTGATAATCTTGTCTTCTTCCACAAAAAATGTGGGTGCTGTTACTACGATGAGTTTCATTTCTTTTGTTTAACTTTTAAGTTTAGCAAAGTTAATGAATACTTATGGTAGAAGCCAAAGAATTTCTTTAAAATATGTTAGATGGCTATTTTAAACAAGAAAACGCATTCTTGAACCTTAGTTGCTCAAGAATGCGTCATTAACATGTTTAGTGGGACCTTGTTGCTTATTTCAGTCTTTTACCTACTACATCCCAGTCGATGATGCTCCACAGTTCGTTCACATGGTCGGCACGGCGGTTCTGGTAATCAAGATAGTAGGCATGTTCCCACACGTCGAATCCGAGTAGCGGAACAAGACCGGCGCGTACCGGATTGCTACCGTTGGCTTCTTTGGTGATGTGGAGTTTGCCGTTCTTGTCGGCAGACAACCAAGCCCATCCGGAGCCGAACAAGCCGACAGCTGCCGCGTTGAATTCCTTCTTGAAATTCTCAAAGCTGCCGAAGTCGCGTTTGATGGCTTCTGCCAGCTTGCCGGTAGGCTCGCTGTGGGCAGGCTTCGGAGCAAACTGTAAGAAGTATAATGTGTGGTTCAACACTTGTCCTGCATTGTTGAAGATGGCACCGTCCGGTGCTGTGGCAACAATGGTTACCAGGTCTTTGCCTTCAAATTCCGTTCCCGGAACGAGGTTGTTGAGGTTGTTCACATAGGTTTGCAGATGTTTACCGTAGTGGTAATCTATGGTTTGCTGACTGATTACAGGTTCCAGTGCATTGTTGGTGTAGGGAAGTTTTGGCATTTCGTAAGTCATAACTGTTATCATTAAAATCGTTAATATTGTATTCATAAGTTTCAATTATTTAATTTTGGAACTTTACTATATAAACACTATAACCTATAGAAATGTTCGTACGTCTCCGAAGCTTTTTTTATCTTTGCCTCCGTAAAAATCAAAGGAAGAAAAATATCATCATTTTAAGATTATACGGATATGCCCGATTATATAGAGGAACTGAACGAAGGACAACGGAACGCGGTGTTATACAATGACGGTCCGTCACTGGTGATAGCCGGTGCCGGTTCGGGAAAGACGCGCGTGCTGACCTACAAGATTGCTTATCTGCTGGAGAATGGCTACCAGCCTTGGAACATTCTGGCATTGACCTTTACCAACAAGGCGGCGCGCGAAATGAAGGAGCGTATAGCCCGTCAGGTGGGGCCGGAGAGGGCGCGCCATCTGTGGATGGGAACCTTTCACTCCATGTTCCTGCGCATTCTGCATGTCGAGGCCGGGTATATCGGCTTCACTTCGCAGTTTACCATTTACGATACGGCAGACAGTAAAAGCTTGATACGTTCCATTATCAAGGAAATGGGGCTGGATGAGAAAGTGTACAAGCCGGGGATGGTGCAGGCGCGTATCTCGAATGCCAAGAATCATCTGGTTTCTCCGGCAGGCTATGCCAACAACAAGGAGGCTTACGAAGGAGACCGTGCAGCCAAGGTTCCGGCGCTTCGCGACATCTACCAGAGATATTGGGAGCGTTGCCGGCAGGCAGATGCGATGGACTTCGACGATTTGCTGTTCTACACATTCCTGCTGTTCCGGGACCACCCCGAGGTGTTGGCGCGTTATCAGGACCAGTTCCGTTACATTCTGGTAGATGAGTATCAGGATACCAATTTTGCACAGCACAGCATTGTGCTGCAACTTGCCAAGAACCATCAGCATGTCTGTGTGGTGGGGGATGATGCACAGAGTATCTACTCCTTCCGTGGTGCTGATATTGACAATATTCTCTACTTTACGAAAGTATATCCCGATACGAAGGTCTTCAAGCTGGAGCAGAATTACGTTCCACCCAGACCATTGTCCGCGCGGCCAACAGCCTGATAGAAAAGAACCAGTGGCAGATACGCAAGGAAGTGTTCTCGGAAAAGGAGAAGGGAGAGGCCATTGGTGTGTACCAGGCATACAGTGATGTGGAAGAAGGGGATATTGTGGTGAATAAGATAGCTGAACTGCGGCGTGAAAAGCGCTATGCCTACTCTGATTTTGCGATACTCTACCGTACCAATGCGCAGAGCCGTAATTTTTGAGGAAGCCATGCGCAAACGCAGTATGCCTTACCGTATTTACGGAGGCTTGTCGTTCTATCAACGCAAGGAAATCAAAGATGTTATTGCTTACTTCCGTCTGATAGTGAATCCCAATGATGAAGAGGCTTTCAAACGTATTATCAATTATCCTGCACGGGGTATCGGAGATACGACAGTGGGAAAAAGTCATTGCTGCCGCCACCGGGCACAATGTAAGTTTGTGGACCGTGCTTTGTGAGCCGTTGGCGTATGGCTTGAACTTCAATAAAGGTACGGTGGGAAAGTTGCAGGCATTCCGCGAACTTATATCTGCCTTTATCACAGATGCTGCGGAGAAGAATGCCTACGAGATTGGTGCTGACATTATTCGCCAATCGGGCATCATCAATGATGTGTGTCAAGACAGCTCTCCCGAGAATCTGAGCCGTAAGGAGAATATAGAGGAGCTGGTGAACGGTATGAGTGATTTTTGCGCCCAACGGCAGGAGGAAGGAAACCCTAACGTGTTGTTGGGTGACTTCCTTTCGGAAGTTTCCCTTCTTACCGACCAGGATTCGGATAAGGATGGGGACGATGAGAAGATAACCCTGATGACTGTACATTCGGCCAAGGGATTGGAGTTCAAGAATGTGTTTGTAGTGGGGATGGAGGAGAATCTTTTTCCCAGCAGCATGGTGGGTGACTCTCCCCGGGCATTGGAGGAAGAACGGCGGCTGTTCTATGTAGCCATCACACGTGCCGAAGAACACTGTTTCCTATCGTATGCAAAGACGCGTTTCCGGTACGGCAAGATGGAGTTTGGCAGTCCCAGCCGTTTTCTGAAGGATATAGACGTACGGTTCCTGCGCCTGCCTCAGGATGCGGGAATGTTCCGCAGGGTAGAGGAGGAAGCTGCCGTTTTCCGCAGGGAGAACGCCAGAGGCTTTGCGCCTGATAAGGAAGATACTCCGTATGGAGGAAAAGAGCGTGTGTCTGTACGGCCGAAGCAGCAGATTATTGCGCCGACCGTTCCACGTAACCTGAAACGGGTGGCGCCTTCTGCAAATACGGCAAGTACATCGCCTTCTGCCGGCGCGTCTGCCAACCGTGTACAGCAGGGACAACTGATAGAGCACGAACGTTTCGGCCTGGGTGAAGTTTTGAAAGTGGAGGGCGAAGGAGACAATGCGAAAGCCACCATCCGCTTCAAGAATGCGGGAGACAAACAACTTTTGCTGCGCTTCGCGCGTTTCAAAGTTATAGGGTGATGAATATTGTTTACAAAAGAATGACTTTGCAGAAGGGCGGCATCTGTTTTACTAAATATTCCCCGGAGAATTACTAAATGAGGAGGACGATTTAGTAAAGTCTTCTCCGAAGTTTTACTAAATCGTTGGAGAGGGCTTTGTCAACCCCGTTGGTGGC
>ENA-OQCV01000465-OQCV01000465.1-human-gut-metagenome-genome-assembly--contig:-NODE-465-length-10990-cov-2.822425_pt1 | contig 10990 bp, 10 predicted proteins | sample MGYA00242766_ERZ504592 | MGnify/ENA primary metagenome ERZ504592 (study PRJEB26092, sample SAMD00036315) | human gut metagenome | host: Homo sapiens | study: EMG produced TPA metagenomics assembly of...
TGTTATTCCAGATTCCCCCGTCAGGGTCATGACGGACGCAAGCACGGCCAGCGGGGCGGTCTCGCACCGCAGGATGCGGGGGGCCAAGGCCCACCGTTCTGGCACCGGCCTTTGCGGCCATCTCGGCTTCCTCGGCGGCAAAGCCGCCCTCGGCACCAGTCACGATGGCGATTTTCAGCTTTTCACCATCGGCGGGCTTTGCTGCGGCCAGCAGGTCGCGCAGGGGCGCGCCGCCGCACTCGTAGCAGAACAGCACAAGGTCGTACTGTGCAAAGGTGCGGCACACGGCCCCGAAGTTTGCCAGCGGCAGGGCCACATCCGGCAGAATGCCCCGGCCGCACTGCTTGGCGGCTTCCGCTGCAATGCGGTTGTAGCGCTCGTTCTTCTGCTCCTCTTTTTTGGGCGCGGCCACGCAATACCGGCTGAAGAAGGGCACGATGTGGGCTGCGCCCAGCTCCACGCCGTGCTTGATGATCTGCTCCAGCTTGTCCTGCTTGGGGTAGCCGGCCAGCAGAGTGACCTCCACGCCGGGTTCGGCGGCGCTGGGATAGCCCGGCTCCACCCGGAACTCCACGCACTCGTCCCCAAAGCCGGTGATGGTGGCGGTGTATTCCACGGCGTTGCCGTCGCATAGAATGACAGTATCGCCCAGTCTTGCGCGCATCACACGGGCAAGATGGTGGGCATCGGCCCCGCGCAGGGTGGCGGTGCCGTCAGAGATCTCGGTGGTAAAATAACGGTGCGGCATAAAATCTCCTTACGCTTTCTTGCAGATGATGCACTCCCAGCCGCGCTTCTCCTTCACTTCCACCACGGCAAGACCGGCCTTTTCCAGCCCGGCGATCACTTCATCCCTGCGGCTGTCGATGATGCCGCTGGCAATAAAGGTGGCACCCTCTGCCATCAGGCCGGGCACAGCCGGTGCCAGACTGAGAATGGCGTTGGCCACGATGTTGGCCGTGATGATGTCGTATTTGCCGCTGGCCTTATCGGAAAGGTCGCCCACCAGCACGGTCAGCTTGTCCTGCACGCCGTTCAACGCGGCGTTCTCGCCTGCGGTGCGCACGGCCACAGGGTCGATGTCCACGCCCTCGGCCACAGCAGCGCCCAGCTTCAGCGCCGCAATGGCAAGGATGCCGCTGCCGGTGCCGATGTCCAGCACCCGCTCGCCGCCGGTCACCCGCTCGTCCAGCGCTTCCATGCACAGGCTGGTGGTCTCGTGGCCGCCGGTGCCGAAGGCAAGGCCCGGGTCAAGGATCAGCTTCACCCGGTCAGTGTCGTACTGCTGCCACGAGGGCACCACCGCCAGACATTTGCCGATCTCCAGGGGGTGATAATACTTGCGCCAGCCGTTCTGCCAGTCCTCCTGCTCCACGCCCTCGGTCTCCACGGTGTAGGCGATGTTTGCAGCTTCCATGCGGGCGGCAATGAGGGCCAGCGTCTCCACGGGGGAAGCGCCCGGCTCCAGATACATATGGATGATAACGGTATCGCGGGGCTTGTCCAGCAGCTCCTGCTCGATCAGATCCACATGGGCGATCTCGGCCACCTGCTGCTCGATGTCGCTGTAGTCTTCGATATAGATGCCGCCCTCGGCGATCATGGTGGCAACGGCTTCGGCGTTGTCGGCATCGGCCTTGGCCACGGTCAGGCGGATATCAGTCCATTCCATAAAATAAACCTCTTCGGGTTCCCGCTTTTCCTTATAATAGTATAGTACCCGATTCGGCTGTGGGATGCAAGCCTTTGGGCAAAATGTACGTAAAAATGAAAGATTTTCAACACAAAGACGACCCTTGTGCGGAAAACCCAAAAATTATCGACTGAAAAACTGCCAAATGAGGACTTTTGATGCATTTTGATAGAAAAAAGACGAAAGGGACTTTCTTTTTTTGCGGAAATATGTTACTATTCTATTACGGAATTATGGACGGCCTGCAACCAGAGGCGTCTGTAAACACAAACATTTCTTAAGGAGGAATGTGCTTTATGATGAAGTATCTCCAGAAACTGGGCAAAGCTTTGATGCTTCCCGTCGCGGTCCTGCCGATCTGCGGCATCCTGATGGGTCTTGGTTATGCCCTTGCTCCGGGCGTTATGGGCGTTCCCGGTGCAGCAACCTCCGGCGCAGCATATACCGTTGGCTTCCTGCTGGTCAAGGCAGGCGGCGCTCTGATCGATAACATGGCATGGCTGTTTGCCATTGGTGCCGCTGTCGGCCTTGCTGACAACGACGGCACCGCAGGTCTGGCCGGTCTGGTCAGCTTCCTGATGATGCAGCAGCTGCTGAACCCCGGTGTGGTCGGCATGGTCCGTCACCTGGAAGAAGGCACTGCTACCTACATCGCCTTCCAGAAGGTCGCCGGCAACTCCTTCATCGGCATTCTGGCCGCTGTTGTGGGCGCTGCCTGCTACAACAAGTTCAAGGATATCCAGCTGCCTGACTGGCTGGCATTCTTCTCCGGCAAGCGCTTCGTTGCAATCGCTACCGGTCTGATCTCCATTCTGGTGTCCGTTGTTCTGCTGTTCGTCTGGCCCGTCATCTTCGACGCTCTGGTCGCAATCGGCAACGGCATCGCTGGCATGGGCGGCATCGGTGCCGGCATCTACGCCTTCCTGAACCGTCTGCTCATCCCCACCGGCCTGCACCACGCTCTGAACAACGTGTTCTGGTTCGACACCATCGGTCTGGGCGACCTGAGCCACTTCTGGGCTGGCGAGACCTCTGCTGATGTGGGCTGGAGCCTTGGTATGTACATGTCCGGCTTCTTCCCCTGCATGATGTTCGGTGTCCTGGGCGCTGCTCTGGCTATGGTCAAGACCGCTAAGAACAAGAAGGCTGCCATCGGCCTGGTTCTGTCCGCTGCAATCTGCGCCTTCGTCTGCGGCGTTACCGAGCCCTTCGAGTTCGGCTTCATGTTCCTGTGCTTCCCCCTGTACGTTGTGTACGCTGCTCTGTACGGCATCTTTACCGTCATCACCTACTACTCCGGTTTCCGTGCCGGCTTCTGCTTCTCCGCAGGTGCCACCGACCTGGTGTTCTCCGCTTCCCTGCCCGCAGCTGCCAAGACTTGGATGATCATTCCTCTGGGCATCGCAGCCTTCGTGGTGTTCTACGCAGTGTTCTACTTTGCCATCACCAAGTTCGACCTGAAGACCCCCGGCCGTGAGGACGAGGACGAAGAGGCCGAGAAGAAGGTCGTTCTGGCAAACAACAACTATACCGAAGTTGCTTCCGCTGTTCTGGCTGCTGTCGGCGGCAAGGAGAACGTGAAGGAAGTTGGTTACTGCGCAACCCGTCTGCGCTTTGAGGTCAAGGATAACGCCAAGGTGGACGAGAAGGCTGTCAAGGCCGCTGGTGCTGCCGGTGTCATCCGCCCCAGCAAGAACGCTTGCCAGGTGATCATCGGCACCAAGGTCCAGTTCGTGTACGACGAGCTGAAGAAGATGCTGTAACGCACACAGCATTCTGAACGGAGTTTGTGCGGGAGACTGGTTGCTCCTGCATTCCCATAAAAGCCGCCGGGAGAAGGGCAGAGCCTGCCGCTCCCGGCGGCTTTTTGCGTTCCTGCGCGGAGTGTGCTATACTGGTTCAAAAGGCAGATACGGGAGGAAAAACCATGAGCAAAGTGTACAGCTGGCGGAAACTGAACGAAAAAGAACTGACGCAGGTCTATCTGGACGAAATGCGGCGGGACTTTCCGCCCACGGAGCTAAAGCCCCTGAGCATGATCCTGAACAGCGAAGCGGACGGCACAGCCCACACATGGGGCGTGTTCGACGGCGAAACATTGGCGGCGTACCTGCTCATGGTGCGCCCGGCAGGCAGCAGGGTGAGCCAGCTGGATTACTTTGCCGTACTGCCGGAATACCGTTCTGCAGGGCTGGGCGCGCAGCTGCTGGCCGACCTGCCGCAGCACGAGCGGGGTGCGCAGGCCATCCTCATTGAGGCCGAATGCCCGGATAAGGCGGAGGACGAAGCTATGGCTGTGCGGCGGCTGGGGCTTTTACTCCCGGTGCGGCGCCCGGGACACCGGCTTCACCGAGCACCTGTTCGATGCATGGTTCCGCATTCTGGTGCTGGACTGCCCGGGTGCCGGTACCTTTGCGGACCGGCAGGCCGTGGATGCATTGGTGGACTGCTACCGCCGCACCATCAGTGAGACCGAGTGGCAGAAGTACGTGCAGTTCTACTGCCCGGACGGAACAAAATACTGCTGAGCAGAAGGCGCTCTGTGCAAATTATGTGTACAGAGCGCCTTTTTGTCATAATTTTTGTTGACAGACTCCCCAAAAAGTGGTACGCTAAAAGCACAGAAAAACGCTTTTAGAGGAGGGCAATATTATGGCAGGAAAAAATGACCCGGCGTACCTTTATGAAGAGCGCAGCAGCTGCGGCTGCAGCAATCTCTTTGTCTGGCATTCTTGCAGGCTGCGGCGGCGGTCTGGCACAGGATGAGGTGAAGCTGGGCGCATATACGGTGAAACTGTACAGTGCGAATACACATGCAGAAGTACAGGGCACCGGCGGCTCTTCGTATAAGATCACGGCAAAGGCAGATATTACATTTGATAAGAATGCGGGAGGCACGTTCCAGGAACTGCCCTGTACAGGAATGTTTACGGGTAAGATCGGCGCGGTTTCTCTGAATACAACCAAACCGACCGGCAGCCTTACGATGTCGAATTTCGCAGGTCTGAACTGGTTCATGAGCAAGGCGACCGTCGATGTCGAAATGACGATCCCGACAAAGGAAGCCTATGAGAAGATCGCCGCCGGAACCCCGGTGGAGGTGACGATCAAGCTCAACAATGTAGAGGGAAAGCTGTATATCGTACAAAAGGGTAAAACATTCCTTGTGCTGAATACAGACCCGACGCCCGCAGGGTGATTTTAAACGCAGATCACGTTAGACAGCGATCAAAAAAGAAGGCGCTCCATAGAGAGCGCCTTCATTTTTTTGTCACTTTGCCCAGCCAGAAAATGGCATTTTCGGCATATTTATCCTGTTTGTAAAATTTGAGTACAGGCTTTTCATGCCGGCTTTACGCAGGCTTGACACAGCCGCCGGAGCCTGTGCAAAAGCTTTACCTCCATTTTGCGCGTACATGGTCGCAGCGCACACGGCGGTGCGGTACAATAAGGCCGTTCCCAAGGAAAACACAGAGAAACAAGAAAACATCGGCCGAAACTGCATTTCGGCATTTATTGGAGGAAAAGAGTTATGAAAAAGATCACTCGTCGTTCGTTTATCACTGTCTGCGGCGCTGCTGCTGCGGCTATGGCTCTGACCGCCTGCGGCGGCGCAGCCTCTTCCACTGTGGCATCCTCTGCTGCGGAGTCCACCTCTTCTTCTGCCGCTGCTGAGACCGCTGCAGGCACCCTGTCCGGCAATGTGGCTACCGGCGGTTCTACCTCTATGAAGAACGTCATCGCTGCCCTGACCGAGGGCTTTGCCGAGGTGGAGCCGGGTGTCACCGTCAGCTACGACCCCACCGGTTCCGGCGCAGGCATCACCGGTGCTACCGATAAGACGCTGGACATCGGCCTGTCCTCCCGCGCCCTGAAGGACGACGAGAAGAACGATGTGGACGGCACCACCGTGGCTCTGGACGGCATCGCCATCGTTGTCAATAAGGACAGCAAGGTGGCAGACCTGACCGTGGACCAGCTGAAGCAGATGTTCACCGGCGAGATCACCAACTGGAAGGATGTGGGCGGCGACGACGGCGAGATCGTTCTGGTGGGCCGCGAGGCCGGTTCCGGCACCCGCGATGGCTTTGAGAGCATCGTGGACGTGAAGGATAGCTGCAAGTACGCACAGGAGCTGACCGCTACCGGCGCTGTCATCAGCGCTGTGGAGGCCAATCCTCTGGCCGTCGGCTACGCTTCCCTGTCCGCTGTGGGCGACACTGTTGCCATGGTCACCGTGGAGGGTGTGGAGTGCAGCGAGGATACCGTCAAGGACGGCAGCTACAAGATCCAGCGTCCCTTCGTGTTCGTCACCAACAAGAGCGTGACCCTGTCGGAGCAGGCACAGGCCTTTGTGGACTTTGCCACCAGCAAGGACGCTGCCGACCTCATCCGCACCGCAGGCGCTGTGCCGGTGAACGAGTAATTACCGGGTGGTTTGCCGGGGAAAGCTCCCCGGTGAACCGCCTGCCCCGCATCTGAACAAGAGTACTGCCGCGTCGGGCTGCCGTTTCTGCGGGCCGACGCGGCTTTTATAAAGGATTTCAGCTATGAACAAAAAATCCTATCTGAGCCGGGTGCGGCTGCCCCGCACCCCCGCCGAATGGCTGGAAGCGGTGATGAACTTCATCTTCTTCCTGTGCGGTATGCTGGCGGTGGGCTGCGTGGTGCTCATCTCGGTGTACATGGTGATCTCCGGCGTGCCGGCCATCCACAAGATCGGTCTGTTCCAATTCCTGTTCGGCACAAAGTGGGCCTCCACGGCAGCCCAGCCGCTGTTTGGCATCCTGCCGTTCATCCTTTCCAGCATCTACGGCACGCTGGGCGCTGCCATCATCGGTGTGCCCATCGGCCTGCTGACGGCGGTGTTCCTCTCCAAGGCCGCCGACCCCAAGCTGCGCACCGTGGTGGTCACCGCCATCGAGTTGCTGTCCGGCATCCCCAGCGTGGTGTTCGGCCTGCTGGGCATGCAGGTGCTGGTGCCCGCCGTGGCAAAGACCTTCGGCAAGGCTTCCGGTGCCTGCCTGCTGAGCGCAATCGTGGTGCTTTCCATCATGATTTTGCCCAGCATCGTGTCCGTGTCGGTCACGGCCCTCAACGCCGTGCCGCCGGAGTATGAGCAGGGCAGTCTGGCACTGGGTGCCACCGACACCGAAACATGGTTCAAGATCAGTATTCCGGCAGCCAAAAGCGGCATTGCCGCAGGCGTTGTGCTGGGCATCGGCCGTGCCATCGGCGAGGCCATGGCGGTGATGATGGTGGCAGGCAACAGCCCCAACATGCCGGACAGCCCCTTCCGCAGCGTCACCTTCCTGACCACCGCCATCGCCAAGGAGATGAGCTATGCCGGCGGTCTACAGCGGCAGGCACTGTTCAGCATCGCGCTGGTGCTGTTCGTCTTTATCATGATCATCAATGTTGTGCTGAATGTTGTGCTGAAGGGAGGAAGCCGGGATGAATAAGGGCCTTTCGCCTTCCCGTCAGATGTGGAACCGGGTCATGACCGCACTGGTCTGGGCCAGCGCCGTGCTGGTGATGGTGCTGGTGGCCGGTATCATCGGCATGGTGCTGGTGCGGGGCATGCCCCCACATCAGCTGGAAGTTTCTTTCCACCACCGCCAGTGTGCTGGAAAAAAGACCGACGGCATCCTGCCTGCCATCCTCAACACACTGTATGTCATTGTGCTGACATTACTGATCGTACTGCCTCTGGGCGTGGGCGCGGCGGTCTACCTGACCGAGTATGCCTCCAACCGGCGGCTCATCGAGGTCATTGAGTTCACCAACGAAACGCTGGCGGGCATCCCCAGCATCATCTACGGTCTGGTGGGCATGCTGGTGTTCAGTCAGGCGCTGGGCTTCCAGACCTGTCTGCTGTCCGGTTCACTCACGCTGGTGGTCATGAACCTGCCCACCATCATCCGCACCACGCAGGAATCCCTCAAGACGGTGCCGCAGGGCTACCGGGAGGGTGCCATGGGCTTGGGTGCAGGCAAGTGGCACATCATCCGCACCATCGTGCTGCCCTGCAGCATCGACGGCATCGTGACCGGCTGCATTCTGGCTGTGGGCCGCATCGTGGGCGAAAGTGCCGCCCTGCTTTTCACCGCCGGTGCCGCAGAGGTCATTGCCAAGAGCGTGGCCAAAGCCTACACCTCCAACGGTGCCACCCTGTCGGTGCTGCTGTACCTGCGTGCCTTTGAGGACGGCGATTTTGATTCCGCATGGGGCATCGGTGCGGTGCTGCTGGTGCTGGTGCTGGCCATCAACCTTGCGGCGCGGCTGGCAAAGACTAAGCTGAAACAGAAACAGTAAAATTTGATTTTACTGTTCAAAATGGCCTCCGCATTCGCTCTGGCCATGAATCGCGGAAAATTATTTTTAATTTCGTAGATTTGAAAAATCTGCGGATTTTTCAAATCTACCTTTTCACGGGAAGGGTCGAAACGGTAAACTTCCTGTTGAAATTCAACAATGAGGTACTCTATGGAAAACACGAACATGCCGGTGATATCGGCAAAAGACCTGAACCTCTGGTACGGCGACTTCAAGGCGCTGAAAGGCATCTCGCTGGACGTGGGCGAGCGGGAGATCACCGCTCTCATCGGCCCTTCCGGCTGCGGCAAGTCCACCTTTTTAAAGACCCTCAACCGCATGAACGACCTTGTGCCGAATGTGCGCATCGAGGGCGATGTGCGGCTGAAGGGCGAGGACATCTTTGCCCGGGAAATGCAGCTTACCGACCTGCGCCGCCGGGTGGGCATGGTGTTCCAGAAGGCCAATCCCTTCCCCATGAGCATTTACGACAACATCACCTACGGCCCCAAGCTGCACGGCGTGCGCAATAAGGCCGAGCTGGACGAGCTGGTGGAAAGCTCGCTGCGGGGCGCGGCCCTGTGGGACGAGGTGAAGGATCGCCTGAAAAAGAGCGCGCTGGGCCTTTCCGGCGGACAGCAGCAGCGTCTGTGCATCGCACGCGCACTGGCGGTGAAGCCCGAAGTGCTGCTGATGGACGAGCCCACCAGCGCATTGGACCCCGGCTCCACCATGAAGGTGGAGGAGCTGATGAGTGAGCTGAAGAAGAACTACACGGTGGTCATCGTTACCCACAACATGCAGCAGGCGGCCCGTATCAGCGACCGCACCGCCTTCTTCCTGCTGGGCGAGCTGGTGGAAGTGGGCCCCACGGCGCAGATCTTCAGCGCACCGCAGGATAAACGCACCGAGGACTACATTTCCGGTCGGTTCGGTTAAAGGAGGAAACAGCTATGAGTATCCGTAAACAGTACGACACCGATCTGGAATCGCTGAAAAACTTCGCTGACCGAAATGGGCCGCAACTCTGCCGATGCCGTGGAGAACGCTCTGGAAGCGCTCTGCGTTGCTGATGCCGATGCGGCTGCGGCCATCGTGAAGGGGGATGCCCGCAGTCAACAATATGGAGCGGGATATCGAGCACCGCTGCATGACATTGCTGCTGCGTCAGCAGCCGGTGGCAGGCGATCTGCGCCGCATCTCCACTGCCATGAAGGTGGTCACGGACATCGAGCGCATCGGCGACCATGCCGCCGACATCGCCGAGATCATCCCCCACCTTGTCACCGTCCGCAAAGAGGGCGACGCGGCGGTAAGTCAGGCCATTGCCATGGGCGAAAAAGGCTCACCAGATGATCCTGAATGCCCTCGATGCCATGACGGCAGAGGACGAAAATGCCGCCCGCAGGGTGATCGCCGCAGACGACGAGGTGGATTACGACTTCAACGCCATCAAGCATCAGCTGGCGCAGGAGATCGCCGAAGATCCCGGCAAGGTGGATGCAGCGCTGGACCTGCTGATGGTCATCAAGTATCTGGAGCGCATCGGCGACCACGCCGTGAATGTGGCCGAGTGGGTGCAGTTCATGCGTACCGGCCGCTATAAGGACGAGAGCATGTTCTGAGCATTTCCCTTCCTCATTTTTGAGGGTTCGTGTTTTCTTTATTTCTCCTGAAAAATGGCCGTTTCTGCCCGGTGCGGAAGCGGTCTTTTTCTGCAGGACGAAAATTGACTAAAAATTTTTTGAGCTTTCTGCAATATTCCGGTGCGTCGGTTCGTATCTGAGGTGTAGGGCGGCAGGAGCCGCCATTCCCTGTGCGGCGGGCGTCCGACATCCCCCAGTCCCCGGCCCGCGCACCTTTACGGAGGAAACGCAGATGACACAGACGAATCCTATCCTGCCGGAAGTCAGGGCCGGAACGGTCAGCCGCGAAGCACTGGTGCAGGCGGCACTCAAAGAGATCACCCAGAATTACCGCGAAGCAAGCCTTTCCAACGTGGCACGGGAGTACGGCGTTTCGCTGGCATATGTCAGCGAGTGCGTGCGTGCCCAGACCGGACGCACCTATAAGGAATTGCTGCAAAAGCACCGTATGGAGACCGCTGCCCGCCTGCTGCGCCGCAGCGACATGAACATCCAGCAGATCATTTCTCTGGTGGGCTACGAGAACACCAGCTATTTCTACCGTCTGTTCCACGAGCGGTATGGTCTCAGCCCGCGGGAATACCGGCTGGTGCGCACCGGCCATGGCCGCGCCAGCGCATAAGGTACTTGCTCTAAAAGCAGGGACTGCTGCACATCGTTTTAGCCGAAAGTGCAGCAGCCCCTGCTTTTTGCCGTTTCGGAGCATTTTAAGGTGCTTTGGTGCGGGAACTGGACTTTTTATGGTAATTTGTAGTACAATAAGAACAATTCTCAAAGTGCTGTGCCGGACCGAGCGCAGCGCAGAAAAGACGAGGTGGAATGAATGTTTCGTGGAGCAGTGAGAGGGGATCTGCCCCAGATCCTGAAGATCTATGCCCATGCACGTGCAGTCATGAAGGCATCCGGCAACCCGACCCAGTGGGGGGATAATTTCCCGCCGCAGGAACTGCTGGAGGAGGATATCGACTCGAACCGGTTGTTCCTCTATGTGGTCAACGGCCAGATCGAGGCCGTGTTTGCATTTATTCTGGGGGCGGACCCCACCTACGCCGCCATTGAGGACGGCCAGTGGCTGGACGATACCCTGCCCTATGGCACGGTGCACCGTCTGGCATCGGCCGGAAAGCACAAGGGCGTGGCATCGGCCGTGCTGGACTGGAGCATGGAGCACTGCCAGAGCCTGCGTGCCGATACCCACGCCGACAACAAGATCATGCAGCATCTGCTGGAAAAGAACGGCTTTACCCGCTGCGGCATCATCCATGTGGCAGACGGCTCGCCCCGCTTTGCCTACCAGAAGCTTGCCCCACCCAGCCGCTGGGTTGAAAACAGAATA
>ENA-OQCV01000466-OQCV01000466.1-human-gut-metagenome-genome-assembly--contig:-NODE-466-length-10973-cov-3.592753_pt1 | contig 10973 bp, 9 predicted proteins | sample MGYA00242766_ERZ504592 | MGnify/ENA primary metagenome ERZ504592 (study PRJEB26092, sample SAMD00036315) | human gut metagenome | host: Homo sapiens | study: EMG produced TPA metagenomics assembly of...
ATCTGCACGCCCCACTTTGCGGGATATTTCACCCGAATTCAGTTGCCGTAGCCCGCTACGGCGCCCTCATCCGGGCAAAATATCCCACAAATTGTGACGCACATCTTGCAGAAAGCCTTTTTCAGACGCGCTCTAACGGAGCATATATTCTTCTGATATACATGTTTACAGTATTTTCTGATATGAGAACTGTCAGGTCAGAAGTAATTTTATAAAATTGTTGTATAAGTATTGAAATGAGGTACAAGATGAAAAAGTAGCAGTCTTAGGTTCTACAGGTTCGATCGGAACACAGACACTGGATGTGGTACGTGCAAATGATGACCTGGAAGTAGTTGGTCTTGCAGCAGGCAGCAATGTAGAAATGCTGGAGAAGCAGATACGTGAATTTCATCCCAGACTTGTTGCAGTCTGGAAAGAAGAGGCAGCCAGAGATCTGGCAGTACGTGTGCAGGATCTGGATGTAAAAATCGTAAGCCAGATGGGTGGTCTTATCGAACTTGCCAGAATGGAAGAATCAGACATTCTGGTGACCGCTATCGTAGGAATGATAGGAATCAGACCAACTATGGAAGCAATCCTTGCAGGTAAGGATATTGCTCTGGCAAATAAGGAAACACTGGTAACAGCCGGACATCTGATCATGCCGTTGGCAAAGCAGTTCGGTGTGCAGATCCTGCCTGTAGACAGCGAGCACAGTGCTATTTTCCAGGCACTTCATGGAGAGAAAAGAGAGCAGATACATAAACTGCTCATCACTGCATCCGGCGGTCCTTTCCGCGGAAAGAAAACAGCAGATCTGGAGAAGGTGACTCTGGAGGATACGCTGAAGCATCCGAACTGGGTAATGGGACAGAAGATTACAGTGGATTCTGCAACTCTGGTAAATAAAGGTCTGGAAGTTATGGAAGCCAGATGGCTTTTTGATGTAGATCTGGATCATATTCAGGTTGTGGTTCAGCCGCAGAGTATTATCCACTCTATGGTGGAATTCGAGGACGGTGCAGTGATGGCACAGCTTGGAACACCGGATATGAGACTTCCGATACAGTATGCATTATGCTACCCGGACAGAAGATTTTTAAAAGGCGACAGACTGGATTTTCATATGTTGAAGCAGATCACCTTTGAGGAGCCGGACAGGAAAACTTTTAAAGGTCTTCCAATGGCGGTGGAAGCGGCAAGGGCAGGCGGCAGTATGCCAACCGTTTTTAATGCTGCAAATGAGCTGGCAGTCCGCAAATTCCTTCAGAAAAAATCAGCTTTCTGGATATTTACGAGATTATCGGGCAGTCTATGAGCAGACATACAGCAGTAAAGGATCCGGACCTGGATCAGATTCTGGAGATTGAGAAAGAAACTTATCGTTGGATTGAAAGCAGGTGGTAGATTGAAAATTATTATTGCAATTGTCATATTCAGTGCAATCATTCTCTTTCATGAGCTGGGACATTTTCTTTTTGCAAAGCTGAATAAGATCGTGGTCACAGAATTCTCTTTGGGAATGGGACCAAGACTTTACAGTTTTGAGAAAGGAGATACCAGATATTCACTGAAACTTCTTCCTATCGGTGGCTCCTGTGCCATGCTGGGGGAGGATACGGACATAGAGAATGAACCGGGAACTTTTAACAGTGCGTCTGTGTGGGGCAGGATTTCTGTAGTTGCCGCAGGACCGGTATTTAACTTTATCATGGCATTTGTATTGTCTGTGATCATTGTAGGTGCTGTAGGATATGAACCATCCAGAGTTCTTTCCGTAAAGGAAGGTTCTGCGGCTGAGGCGGCAGGACTGAAAGAGGGAGATATTATTACCGGTTATCAGGGATATCACATTGATCTGGGAAAAGATCTCTATGTATATTCCTATCTGAACCAGCTGAAAGAGGGAGATACCATTAACCTGACTGTTAAGCGTGATGGAAAGAAGATGGACATTTCCTATAAGTCGGATACAAATGTGAGATACCTTCTGGGCTGCAATTTCAACGGGGATGATACTTCTGCCATGACAGTGGAATCTGTAATGGATGGAATGCCGTTGCAGGAAGCAGGGATTCAGCAGGGAGATGTGATCACATCCATTAATGGAGTGAAGATTACAAATGCAGCAGATTACCAGAAATATATTCAGGAGAATCCGCTGACAGAAAAGTCTGTAAAGATTACCTATTCCAGGGACGGACAGGAATATGATATTACGGTTACACCAAAAGAATACCGTACGGCAGAATCAGGATTTACCTACAATATGTATTCTGAAAAAGCAAAAGGGCTGAATGTAGTCAAATATGGTGCCGTAGAAGTAAAATATATGGTACGTACAACGATTCTCAGCCTGAAAGAGCTGGTCAGCGGAAAGCTTGGAATGAAAGATCTGAGTGGTCCGGTCGGAATTGTGGATGCAATCGGAACTACGTATGAGGAAAGCAAAAGCGAAGGAACCATGATCCTGTGGATGAATATGCTTAATCTGGCAGTTCTGCTCTCTGCAAACCTTGGAGTTATGAACCTCCTTCCGTTTCCGGCACTGGACGGTGGACGGCTGGTATTCCTTGTCATAGAGGCAATCCGCAGAAAACCGATTAACAGACAGGTGGAGGGCGGCATCCATTTCGCAGGGCTGATGCTGTTGATGGCGCTGATGGTATTTGTTATGTATAACGATATTGTTAAGCTGATCTGATCATCTGGCATACCAGTGTGGGTTTGAAAAAAATCTCCCATAAAATGTGACGCATATCTTGCGTAAAGTTTAAACACACTTTAGAACCAATGTAATGTATATGATTAAAAAGACAGATATCTTTGAAAGAAAATAGAGAGTCTGTCATTTTTTTGACGAAAATTTGACGATTTATCTGGATTTTCACAGTTCGATTTGATATATTAAAATTGTCCTGAAGGTTTAAGCGACAGATATATGTATTACACAAATCTGTTACAGAGGATTAACAGTGAAAGTATTTTGACCGCAGTTTCGGGAAAGTGTGTGTATAATGTAACCCAACAAAAGACAAACAGAAAAATGTGGGGTGAAAGGAGATGTTTATGAGAAAGAAAAATGAAATCACGGAGTATGTAGCTGCTGCTCTTATATTTGTGTGTGCGGTAGCAGTAAGTCTGGGCATATTTCTGGTATGCACGCAGAATTCTATTGAGCGTAACTCGCAGAAAGTAATTAAGACGAATGTTTCCAGACAGAGTGAACATATTAAAGCAATTTTGGATATTCATTATGGATATCTGAGGGGTATAGCAAAAGAGATTGGAAAATCCGAAGAACTTGTGTCGGATGAAAATATGGAAATGTTAATATCACTTGAAGAGGAAACTGCTTTAGAGCGTACAGCACTGATTGAAGCAGATGGTACGGCTCATTATGATAACGGAGCAGAGAAGAATGTATCTTCGAGGAGATATTTTAAGGAAGGAATGGAGGGAAAAGAAACACTAAGCGATCCACTGGAGAGCAGCGTAGATAAAGAAACCCGTGTAATTCTGGGCGTACCGGTCTGGAAAAACGGAAAAGTGATAGGAGTTCTGGGTGGTTCTTATAACGTAACTGCATTAAGCCGTATGCTGTTTAACGATTTCTTTGAAGATGTAGGATATACACTGATTACTACCAGTGATGGTGAGATTATTGCGTATGATGGTGATTTTGCCTATCATGAGATTGAATATGGCGATAACTTCTTTGAATTTTATGATGATCAGACACTTATTTTTGGATTCGTCCCTGACAGAAGATGAAAAAAGATTTTACAGTGGGTGCCGATGGACTGATGAAAATAAGAATTGGAAATGATTATAATTCAGACCGTTATCTGGCCTATACAGATATGGGATTGAATGACTGGATGATTTGTTATGTTATCCCTGTTTCTGAAGCGCAGAAATCTTATAACTTTGTACGAAAATATGAACTGATTTTTACAATCGGGTTTTGTGTTATGGTAAGCATGTTGTTCCTTTGGGGATTTGTTAAGAACAGATCAAAGAATAAACAGCTTATTCAGGCAGCCGAGACAGATGCATTGACCAGCGCGTACAATAAGAGAAGTACAGAAGAACGGATCCATAATGTTCTGCAGGAACACCCGCAGGAACCGGGAACTTTTGTGATCATGGATGTGGATCATTTTAAGGAAGTAAATGATATATATGGACACATTACAGGGGACAAAGTCCTGCACAAATTTGGTGAAGTGCTTCATGAGCATTTTCGTGAAGGAGACATTGTCGGCAGGATCGGTGGTGATGAATTTGTAGTATTTATGAGAAAAACGGACAGCAGAGAAGTGGCTGTTTCCAGAATCGAAAGTCTGATCAAAAAAAGTTAAAGAATTAACATTTCCGGAAATGAATGGAAAGAATATTACCATTAGTGCCGGAATGGCATTTGCTCCGGAACATGGAACAGGATATCTTGATCTGTATAAAAATGCAGATACTGCATTATATAAGACAAAACAGAATGGCAGAGATGGGTATAATATTTATGAAGAAGAAAAAAGATAAAGATAAAGGAGAGAGAAAAAAGGTTATGCCTATTGGAATAATTATCAATGCATTATCCATAGTTATCGGCGGAATCCTGGGGACTCTTGTGGGGCACAAATTAAGTCCGAAATTCAAAGAGGATATTACTCTTGTATTCGGGGTATGCTCTATGGGAATGGGAATCAGCACCATCGGTCTGATGGAAAATATGCCGGCGGTTATTTTTTCTGTTGTGATTGGTACGGGAATCGGACTTGCGATTCATCTTGGAGAAAGGATCAATGCCGGTGCCGGTGTTATGCAGCGTGTGATCGGCAAATTTATCAAGAATTCAAATTCAGAGCTTTCTGAGGATGAGTTTATGAATACACTGGTGACGATCATCGTATTATTCTGTGCAAGCGGAACAGGAATCTATGGCTCTATCGTATCCGGAATGAGCGGGGATCATTCAGTGCTGATCTCCAAATCTATTCTGGATTTATTTACAGCAGCTATTTTTGCCTGCAGCCTGGGAATGGTAGTGTGTATGATCGCCATTCCGCAGGTGATCATTTTCCTGATCCTGTTCTTTGCAGCAACGGCGATTTTCCCGCTGACTACACCGGGCATGATCAATGACTTTAAAGCCTGTGGCGGGTTTCTGATGCTTGCAACCGGTTTTCGTATGGTGAAGCTGAAGAATTTCCCAACTGCGGACATGATACCGGCGATGGTGCTGATCATGCCTATGTCATGCTTCTGGGTGAATTATATATTGCCGTTAGTATCATAAGTTAAGCTGGCAGATTTTCATTTCTGAGTTCAGAAACGGAGATCTGCTTCTTTTTAGGTCAATTACAATCAAAATTATAGATGACTGTAATGGCGCTTATAAAAAACTAACCAATAGTTAATAGAAAATTTCTTCCTGATATTGTATTGTAAATATATAATAAATCTGAAAAAAATATCAGGTGTATCAAAAGTATTTCCTGATATTTGCCTGAAACTATAATGGCACATCAAGAGAGGAGGAGATTTTTATGAGTATGAAAAATCGATTTGCAGGAAAAATGTAGAAGTTATCTGGTAATTTTTTCTTCTGGCGGCAGTTGCAGCACTTTTATTTTTTCCAAGGGTAGCATCAGCTGCTTCCAAGCCAACTGCCAAACAGCTTAAAGTAACTTACAGAGGATTCGAATATGACAATGATACAGCAAAGTTATATCTGAAGCTGAGTCTGAAAAATACTTCGAGTTACACGATTACAAAAGTGAAGATGGGATATGAGATACCTATTATGGAGGATGGAACCATAACCCAGACCTTCAGTGTAACGATTAATCCCGGAAAGACAGTAAATAAGACGGTTTATATTGGAAAAATGACTCAGCAGCCATATAAAGCGCCGAAGGTAAAATGCTTATCGTTCTGGTATAAGTCAGCGACACCTAAGCTAAACCAGCTCAAAGTCAGCTACAAGGGATATGAGTACAATCCGAACACAGGAGAGCTGTATATAACTGCCCGTATGCAGAACACTTCCAGTTATACGATTACAAAGGTAACGATGTATTTTGAGATACCACTGGATGAAACTGCAACACCGACCAAAACCTACAATGTAAATATTCCGGCCGGAAAGACAAAAAATTACAGGTTCAAAATTGGAATGATGACAGATGCTCCGGATGGAAAGGTACTGGTGAAATGTAAGAAATTCTGGTATAAGAAATAACAAATGAAATTGTGATATCAGACAGGCAGCCATTGTGAGATACTCTAAACAGTACCGCAATGGCTGCTGTTTTGTTATGCTTAGGAAATTACGTCGGAATTGTTATAATTAGGTATATTTTAGCATAAATAATTCCTGTCTGAAATAAAAATTGCTGTTATTATTTCTGGCTTAGTCGGGCTCGAAGTGGCAGTAACTCCTGCTTTACGTTACAAATGTTTCATGTTATCATTATCTAAAATCAGGGAAGCTGTTTTTTCCGGGGGTAAATTTTTTTTGAACCGAAATGCGGATTGCGAATATCCGTTTGACTTGCAAAATCTGGTAATGAAGGAGGATGAAAAATATGCGGAACAGAAAGAAACTGCCAATTGGAATAGATAGTTTTGCAAAAAATAATCCGGCATAATTTTTACTATGTGGGATAAAACAGAAATGATAACAGAACTTCTTCATAACTGGGGAGAAGTGAATCTGTTTACACGTCCTCGCCGTTTTGGAAAATCTCTGAATATGAATATGCTGCAGTCATTTCTGGAAATCGGATGTGATAAATCGCTGTTTAATGGACTGAAGGTATCCCGTGAAAGAGAACTGTGTGAAGAATATATGGGAAAGTTTCCGGTAATTTCGCTTACATTGAAGAATGTGGAGGGATTAAATTTTGAGTCAGCCCGGAAATCGCTGAAGAATACTCTGGGAATGGAGGCGTGGAGACTTAGTGCTCTGGCAGAGAGCAGCCGCCTTACAGAGGAAGAAAAAAACTCTTATAAAGCATTGACTGTCGTTGATGATCATGGCGATTTCAAAATGTCTGATGCCACAATGGAGAAGGCGCTGCTTATATTAACTGTATTACTGGAGAAACATTATGGAAAAAAAGGCGGTTCTTTTGATTGATGAGTATGATGTGCCATTAGATAAAGCGTTCCAGTATGGATATTATGACGAGATGGTATCTTTGATCAGAAACATGTTTGGAAATGTTTTGAAGACAAATTCGAGCCTGTTTTTTGCAGTACTTACGGGATGCCTGAGAATTGCGAAGGAAAGCATTTTTACAGGATTAAACAATTTTAATGTTTTTTCGATTACGAGTGTACAGTTTGATGAGTTCTTTGGATTTACAGATGATGAGGTCACAGAAATGCTGAAATATTTTGGGCTTTCTGACTACCATGAAACAATCAGGGAATGGTATGATGGTTATCAGTTTGGAAAGAAAGCAGTGTATTGTCCCTGGGACGTGATCAGTTATTGCAGAAATTTATGTGCAGATCCTGATGCGATACCAGAAGATTTCTGGTCTAATACCAGCAGCAACAGCATTGTGAGTCGTTTTATAGATAAAGCGAATAAACAGACGAGAGATGAAATCGAAAACCTGATTTCGGGAGAAACGGTTATAAAAGAAATAAAACAGGAACTGACATATAATGAACTGGATAAATCCATTGAGAATCTTTGGAGTATACTTTTTACAACAGGGTATTTAACACAACGTGAAAGAATAGACAGCAGAAAGTTACGTCTGGCAATTCCTAACAGAGAAATTAAAGAATTGTTTGAACTTCAGATCAGGGAATGGTTTCAGGAAAAGTCATCTGAGGATGTAAAGAAGCTTGATAAATTATGCATGGCTTTTCCAGATGGAGATGCAGAAACGATAGAAGATTTGTTTAACGACTATTTATGGAATACAATCAGTATTCGGGATACGGCAGTTAAGGGAAGAAAAGAAAATTTTTATCATGGAGTTTTGCTGGGGCTGCTAAGTCATATGGAGAACTGGGCTGTCTGGTCGAATATAGAATCTGGTGAAGGTTATTGTGATATTTTACTGGAAGTTCCGGAGAATCGTGTCGGAGTGGTGATCGAGATGAAATATGCTCAGGAAGACAGAATGGAGGCAGCTTGTACAGAAGCTCTGAAACAGATTGAACAACGTCAGTATGCTGCAAGGTTAAAGAGTGACGGGATGAAGAATATTGTAAATTATGGCATTGCCTGTTATCGGAAACATTGTAAAGTTAAGATTGGGAAAGAAAATTCTTAATCTAAGAAGATATCTTAATAAGAAAACAGCTCTGCTGTTCTGAAATTACAGCTCCTCTCAGTGATTATTATTTGTGATACTGAGGGGAGCTTTTTATATCATAGAAGATTATTCTGCAATGTTTCTGTGATGTAACAGTCTTTTGGACAGGATTCTTTCTTACGTATTCCTTGTTGGAATAATCCATGTGAAAAGAAGAATTGCGAAGGAAATAGGAAACGAACGGGTATAATTTGTGCAAATTGTTGGAAAAATTTTTTAAACATACTTTAATATGAACGGAAAAGTCAGGAAAGGAAGAAAAATGAGAAAGAGACTTATCATCGGTATGAGTGGGGCTTCTGGAGCGCCCCTTACAATAGAATTGCTGAAACAACTGTAGCAGTATAAAGAAATAATAGAGACACATCTGATCGTGACAAAAGGTGCGGAAATGACGCTGGAACAGGAGACAGATTATACATTGGAACAGCTATATGCTCTTGCGGACGAGGTACATGATAACTATAACATCGGTGCAGGTCCGGCGAGTGGAAGCTACCGTACGATGGGAATGATCGTGATTCCATGCAGTATGAAAACTCTGGCGGGAATCGTAAGCGGGTACAGTGATAATCTCGTTTTACGGGCAGCAGATATAACCTTGAAAGAACGCCGGAAGAAGATATCATTACCAGAAAATGGGCTGAGCAGATATGGGAACTTGTCAAACAACCGGTGTCTGTGTTGGCAGGAGTATATTATGATAATCTGGAAAAGGAACAGTTGATGGAAGTAATCCGGATATTAGATCAACTGCTCGAAAACTTAGAACAAGAACTGCAATTACGGAAGACAAAATATAGTCAAAACGTATAAGAGAAACATAGAAATACAATGGTGCTATAATTTTTTCAGATAACGAAATCAGGAGTTTATGTCGGACTGGAAAAAGCCTGTGAAAAAGCAATGAACCAGATTCGGGAGCTGCGTTATGATGAACGGCTTCGTAATGAGGACAGAAATGATATTCTGGCATATGGAATTGCTTTTTGTAAGAAGAAATGCAAGGTAGTTGTCGAAAATTTATAAGGAATGAGGTAATCTTAAAAAGATGATATCTGAAAAGGGAAAGGGATAGGTGATATATTCTTGCGCATCAGTTCTTTGCAGGCTGATGCGCATATTTTGTCTGCTTTGCTACAACCCTAACGCAACTCAGCAATCCTGCTGACTGCCACATAGATTTCCTGGATTTTGTACCAGGTTGGATAGTCTACGATCCCTGTCTGGTCCAGACCGAAAATGCTCTGGAAAATCCTGACGGAATTTTGGGTCTCAGATCCGTAAATTCCATCTGCGGTAACAACAGGGACAGCAGGATAAGCTTCTGCGATTGTGTTTAACTGTTCCTGAATCTGTCTTACCTTATTTCCGGATGCACCGATATCTAGATCATATCCCGGCCAGGAGGAGGGAATCCCGGAGATTGCTTCCGCCACATTGATATACATATTATTTCCGTAAAAAGTCCGTAGGATTTCAATGGCAGAGTATCCCTGATCGCCCAGTGCCTTGCTTCCCATTGTGTCATCCAGCCTCTGTTTCGGCATTGTACCTGTTTGCCGTCACAGTACTGGGTAAGGATTGGCTGACGTACATTTGGTCTGGAAAGATAATTTTCAAACAGTTCATCTACAATGCGGTCAATGCTGGCAAAGATATTCCTGCCATAGATCCATTTGTGATCATAGGCAGTGGAGGAAGTGATCGTAAAGTCATAACCTTTGTTCCGGTACCATTCCGTATAAACCCTGTTCAGAGTAAAAGACATGATAGCCAGAATGTTTGCCCGGATGGTGTCGTCGGGCCAGGTGGCATAGATTTCGCTGCTGGCTACATTTTTGATGTAATCTTTGTAGCGTACATAATAATTGCCTGCAGCGGAATCGTTGACAGGCCCATCGTGTACCACTATATATTCAGGGACAACGACCTTGCTTAATACGATTTCGCCGTTTTCGTTTATTGGTTTTATCTCGGCTTCTTCGATTTTTGGGAGGATATTCATAGAACAACGTATGCGGAGGAATTACAATTCTCTGGAAAGTTTCGCTGGATTCCATGACATTCAGCGTTGTTGGCTGTCTGGATAAAGTATCTGCTAATACCTGGCTTCCTGCGATTTCTTTGGGTTCAAAGCCTTCTGCTTCGATCTGAATGGTATATTCTGAGTATGGCTGCTGTTCAACCGGTTCCATACTATATTCCAGAGGTGGAGTCTTAAGTTCAATGACAGGAGTGCGTCCGGAGGAATCTGTTGCCACTTCTTCAATGGTACTGTCGGGTGCTCCTGTGTAGGAGATTCTGACGCGTGCGTTTTCTATGGGACGATTGTTCAGCCGGTCTGATACGGTAACCTGATATTGTCCTGTATCTATATTTTCCTGCTGCATCTGCATATGATAAAAAGGCCATACAAGCTCCTGTAGATAATGCTTTCCCTGATAAATTATGCAGGGGATCGGAAAATGGTTACCTGAGAAAAGAATTATTGTAGAAAAAATGAATAAAAAAAGTAAGGCACCATGACTCTCATAGTTCCTCATTCTTTAAATGCGGAAAGATGGGACTTGAACCCACACGAGCGCAATGCTCACAAGATCCATTAGTCTTGCTCGTCTGCCAGTTCCGACACTTCCGCATATCGCA
>ENA-OQCV01000468-OQCV01000468.1-human-gut-metagenome-genome-assembly--contig:-NODE-468-length-10967-cov-1.935886_pt1 | contig 10967 bp, 17 predicted proteins | sample MGYA00242766_ERZ504592 | MGnify/ENA primary metagenome ERZ504592 (study PRJEB26092, sample SAMD00036315) | human gut metagenome | host: Homo sapiens | study: EMG produced TPA metagenomics assembly of...
ATGTGCATGCCAAGTTCCTGCTTCGAAACGGTGCGGATGAGGTTATCTACCCTGACCGCGACATGGCAGAGAGAGTGGCAAAGAAATACAGCGCTAACCATGTGCTTGATTATGTGGCGTTAAACGATGATTACTCAATCTACGAGATAAATCCACCTGAAGGCTGGGTAGGAAAGAGCATCAAGGAAAAGTAATGTGCGCCAGAAATACAATGTAAATATCGTTACAGTAAAGGAAGCCGGAAAGAATCGCGTACTTCCGCTGCCGGACTACGTGTTCAAGGCAGACGATGCAGTGATGGTGCTTGGACTGAATGCAGATGTGGACAAGCTGGTGCGAAAGCTATAAAAGTGTGGCTCAAAAAGTAATAGGCAGCAATTTAAAGAAGAAAAGAAGAAAGGATGGATACATATGGGTAACAATGACAGCAGTGTAGAAACATTTTTGCAGTGGATAAAGGCTTCGGACAATATTGTATTTTTCGGCGGAGCAGGTGTATCAACCGAGAGTGGCATACCTGATTTCAGAAGCGTGGACGGACTTTATAATCAGAAGTATGATTACCCGCCCGAGACCATCCTGAGCCATACATTTTACAGGAAGCATCCGCAGGAGTTTTACCGATTCTACCGTGACAAGATGCTCTGTCTTGATGCAGAACCGAACATCACGCATTACAAGCTGGCAGAGCTTGAAAAAGCCGGAAAGCTTAAGGGTGTTGTGACGCAGAACATAGATGGACTGCACCAGAAGGCCGGCAGCAAAAATGTGATGGAGCTGCACGGCAGTGTGCTGAGAAACTACTGTGAGAGGTGCTTGCAGTTTGTAAGCGCAGAGGAAATCCTCAACTCGACAGGCGTGCCAAAATGCCCAAAGTGCGGCGGCCCGGTAAAGCCGGATGTCGTATTGTACGAGGAGGGCTTAAATCAGAAAACGCTTGAGGATGCAATCTACTACATCAGTCATGCCGATGTGCTCATAGTAGGCGGTACATCACTTGCGGTATATCCGGCGGCAGGCCTCATAGACTATTACAATGGAAATAAGCTCGTGCTTATCAACAAGTCCACCACACCGATGGACGCAAGAGCAGACCTTCTGATACAGCAGGGACTGGGCTCTGTATTTGAGCAGATAGAGGTGTAAACAGAGGATAATACACAGCATATTAAATGGCAGGCATAGGTAGAAGAGGAATATAGAATGGATAAATACGCAGTAGGAGATATCGTAAAACTGGAAAAAACCGCATCCGTGCGGCTGTAGCGAGTGGGAAATCATGCGTGTCGGAGCAGACTTCCGCCTGAAATGCATGGGCTGCGGACACCAGGTTATGGTGCCAAGGAAGCTGGTCGAGAAAAATGACCGCGGTCTCACCAAGAAGCAGGCTTAGTTAGATAGAAACAGCGCATGTCCCGACCTAATAAAAATTAAAGAAAAATTGCAAAAACCCCTTGAAAAGTACCACGATTCATGTTATTATCTAGACTCGTGATATAAAATTCCTTGCTCATAATCAGATTTATGAGCCAGAGACCAAAAGGAGGTAACATTCGCATGAACAAATATGAATTAGCACTCGTCGTTAGTGCAAAGATCGAGGATGATGCGAGAACAGCAGTAGTCGAGAAGGCAAAAAGAGTACATCACACGTGCCGGCAGGTACTGTTACAGAAGTTGAGGAGGCTGGTAAGAAGAGATTAGCTTACGAGATTCAGCACATGACTGAGGCCTTTTATTACTTCATCCAGTTCGATGCTGAGGGAACAGTCCCAGCAGAAATCGAGCAGGACGTTCGTATCATGGACAATGTTCTTCGTTTCTTATGCGTTAGAAAAGACGAGGCATAGTATAAGAAAATAGGAGATTGTATTATGAACAAAGTAATACTTATGGGTAGATTAACCAGAGACGCAGAAATCCGCTATGCCCAGGGGGACAACTCACTTGCAATAGCAAGATTTTCACTTGCAGTAGACAGACGCTACAGCAAGAATGCAGAGGAGCAGTCAACGGATTTCATCAACTGCGTAGCTTTTGGAAAGATAGCAGAATTTTTTGAGAGATTTGGCCGTAAAGGAACAAAAATTTGTTGTTGAAGGCCGAATCCAGACCGGCAGCTATACAAACAAGGACGGACAGAAGGTATACACCACTGACGTCGTGGTTGAGAATGCAGAGTTTGCAGAGTCCAAATCAGCCGCATCAGGAAATGCAGGCGGATTTGCACCGGCAGACAGACCTGCACCTAGCCAGGCTGCTGGGGATGGCTTCATGAACATTCCGGACGGAATCGACGAGGAGCTTCCATTCAATTAGTAGTGTCCACAAGGACAAATATTCAAGGAGGTAACAAAAATGGCTTACAATAAATCAGCTGATGGTTCATCAATGAAGAGAAGACCAATGCGTAGAAGAAAAAAACGTCTGCGTATTCTGTGGAAAAATGACAATGTCATTGATTACAAAGATACAAACAAATTAAAGAGATACATCTCTGAGAGAGGAAAAATCCTTCCACGCCGTATCACAGGAAACTGTGCAAAGCACCAGAGAGCTCTTACAGTAGCAATCAAGAGAGCACGTCATCTTGCTCTTATGCCATACGTTTGCGAATAAGATAAATGTATGATAAATCCCGACTACCGGATGGTGGCCGGGATTTTTTTCAGGTTAAAAAATGTTTTATGTTTAAAATTAGATATGAATTTTGATTATCTTTTTAGAAGTTCTTATATGCCGGTATAGCCCGTATTTACAGGCTTTTCCGGCATTTTTCGTATCGGAAGAAACTCACATATATTTTTTATATCCGCTTAGGTTTTTAGCTTTCAAAATGTAGTTAAATGAAGTAGTAAAACCTTGATTTTACTACTAAGCTGCTATCCGCAGCATTTCAGCTTTTGCGCTGTCGAAATGTAGCGTGTGCGTAATAGTTCAGCGTCATAGTAATGTTGGAATGTCCCATAATGTACTGTAATGCTTTCGGGTTCATTCCGGCATTTGCCATGTTGGTACAGAACGTATGACGTAAGGTGTGCGGTGTCATTACTTTCGGTAGAGCTTCCTCATGGTACTTGTTGTACTTCTTTGCAAGGCCCCCTAAACATACCGTCATAATTGGTAGCTGTTTTCGGGTAGCCGTCCCGGTTGAGGAAAAGGAAGTTGCTGTAACCGTCAATAGTAACAGCTTTTGCACCCCTGCGCCGTTTCAGCACTCGGTTAAATGCTTCATATACTTTTTCGCTCATTGGAATTTGACGAATACCGCTTTTCGTTTTTGGTGTTTCAATGTAATATCCTGTTTCCGCACTTCTTAAAAGTTGGTGGTCTACATTGATTATCCTATTCTCAAAGTTAATGTCAGTATCGGTCAGCCCGCAAAGTTCAGAGATACGAAGCCCTGTCCCAAGCAAAATAATAAGCTCATCATAATACTTCTGATAAACTTTGTCATTTTGAGCAAAGGACAAAAAACTTTCTTCCTGCGCTGGTGTTAGCGGAACCTTTGGTTCTGTATCATCTTCAATGACAGTGTTTAACTGGAAGTCAAAAGGATTTTTCCTTATGCAATCGTCCTGTATCGCTGTGTAAAAGGCAGCTTTCAAGGAACGCTTGTCATTACTGATAGTCTTATAGGAAATTCCTTTTTCTTTCATGCGGATTGCCCATTCTTTCGCGTCGGACAGCTTCACGCTGTCAATCGGGCAGCCCCCAAGTTTATCTTCTTCCAGTAGCTTCATCAGCCGCTTGCGTCCGTTTTTCGTATTGTACCTTACATTTCCCCGGTGGCGTATCTGCTTTGCATAAAGTTGGCAGACCGTCATTTTCTTGCCTATGGTGTCTATCCCGTCGTCAAGGTCTTTCTGTATCTCTTTTACCTTTTCTCGTAGGGATATATCCTCACGCTTTCCGGCAGGGGTCTTGTCCGTAGGTACTAACTTCCACGCATACACAAACTGCGGATTACCAAAGGTATCTATATATTTGTAAGCATATCTTCCGTCTTTTCTCTGGCTCTCTCCCGACCGCAAAACTCGATTTTTGCTGTCACGTCTTTTCTTTGACATTTTTCAATGCTCCTTTCCAAGACGGAAAGAGCCTTGATATGCTTATCCCATTATAGCACATTCAAGGCTCAATTTCACTATCAGATTGTGTCTATGGTATCAATCATTTTTCAAACTGTTTGCGCTTGATTTGAATACGGTTGCCGTTCATAATAACCCACCCGGCGGCAGGATTTTCCTCGGCTAATTTACGCAGCTTGTTTTCTCCGATACGGAAGTATTTAGCTGCTTCATCTATCGTAAGCGTGTATTTTTCCCAAATAGGCACGTCGGCGTTACTCATAGTATCGTCCCCCTTTCAATATTAGGAAAGTGAATAGTAAAAGGGGCTTTAATCGGACGGCTGTTAGCACAACCTCGCGGGAGTTCCACCCCTGCCCGTTAAGGCAGCTCTACCCAATGCCTGCGACGCTTTTAACGCTCGGACTATGGCTATAAAGGCTTGTCTACCCTTAGTGCGTGTCGTCGCCCACAAGCCGCTACACTTGTTCCCCGGCGTGGTGGTGGTCGCTCGACTTTCTCCAATAGAAGAAAAGCGTCATGGCGCACCTGCCGTATGGCTCAACGCAAAAAGGACGTATCCGATTTGCCCTATACTGCGTCGCCGTTATCTTGCGTCGCTTTCTTTGTCAAAGAGCAAGTAAGGTCAAGTCAACAGGCAGCGGAAAGGGGGACGCTGCTTGTGGTTATCTCAAACCTTGAATGAAAGGACAGCCCGCATAAGACGCGAACGCAAGCGGTCGCGTATATCCTCATCTATGCCCCAATAGATATTTCCGCGCTCATCACGCAGCTTTCGCATAGACAGGGACGCTATGTAGCTTTCGTAATGCTGTACGACAATGTTCATAGCTTCCGGGTCGCCCTTAGTAGCGGCTATGATTACCGGGTAAGGCAACAAGCCGCGTTCGTCCTGTTCTGATTTACTAATCTGTGCAGTCATAGGCTTTTTCCTCCAAATAGCGTTTTAACAGCTTCATTGAGCTTGTCCGACGGGACTGTACCGTTGTCCTTGACAGATTACAAAACTTTGCAATCTCGCGTTCGCTCATGTCAAAGAAATAATACAGCAGTACGGTTTCCCGCTTTTCTTCCGGCAAACTGTGCAGGGCTTCGGCAAGCAGCTTCGCAGTAATTTCTTTGCCGCCGACAACGAAAGACTGTTCTGCTTCATCATCTGCAAAATACTCGTCGCAGACGTAGAGCTGTTTTTCTTCCAGTGGCGACAGGTCAGAAAAAGTAACCTCGCGTAATTGTCGCTGCTTTGTGTCCCTGTGGGCATTCATAGCTTCTCGCTTCAACGCCAGTTTGCAAAAGCCGTTAAAAGCACAACGGATTTGCCATTGGGTACGAATAGGCTCGTTCATGTTCTCACCTCCTTTCGCTGCCGCGAAAGCGGTGGAGTTTGAAATGTCCCCTTTCGTAAACCCTCAAACCGAAGCATTTCAAAATGGACGTTGGTTTTTAGAAATTTCTTGAAAAATTTTTGGAGAAAACGCAAAATGCGCCCGTCTGCAAAACGCAGACAGGCGCAAAGGAATTATCAAAAGTATATGTATGATTTGTGAGTTCATCTATGTAGCCAGAATAACCCGTTGGCGGGTAATGGCTTTTTTTGATAACAGTCTATTAGGGCATAGGAAAAAGGACATGACGATACCTCCTTGATACCGCCATGTCTTTATCTAGTAGGAGAGTTATCGTTAGAATTTAGATAGATAAAAAGAAACGGCGGCTCTGAAAATCAAAGCCGCCGAAATAGAATAGGCGCGTGAAAACCTGTCTGCGTTGCGACGGCTTTTTTTTGCTTTGCCGTCGTCCGGCAGATGTTCTATACTATGTCAATTTCAAAAAATTTTCTCATTATCCTTTATTACTTTTTTGTTTTGTCTTATGTAAAAGCAGGATAACCAAAACAGAAATAGCTATACTGCATAGAATATATGTCCAATTAAAATATGATAGATTTATTAAATTCTGTGCTGATTGATTTTTAATGAAGTTTGTATATGGTGCGTTACTCTTAATCGCTTCCATAACTCCTACAACATTTATCGGTCTTAAATTGTATAAGTACGCACCAAATAAATATATTGCTGCTTTTTCAACGACCGACGGTATTAAAATAGCCAATGCAGCAAGCCATAATTGACATTGCTTGTGGGATTTCTGTAAATATAACGCCCCAAAAAGATAGGGCAATATCGCAAGGCAACAGCCCAAGAGGACAATATTCTGATGAAGCCCAAAGAGGGCAAAGAATATGCGGATAAAAATGATACGTTCCAAATATAATTAACCAATCAATGAGCAAGCTTTTTATTGGCGTGTGCTTTTTTGACTATTTCATTCTGTAACTGCATTTCACTACCTCCCAAATAGACGTTACACTTTTGGAAACGTCAAGGTTACGGTTGTTCCACCGTATGAATTGTTTTTAAGCTCCACCGTGATAAATAAGTCAGTTGCCATTTTCTGAACAAGGTATAAGCCCATACCTGTAGAACGACTAAGGTAACTGCCCGTATCTCCGGTAAACCCCTTGTCGAAAACAAAGGGTAAGTCAGACAATGGTATGCTTGTGCCGTTGTCTTTGATAGATAAAGAAATCTGTTCACTATTCATACTATCAGCTATGGAAAATATGAGCCGTGGGGCAAGGTTGTTTCCCACATATTTCACACTATTACTGATTATCTGTCCTAAAATGAACATCAGACCTTTTTTTGGTCAGAAATCACTTGATAATCGTTTTCGGTATATTCAATAGAAAATCCGGCTTCTTCAAGAAGCGTTAAATTATCTTCAACTGCTTCACGGCAAGTTCCAAGAATTGAAAGCGACTCAAAAGAGTAATCCTTATGTGTAGCCCCAAGCCTTGAAAAGTATAGAATTTGTTCTATATCCTGTCGGGTATGGTCGCGTACATAAAGCATACGAGTATGAACCAAAGGGGACATTTCATCTTTTCGATTATCCAGTAGCAAGGTCATAAGGGATAGTGGTTTTTTGATTTCATGCACCCAATTTTCAACATAGTGTTCATAGTCTGTAACTGTAATTTTCTGTTCGTTGATATATTCTTGCTGCGTCCTCAAATGTTTTCCCAATTCACAGATAAGAGGGCGTATTACAGCGGGAACAGCTTCACACAGTAAGTATTCGTTGGTATCGTCCGGCTCTAATAGAAAACGCCGAAAAATAGCGTCTGCCTTGTTACGTTTTCTGATTGATATAGCAAGAGGAATAGCAAGTGCGGCAAATGACACAAAAATTATCAATGCAGCATAATTTATAAATAATCAGGGTTAGCCAACCAAGCAAGAAATATAAAGAACAAGTCCAAACAGGCAAGTGTAATAATCCATACCCGGTTAGAGGAAATATAGATTAAAAGTATTTTCAACTTATTCATAAGCGCACCTGCTCTTTCAAGCGGTAGCCTTGACCGCGCACTGTTTCTATACGTTCTTCAAGACCAAATTCACGAAGCGATTTTTTCGCAGCCGAGTAAAATTTACTTGTAATGCATTTTCGTCTATAAATTCTTCTGTTCCCCATAGTCTAATGCATAATTCTTTTTAGAAACAATCTTAGGGCTATTTTTCAAGAGAGCAAGTAATATTTTTCCTTCGTTCGGTGGCATAAGGTAAGAGCTATTCCCTACATAAATTGTAAAGGTATTCGGGTCAAGTTAAAAAACCACCTCCATCAAGTAACCCTTGCTGTACCTGTTCTTCTTTACGTCGAAGAAGAATTTTTTAATTCGGGCAAGTAAACGTGACATATTACAAGGTTTTGTTAAATAGTCATCAGCCCCCAAGTCTAATGCGTGCAGTTCGTCCTGCAATTTATCTCTTGCAGTCAATACGAGTACCGTACCAATCTGTTTAGCTTTCAACTCTTTACATATTTCAAAACCCGAACGAAAGGGAAGATTGATGTCAAGCAAAATTAAGTCGGGAAAATATGCTGCTATTTCTGATACTGCGTTTTCAAAATCCGATAATCCAATCGTATCATATCCCGATTTTTCTAATAAGTTCAACAGTTCTTCTCGCATATAAACATCATCTTCAACCACAACTATCTTTGCCAATATGTCCGCCTCCTTTCCCATAATATTTATAAGCCTGTTAAGAATTGGGCTTGTAATTGAGCTTTCCTATTTCACGATTAGCTGTTCGAGCAACAGCCACACCGTAAATTACCATAACAAGAACAACAATAACAGCCATAGCAATTAAAAGAGGATAGGACTGTTCAAGGTGTGCCGCTCCTGAATATAAATATAGCTGCATGGCATATATCCCTACTGCTCCGCTGATACACGCTAATATAAGAGGAAGCAGGAAATACCATAATACTTGTTGGTTGATAGAACGCTTAATTTGTTCACGTCGTGCTCCTAAAATAGAGAGTGTTAGATACCTTGATTTTGTAGTTTGCATTTGCGTCAAGAATTGCAGGGCAAGTAATGCACACGCAATAATCAAAAACATAAATCCCATGTATAGTGTTGTATAACTTCCGGAAATAACATAAAATAATTGTCGCCCAAAATTATTAAGATAGCTTTCGTAATATAGACCAGATGGTTTTAACAAATCACGAGCTTCCATAATCGGTAACATTAAACCTTTTGTTTCAACAAGTTCATTAGGAATACAAAGTTCCAATAAACCATACAAGTGTCTGAATTTACAAATTCTGAATATATCTCATCTGAAACAATCAATGCAGTTATAATCTTGATATTTTCATCTGCGGTCAACCCTTTCATCGGTACAGAGGGAACAAGATAAAATGGTCTTTCGTTGATAGAAAGCAACGCTTCATTATTCGCCTGTGCGTCTGCTGCAATTTGATTTAACAGTGTAACCGTTTCATCTTGAGCATTACCTAAAAAATCTGGGTTGAGATAATAGACAACTTCATTGTTCCCAAGGCTAATCTGTTTTTCTCCCGCGGCATCCAATAACCGATTATAGGAAGATACAGGAAGCAAATAAGGAGAAGAACTACCAGTATCAATAAGACCTAAAAGGTTTAAGGCAGCAGGTTGGTCGGAGCCAAAACTATACATACCATCTTCTTGTGTGGCAGGGTCTACTACATCTTGAGGTAAATGCTGCACGATTTGTTTCCTAAATTTCGACCAATCAACAGGAGAACTTATCCCATCCGAAGCAGTGGATTTTATATTTCCTATTTCCATACGGTTCAGATTTGATACATAAGGACGAATTTGTTCGTTGGAAAGATACTTCTCAACAATTTGGTCGTTGCCCATTACAGTAAAGTCATAAACAGAAGTACCTCGTGTCAATTCACTTCCATATGACATTATGCGCACTGAGCCGTCGGTAATTAACATAATAGTAAGCATCATCAGAATGGACGCTACGCTGATTGAAATATATTTATTAACGACATTTTCATGCAACTGCCGTAAAGTAAATACATAAAGTCCTCTTGTGGCTTTGTGTTTTATAGAAGCTGCCCATATACTCAAAATTCTTGCAAGTCCTCGAATAAATAGAATTGTTCCGATAATTCCAAGTAAAACGGCAATAAGCAGCATTGCCCCACTCGCAGCCATAAAATGCTCTACAACAATCCAGTACGCGACAAGCCAAAATTACGGTGCCTATAGCAAACGATACGAAACTTACATATGGATTCCCTGTGCGTTGCTTTTTCGCCATCTCTCCATAAACAAGTTGATGTAGCTCTTTACGGAACAGCTTTCCGCATAGAACAAACAATGCTACAAACTGAATAATCAAGAAGCCTAACGATGTGAAAATAGCGGCACTTACAGAAAAACTTAATTGGTGTGTAATGATACCATGCCCTACTAAACGCGCGGTTGTAAGACTTATAGCTTCGGATAAAAAGCCACCGCATACAAGCCCTCCTAAAAGAGCTAAAAACGACGTGATTAGCCCCTCTGTCATTATTTGAATAAATAATTTAATCTTTGTCATTCCAAACATCAAATAAAGCCCCAGTTCTCGACTACGACATTCAAGTTGATATTTGTTTGCAAATACTACGAGAAAGAACACAAATAATAAAGCACAAAGATAAACCGTCGGTAAAAGATTAGTAAGCAACCGTTCTACTGCGTCGCTCTCAATTTCACTTAAAAAACGTATTACGTCCTGTTGTCCAAGAGAAAGCTACTATATAAAACATTGCTACGGCTGTTATCATTGTCAGAAAATAAATTAGGATTTTCGCTACGGCTCCGTTTGGCGTTTCGCCATGTGAGATTAAAGAACATTTGCACTTCCTCCCCCATTTGAGCCATCACTTGTAAAATACGTGCATAAAAATCTTCCTGTGTTTCATTTGGAATTTTACGACGTAACTCATGGAAAATAACACCGTCTTGAATGAACAAAATACGAGAACAGAAACTCGCGGCGTTAGGGTCATGCGTGACCATTAGGATTGTGCGTCCACGCCTAAGATTGATTTCCTGTAACTTCTCCATGAGTAAACGTGCTGATTTTTGTATCTAATGCACCTGTAGGTTCATCAGCCAAAATAATATCGGGGTCAGAAATCAAACTACGTGCAGCAGCTACGCGTTGTTTTTGACCGCCCGACATTTGTGACGGAAATTTAGAAAGAACGTCTGTAATTCCAAGAAAATTCTGCTATATCTTTTAGCTTTTTTTCCGCTGTAACAATGTCAATATTATGAATTGATAAAGGCAATATAATATTTTCTTTACCAGTTAGATTTCAGTAAAGCAAAATCTTGAATAGATAACCAATCTTGTTGCCACGATATTCAGCCAACTTCGTGCCATCAAAAGAGCTTATATTGGCACCTGAAAGTAAATTTGTCCAGAGGTTGGTTTAATGACCGTAGCAATACAATTC
>ENA-OQCV01000469-OQCV01000469.1-human-gut-metagenome-genome-assembly--contig:-NODE-469-length-10965-cov-3.137479_pt1 | contig 10965 bp, 16 predicted proteins | sample MGYA00242766_ERZ504592 | MGnify/ENA primary metagenome ERZ504592 (study PRJEB26092, sample SAMD00036315) | human gut metagenome | host: Homo sapiens | study: EMG produced TPA metagenomics assembly of...
GTCTCTCCGGACGACCTTGTCATCGTCAAACCCCAATGTGGAGCACACGGAGGTAAGCCTGAACGCCAGCCCGCTGGAATATATCGTGCTGGGCGTTGAGGGCATGGAATTCGCCGCGGACGAAAACGGTGACAGGCGGTACAGCGCATTCAACTTCCACAGCGGACGCGAGGATATTCTGCCCTATCTGCGGGGCATGCTGCGGGAGATCGAGCAGAAATCCGCAGGTTACGAAGTCGTCTGCCAGGATCTTCTGGAGGTTCTGGTCGTTAAGCTGATGCGCCACACGGATTTTTTCCCCGTCACGGTCACGCCCGCCCTAACAGTCCAGCAAGGAATGCGCCGCAGGCCCGGCGGTACATCGACAGCAATTTTAAAGAAAATATTTCTCTGGACCAGCTGGCGGAACTGACGCATGTGAACAAATACTATCTTGTCCACTCCTTCAGCAAAGAATACGGCGTGTCGCCCATCAATTATCTGATCGGACGGCGCATCGAGGAGAGCCGCTACCTGCTGGCGGACACCAATCACTCCCTGTCCCAGATCTCCCACATGCTGGGTTTTCCTTCCCCCAGTTACTTCTCCCAGAGTTTCCGTAAGCTGGAAGGCATCAGCCCTATGGAATACCGGAAGCGGCAGCGGGCCGCGCGAGAGGGACATCCGGAATAACAACAGTTGTACTTTTGTTCATTTATCTTTACACAATCGTCCGTATATGCTTTAATAGATTATAATGTAATAGTCTGACAGAAAGGCGGAATACTGGCATGGGCTACGAGGCCATACGGCTGCAGCGGCCGCTGGCGGTGGACGATATCGTCTCCGTGCATTATTTTGAATATTCCAGCAATTACTATTTTGAAGGGGAGTGCCACGATTTCTGGGAATTTTTGTATGTGGACAAGGGTGAGCTGGATGTGCGCGCCGGGGACGTGGTGCAGCATTTGAAGAAAGGGCAGATCATTTTCCATAAACCGGGCGAGTTCCAACGCGCTCTCGGCCAACGGTGTGGTGGCGCCCAATCTTGTTGTGGTGGGTTTTGTCTGCCACGGCGAGGCCATGCGTTTTTTTTCGAAAACAGAGTATTGAGCGTGGGCGATTCCGGCCGCGCCCTGCTGGCGCGCATCGTGGAGGAGGGCGAGGCCGCATTCTCCACGCCGCTCAACGACCCGCAGACCATGCAGCTGGCCCGGCGGGAGGATGCGCCCTTCGGCGCCGAGCAACTCATCGGAAGCAGCATCGAGCAGCTGCTCATCGGCTTCATCCGCCGCGGCGCGGACGAGGCCGCGGCCGCCGCAAAGCCCACCAGCCTCATCCGGGAACGCACACAGCAGGAATTCATCGACCGTGTGAGCCAATATCTGGAGGACAACATCGCAAAATCGCCTGACGCTCTCGGACATCTGCCGGGACAATCTGGTGGGCCGCAGCTATCTGCAAAAAAGTACCGTAAAATACTCTACAACAACTATGTGCTGGAGGGAACGCTGTTCAAGCATTTAGCTGAAATCGATCAAGTCTGCAACGAGCGCATTGAAAACATCGTTTCAGCTATGGCAAAGCAGGAAGGCGTAACTGAAGCGTTCAAAGCGGCTGATCAAATAGAATGGGTGCGCCGTATGAACAGTATCCGTAACCGTGCGGAAGAAATCGTTCTGCACGAATTGGTATATGATCTGTAAACCTGATACAAAAGCCCCACACTTCTGACAATAAAATCGGAAGCGTGGGGTTTCCTGATTTATTTTGTTTGTTTGCTGTTTTCTTCGATATTTGCCACAAGACGGTCGAAATCACTCTGATATGTTCTGTCCTGCAAAACACGGAATTTTTCAAATTCACTTTCTGCAAACGCCTTTGCGATGGCAGCGGTCACCTTGCCTTTGTCATGTAAAATATCTTCTTCGTTGAACTGGAGGAACGCATCCAAACGATTAACCCAATCCTGCATATACATGATATTTCCTCGCCGTGCCTGTCTTTCGGCATAGTCCAGATACATTGTCACGATCTCATTCAGATTTATCATTTCTTCTTCGTTCAAGTAGTTTTTGGCGATTGAAACATCAGACTTGCGAATACGCCCCTGCGGAGCATTTTTGCCAAGTTGTCAAGCCCATGTTTGGTTTCGTGCTATCGGCTCGTCCATAAACAATCTCAGCCGCCGTATGATGAGTGACAGCGTAATGAAGCTTATTCTGTACTGTGGCAAAAAATCTCTTTTGTAACAGGACTGTTCACATCATAGTCAGCACTGCACTGGGAGTAAATGTCCGTGATTTTTTGATAAAAAGCGGCGCTCGCTGGAGCGAATATCACGAATACGCTCCAACTGTTCCTCAAAATAGTCCTTACCAAAGAGGTTTTCTGGTTCTCTCAGTCGTGCATCGTCCATCACATAGCCTTTAATAATAAATTCTTTTAATACTCGATTTGCCCAAATGCGGAACATCGTAGCCTTTTTAGAATTAACACGGTATCCGACAGCAATAATGGCATCCAGATTGTAATAGCTTGTATTGTACCGCTTGCCGTCTGCCGCAGTTGTTTCCATTTTGGAAACAACTGCTTCTTCCTGCAATTCGCCGGATGCAAAAATATTTTCAAATGTTTTGAAATAGCCGCCTTTGCACTTCAAATAATTCTGCCATCTTTGCCTGCGTCAGCCACAAGTTTTCCTGATATAAAAGGATTTCAACCCGAACTTCACCATTATCAGTTTTATAAAACAGGATTTCCCTTGTTTCATAAGGAGTTAGCCCATATTCTTCGTTCATATCCATTCCATTCCCTTCCTATTCTTCACTTTTGTTTCTCGCTCTGCTTTTGTAAACATTATGCTTGTTCTTGCACTGCGGGCTGCAAAATACAGCACTTGGTCTGCTTGCGACAAAAGCTTTGGTACAATGCCTGCAAAGCTTAATCGGGTTTTCGCTGTCGGTCAGCATAAAGCTGAACATCATCTGAACTCCAAGCATGAGAGAGTGAAAATCCCAAATAATCGTCGGCTTATCCAAAAGGGCTATATGATAAGTTGGAGCGATGCCGCCAAATGCCGCCATGCTCTGCTGCATCATCTGCCGGGTTTCATCGTTCAGTGTATCATAATCCTCATAATAAAGGAAACTGTTGATATAGGTAAACGCCCAGTCGATGAACTGCTGTTTTATCCATTCATATCGCTCCGCATATTCCCGCTGAAAGCTCATGTTGACCGCCATCGGCTTATCTGTCATGGTCAAAGCCAGTGCCATCATAACACGGTCATTTTGGATGTTCCACATGGACTCGATACCACGCTTGATCACATCCAATTTGTCAAATGGAAAGAACAGTGCCAGATATTTTTCCGTGGACATAGTTTCTTTTTTGATAAAGTGGTTTTTCGGCAGATACACCGCCTCATATTCCATAAAGTTTGGTGTGGTAGGTAACGCAGTCATCAGTCCAAACAAGCCGTATTTCACCGCAAATTGCTGGATAGCCTTCTGAATTTCGGCATCCGGCTTTTTGCTCATACCCATGCGTCCTATGTTGATGGCATCCAATACAATTTTCTGATACTCTGCCAGCGGATCATAAATACTCGGTTGCGCCGTTTTGGTGGGCGTGAGATACAGAGTTCCGTCCTCTGCCGCCTTCCATTCATATTCACTATACCGCACCCAATTAGAACTGGTGCGTTCAAAAAGGTTCTTCATTTTCTCACCCCTGTTTCCAATCACTGATACCATATTTGGATAAAAGCTCTTTTGCCTGTTCCATACCGCTTTCCGTAATATATACCGATTTGGAACGGGACGGATGATTTCCCTGCCGGATATAGTCTGCATCGTCCAATTCGTTCAGTATATCAAAATCGTAGCCTTTCCATGCATAAAAATCGGTTGCTTCGTGAAACTTTTCTCTCTGTGTAAAGCGGGAGAGGTATAACAGCATCAGTGTTAATTCCCTCATTGCTTCTTCTGCTTTTATATTTCCCATATCAGTCTATTCCTCACTTCATATTGTAACCTGAATAACTCTGTTTTATATTATCGATTATACGATTTCTATTCCCCTGAATCAATCTCCATTCTGGATTCTTCTAAAAAATCTTTCTCCAATAAGGTCATTGGCTGTTGCTTTTCTACCTTATCCAAAAGTGCAGGAAGCAGCTTTTTTCGTATCTTTTTGAGCATCGTGCCACGCACCTTGCGGATGTTCCGGTCGCTTTGATTCCGTATTTTAGCGATCCTTATTGAGCTAAACAACCGGACAGCACAGAGAAAGAGCAGCTCTTTGTGTTCCTCAGTCAATTCCCAGAGAATTTTGGATAGGTATTCTTCCGTTACAAGTTCATGTATATCGTAAGGACAGTAGAAAATTGCGTCAATGAAATCACCTTTTCGTATCTGCTTTTCCAGCACATCATTTAGCGTATCCGGAAAAAAGAGTTCATTGGCAGATGCCCCGTAATCAAGAGGAACATCATCGCCGCTTCTGCTGAGTTCATGATAGCGTTCCCTACGCTCCCGATTAGCGTCCAGCCTGTCCCACCATGCAATCACATTTTCAAACTCCCGCTGTGTTCTGGCGGAATCCTCCAATCGTGCAAGGGCTTCTGCCCGCAGTTCTCGTTTGAGCTTCTTACGCTCCAGTTCTTCCTCGTCAGTACCATCCTCAAAGGGATGTTCCTCGGCGTCGGCTTCCAGTTCTTCGATGAGCTGTTTTTCTTTTGTAATCTGCCGTCTGACCTGTTCGGATAATTCGGTTTCTTCGGTATCTGTATCATTGTCAGCAAGAACAACTTGGTTCTTCCGCTTCCTTCGCTTCTTTTCGGGAAGATCGTCAGCGGGTTCTTCTTCCTCATCGTCCCAAAGGGCGTTTTCATTTTCTTCGTCATCGACTATGTAATCGGAATCGTCCGCTTCATATTCATCTTCATAGTCAGTATCTTCTTCATAAAAACCGTCATGTTCATATCGTTCGGGATCGTCAAACACCGCAGACACCTCCCTTCAAAAAATAATTTTTTGAAACTTTTTTTGGATTCTCCATAAAAACAGTTCCGCTAAGTACCCTGTATTTCTCCTATAAGTGAGGATGTAACCTATTTTGCCTGTTATTAGATTACTTTCGACACTGAATGAAAGGAGGAAACCGCCTATGTCAAACAATTATCGTGAGCTGACGGGCAGGGAGAAGCAGCGGATCAAGAAGCTGGTTACTTCTCTCTGTGCCAACTACGACAAAGAGTACGGCTGCCTGCCATTGGATTGTGACTGTCCAATGTTGGGTATCTGCTTTACCAACAGCGCACTATGCAGATATTTCCGCAAGTCTGTCCTGCCGGAAGATGCAGGATTGGAAGCCGTATTCACGCAAATATCGACCACTCATTGTAAACAATGCGGCAAGCCGTTCCCAACTGACGGAAAACGGGTGTACTGCTCACAGCGCTGTGCCGAAGAAGCTCGCCGTAAGCAGACAGCAGCAAGGGTGCGTAAGTATCGGGAGAAACAACAACAGATGTAACGCTTTTGCCCTCGGAAAGCCTTGTGCCGCAAGGCTTTTTTGAGGGCATTTCTGTATTGGCAGGGTGTGAATACCTTTTGCTCGATTTTAACCATGCAAATGGTTACACCGTGCCGGAACTAAACCTATTATACGAAAAAACAATGAACATTTCAACACGGAGGTAACTGCCTATGGCAAAAAACGAGAACAGTAATTTTTCTTATATGACTCGCCGCATTGGCGGCACCACCTATAAAGTTAAAGTAGTATTCAGTGATACAGAGAAGGAAACGATGGAGGATAAAATTTTACGGATGATTCGCAATGAAACGGTTACAACTGGCGGAACTTGTGGTATAATAGATTCACCACAAATGAGCCGACAGTCTGAAAGGAGCGCATCATGAGCGTAAAACAGACTGAAGGAAAAAATCACAGCTTTATATGAAAGGCTGTCCCGTGATGATGACCAGACTGGTGATAGCAACAGTATTGTCAATCAGAAAAAATACCTTGAAAGCTATGCCCATCAGAAAGGTTATACGAACTGTCAGCACTATACCGATGACGGTTGGAGTGGAGGAAATTTTGAGCGTCCCGCTTGGAAACAGCTTATTGCAGACATCGAAGCGGGCAAAGTTGCTCATGTCATTGTAAAAGATATGAGCAGGGCGGGGCGTGATTATCTGCAAACAGGCTTTTACACGGAGGTATTCTTCCGTCAGCATCATGTTCACTTTGTGGCGATTGCCAACAGCGTGGACAGCGACGATCAGAACAGCAATGAGTTTGCCCCGTTCCTCAACATTATGAACGAGTGGTATCTTCGTGATTTGAGCCGCAAGCAGAAAACAGCGATCCGTGTGAAAGGCGAATCCGGCAAGCCTACCACCAACTGTGCCATTTATGGCTACAAGAAAATGCCGGGTGATAAGTACAGTTGGTATATCGATGAGGAAGCCGCTGCGGTTGTCCGCCGCATTTTCCGGCTGACCATCGAGGGAAACGGTCCTTATGACATCGCCCGTATCCTCTATGACGATAAGGTGGAAACTCCTGCGGTCTACGCCGCAAAGCAGGGGCGTGGCGTCTGGAAAAGTAAAGAGGAATTTCCCAACCCTTATAACTGGAGTGGTTATATCGTTGGGCAGATTCTCTCCAAGCCCGAATATATGGGGCATACGGTCAATTTCCGTTCTCACAAGCAGTCCTACAAGGACAAAAAGTCCGGTTATGAATCCGCAGGAGGACTGGCTAATTTTTGAGAACACCCACGAAGCGATTGTAGATAAGGAAATGTGGGAGCTTGCACAGAAACTGCGAAAGACACCGAGACGCCACGATACGCTTGGCGAAGCCAATCCGCTGACTGGACTTTTGTTCTGTGCTGACTGCGGAGCGAAAATGACCAATCACCGTTCCAAAGGCGGTACGAAGAGCAATCCCTATCCCTCTGATTTTTATGATTGCTCCGCCTACACATTGGCACATCAAAAGCGCACTCATGCTTGCAGCGGTCACTATATTCGGACAAAAGCGGTCAGAGAGCTTGTTTTGGAAACCATCCGAACAGCCAGCGCCTTTGCCATCGCCAATCAGGATGAGTTTATGAAAAAGGTGCGTTCTGCTTCTCAAATCAGACAGGCGGAAGTCGCAAAGGATACCAAACGCAAGTTGAACAAAGACCGTAGGCGTATTGCCGAGCTTGATACCATTATCAAAAAGCTCTACGAATCTTTTGCCATTGGGCGCATTACCGATGAGCGCTTTGATACTCTGCTTGCAGAATACGAAGCGGAGCAGAAAGCTCTTGTCACATCTGTATCGGATGCAGAATCGCATCTGTCCTCTTTTGAGGAAGATACTGACCGTGCGGAGCAGTTCCTTTCACTGGCAAAGAAGTACACCGACTTTTCCGAACTGACTACTCCAATGATCAATGAGTTTATTGAAAAAATCATTGTCCACGCCCCGGAAAAGATTGACGGGGATCGGGTGCAGGAGGTTGAGATTTATCTGAAATTTATCGGACGGTTTGAACTGCCCGAACCGGATCTGACACCGGAGGAGATCAAGCGGCAGGAACAGCTTCGCAGACACCGCATCAAGAGCCGGGAACGCTACCAAAAAATCAAGGCTGGTGAGCACGCAGTTGGTCAGACATTTCAGCTAATCTGTAAATGCTGTGGTGAAGAATTTGAATCCAAGCGGTCAAATACTCTGTTTTGCAGTCCGAAGTGCCGTACTAAATTTTACCGTCAGGAAGCAGCGGAAAACCGAAAGCGGGAATGTGTCTGCGAGAACTGCGGAAAAACTTTTACCGCTACACGGAGAGATGTAAAATACTGTTGTGATGATTGCAGGACGGAAGCAAACCGCAGGATGCAGAAAGAACGCAATGTTGCGAAGCAAATAAAAAAGAACGAACCAGTATTGCTTGATGCCCCGCCTATTAAAGAAAACGGGCAAAAACAGAAAACAGCATAATAAATGACGCTGAAGGCGACTTGTGAGAATAAAATCTCATGAGCCGCCTTCTTTGCGTTTTCAGCCGGATACGGCAGAAAGGAATAAAACCTATGACAGAAAATGAAAAGAAGCTTTTACAGGCGAAGCACAGATTGGAAGAAGCCGAGATGCGTGACCGACAGAAAGAGCGAAAAGCACGGACACGGCGGCTGGTTCAGGAAGGTGCGATTTTAGAGAAAGCATTACCGCAGACAACACAGATGACTTTGGAACAGTTGGAGGATTTTTTATGCGAAGTATTCAAACCAATCCGATGATTTTTATGAGCGACCGGCTATCGGTCGCTTTTTCTTTTTTCCCGAAGGGCGCACTTACTCACCACCTGCAAAGCAGGCGGTGGTATCCCTCCCGTTGGTCGGGCTCGTGCGCTCTTCACGAACTGTCTTTCAGACAGTTCTCCAGAGGGGGCAGGCAATGTCGCAAGCGAACATTCCCTGTGCAGTCGGCTCTATATTTGCTCTATCAGCAAAAGCGATGAGGTGGCATATTGCCACCCCATCTCGCCGCCTGCCTGCGAAAACCTGCCACTGGCAGCTTTTACGCAGTTATGGGTATCGCATTCTCGGCGACACCCATTTTCTCTTTTCAAAAGAGAAACAGAAAGAAAGGACGGTGAAGCCAAATGGCAATCTATCATCTGGAAGCAAAAATAGTCAGCCGTGGTGCAGGGCGAAGTGCAGTCGCTGCGGCAGCGTATTTAAGTTGTTCTAAAATACTGAATGACTATGACGGGATTCAGCACGATTACACCCGTAAAAAAGGTCTTGCCTGGCAGGAGGTGTTCCTACCAGAGTTTGCCCCATCAGAATGGAAAGAACGGAGCGTGCTTTGGAACGCCGTGGAAGAAAATGAAAAGACAAAAGACAGCCGCCTTGCCCGTGAATTTGTGGTCGCTTTGCCGATTGAGCTGAACGAAACACAGTGGGAAAAGCTGCTGTCTGATTTTATTTCTGGAACCTTTGTAGATGATGGTATGTGTGCGGATGTGGCAATTCATGATCCATATCCTCCCGGTCACAATCCCCATGCTCATATCATGCTGACAGTGCGCCCGTTAGATGAAAAAGGAAACTGGAAATATAAGACACAGAAGGAATATCTCTGTGTGAAAAATGGAGAGGAACAAGGATTTACTGCGGATGAGTTTAAGACGGCACAGACAGAGGGATGGGAAAAGCAATACCAGTATAAGGTAGGAAAGAAAAAGGTTTATATGACTGCTTCTGCTGCTGAAGAAAAAGGCTATGAACGGGTATCGAAATATCCCAAAAGCACGAAATACGGCAGACAAAATCCTATTGCTGAGCGTTGGAACAGCGAAGAACAACTTGTTTTATGGAGAGCAGCGTGGGCGGATGTAACGAACCGCCATTTGGAGCGTGCTGGACACAAAGAACGCATTGACCACCGCAGCCATGCAGATCGAGGCTTGAGCGAACAGCCCACCATTCACGAGGGTGTGGTTGCAAGAGCATTGGAGAAAAAGGGAATTGTTTCTGACCGCTGTGAGTTAAATCGTCAGATTAAGGCAGACAATGCGTTGCTCCGTGAGCTGAAAGCAACGGTCAAGAAGTTGATTCAGGTAGTTAAAGCATCTGTTCCTGCTCTTGCAGAGCAATGGAGTCCTTACGGGCGAACATGGTTATTTTTTCGCTATCAGATTCGCTATGCCGGTTTTGGAAAGCACAAATTATCGGAAAGCCTGAATGTGCTGAAGCCCGACTTAGAGCGATATTCCGTACTGGTACAGCAGATTAAAATACGACCAAAGAACGGAAAACGCTGCTTACAGAAAAGAAAGCGACACCATTTTATCAGTTTGTTGCTCATAATGATTTGGCAAAACAGATTGCCGAACTGACGGAAGATTTAGAAGAACTGAGATCCGAAAAGACGATGCTCCTCAGTTCATTTGATTGTAGTGAGGATACTGGAATTGCTGAGGTTAAAAAGAGTGTTTCGGCTATGGAGGAAAATTTGAAACGGCTGACAAAGCAGGAAGGAAAAATATGCTGCTGAGTTGGAGGAGGCCTTAAAGCAGTTCTCAGAATTAAAGGAGCAGGCAAAAAATGTGGATTCGGCAGAACTCTCAGAACAGCGGATCGTCTTACAGGGAGAGAAGATTCAATCTGCCACTTCCAAGATCAAAGCGGCATATGGAGAAAAATTTGATCCGCTTATCCTGTTTGACAGCAAGCGTGATGTTTCTGAATTATTGGGGGAAAAAACAGAAGCACGCTCTATTCAAGAACACCTGAAGCAAAAACAGCAGCCAGAAAAGCAGCAGAAAAAAGCCAAATACAAAGAGCAGGAGCGGTAAAACACTGCTTCAATAATAAGAGAAAACCTTTGTACAATTCTTTTTATGCTTTATTTTGGCAGGAAGTTGCATTATAATATACGCAAATGGAAAATACCAAAACAAGGAGGAACAGGATATGGGAATTCTAATCTCAGTAATTACCATTACTCTGCTGGTGCTCTGCTATGTCAGGATGTATAACCGTCTGAAGCGGCTATTCGTCAAGGTGCAGGAAGGGAGTGCAGGCATAGATGTTGCTTTGGAAAAACGCTACGATATGCTGTCAGAAGAAATTGAGGCAGTGAAAAAAGTATCTGACGCATGAGTATCAGATCTACACCGAAGTCACATCTACCCGCGCGGGGAAAGAACTGAACGAAAGCATATTTCAGGAAAAGAAACAACTGTCTGAGGAAGCGGTCAAAGCAATCAGCGAGACGATTGCCGAACAGCAAAAGCAGATGGAAACAATCCGGCAGCAGTTGGATCAGCAGCGAGGGCAGGATAACTCTCTTGGAGCGGAAACACCAGGTATGGGAGGCGACGGGCTGCTCGGACATCAGGTAAGCCTGGATCGGAAAACTTGGCTTGCTTACTTCCGCCCCAGCTGGGACTCACCGGGGTCAAACTCT